>OFTY01001195.1_pt1 | contig 12431 bp, 12 predicted proteins | sample 1775061 | NCBI WGS metagenome assembly OFTY01 (sample SAMN08195773, study PRJEB24354) | sludge metagenome | isolation source: sludge from phenol fed wastewater aerobic bioreactor B | place: India: Nagpur | collected 2016-09-16 | reverse complement strand
CGAGCGAGAGCGCAGCGTCCTTAAGGCCGGACGGCTTCTCGTCGAAGCCCTCCAGCAGGGTCTCCAGTCGCAGGATCTGTCCCTCGGTTTCAAGACGGTGGGCCTTCAACCGGTCGGCGACCTCGGTAAAGTTCCGCGCCCGATCGATCTGGCGATCCATCAGGGCCAAGGCCTGGTTTTCCACGGCGTGGGCGTTCTTGAGGCCCGTCACGAAGACATCACGCCAGATGTCGTCTGCATTGATCATGTCGGCTGTCCTTCCTGCTGATACAGGAGGCTAACCCGTCCAACCGGCGCCCGGGTCGGCGTGTCGGATTCAGGTCACAGCGGATCGCCGCTCTCACCCTTTCCTTCCGAACCGGCGCGCTGGGGGCGACGGCGGTCCAGGTCAAACACATCGCTTTGCGACATGACGTGGAGGCGCACGTCGAACATGGACAGGGCGTCCTCGGCCCCGCCTTCCGAGATATTGGAATGGGTCGCATCCTCCCCGTCGACGACATAGACGGCGCCGTCGCCGAGCACCCTCAACCGCCCGTGCTCGACCACCACAGCCGTGTTTTCGTCAATGCCAAGCCCCATGAGCCGCGGATTGTGGGCCACCGCGCCCAGCAGCCGGCCGAACCGTCCCCTTTCGGCGAAGTGCTGGTCGATGATGACATTGGGGAGCAGGCCCAGTCCGGGAGCCATGTGCACCTCGCCGATCCTGTAGGACTCCGCGCTCGGTCCCTTGACCAGCATGGTCTCGCTCATCACCGAAGCCCCCGCCGATGTGCCTGCGATCAGGCCCCCGCGCGCATGGAGATCGCGAATGCGTCGTTCGATCGGCGTGTCGCCGATCTGGCTGGCCAGCCTGAGCTGGTCGCCGCCGCTGAAGAAGACGCCGGCGGCTCCCTCGAGCCTGTCGAGAAGGTCCTGCTCATGGCTCTCGGCCCGGTCCTCGACGTAGAGCTCGATCAGTTCCCCGACGCCGAGACCCTTGAAGCCTTCCCGATAGCTGTCGAAATAGCCCTCGGGTTTATGGGAGGCGATGGTCGCGATCACCAGCTTGCCGCCGTCGAGGCGCCGGGCGACCTCCTTGAGGATGACCCGCTCGCCGGTCTTGTCCTCATGTCCGCCGATGATGATCAGGGGGCCCTTACCCATGGGGAGGCTCCAGGATGACGCCGGGCGCATTCAAGCCCAGGGCGGAGGACGGAAAGGCGGGACGAAAGGCCTGGATCTGCGCCCAAACTGCTTCGATACGGGTCGGCGTCAGGATGACGAGGTCCCCGGGTCGCGCCGCTTCAAGACATGCGGCCACGGCGTCCTCTTCCTTCTGCACGCCGCGGAAACGCGAGCCGTCCGCACCGCTTCGCAGCGCGCCTTCGGCGAGAAGGCGGATCACTTCGCCGGCGGGACGACCGCGGTTGTCAGGCGTCTCCCTGAAAACGACCTCGTCGAAAAAGCCGGCGCTGATCTCGCCCATGGCGACGATTTCCTGCGTCCGCCGGTCGCCGGGGATGCTGATCATGGCGATGGTCCGACCGCCGGCGGGCCTGATCGCGGCCACAAGGCCGCAGAGGGCCCGAAGGCCGTCCGGATTGTGGGCGTAGTCCATGACGACCCGGAAGCCGTGCTGGTCGCAGATGTTGAGGCGGCCGGGATTCTGCTCGTAGCTGGATGTGAAGCTGCCCAGGGCCGCCCCGATCCGCTCTGGCGGCACGCCCACGCCGTAGCAGGCTGCCGAAGCCGCCAGGATGTTGGCCACATTGAAGGCGGCCGCCCCGCCCAGGGTCGAAGGCAGGTCCGCAGCATGACCCAACCGGCGGCGCTCGCCCCGGTCATGAAGCTCGATCACGCCGCTCGCGGCGTCATAGAGGACCGCCGCGCCGCCTTCGGCCACATGCTTGAGCAGGAAGCCCGGCGACTCGGCGCCGCCGCGCATGGAGAACCAGCAGACACGGCCTCCGGCATGGCGCGCCATACGCAGGGTCAGGGGATCATCGGCGTTGAGGACGCTCAGCCCCCGCCGCGACACGGCCTCTGCCACCACCGACTTGACCTTCGCCAGGTCCTCAAGCGTGTCCACCCCTTTGAGCCCCAGGTGGTCCGGTTGGACATTGAGGACGCAGCCGACGTCACAGCGGTCGAAGGCTAGTCCCTCGCGCAGGATGCCGCCTCGGGCGCACTCCAGCACCGCGACATCGACGACAGGATCATTGAGCACCATGCGGGCGCTGCGCGGACCGCTGGCGTCGCCGGCGCGGATCCTCTCCCCGTCGACATAGACGCCGCTGGTGTTGGTCAGACCCACGACGCGTCTTTCCGTCTGCAGCACATGGGCGATCATCCGGCCCACCGTCGATTTCCCGTTGGTGCCCGTCACCGCGATCACGGGGATGCGGGACCGGACGCCGCGCGGAAACAACATGTCCACAATCGGCCGGGCGACGTCCCTCGCCTCGCCCTCCGAAGGCGACAGATGCATCCGCAATCCCGGCGCCGCATTGACCTCGACCACGCCCCCGCCGGTGTCGCGCACCGAGCGGCGGATGTCCGGCGCCAGAAGATCCACCCCGGCCACGTCCAGGCCGAGGGCCAGGGCGGCCCGCCGGGCGATGGCGGCGTTGGCCGGATGGATTTCCTCGGTCCGGTCCGTCGCCGTCCCGCCCGAGGAAAGATTGGCCGCGGTTCGCAGCAGGACTCTGACGCCGGGCCCCGGAACGCTTTCGGGGGACAGGCCCTGGCGGGCCAGTAGCGTCAGCGCCTCCTCGTCAAGACGGATCACGGTCAGGCTGTTCTCATGGCCGACGCCCCGACGCGGATCGGCGTTGACCTCCTCCAGCAGTTCAGACACCGACCGGCGCCCGTCGCCCTCGACGCACGGCGGCCGACGCTCGGCTACGGCGACGACCCTGCCGTCGACCACCAGGACCCGATAATCCCGGCCAGGAAGCTCTTGTTCGACGATGACCCGCCGTCCGTGGGGCGCGGCCAGGCCGAAAGCCGTCCTGACGGCCTCGGGCGTGTCCAGACCTGTCGTCACGCCCCGTCCATGGTTGCCGTCGAGCGGCTTGACCACGACCCTGCCGCCCAGGCGTGCGGCTGCGGCGGCTGCCTCGTCCGCACTGCGCACCACCTCTCCGCGGGCGGTCGGACACCCCGCGGCCTCGAGCAAGGCCTTGGCCTGGGCCTTGTCGCCCGCCAGTTCGGCCGCGATCAGGCCCGTGCGGTCCGTCACGCTGGCGCGCAGGCGCCTCTGCCGCGCGCCCCATCCCAGGCGCAGGAGGCTCCCGGTGTTGAGACGTTCGACGGGAATCCCTCGGCGTCGCGCGGCGTCGACCAGAGCCTGGGTAGAGGGTCCGAACGCCGTCCGGCGCACCGCGCCGCGGAGAATGGCCGCCGCCTCGTCGGCCTGGAGTGCGCCCGGGAGGCGCGGGTCCAGACGGTCTGCGCAGACCCTGTCCAGGCCGCTGATCCCAGCGAGCGCTTCCGGCAGCAGGGCGTTGCAAACCTGCAGGGCCAGCCGTCCGGCCAGAAGGGCCGTCGTTTCGTCCCGATAGGTGAAGAGAATGTCGTAGACGCCCGGCTGCCCGCGCACTGAACGCGTCTTACCCCGGGTGACAGGGGTTCCCGCGCGCGTCTGCAGTTCAAGGGCGACGTGCTCCGCCACGTGGCCGAACCAAGTCCCGTCCCGAAGACGTCGGACAAATCCGCCCGGTTCCCCGTAGCAGCATCCGTGTCGATCCAGGCCGGGAAGCGCCTCCAGCAGGCGAGTCGAAAAATCGCCCAGCCGATCCGTCGGCCAGTCCTCCATCCGCCCCAGATCCAGGCGGATCCGCACCATGGGCCTGGCGCTGTACAGGTGGGGGCCGCGATAGACGCTTCGCTCCAGGACCTGCATCGCCCGCTCTCCGCTCGTCGCCGTCATGCTTATGCGGCCAATTCCCGAGGCGCCGCCTCGGTCATGCCTCGCGCTAGGGCGCGGACCACCATGGCGGCTGCTGCGGCCCTTGACGGAGCGTGGCCAGAGACAAGGACGGTCCCGCCTCCCGGGGCTGTCACAGCCCAGGTCCAGGTCTCCCCGACCTGGCGGATCGTCCATGCAAATCCATTCTGTTCCACTCGACACCTCCCTGAAGGATTGGTTGAACCGACTTTCCCGAACCCAGTTCCACTGTCCGAAACCGGACACCGAGAGCGGGATTTCGCCGCCTCCTGTCCCTTCGGGAACCCGGGGCCGCGGCAAGGCGTATGGCAATCCCCACTCACAGGAGCCTTTCATGTCCTCAGAAGGTCCGGCCTCGCTTCCCGCCCCCGAACCCGCGGACCCGGCGGGCTTTCATCGCCGGTTGGCGCACTGGAACCACCGCCGCCTCGCCCCGGCCACGCCGGGCCGTGCTTGGCGCGATGATGTCCGCTATGATGCGGAGATGATGCTGGTCGAGGGCGACTTCATCGAACGGGCCCGGGTCGAGGCCGCCCCCTGGCTCGCCGATCTCCCCGCCACGGCGGACGGCTTCGTCGCCTGGTTCGAGGCGCTCAAAGGATCCGGTCCCGGCGAGGCGGACCCGCTCTTCCCCTGGCTGGCCGAGACGGCCTCGATGGAGGAGATGCGCTGGTTCCTGCTGCAGGAGGTGGCCGGCGAAGCCGGGTTTGAGGACCTCGTGGCGATGGCCCAGGTCAAGATGCCGACCCGGCCCAAGCTCGAGCTGGCGCGCAACTACTGGGACGAAATGGGTCGCGGGTCGGAGGCTGGCATGCATGGTCCCATGCTGGACCGTCTAGCGACGGCGCTCGACCTGCATCCCCGGATCGAGGAAACGGCGTGGCCGTCCCTCGCCCTGGGCAATACCCTTGTCGCCTTCTCCACCCAAAGACGTTACGCCTACCACGCCCTCGGGGCCTTGGGGGCGGTGGAGCTTACGGCCCCATGGCGAGCCGCCCATGTGGCCGAAGGCCTGAAACGGCTGGGCGTCGGCGTGGAGCGCAAGTATTTCGCCCTCCACGCGACCCTGGACATCGCCCATTCCGAAGCCTGGAACGAGGAAGTGCTGCGCCCTCTAGCGCAGGAGCGGCCGGAGTGCGTCCGCGCCCTTGCTGAAGGCGCGATCATGCGGCTGATGGCCGGCGCCCGCTGTTTCGACGCCTACCGTGCCCATCTTTGGGGCCAGGCTCCCCTGCGTCGCTCGGCGTGACGACGCAGGCCTTTGCGCCCGGCGACGCCGCGCTGCTTGAGCTGCTTTCCCGTCTGGAGAGCGTCGGTTATGATTTCGTCTCGCCGACCCCGGCGGTCCATCGCCTGGTCGCGCGGCGGCGCCGGGCGGCCGAGGCCGACCTTCTTCGCGATATCCTTGGATGGGGCCGGGCCTTCTGTCCCGAAACCGCGCCCGCGTGGCTTATGGACGTCCTGAAGGCGGCCGACGCCCTCTCCGAAGACCCCGATGGCTTGCGCGCCCGGCTGCGCGTGAGCCGTCTGGACGGACGCCTGCACCTGCATTCCGCCTCGTCCGCGGACGAGCAAGCCGTCTTTCTGGGACCGGACAGCTATCGTTACGTGCGTTTCCTGCGCCAGGCCTTGTCCGGCTGCGCCTGGCGACAGGCGCTGGAGATCGGCGTCGGGGCGGGAGCCGGAGCCCTGGCGATCGCCGCCCTCGATCCGGACGCCGCTGTCGCCGCGACCGACATCAATCCCCAGGCCCTTCGCCTAAGCCGCCTCAACGCCCGACATGCCGGGCTCCCGATCGACCTCCGCCCGGGCGGCTTCCCCGCCGAGGGCGTCTGGGACCTGATCGCCGCCAATCCGCCCTATATGGCTGGCCGCAGCGGGCGGTTGTATCGCGACGGAGGCGGTCAATACGGGGCGGAGGTCGCTCTGGGATGGGCGAGCGAAGCCCTCTCCCGTCTCGCGCCCGGCGGAGCCTTCGTGCTCTACACCGGCGCCCCGGTCGTGGAAGGCCGCGATCTGGTGCGCGCCGCCCTCGCCGCCCTGGCGCGCCAAGCCGGGGCGCGGCTGGTCTATGAAGAGATCGATCCTGATGTTTTCGGGGCCAGCCTCGCGCGGCCTTCCTACGCCGAGGTCGAGCGCATCGCCGCCGTCGGCGCCGTCGTCACCGTCTGAAGAGTCCGGCTGCGGACCTCCCTGTGCGGCCGCCGACGCCCAAACGCCTTCCTACGAGCTCTGGACGCCTCGCGCCGCCCCCGCGCCCTCTCGCCCTGCCGGCTGGCGCCTGCGCTAAACATCCGCTCCGACGGTCCGAGAGCCGACACCTGCCGCGCAACGGCCTCGGCCGCCGCCTGTTGAACCGGCGGGGCCGCTCGAGACGCCGAACTTCTCCGCTGGCTCAGGCGAAATGCGCAAAAACCAACCTATGTGAAGAACTGGACGCCGAAGCCGTGCTGTTGGTCGAAGACCATGAAGAATCAGTCGGATGCAGGTCTTGAAGCGCGGCTCACCGCCCCTCTGGAGATTATGTTGGCCAGCTTCGCCCCGATAGGTATCGAAGGAAGAGACCTGGTCCGTCGCAGCTTCACCGGAGCGCCGCAGCACCAGCCGTCCGGCGCCGCCATTCCGATGGATCCCGAACGCAACCAGGCCCGGCTGGTGGCGAGCGGCTGGATCGCGCGCGGCGCCATGCTGAACGACGGGCGACGCCAGATCATCGGTCTCAGCCTCCCGGGCGACGTGATCGTCGCCTCGGGATCGGTAGACGCCGACCTCCTGGTCTGGGCCCTGACCGACGTCGTCACGGTGGACGCCACAGCCTTCTGGACCACGCTTTCCGAACCCGGCGCACAGGCCTCTCCCCTGAGCGAGGCCTGGCGGCGCTGCCGGACGGCCGAGCGGCTGCGCATGGCGCGCCAGGTCGTCCGGCTCGGCCGGCTCAACGCCTACGAACGCACGGCCCATCTGCTGCTGGAACTGCACGAACGGCAGGTGCGTCTGGGAACGGCGCGCGGCGGCGCCCTGCACCTTCCCCTGACCCAGGACGTGCTCGCCGATATCCTCGGCCTGAGCGCGGTCCACATGAACCGCACGCTGCAGCAGCTCCGACGCAACGTCCTCGTCGACTACCGGACGGGACGCACTCTGCTGCAGGATCTGCCCGGTCTTGTTCAGGCGGCCAATCTCAGCGCCGTCTGTGGGCCGCTCATTCCACCGCCGTAGACTGACCGCACGGCTGGAACCCGCCGGCCGGGGACGGGTTGACCTCATGCCCGCTCGCGAGGAAGCAATGACTCGAAACCCTGACACGCCGCCCCGACCCGACCCCGAGGAGAACACCGACCCCACGGTGACGGCGCCGGCCCGGACCGACGGGCGCACCGACGGTCTGGAGCAAAAGAAGCCCATCAAGATCTCCCGCGCCGGACAGAACGCGGGCGGCGACACCCGTTCCACGGCGGCCTCGACCCGGACCTAGGTCGCGCCGCCAGCGTTCTCAATCCGTTTGTCGGCGCCGCGCCTGTGCGCTCGGGCGAGGCCGGACCCAAGTCGTGGATCGGACACTGGCAACCGCGAGGTCCGGGGCCTCGCCCGCCGGCCCGCATCCGCCGGGTTCACCCGGCCCCTCCCAACCGCCAGTGACCAAAAGCGGACTTCAAGCGGAGCGTCGGGGGCCGGCAGTTTGTTCATTCCGACCCTATTTTCAGAAAGAAGGGCGTTCTGGAAATGCTCGCCCGGCGCTTGTGATCGCGGCCTCGAGCTGAACCCAACCTAGACCGGCGCTCTTGTCAGCCTCAGATAGGTTGCGTCGAACTCCGCCTGCCTGACCAAACCGTCCCAATCGCAAATCTCAATGGCGCGTCCTTTCCATTTGACCAGTTCGGCGGTCCGGAGTTGGGCTATGGAACGATTAACGTGGACCTCCGACAGTCCGAGGACGTCTGCAAGCACGGCCTGGCTGACAGGAAGCTCCATCTTGCAGCCTCCCGCGCGATGGACGATCTCCAGCCGGAGATAGAGTTCGCACAGGAGATGGGCGAGCCGCGCCACCGCTGTCCGCCGTCCAAGACCCGCGATCCATTGCCGATGCACGGCGGCGTCGATCAGGGTATCCAGCCAGAGCAGACGGGTGAGATGGGGTTCCGACTCCGTCAGGCGGCGCAGCCCTTCATGGGGAGACCGCGCGACTGTACAGCGGGTCAGGGCGACCACCCCATGATCCATGGGGCTCATCATCAGACTATGAAGATCGACGAAGTCGCCTGGCACGTTCAGTTGCGTGATTTGCCTAGAGCCGTTCGTCAGCATGACATAGCGTGCGGCGAACCCTTCGAGGACCAAGGTGCTGAACCCGGGCGTCGAATGCTGACTGACGATATCCGTCCCCGCCGGTATGACGATCGGAGGTTGCAGCCGTTCTTCCAGAACCCGCGTCTCGGCTGCCGTGAGTTCGTCGCGACGCGACAGCTTCTGGATCAGGGCGCTGATCAGGACGGTCTCCTCGAGCCAGGGTGCGCCTTGGATAATCCCCGGGCGCCGGACACGTTCCGTCGCGCTCCGCTCTCGCTTATGATTTCGGGTTGATCTCTCCCCCCGCCGTCGCCACGCCCTTGACGTCGGACGAGATGTTGAAGCGCAGCTCGCCGTCCTCGAAGACGCTGGCCTCCTGGAAGGTCCGGCTGCCGCCCAGACGACGCTTCACCTGGGCAATCGTCCCCTGGGGCTCGTCGGCCACGACGATCTCGGTTCTCAGCACGCCGGTCCCGCGTGCGCTGTAGCGAATAGTGTAGAGAGCCATATCGCCTCCTGCTCTGGAAGCTGAATCCCGCATCTGGGCCCTCGTTCCTTCTGTACGAAGGCGGACTCTGATGAACACGCGGCGCGCGACAAGCGCCTCGCGGCGGTCTGGCTCTTTTCCTAACCTATGTAAGTGCGGTTCGCGCCCAGGGCGTCACTCTGGGGTCAGGAGTCCGACATGCAACCTATGATCAGCCTCGCCAACACAGGCTGCGGCCTTCATCATCCGCACCTGGACCTGGAGGACCACCCCGTCTTCCAAGCGCTTCCCGACCGCTTTCAATCGACGGCTCTGGCTCGGCGCCGGCTGACGTCCTTGCCTGCCGGCCAGGCCTTGGAGGAAGACGGTTTCCTCTCCTTTGTTCTGACGGGGGTCCTGGGCCTCTTCCCTAAAAGCGACGGCGTCTGCGTTGCGACCATCGTCGCAGGGTCTGTCCACGGTTGGGATCAAGCCCTGGAGCCCGACGGCGACCGCCCTGCGGCTCGGGCGCTGATCAACACCACTCTTTGCCGCGTGCCCGCGGACTGCGTCGTCGAGCACCTCGGCCGTGACTGGCTGACTCGTCTGGTAGCCCGCCAGTCATCGAGTCGCCTGAGCGGTCTGGCCGCCGAAGCGGTCTGCAACGCCTCCCACCTCGTTCAGGAGCGGCTGGCCAAATGGCTGGTCCGGCTGCATTGCGGGGCCAATGGCGCTCCCCTGCGTCTGACCCAGGCCGATTTCGGCGCCATGCTAGGCGTGCAGAGGACCAGCGTCAACGCGGCCGCTGGACGCCTCCAGGCCCAAGGACTCGTGCGTTTCGGTCGTGGAAAGGTCCAAATCCTGAATCTGGCCGGCCTACGGGCCGTTTCTTGCGGTTGCGGCGATCCCAGGGTTTCCGCAGCGGCCGCGACAACGGCGTCGCTCCGTCCGCCGGAAGCCGCCAGCTGGGTCTCCCGCGACGTCCGCGTGCGCAACACGGCCTGATCAGGGGACGCCGGCGAGGGATTGCGGCAGGAGTCCCGCCGCCTGGGTCGATGAGACCCCCTGGGCTCCGCGAAGAAGGTCCTGGCCCGGGAGCAAAATGCCGATCGCGACCAGAACCACGGCGCCTGCCCCAGCCGCCAGCAGGGGCCAAGCGCGGCGCTTGCGAGATGCGCGGGCTTTGGTGGGAAAAGAAACGACGACGCCCATGTCTCCAACCTTTCGGCGCCATAACGCGAGGAGCGGCGTTCTGGACGAGAATGTCGTCTTGACGACACTGGGGATGGCGGGCGAAGGAAGGCCGCCAGGAGGCGCGCGACGCCTTCCCGAAGAGCAGGCGGCAGACCCGCTCTGGACATGCACCGGGGTCGGCGCGTCCGACTGGCGCCGCGCAGCCCGACCGCAGACGTCGCCGCAACCGGACCGGCATTCGCACGCATTATCCCGAGCAGGCGTAAATCAGCTTCAGCCTAGCGGCTTCTGGTAAATGTCGCCGGATGACCGGGCGATGATCCGAGAGATTTCATCCAGGACGGCTCGTTCGCCGCTCGTCCCGCCAAGCGATCTCGCCGCCTGAAGAAGGGCCTCGATTTCGCCCAGCCTTCCCGGCAGCGCCGCGAGTTCCTGCGTCCTGGTAGTCTGCTCGCGCGTGCTCATGGTTCTGCTCCTTGCACTTTCGAAGCAACGTCGTGCAGGTCGCCCTGCTCGCGGTCGCCCCTTTTTGGCGTGACCGCCGGTCTTGCGCCAGCCTTCGCCTATCTGATCCAACTGGAAGACGCGCCGACCCTGCAGACTTCGCGACCCTCGTTGCGAACGATGATCTCAAACGAGAAGGCGCCGCCCTCCCGGACAGGCCTTTCGCGCAGGATTTCGGAAAGAAAGAGCACCGCTTCGCGCCAGGCGTCAGCATCCGACGGCGCTGCGCTCTGGAGGGCCATCTCAGGATCAACGCCGCTAACAATGAAATCATAGGTCGCCATGACGACATCTACGTCCGGGCGGCCGCCCGGGGCGCAAATGGCCGATACCGGACACAGCCCTAATCGTGCGCCAAGCCATGATGGCGTGAGCGAGCCTAGCGCAGTTGACTGTCCTTGCTTCCACGCCGGTTGATGCCCCCGGTCACGATCCGTCCATCCCGACCGGACTGGCAGGATACGCAGGTCACCGCCCCCGACATGGCGCGTCGGCGCGCTTCGGGGATGGCGTCGCCGCACTCAAGACAGAATTCGCGGCCGGGTCCCGTGGGCATTCGCGCGCGAGCGTTGAGGACGCCGTCGACGACGGTGTCGTGAATCTGATCGAGCACAGCGCCGTCTCGAGTCCAACCGCCTGCCATGAATGTCGCCTCCCTTTTGATGATTGAGGATGCGATATGGGCAGTACGCGCCTAATCCCAGCTTGGCCGGCAAGGTTCACCGCCCTGTCCAGAGTGTTTCAGTTTGGCGAGGCGGCTGGACCCAATCTGGAGGGCCCCGCTCGCGTGACGGTCGCCCCGTTCTGCACAGGGCGCCCAAGGGGATGGCCTGCGATGAAGCGCGCACCCGCCCGGCTGGTCAGGGTCGTTGCGCCTGACCCGACGCACGTCGTGGGGCGAAACAAGCGGGCAGGTTGCGCAGCCCCAAGGACACATGCGATTTTCAAGGTCGCCGACGGCGTCGTCTCCTCACGCACCCTGGTGATCGACACGGATGGGGTTCGGCGCAAGGCTCAGGGACCATCGACCTCGGCGCCGAGCCATGAAGCTCAGGATCGATGGCGAACCCAAAAAGCCCCGCCTCCTGAGCGTCTGGGCGCCAAGCACCATCAAAGGCCTCCTCGCCGCCCCCGCGCCTGGGCGTGGACGCCTCGGCGGTTGCCACGCAGGGCGGTCTAACCGGCGCCCTGGCCCGCTCGTCAATACGGTCGAGGCCCTTCTGGGCGTCATCGATCCTGCCTGGCCGAGGGCGCCGACTGCCGCGCCCTGATCGCCAGAACCCGCTAGATCCTACTCGGCCGCCGGCATTAAGGTCCTGCAGCGCGTCAGTCTGGAGGGTGAGCGCTCCAGCAAATCCTTAGTCAGCTCAGCCCCGAGCGGCGGCGCGCTTCCTTCGGCGCGACGGAAACGGAACGCCACGCTTCCTCATCTGTTGGCATGAGACCAAGCCGCGAAATGAACTCATGGCCGCAGATCCAGAACCGAACTCTGAACCCGATGTCGTCGTCATCGGCGCGGGGCAGGCGGGCCTGTCCTCGGCCTACCACCTGGCCAAACTCGGCCTGGTGGCCGGACGGCAGTTCCTCGTGCTGGACAGCAACCCGACGCCGGGTGGCGCCTGGCAGCATCGCTGGCCCTCGCTGACGCTCAGCACCGTCAATCGGGTGCACGATCTGCCTGGCATGCAGTTTTCCGAGGCCGTCGATACCGGCGACGGCGACGTCAAGGCGTCGGTCGCGGTGCCGGAATATTTCGCCAGCTATGAGCGCAAGTTCAACCTGCCCGTCTACCGGCCCGTCACGGCCAAGGTCGTCTGCGATCGGTCCGGGCGGCTGCGGATCGAGACCAACCGTGAGACGCTTTCGGCGCGCGGCATCCTCACCGCAACGTGCACCTGGGAACATCCGGTCCTTCCCGCCTATCCCGGCGCAGAGCTGTTCCAGGGGCAGCAACTCCACTCCCATGACTATCGCGGCGCGGAAGCGTTCGCGGGAAAACATGTCATCGTGGTTGGCGGCGGCATCTCCGCCTTGCAGCATCTCGACGAA
>OFTY01001194.1_pt1 | contig 12435 bp, 7 predicted proteins | sample 1775061 | NCBI WGS metagenome assembly OFTY01 (sample SAMN08195773, study PRJEB24354) | sludge metagenome | isolation source: sludge from phenol fed wastewater aerobic bioreactor B | place: India: Nagpur | collected 2016-09-16 | reverse complement strand
TTAAACTGAAAAGATATTCCAGGCTTTCAGGGATACTTTTACTGTAATCCATTTTTATCCTTTCATCATTGTTGATCCAGTCTTCGAGATGATCGCTGAACGTATGATCGATGCTTTTCAGTACCCGGACGCCCATTTCCTGCAAAGCGGCTGCATTGCATTGTTGCTCATACTGGCTGCGGATGGGGATCGACATGATCTTTTTACCCAGGTGCAGGGCTTCGGCCGGGGTTTCAAATCCTCCGCCGGTAATGATGCCACTGCAATGGATCAGGCTTTCGTTAAACGCCTGCTTATTGACTGGTAGCAAACGCAGGTTTCCCTCTTGTCTCGGTTGCATCACCTGGCCACAGAACACGTCGAATTGAAGATCGCCGAAGGCGCTGAATAGTTCCACCAGTTGCGGCTCGCAATAGGATGGCAGATACACCGTGATATAACCTTTATCAGTAGGATTGGCTTCCAGTATCTGTTGCTTTACCACAGGGGTAAAAATGAAATGATCATACGATTTGAAATGCAGGCCTACATAATGCGTAGCTTTTGCATAATTCTTCAGGATCCATTCGCCTGTTGAGTTTTTTATAGAAGGCCTTGGAGTGTGGGATGAATAAAAGCTGGCCTGGTGCCCGAAATTAATGGATGGGACCTTCTTGCGGGCGCAGGCGGCTGAAGTGATGTAATCAAAATCGTTGAGTACGAGATCATATTTTTCCACAGGCAGGTCCCGGATCTCCTGGCGAAGACGCAATGGGTGAATGCCTTTGGCGATTTGCCAGTAATCCAATCCCCCATTACAATTATAATAAAGGCTTAAACCCTTGCTGCGGTATTTGATCGGTGCATCAAGCGCAAGATGACTGTTGCCACCGCTAAGGAAAATATCAATATTGCCGTACTCTTCGAGATGCGGTAATAATTCCATGGCACGGCTGATGTGTCCGTTGCCTGTTGCCTGTATAGCATATAATATGTTCATATTGCTGAGGGTTGGGTTAAAGAATGCAGATAAATAGCTATTTCGTTGGTGATCACTTCGGGCTTTGGCTTGGGTTGTTTCGCCGGTTCAGGCTGGGTCTCTTCCTGCTGGTGTGTATATAAATGCCAGTCGTTGTTATAATATTCCAGGGAAGTCATGTGCTCAACCCAATCTCCTGAATTGAGATAAGTGACAACCCCTTTTTCATTGCTGTAAACTCTTTTGACGGGTTGGTGGATATGACCGCAGATCACACAGTCATATTTTTTTTCAATGGCCAGCTCAGCGATCATAGTTTCAAAAGCATCGATGCGTACAAAGCGTTTATGAAACTGCTCCATGATCTTTTTGGAAAGAGAAACTTTTTCCCGGCCCAGCAGTCTCATCATTTTATTGATCATTTTGTTAAAACCCAGCAGCATTGCATAACCATTGCTGCCAAGTTTGCCCCAGAACTTGGCCTGATTGGCTGTGGTGTGATCAAATACATCACCATGAAAGATCCAGTTCATTTTTCCATCTATTTCTATCACTACTTTATCTGCCAGTTGAAAATTGCCAAGATGGAGATCGGCATACCGGCGCAGTGTTTCATCATGATTGCCGGTGATGTAAATGACCCTTGTGCCATTGGAGAGCAGGTGGAATATCTGTTGAATGGCAGTGATGTGATGAAGAGGAAAATAATGCTTGCTGAATTGCCATCCATCAATAATGTCGCCATTGAGAATAAGAAGGCGGGGCTCGATGCTATTGAGGTAGCTGACAAACTCTTTTGCCCGGCAGGCATACGTGCCAAGGTGCAGGTCGGATATTACAGCTACATCAACGGGACGTTTTTGCATTCAAAAGGTTTGCTAAAGGTCAGGATGGTATATAACCTTATTATTAAGCGAGTATTAAGCATTTATGAAATAGGGCGTGGCCGACCCACAGCCATTTCATAGTTTCATCACCTTACCTTAACCTTCCGTTCACACTATCTGCCTTTCTTTGTGAAACCTTCAGATGTGAAAGTTTTCCTTACTTCTTTAATCCTCCTTGCAACACTTCCTTCTGCTACACCTTCACGGTTAGCACAGCAAACACCTATCGATATCAAGCCTGCTAAAAACCTGGTCGTTGTTACGATCGACGGGGTCCGCTGGCAGGAGATATTCAACGGCGCAGATGAAGACCTGATCAATGATCCGAAATTCACTCCCGACACGAATACTATCAAGGCACTTTACTGGTCGGATAATAAAGAGCAAAGGCGCAGGCAACTGATGCCTTTTTTTTGGTCTGTACTGGCAGGGAAAGGACAACTATATGGTAACAGGCAACTGAATAATAAAGTGAATGTGGCCAACCTCTATGCTTTTTCCTATCCCGGTTATAATGAAATATTCACCGGTACTACAGACCTGCTGGTATCATCCAACAAAAAAAGATACAACAGCAATATCAATGTGCTTGAGTACCTGGAGAGTAAAGATGAGTTCAAAGGAAAAGTGGCAGCATTCACTTCATGGGATGTATTTCCCTATATCCTGAATGAGCAAAGGAATGGAATACCTATCAACAGCGGTTATCAGAAAGTGGAAGGCGAACATCTTTCCAGCGGGCAGCAACTGGTTAATAAAGTGCAGGAAGAAAACGTGTATCACAAGGGTGGTACACGCTATGACCAGCTCACTTTCCTGGCTGCGCGTGAATACCTGGAAGAACACAGGCCCAGGGTACTTTTCCTGGGATTGGGAGAAACCGACGAGTATGCCCATTCAGCCCGCTATGATATGTACCTGGAGCATCTTAACAATGCAGATAGGCTGCTCGCCGAATTATGGCATTGGATACAAACCACGCCAGGTTATAAAGACAATACATCTATTATTATTACCACTGATCATGGAAGAGGATACCGTGATGCAAAATGGGCTTCGCATCATCTTTTTATCCGCGGCTCTTCGCAAACATGGCTGGCCATGATGGGGCCGGGTGTGGCTCCCCTGGGTGAAGTAGAAGACGAACAGCAATTGTACCTGCAACAGGTAGCCGGCATGATTGCAGGGCTGGTAGGTGAGGAATTTGAGTCGGGAACAAAGATCGCTTTGAGGAAGTAATGATCAATCCTTTTTTCTATCGAGTGTAAAACCGATGGATGTGCCTACATCCTCGCGGCTGCGTGCGTGAATGGTTTGCCCGTGCGCTTCAATGATATGTTTGCAAATGGCCAGCCCCAGCCCGCTTCCTGTTACATCAAGGCTGCGGCCTTCTTCAGTGCGATAGAAACGTTCAAAAATGCGGGTCAGGTGTTTTTCGGGGATGCCGATCCCGTCATCCCGTATCTCCACCAGCACATGTCTGCCATCAGTAATATACATGCTGGCTGTAATAGAACCGTTCTGTTTGCCATATTTAATGGAGTTCTCCACCAGGTTCAACAATACCTGTCTTATTTTTTCCTTATCTGCAAAAACAGTAAGCGGGGATTCACAACCTTTCTTGATGCTGCAGCGGATATTCTTTTGCTCCGCCATAATGGAGATGCTTTCAAATGTTTCTTTTACGAGGTCCTGGATCACAAAGTTTTGCTTGATCAGGTTCAATTCGCCTCTTTCCAGTCTTGATATTTCATCCAGGTCGTTCAGCAGGTTGGTGAGTCTTTCTACATTGGTGGATGTTTTTTCCAGGAACTTCCTGTTTACCTGCGGATTTTCCAGGGCGCCTTGCAGCAAAGTATCCACATAACCCTGTATGGCGAATACAGGCGTTTTGAATTCGTGTGAAAGATTTTGAAGGAATTCTTTTCTGAATTGTTCATTAGCCCGCAGCAGTTCTATTTCCTGTTTGTTTTCCGTTGCCCAGGCTTCCACATCTTCCCTTACTTCATCAATACTTTTCTTGGGTAAAATGTATTTGTAGTAGGTTTCCTGTCTTTTGGTGGCTTTGGTCTGGTAAATGAATTTATAAATGAGCTTGATCTTCCGGTAGATAAATCTTTCAAGCACGAAGCTGATCAGGAAATAACCGCCCCCCAATATTACCAGGAAAGAGATCAATACCGGTTGCCATCTTTTTTCAATCATAAATACCAGCAGGCTGATCGGGGCAGCTAAGCCCAGAGCAGTAAGAAAAGAAAGCTGCCGGGGGGAAATATTTTTAAGGGAGAACATGTAATGAAGTTACGCTTCAAAGCTCAAACTTATATCCTACTCCCTTCACCGTTGTCACACAATCGATCCCCAGTTTCTGGCGGATCTTGCGGATATGGACATCGATAGTGCGGTCGCCTACGATCACATCATTACCCCATACCTGGTTGAGTATTTCATTACGAAGGAATACACGACCCGGTTTCTGGGCCAATAGATATAATAATTCAAATTCCTTTTTCGCCAGCACGATATCACTTCCATCCACCTGCACCATAAAGCGCTCGGGATCTATTTTGATGTTTTCCAGTTCCAGGGTCTTGACCTCTGCTTTATTCAGCCGGCGAAACAAAGCGTTCACGCGGCTCAGGAACACTTTTGGACTGATCGGCTTACTCACATAATCGTCAGCGCCGGTTTCCAAACCCCTGATCTGGCTGCCATCATCATTTACAGCTGTAAGGAAAATGATCAGGGTGTCTTTGAAAGTTGCCTGGGTGCGGAGGATCTGGCAAACTTCCACCCCTGTTTTTTTCGGCATCATTACGTCCAGCACCACCAGGTCTGGTTGGGTACGCCTTGCTTTTTCAAGCGCTTCATCCCCGTCTTTGGCGGTTATCACATCATATCCTTCGCCGCTGAGGTTGTATTTTAAAATTTCTAATATATCCGGCTCATCGTCGGCTATCAACACTTTTCGGGCCTTAGTTTCCATGCCAATGAAAGTTTGCGCAAAGCTACTGGGAAATTGCGGGCGCAAAAAACCCCGGCACTTTGTTCATACAGACTTAATGATAACTTAATATCAGGCATGATTTTATGACAGGAAAATGCAGGGCCGGCCGCAGACAACCTTATGCCCCGAAAACCGTCTTATAACTGTATGATAAACAGATTATAGTTGAATATCAACGCGGGTTATTAAATTTGCATATCTATCCTTATGACTTCAATGTTGAGATACCTTGTTTTATGGACTGCTTTCCTGGCTTTTTCTACAAGCCTGGCAGCACAGCTTAATATCAATAATGCCGCCATCACGATAAAGCCGCCCAAGAACAGGGAGCTTTTTCATGACTATATCGATAAAGAACAAAGAGATCTGCTGAGTGCGGATGGAAAAGCCGACAATGAGTTGGTTTTTTCCGGAAATGAGGAAGTAAATCTTTTGCTTACTAAAGCCATCGGCCAAACGGTTGATGAATTCCAATACAACATAGAAGCAGATAGCTTACTGGACCACCGGCTGAAAGTGAATTATCTCACCGGCATGTCGAATGTGTTGAAATATGTACGTGCCAACTGGCGAACCAAAAAAGTGAACCTGCTGCATCTTCCGCAGATCATCAACGGATATAAGCAATGCGTGATTGATGACAGGGATGGTAAAAGCATAGAGCCGGTAATTGCTCCTTTATCTTACGATGCAGGAACTGCTGTGCTTGCTGCCAATATTTTCTCTTCCAATAAAGGATACCAGCCATCCAAAGACGAGCTTATTTTAAAATACTGCGTACTGCATCCGGCTTCCACATTTATTACCCTTAAGGATAATCCCAATGTGCCTTTTGCAGACAGCCTGGTGAAAGCCGTGGCAAAAAGATACCCTGCTCAATTGTACACTTACGCGCAGGCCAACAATAAACTGGGAGGCATTATCCGCAACATCAATGATGATGAATTTGTGAAAGCCGTTACCCGCATGGCAAGAAGCAGAAGCGGACAACAATATTTTCCTTTCCTCGATAATATCGTGAAAGGGAAAATAACTTTTGAGGAACTGGATGCTGCAGAAAAAGATTCAATACAATATTTCCGGTTGCTGGTGAAAACGCAGATGGATTATATGCAAAGAGCGATCAATAAAGACACCGCCATTGCATTTAAAGAACTGACAGCAAAACTGGAGAAGAAGGCGAAAGATGTGTTTGTAACAACCATTAACGGCTTGCATACTGAATCAGATGCGGTACGCTTCAGATGCCTTCAGCCATTAACAGCACAGGAGTTGTATTACCTGGCGGTGCTTACCGATGGGTTGATCTATACATCCAGCTACACAAGTGGCGTGTACCCGCTGATGATGAAAAAGATCAACAATCGCGGCGATTCCTTATTGCTCAGCCTGAACTTTGATCACTACCGTAAATTCATCAGCCAGGCAGCAGCCTACAATACCCTGGGCAATTTTCTTTCTACTTTTCCACGGCATGATGAAGCGACCGACCTCATGAAAGCCTTTGTAGGCGGTTTGGAAAAAACAGAAGGGCTGGAAGATGGGGTGGACGTAGCAGATTCTTATGCCAGCATTATTGAAACCAATAAAAAACTGGCAGCAGAAGTGTTGAACCTGGTGCAGGAAAATTATCAGCGCAACCTTGATGAGAATAACAAGAAAGGAATTGTAATCTATAATATCTTAAATAAGCTTTTCCTTTCTGCAGACTCTTCCAAGAATATTGATCTTACCAAAGAACTGGGTATTCCTCCGGTGTATAACGTACCCTTCTCTTCACTGACCAATGAGAAAGGCGAAGTGATAGCCCAGGTATTCTTTTATGGCGATAAAGATGGACAGGGGATCTTCAATGGCTTCCAGAATATGTTTGGCGGCGGCAACTGGGCTATTGACCGTAATAACCCGCAATGGATCACGATCCGTTCTATCAAAGGCAATCCTGTAGTGATCTATGCCAACAAGCCGTTACCGGAAGAAACCGGTGAAGACGATAAAGCGCAACAGGCGCTGGATGATTACCTGGAAAAGAACAATATTCATCCTACTGTGACCATTCACCGCGGGCACAGTTATTTCGCCAATTCAACCATTGCCTATATGGCACCTTCTTCCCGCATCGTGTTCATGGGCTCCTGTGGCGGATTCCATTTGATCGATTCTATCCTGCATAAATCAGAAGATGCACACATCATTGCATCGAAGCAGATCGGTAAAACGGCGATCAACAAACCGTTCTTCCTGTTGCTTACAGAGAAACTGCGGAATGGTAACAATATCGACTGGATACCTTTCTGGAAAGAATTTAAATCAAAAGCCAGTGTGGAAGGGTTTGAAGATTATATCCCCCCCTACAAAAACCTGGGAGCTATTTTTATAAAGGCGTACAGGAAATCGATGGGAGAGGAAGAAACGGATGGATGACGCCGGCAATGACGTAAGAGATATGATAAGAAAGGGGATCACCATAGCTGTATGCTTATTCTTCATTTCGAAGACACTCTTAGCTCAAGACAAAGCTTCTACCAATTCTGGCGGATGCCAGGTGCCGCTGAGCAGGCAGATTTTTCATGATTATGTGGATGCAGCCCAGAAAAACCTGGGAAATCTTGCTTCATCAGGTATTGACAGGTTGCAATGCAGCATTGAAACCGACAGCCTTATCAAAGCGCAGGATAAAGTGCGTTACCTGCGGGGGATCGAGAATCTCCTGAAAGTTTTTGCTACAGGTTATAAGAACAGGGAGACGGCAAACAAACTGTTGCCACAAGTCATCCATGCATATGAATCCTGCATGGTTGCGGATAAGAACGGCCGCTCCATTGAGCCGGTGATAGAAAAAGCATCATATGAGGTGGGTAGCCTGATCATTAGCGGAACGAAGATCGCGTTTGAAAAAAACGGGGGATTCAAACCCGGCCAGCAACTGCTGGTGTTAAAATATTGTTCGCTTCATCCTGACCAGACATTCCAGACCCTCAGAGAAAATCCCGATATGCCTTTTGCCGACAGCCTGGTAAAAGCTGTGGCAAAAAAATATCCCGCTCAGTTGTATACTTACGCACAGGCCAATAACAAATTGGGTTATACTATCCGGAATATCACGGACGATAATTTTGTAAAGACCGTCGTACGCATGTCGAGAAGCAAGAGCGGTCAGCAATATTTTCCTTTCCTGGATAATGTGGTAAAGGGTAAGATCACAATGGCTGAGCTGGATGCTGCAGAAAAAGATTCGGTATTGTATTACCGCCTGCTTGTTAAAACCAGGATCGAGTACGTGCAACGGGCTATGAATAAAGATACCGCCATAGCTTATGCAGAACTGGAAGCACGCCTTCGTCAAAAAGCCAGTGATGTATTTGTTACAACTATTAACGGCTTGCATGAAAGGCCTGATGCGGTGCGGTTCAAAAGCATTCTACCGCTTACTGCGCAGGAACTGTATTATCTCGCCGTGCTCACAGATGGGTTGATCTATACTTCCAGCTACACGAATGGTGTGTATCCACAGATAATGAAAAAGATCAATAACCGCGGTGATTCATTATTGCCGTCTGTTCATTATGATCATTACCGCAAATTCATCAGCCAGGCGGCAGCATATAATACCCTGGGCGGTTTCCTGGCTTCTTTTCCTGACAGTAAGAGTGCAGATGAACTGATGAAAACATTTGTAAGCCAGTTGGAAGAATCAGCAGGATTGGAAGATGGGGTGGATGTAGCGGATTCCTATGCAAGCATTGCTGAAACATTGCCTGACCGGGCAAAGGAAATGCTGAAGAATGTGCAGGCGAATTATGAGCGGAATAAAAGCCAGGGCAATGCAAGAGGGCAAGCCATTTATACCATCCTGGATAAATTATTCCTGTCGGCCGATTCTTCTAACGGGATTGATCTTACCAAAGAACTGGGTATTCCACCGGTATACCGTGTTCCTTTTTCATCACTTGCAAATGAAAAAGGAGAAGTGATTGTGCAGGTATTCTTTTTCGGCGATGAGGACGGGAAACTGGATTTTGGCATTTTTCAATCCATGTTCCCACGCACACACTGGGCGATTGATAAGAGCAATCCCCAATGGATACTGATCAAATCAACTAAAGACAAGCCCATTTCCATCTATGCCAATATTCCGTTTGATGAGGAAACGGGCAAAGACGATATGGCGCAATCAGCTTTGCGGAATTATCTCCGGGAAAATAATATCAAACCGACGGTGACGATCAACCGCGGGCATAGCTACCATGCCAACACGACCATTGCCTACATGGCACCTTCCTCCCGTATTGTATTTATGGGCTCTTGCGGCGGCTTCAACCTGATCAATGCCATTTTACAAAAATCACCGGATGCCCATATTGTTGCCTCCAAACAAATAGGCAAGAGGGATATCAACAAACCATTCATTCAGTTGTTGATGGACAAACTGAGGGCAGGCGCCGATATTGAATGGATCCCTTTCTGGAAGGAGTTCCGTAAAAACGCCAGGGTGGATGGCTTTGATGATTATATTCCTCCGCATAAGAACCTGGGCGTGATTTTTATTAAAGCATACAGTTTGAGCCGTTCCTGAGTCAAAACAAACTTTACTTAATTTCGCAACTCCTTAATTCTTCATTTTGGCTGAAACAGCACCTAAAAAATTTGATATAGCGGTCTTGCGGAGAGTTTTCGGTTATGCGGCACCGTATAAAAGAAAGTTTTACCTCTCGGTCGTGTTGGCGATACTGCTGGCGGTGATCACACCGGTAAGGCCGTGGCTGATACAGTTGACGGTAGATAAATTCATTGTTCTTTCCCTGGCAGATATGGTGGTGAGGATAACGCTGATCCAGATCGGCCTGATCCTGCTGGAAACAGCCATGCGTTTTGCTTTCACGTTTGTAACCGCCTGGTTGGGACAGTCGGTAGTAAAGGATATGCGGATCGGTGTATATAAAAAAATACTGGGGCTGAATCTTTCCCAATTTGACAAAACACCGATCGGTACGCTTACGACCCGCACTATTAATGATATTGAATCCATCAACGAGATTTTTTCGGAAGGCCTCGTGCCGATCATTGCAGACCTGCTTTCCATTGTTTGTGTGCTGGCCTATATGTGCTGGGTAGATTGGAAGCTGACCCTTGTAGCCCTTATTCCTTTTCCGATTATTATCATCGCTACATATTATTTTAAAGAGAGTATTAATAAGTCTTTCTTTAAAGTGAGGAATGCTGTCACCAACCTGAATGCTTTTGTGCAGGAGCATCTGACAGGCATGGCCGTGGTGCAGGCTTTTGCATCAGAAGACAGGGAATTCAGCAAGTTTCAAAAGATCAATAAAGAACACCGAAATGCAAATATCAAAGCCATTTTTGCTTATTCCGTTTTCTTTCCGATAGTGGAGATCGTGCTGGCTTTGTCTATCGGCCTGATAGTGTGGTGGGCTGCCAAAGAAGCACTGGACCTACAGGAAAGCCAGCAGGGTACGGTTATCTCCTTTATCCTTTGCCTCAACCTGTTGTTCCGTCCTTTGCGTGTGCTGGCAGATAAGTTCAATGTATTGCAAATGGGCGTTATCGCCAGTGAGCGGGTATTCCGTGTGCTCGACAATGATGACGTAACCAAACCGCCAGCAGAAGGGTATCAACCTTCACCGGCCAGGATAGAAGGGGCTGTAAGTTTTGACAAAGTATCTTTTGCTTACACGGATGATAAATACGTATTGAAAGATATCAGCTTTAATATACAACCCGGCGAAACCGTGGCGATCGTAGGCCATACCGGCAGCGGCAAAACCACGATCATCAGCTTGCTGAACCGTCTTTATCATATAAAGCAGGGCGCGATCCGGATCGACGGGCGGAATATTGAATCTTATGAGCCTGATTTTCTCCGTAAGCATATTGGTGTAGTGTTGCAGGATGTGTTTCTTTTTTCCGGCTCTGTGCTGGACAATATAACGCTGCGCAATGAAGAGATCTCAAAGGAAAAGGTGATAGAAGCAGCGAAGCTGATCGATATGCACGATTTTATTATGCGGCTCACGGGCAAGCTCACGGCCACGAGCAGCGAAAGAACCCTCTCGGCCGCGCTCACGCGCGGAGATGATGATAACGTAATGGAAAGGGGCGCCACGCTTTCATTGGGCCAGCGGCAGTTGTTGTCGTTTATCCGGGCTTTATTATATGATCCTTCCATTCTTGTGCTGGATGAAGCCACTTCTTCCGTAGATACAGAAAGTGAATTACTGATACAGCATGCGATAGATACCCTGATCAAAGGCCGTACAGCGATCGTGATCGCCCACCGGTTGTCAACGATCCGGAAAGCTGATAAGATCATTGTGCTGGATAAGGGGGAATTGAAGGAGATGGGAACCCATGAGGAGCTTTTGGAGAAGGGAGGGTTTTATGCGCAGTTGCATAGTATGCAGTTTGAGAAGCATCAGGTGAAGGTGTAGGGGCCATTACAAGTTAACCTGGTAGCTGGTACTTCGGCCAGCACTGCCTGATTGAATGAAAGCGTTTATGCTGAGCAGGTATTGAAGGTCGCGTGTCGCGGTAGCTTTGGATGCTTTAGTCAGGGAAACATATTTGCTTGCTGTCATCCCGCCTTTAAATCCGGTTGGTCCTTCTTCGAGCATTCGCCGAACAGCTTTGGATTGTCTTTCATTAAGCAGGTCACTAAAACGGTCAAAGAATCTGGTTTTTTTCAATGTGAAGTCAATCAGTTCTTCTGCAGCGGTCTGGGCTTCCAAAACGGTTCTGATAAAATAATTTACCCAGGGAGTGATTTCATTTGAACGTTGTGCTTTTTCAAGAGCCACGTAGTAAGTATTTTTTTTCGCTTCTATTGTTTTTGAGAGACTCATTAAAACGGGCCGGCCAATGCCTTGTGATAAGGCTTTTTCTGCGATAGCCCGTCCGATACGGCCATTGCCATCTTCAAAAGGATGAATGGATTCAAAATATAAATGTGCGATGGCAGCTCTCAACGGGGCTTTTTTTATTTCCTCAGAACCACCCGGCCTTGTTTTATTGAACCATGTAATGAATTTTTCCATCTCTTCGGGCACACGGTCAGATGGGGGGGCTTCAAAATGTATTGTTTGTTTTCCCATAGCACCTGATACGATTTGCATGGGCTCTTTATGATCACGCCAGGATCCCACTTTAATATCCTGGTTCTTGTTTAGAAGCATTTTATGCCACGCAAAGAGTTTTTGCTGGGAAAGGGGTTCCTGGAAAGTGTTTCGTACGTCTATCAGTAGCTCGCTCACACCTTCTGCTTGCTTATCCTTAACTTTTACCAATTGCTGATTTAGGCCGAGATTATTTCTGATGGAAGACATAACATCTTTTCGGCTTATATACTCGCCCTCTATTTCAGAAGTTTTAATGGCTTCCAGCACTATCATTTCAACGATTGTATCAGTCATTGCGTCTTTAGGAAGTGCATTTAAAATTCCAGAAACCTTCCCTGTTTTTTCGGCAATAAGAAAGAGATCATCTTCCGCTTCCCGCAGAGAATAGGTAAAGTGTAGCCAGTCTTCTTTTTCCCAGTTATATCGGAGCATGAGCCGAATAAATTGATT
>OFTY01001191.1_pt1 | contig 12466 bp, 12 predicted proteins | sample 1775061 | NCBI WGS metagenome assembly OFTY01 (sample SAMN08195773, study PRJEB24354) | sludge metagenome | isolation source: sludge from phenol fed wastewater aerobic bioreactor B | place: India: Nagpur | collected 2016-09-16 | reverse complement strand
CGACCGGGCGCCGCGCGGGTCGCCCCGCTCGTCCCCGGGGTAGCCCTTGCCCGATCGCTTGACCGATACCGCGACGTCGTCGCCCCGGTTGAGCGTCACCTTGCTGAAGCGCGCGGACGACAGGGCGCCGTTGACCAGAACGACATTGCCGCCGATCGAGAACGTCTTGCCCGAAAGATCGAAGTCGGACAGCGTCGTGGTATCGCCGGTCTTCGTCATGTTGAAGTTGACGCTGGCAGGGATGCCGGCCCCCTTGCTCCAGCCGGCCCAGGGGATGTCCAGCCGGGCATTGGTGAGGTCGGCCGAGACGCTCTGGGCACTGCCGCCGCTCTTGTCGACGGCCACCTTGATCGTTCCCGCGAGCAGCGACGCGAGGCCGGGCATGGCCGTCGCGCGCGTCTTGTCGTCGAGCACCAGCGCCACCTTGCGGCTGCGCGCCGGCCCGTTGTCCTCAAGCGGCTCGACGAGATCGAGCTCGGCCGGGATGCCGTTCAACTGGGCCTTGGCCGAAATGACGGCCTTGGTCGGTTCGACGGTGATGGAGCCGTCGGCATCCGTCACGGTCTGTCCCTCAAAGGGCTTGGCCAGCGAAAGCCCCTTGTAGTCGAGCGCCACCAGCCAATTCAGTTTCGAGCTGTCGACGCCCGACTGTAGAGGGATGTCGGCCTTGACGTGCCCGGATACGGTGCCGGACAGATCCTCGGGCGCCAGGCCGACATGGCGCATGGCGTTGATCGGTTCATAGGAGGCCAACTCGGCAATCGCCGGCGCGTCGCCGGCCACATCGATGTCGAGCGCCCCGATCACCGGAGGATGATTGGCTTCCTTCACGCTCAGCGTGCCGTTGTGTGCATCCACGGTCCGGCCGCTCGGCATATAGACGGTGCCCGACGAAAGGGCGATGTCGACGTCGTTGCCGCGGAAATCGACCACGCCGACGGCATCCCGCACCGGAGGGATGAGGCCGGCCGTATCGAAGCGCGAACCTTCGACCTGGAAGCGGCCGAAGACTTCGTCGGCGGACAGCGGGACACCATTGCCAAGGCGGCCCGGCACGACCCTGAACTGCAGGTTGGCGTCGACGACGCGACCGCCGAACAGGTTCTGCAACACCCACAGCCGCGCATTGTGGGCTGAGAACCATGGCCAAAGCTACTTTACGTGCGAGACGAGCATGTCGTGCACGTTCAGGGCAACCGATATGCCCGGCGCCTTCCCATCCACGAATGCCACCGTGGCCGTACCCTGCACATCGCTGCCGGGAGCGGAACGGACCGCGATCTGGTCGGCCACCAATGTCTGGCTGGCCACCTTGTAGACCCCTGCGATACGGGCAAGGAAAGTAAGGGCGGGCTCTGGCGATTCCGAAGGCGCGAGCGTCGACCCGTCGCTCGTCAGATCGTAGCGATAGGCTGGCTCTTCTCCTGCCGTGCCGGAAGCCGGCCTCGGCCCCACCGAGCCCACGAAGTCGAACGTCGAACGGCCGGTCTTCATCCGCAACCTGTCCACGGCAACCTTGTTCGTGCCGCTCGCCAGGGTCGCGTCGAGGTCGACGTCGGCCGGCAACAGCCCGCGCGGTCCAAGGTCGATGACGGAGCCGGCGGAAGACAGCGACACGACCAGCCGGGACGTGTCCGCGCCTGCCCCTTGCGCGCCGGACAACCTCAGCGAAACGGTCCCCAGCTTCATTCCCTGCGCCGCGCCGTCGCCGCCAGCCAGCCGCATGTTTGCATCGAGCGCCGCGATACGCCGGGTGGTGGCGTCACGCGTGGCGGATGCGGCCAGGGTCAACGCCCTGCCGTCGACATCGGTGTCGGCGCTGATCTTCAGCCCGCCGGAGCCTGATTGCGTCACCCTGGCATCGGCGATCCTGACGGACCGGACCGGCGCCTGGTCGGTCAGCACGAACTCCACATTGCTGAGATCGACGCGACGCAACGAGTCCTCGCGGATCGCGTCGAGCGCAAGGTTGATGTTGGTGAACACCGCGCCGATCAGCTTGTCGGGATCGACGAGGCCTTCCGCGTTGCGCAGGCTGGCCGCCCAGTCGCCCTGGGACGGAATCGCTCCCATGACGATGCGCGCGTCCGATATCTTGGCGCTGCTCAGCCGCACTTCGCCCCACAGCAGCGGTATCAACCGGACCCCGAAACGGACGCGGCCGGCATCGGCCATCGGCTTGCCGTCGGCGGTCTTCAGGCTGACGTCGCTGACCTGCAGCGCTACGAAGCTCGATCCGTCGAGGGTGATGCGCGCAGGACCAACCTCGGCATTCACGTCGACGCCGGCCAATTTCTCGACGGCGAGTTCCGCCTCGGCGCGCAATCTTTCGGAGCCGACGCCGGAAATGCCTACGAGATAGACCGCGGCGGCGGCAAGCGCGACAAGGACCGCGAGGCCCACGCCAATACGCGCCAGGATGCGAAATCCCCGCCCGATCGCGGCCTGGCCAAGCGGGGGAACGCGGCACGCGGACGGCATGGTTCCAAGATCCGTGATTTCGTCACGCCTGAACCTGATTTTCTCGTGCCGCGGTTGCTCCTGATCCACGCAATATCCCGTTGTACCAATCGATCGTGGACGAATCCCGGCCCGACACTATATCGATGCTGCTTCGCGCGTAACCTTAAACAAGGGCACTGATATGGCTGACCTCAACGTGGGCGATCCCGCTCCGCAATTCGACTTGCCGCGCGATGGCGGCCAATCAATCAGGCTGGCGGACTTTTCCGGAAAACCGGTCGTCCTCTACTTCTACCCGCAGGACGACACGCCGGGCTGCACCGCCGAGGCAATCGACTTCTCGCGCCTGAAGCCCGAATTCGAAAAGGCCGGTACGACGGTGATCGGCCTGTCGCCCGACAACGTCAAGAAGCACGACAAGTTCAAGACCAAGCACGGCCTGACCGTCGATCTCGCCAGCGACCCGGAACGCCAGGTGATCGAGGCCTATCATCTGTGGGTCGAGAAGACGATGTATGGCCGCAAATACATGGGTGTCGAGCGCGCGACATTCCTCATCGGCGCCGATGGCCGGATCGCGCGGATTTGGCGCAACGTCAAAGTGAAGGGCCACGCCGAGGACGTGCTGGAGGCCGTCCGCGCCCTCTGAGGTTCAGACCTCCCCTCCCGATCGCGATCGGGGGTGCGACGGGCGTTCGAGCAGGCGCCCGCAAAGCTTTGTTAACCTTAATATTGTGTAGTCCGTGGCCAGGTGTAGTAACGAAAGCTTGGTCCCGTGAGCGCAACCGGTCAGTCAGCGGTCTTCGGCAGACGCAAGGAGCCCCACACAGTCATCATCGCCCGGGGCAATGAGATAAGGCACTTCACGGTCAGGCCTTGGATGGCCGCGTTCCTGGGCTCCGCCCTGGCCGCCGTCGTGATCGGCTATCTCCTGGCGACGTCCTACCTCGTCCTGCGCGACGATCTCATCGGTGCGACGACCGCGCGACAGGCGCGCATGCAGCAGGCCTACGAGGACCGCATTTCCGCGCTTCGCGCCCAGGTCGACCGCATAACGAGCCGCCAGCTCCTCGACCAGAAACTCATGGAGACCAAGGTCAGCGAACTGCTGGAGCGGCAAAGCCAGCTCAGCCAGAGGCATGGCCGCCTCGGCCCGTTGCTGGACCGCGCCGAGAGCGAAGTCGGGGCCGCGCCTGACGACACGACCCCGGATCGCAAGCCCGAACACCGCGCCGACGCGACCGGCGGCATCAGCCAGGCACAGAGCTATTCCGTCGCCAGCCTCGGCGCCGGCGACACGCGGCCCTTCTCGCTGTGGTCGACGCGCACCGATCCGCTGCAGGCGGAGTCTGCGGCCGACCGGGCTGACAAGCTGTTCGTTTCGATCAACCGGTCGCTCAAGTCCATCGAGAGCGAGCAGATCACCCGCATCACCACGCTCGCCGACAACGCCTACAAGAACGCCGACGCCATCACCCAGGCGCTCGAAGCCGCCGGCCTGCCGGTCGACAGCGAATTCGGCAAGAGCGATGTGGGCGGCCCGCTGATACCGCTCGACAGTTCGATGATCTTCGACAGCAAGGTCAAGGAACTGGACGAGGCGCTGGACGCCCTCGACCACCTGAAGAAGGAAGCGCGGCAGCTTCCCCTGGCCAACCCCGCGCCCGGGCGTTCAGTCACGAGCCCGTTTGGCGTCCGCACCGACCCCATCCTCGGCACCGCGGCGTTGCACTCCGGCATGGATTTCCGTGCCCCCATGGGTATGCCTGCCAAGGTCACTGCTCCCGGTGTCGTCACCAAGGCCGGATGGAACGGCGGCTATGGCCGCATGGTCGAGGTCGATCATGGCAACGGCTTCGCCACCCGTTACGGGCATTTGAGCGAGATCGATGTCGCGGTCGGGCAGAAGGTCGACGCAGGCTCGATCATCGGCAAGACCGGCAGCAGCGGCCGCTCGACCGGCCCGCATCTGCATTACGAAGTCCGCCACAATGGCGAGGCCATCGATCCGCTGCGCTTCCTGACGGTCGGCAAGAAGGTCGCTCAGTACCTCTAGCGCCACCCACCGCGCGCCCCCTGCCTTACACACGGCACCCAGGCGGCGGTTGAAGCGGCTCGCCCAAGTTCTTTCCCTGCCCTGATATTTCCCGGGAGGCGCCGCACCGCCCATTCGCGCCGCGTCGCCAGTCGGCGAACTATTTTTGAATTCCATTTGACTGAATAAATCTTCGGTGCAAGAGTTGGGCCTCTTGAGGGCGCATGTCATGGCATTGCGGGGGACGAATCAGGAATTCGGGCGGCCGTACAACCGCCGCATCGTGCTCGAATCCATTCGCCTTCATGGCCCCCTCACCCGTGGCGACATCGCAAGGCGCGTCGGCCTCACCGTCCAGACCGTTTCGACCATCGTGCGTGAGCTCGAGGAACAGGGCTACATCCTGTCCGTGCGCGAGGAACCGAAGGGACGCGGGCTTCCGCCGGCGACGCTGAGGATCAATCCGGAAGGCGGTTACGCCGTCGGTATCCACGTCACCCCACTCGGCATCAACGCAGCTCTGATCAACCTTTGCGGCGACGTCATCGACAGCAGCCATCGCGAAGCGCCGAACGCCACGCCCGACCTTGCCTTCGACCTGATCGGGCAGATGGTGCCGGATCTCACCCGGCTACGCCCGGGCGGTCGCGTGCTCGGCATCGGCATGGCGCTGCCGGGACCGTTCGGGGTGGAATCGATGAGCTTTGTCGGCCCCACCACCATGGCCGGCTGGAAGGACGTGGCGTTGCGGGAGCGGCTGGCCGCGACGACGGGGCTTCCGGCCTTCTTCGAGACCGACATGGCGGCCGCCGCCATGGGCGAGCGTCTCTATGGGCTGGGGGCGGCCTACGCGGACTATTATTACCTCTATTTCGGTGTCGGCCTCGGCGGCGTCATGGTGCATGACGGCACAGCTTTGCGCGGCGCCTGGGGGAATGCCGGCGAAATCGGCCACATTCCGGCCGTGCCGGGTGGCGAGCCCTGCCCCTGCGGTAACAGCGGCTGCCTCGAGCGTTATCTCTCGCTGGAGGCGCTGCGCCGCTGGAATGGCAGCGAGGCCGACTGGGTGAAGGAGATCAGCCCGATCTTCCACAACGCCATCACGACCATAGAGAACCTGTTCGACCCTGAAACGGTCATTCTGGGAGGGCTTGCCTCCACCGAACTGCTGGAGCGGCTCGCCGCAACAGCGGCCGACGGGCTCCGCAACTCGGTCTCGGCGCGAACGGACCGCACATCGCCACGCGTCGTCGTGGCCAGCGGCGGCCAGCACGCGGTGCTGCGCGGCGCCGCCGCGCTTGCCGTGTCTGGGGTGCTTTCGCCCCGCTTCGGACAGATTTTCACAGCCGATCGCGACCGTGGGCGCGATCTGCTCAATGGCAGGGAGATCGCCGCATGACCGCCCCCTTGCTGGTGCTGGAGAACGTCACCAAGAACTACGGCGCCATACAGGCGCTCAGGGGCATAAGCTTCTCGATCGGCAAGGGCGAGGTCGTGGCTTTGCTCGGCGACAACGGCGCGGGCAAGTCGACGCTGGTCAAGATTATCGCCGGCGGTCTCGAGCCGAGTTCGGGCCGCATGCTGTTCGAGGGCAAGGAGTTCCTCGCCCGATCTCCGGCCGAGGCCAAGGCGGCCGGCATCGAGACCGTCTACCAGGACCTGTCGCTGTGCACCAACGTCGACGTCGTGGCCAATTTCTTCATGGGCCGCGAGATGACGCGCAAAGTGCTCGGCGTCCCGGTCCTCGACGAGCGCGGCATGGAGCAGGTGGTGGCCAAGGCGCTCGCCAATGCCGGCACGCGCATCCCGTCGCTGCGCACCAAGGTCGAGCATCTCTCGGGCGGCCAGCGTCAGGCGATCGAGCTCAACCGCTTCGTCCACTGGGGCGGCAAGCTGGTGCTGCTCGACGAGCCGTTCGCCGCGCTGGGCGTCGAACAGACCCGGCGCGGCCTGGACATGATCCGCCAGGTGGCGAACCAGGGCATCGGCGTCGTCATCATCACCCACATCATGCAACAGGCCTTCCAGGTCGCAGATCGGATCGTGGTGATCCGCCAGGGCGTCGTGGCGGGCGATGTCGCACGCAACAAAACAAGTCCCGACGCGGTGATCAACATGATCACCGGAGAGACGCTTGCCGGTGCCGGACCGGCGGGCTGAGGGACAAACGAGGGGTCCGGCGCAAGAGGAGCGAATGACATGAAGCGAGTACTTCTTTCTGTCTTCGGTATCCTGGCACTGGTCGTTGCCACGCTCACGCCGGCATTCGCCCAGTCCAAGGGTACCGTCTATTACCTGGTACCGACCCTGCTCGACGAGTTCCAGACCGGCTCGGTGAGCGCGCTGGAGCTGTTCCTGAAACAGGTCGGCTACGAAATGAAGACGCTGAACGCCGACAACAAGACGGATGCGCAGCAGTCGCAGATGAATGACGTCATCGCGTTGAAGCCGAAGGCGATCATCCTAGCCGCTGTCGATTTCAACGCGCTCAAGCCGTCTGTCGAGGCGGCCCGCGCCGCCGGCATACCGGTCGTCGAGTTCGACCGCCAGATCACCGCCACCCCGTCCGATTTCACTTCGGTGGCCGGGACGATCGAGATTGGCTATGTCGCCGCCGAGCAGGCCGAAAAGCTGCTGAAGGCCAAGAACGGATCGGTGAAGGGCAAGGTCCTGCAGGTGCTCGGCGACCCCGGCGATCCCTACACGCTCGACATCCAGAAGGGCTTCGAGGAGAAGATGAAGGCCTTCCCGGACGTCAAGATCATCTCCCTGCCGGCCATGCAGTGGGAAGCCTCCAATGCCGGCACCATCGTGTCCGACCAGTTGCAGGCCAATCCCGATATCGACCTGATCTTCAGCCATGCCGCGCATCTTTCGGTAGCAGCCGTCGCGTCGCTGGAATCGGCCGGCAAGAAGCCGGGCGACGTCATGCTGATGAGCTCGAACGGCGCGCCGGTCGGCCTCGACCTGATCCGCAAGGGATGGCTCAACGTCGAAGTCGAGCAGCCGCTCTACGCGCAGGCGGCGGCGGTCGCCATGTTCATGGACAAGATCGCCAACAAGCAGGAACTCAAGCCCGGCGAATATGACGTGCTCGGCCTGAAATCGACCCTGACCAAGGAAGCCTGGGGCCCGAACATCAAGATCCCCGGCGCCGCCATCACCAAGGAAAACGTCGATAATCCAGCCTTCTGGGGCAACCAGAAGCCGCCGACAGAAACGGTGAAGTCGGTGGAGTAAGCAAGCCGACCGATCGCTCCGGGCCGCTACGGCGCATGATGCCGAGAACCGTCTTCTTCGACATCGTGCCCAGGCCCGGGGCTTTCCCGGCTCCGCCGTGCCTTGCCGCGAACGCGCGCCCATACGCGCCTGAAATCGAAACCTGACCGCATCGCGTCCAGCGCCAGCCTGGAACCATGCGCCAAACGGATCGACCCATGAACCCTCGTACACGCCGCATGCTCGAGCTCGTGCTCGACAATCTCGTCTGGTTCATGCTGGTCTTCGTACTGGCGGTGTTCTCCATCTTCATTCCCAATTTCTTCCAAGTGGGAATCTTCGCCAACATCATCGAGGCTTCCAGCGTGCTCGGCGTCATGTCGATCGGCCTGGCGCTGGTGATCATCGCCGGCCACATGGACCTTTCGGTCGAATCCGTCGCCGCGCTCAGCGCCATGACTGTCGGCATACTGTTTTGTTCCTCGGGCATCGGCATCGGCCTGCAACTGCATCCGGACTGGCTGATGGTGCCGGTGTCGCTGGCAATCGCGCTGGCGGTCGGCGGTATCATCGGCGTCATCAACGGCTTCCTCATCGTGCGGCTGAAGATGAGCGCCTTCATCATCACGCTCGCCTCCTACATCTGGGTGCGCGGACTGGTGCTCGTCGTATCGGGAGGACGCTCGGCGCAGGATCTCGCGCCCGCCATCCGCTGGTTCGGCATCCAGCGGCTTCTCGGCCTGCCGCTCACCGCCTGGATCGCGGTCGCCTGCTTCGTCATCTTTTCCCTCATCCTGGCAAAGACGCCCTTCGGCCGGCACCTCGTCATGATCGGCGGCAACGAGACGGCGACTTTCCGCGCCGGCATCCGGGTCAACCGCAATCTGGTCCTCGCCTTCGTGCTCGCCGGCGCCATTGCCGGCCTTGCCGGCTGGCTGCTCGCCATCCGCACCTCCGGCGCGACGGCAAACCTCGGCGTCGGCCTGCTGTTCAACGCCTTCGCGGCGGTCGTCATCGGCGGCGTCAGCCTCAAGGGCGGTGTCGGCACCCTGCCCGGCGTCTATGCCGGCGTGCTGCTGCTTTCGGCCATCAACACGGCGATCAACCTGATGGGCCTGCCGGCCAACTTCACCCAGGTCATCCATGGCCTGCTGGTGCTCGCGGCCGTGCTGCTCGACGCGTTCAAACAGACCATTCGCCAGAAGCTTGCATGAGGCACGCATGACCGGACGCATCGAAGGCAAGGTGGCGGTCATCATCGGCGCCGCGCGCGGCATCGGCAAGGGGATCGCGCAGCGCTTCGCCGAGGAAGGCGCCAGGCTCGTGCTGGCCGACAGCGAGGCGGAGGCAGGCCAGGCGACAGCCGACGAACTGGGCGCCACCTTCATCCGCACCGACATCTCGCGCATGCCGGATGCCGAAGCGGCCGTCGGCCTCGCGCTGGAACGGCATGGCCGCCTCGACGTCATGATCCAGAACGCCGGCATCTATCCCTGGCAGTTGATCGAGAACACCAGCCCGGACGACTGGGACCGCGTCATGGCGGTCAATCTGCGCGGTACCTTCAACGCCGCCCGCGCCGCGCTCGTGCCGATGAAGGCGCAGCGCTTCGGCCGCATGGCCTTCACCACATCCGTCACCGGGCCTCATGTCAGCAGCACCGGCCACGGCCGCTATTCCGCGAGCGCGCCCGGCCTCAACGGCTTCATCCGCTCCGCCGCCCTCGAATTCTCCGGCTACGGCATCACCGTCAACGGCGTCGAGCCGGGCAACATCCTGACAGAGGCCATCGAAATGCATCGCGGGCCGGCCTTCATCAAGAACATGGAGGACGCCATTCCACTTGGGCGGCTCGGCACGCCTCGCGACGTCGCCAACGCCTTCCTGTTCCTGGCTTCGGACGACGCCAGTTATGTGACCGGCACGACCATCGTCGTCGACGGCGGCCAGTTGCTGCCGGAGGGCAGCGACTTCCGGCTCCTGCCACCGTGATGGTGAACCGGCGGGATTGATCGATAGCGATGGTCGGCACGAGAGACTTCTGACGCCGACACAACAACCGGCCGAACCCATTGCGGGTTGTCGGTTGGCGCCATGTGTGGTTTCCTGCCCTTGGGGCGTGTCAGAACGAAGAACCGAGCATTGAGGCTTGTTCTCGCTGCCGCACGCATCGGTAATCTTCACGTTCTGACGTCGCGGAGCGCGCCATGGATTATCGGACAGCCACCCCGGACGACCTCGTCACCATTTTTCGCAGCCTGTCTCTCCGGCTGGCCGATCAATACTCGGTCGCCGGATTGAACATCGAGGACGCCAAGGACGAGTTCCTGATGAGCCTTAGAGAGCAGCGGGCTCATACCCTGCTGATGGAAGGCGAACCCGTCGCCATCATCGCGTGGCGCGAAATCGGCCATGCGGCGCAAACCGCCTTCGCGGCCCATGAGAGCTTCTTTTCCCGTTCGACGGTCAGGTTCTGCAAGAAGCACATCCGCCGCATCCAGGCGCTGTGCGGAAACCTGCCCATCGATTCCTACAGTTGGTCCGATCGGGCGGAAGTGGCGAAATGGTTTCGCGTGTTGGGCTTTCGCGAGCGGGAGCGCGGAAGCGGCGTCACCATCTTCGAGCTCGACCCACAATAGCGGCGAGTTTCGGGCGTTTGCCAGCCCGCTCTCTCACGAAACGCGCGCAGCGGTGTTCATTCGTGACCAAACCAATCCCGGTCTCGCCCATTTCTTGAGTTGGATAGGGCGGATACGAGAGGAGTCTCAAATGAACCATGCAAAATTCGATCGCCCCGTCCCCGTCTTCATCGGGCTCGGCTTCCCCCAGGAGATCGAAAACGTCCTCGACGCCTACAACATCCTCATCGAGTGGAACGGCATCCCCGACCTGGATCGGGCTGGCGCCATAGAGGTGTGCCGGAAGGCGATTCGGGGCGAGCGGGACGGCAAGGATGCCCGCGAGGCATTCCAGCGGTTTGTCCGCGGCAAGGGCATCCTCGCGGAGGACGCCTATAGCCACGCAGCATCGAGGCTGGCCAGGGAATGGTCCGTGCATCCCTAGCGCGGGTAGATCTCGACTGCCCTTGAGGATCCAGCGCCCCGGCGAGTCGGGGCGCTTTCCCCGAAACGGCAAGGGAAGACTGCAAAAGCTGGGATAGTGGTGGGCGATGACGGACTCGAACCGCCGACATCCTCGGTGTAAACGAGGCGCTCTACCAACTGAGCTAATCGCCCGCTCCGGGCCGGACCTTTAAGCGGTCACGGCAGGCTTCGCAAGGCCAAATGAGCATCGCGTGCGCTGGCTCGCGCGCGGTTTTCGACAGCTTCGCGGCCGTTGTCAAAAAACCTTCCGCTGTTTGCTGATAAGGTGCTTCGGCACGCTTGACACCCGCATCCGAACCCCTTATCCACCGCCCCAACGACGAACACGGCTGACACGTGCTCGTCAGTGCGCGGGTGTAGCTCAGTCGGTTAGAGTGCCGGCCTGTCACGCCGGAGGTCGCGGGTTCGAGCCCCGTCACTCGCGCCATTCTTTCAATGGCTTAGCCATTTCCACCGACTGCGGTGCCAACTTTTTCCTCCACCGAGTTTCAACCTTTTGTATTCGTTGTGTTCTCGGCTGAACAGCTTACGCCCGTTGGGGCGATGCTTGTCAGCGAAGCGGGCAGCCACCAGATTGACCGGCATGTACGTCCGTTGCAGGCTCTTATTCTCGTCGATCGAATTGCCCATCTTGGCCGATAGCGCCTCGACCCAGGCACCGCCTGCATTCGCTTCGACGGCGCCCGATCGCCTAATGTCCTTGAGTCGACGCTTTTCGCCCCCGCTAAACACCAACCGGCGAGGGCAGGCAAAATCATCGACCAATCCGAGAAGGTGGTTCGGCGAATTGACCATGCGGAAACGTCGACTTTTAGCGGAAGAAATCGAGTAACTTCCTTTTTCGGCCTTAGTTGTCGGCGGACGTGTCAAATCCGGCGAAAACTGAGTTTTGCAGTTGCTTTGGCGAGCCGAATTGTATTGATTGCGCTATTCAATTCCATGCGCAGACAATTCATCGCGGCCGCCGTCGCGGTCGTTGCCGGCTTTCAAACCGGCCCGGTGCCGAGTGCCTTCAAGCCGGGCTCGACCTGGTCGCAACGGCAAGCAGACTACGATCAGTGCAAAATGGCATCGTTCAAAGAAATACCTCAGGCGATGGCAACGCAGATAGATCCTGGCGTGTATACTCCCGGTTCTGTGCAATGCACCACGATAGGTTCAAGCACCAGTTGCAGTCAGGTTGGCGGCTTGAATATCCCTGCGACCGCGACAACCTATGACGCCAACGGGGGATTGCGCGACCGCTATGTAGCCAGGTGCATGCAAGCAAAGGGTTACTCGATCCTGCAGCTACCTATCTGCCCCACGGCGGAAGCGAGGCAGAAGGCCATGAGCACCCCGCAGCCCGCCAACGCCAGCGACTACAAGTGCTCGCCCGGCGTGAATTTGGACGGGTAAAGGCATCGTCAGTTCGTCACAGCGTATCCCTCGCCTTTCCCTTCAGGCGACGAAATTTGGGCGTGACCAACTCCTGCCATAGGCATGGAATAGCTCGGCCGAAATCCCTTTCTTCCTCCCACGGGCCTCGCAACGCACGGCATAGCGCGCCGCGTCTATCGTCACGTTGCCGATCACCTTCCGGGAATCTTCGCGTGCTGCGCGTTGTGCATATGCCCGAAACCGAGCACGGCGCATCGCCCATGCT
>OFTY01001190.1_pt1 | contig 12471 bp, 13 predicted proteins | sample 1775061 | NCBI WGS metagenome assembly OFTY01 (sample SAMN08195773, study PRJEB24354) | sludge metagenome | isolation source: sludge from phenol fed wastewater aerobic bioreactor B | place: India: Nagpur | collected 2016-09-16 | reverse complement strand
ATGATGAAAGGATAAGATTTATCGTCTTTCAGGTTGATGTTGAAACGCGGCTGGAATTGCTTGATCAGCGAATTTTCCAGTAAAAAGGCATCCTGCTCTGAATCCACGATGGTAAACTCGATATGATGGATGCTTTCTACCAGTCGCCGCGTCTTGTAATTATCATGATGTTTTACGAAGTAGGAGCTGACGCGTTTACGCAGACTTTTGGCCTTGCCGATGTACAGCAATTCCCCGTCTTCCCCGAAGTATTTGTAGATGCCCGCCTGTATGGGCAATGTATGCGCTATCTGCTGAAACTCTGCTGCTGTCATATCTTGTCAGTTAACGGGTGGAAAAGCGTGAGCACTTCCAGGCTTTCCGGTTTCATGAAGATGATCTTCTGGAAAGTGTGGACCCGTAGTTGTTTGTTACGTTCATAAACAACTTCCTGCCTGAACTCGTACATGAGGTTGGTAGTGAAGGTGGTGGCCTGCGCGGACCTGATCCTGCCCTGCCGGTCCACATCGAGGATCAGTTGGTAAGGATGCGTTTGTTTGCCTTTGGAACGGAAGATGAAGGTGGTGTCCATCCTGAACTGGTCCGCGATGGTATCCCTGTTGTACGCGTCTGCTAAGGAAGGTTTGCTGATGTCCGCATCCATCAACGGCCGGAAAAGAGAAGCCAGTGCGGCGCTGTCCTTTACTTTTACGGAATCGGTCTCCCCGTTGATCCGGACGATCTTGGTAACACCTAGTTGCTGTTCCTTCAGTTGTGTGATCTCCTCCCAGTGGTAATTATTCAATGTCCGGTAGCCGGAGGCCTTCTGCCCGGCCGCTGGCTGTGGCTCCATTTTGCATCCTGCTATAGTGATGACCAGGCAAAAAAGCAATCGTCTCATAGCAGCAAATTTAAAGAAATAATGCGCCGTAAAAACGGCGCATCTGATGCATGAGCAAATCTGTCGAGAGCACTAAAAACTGGGCCTTACGGCGAATTATTTGAAGCCCTTAGGGGCGGCTTACACTGATCTTGCTTAACAGGCGCGGACTGGCCATCGAGCTGTAATCATACTGGTATACTCCGTCTTTGGCGCTTACCAGCAGGCGGTTCTGGCCTTCGTAAGGGATTACGTCGAATGTTTCCGGGCCTTCAATCAGCTTTGTGGTAACAATGTTGGCAACATCCGCTGCATTGAGGAAACGTAATCCGAAGGTGCCTTCGCAAATGAAGAGCCTCCCTTTGTCAACGCCCAGTCCGAACGGATTCTTCATTTCAACAGTCGTTAGTTTGACCGGGTTGTCCACATTGCTGACGTCAAATACCTGCAACTGGTTGATATTACCGCCGCAGGCGTTTCCGCTCCGGATCGTCACATAAGCCTTATTCCCTTCCACCACTACCGGATCGCAGGCCCTGAAATGCGTTACGGCAGAACGTCTGGCAGGTTTAGCCGGATCGGCAATGTCATAGATGAACATCGCGCTGCGGCTTCCGATGAAGAGATATTTCCCGTAGGGGAAGATCGTTTCAATACCGGATGAGATCGTCTGTTCACCTTTCGGTACCGGTACGGCCGGATTGCTGATATCAAATGCCTTTAATGACTGCATATTAACCGTATACAGAAAGTCGTTGACGATAGTGAACCGGGCCATAGACCCGCCTTTGCCGACGGCACTTTTCGAACCGCCGCTATTACTGTACAGCGCGGCATCATATACCAGGCCGGGACCTGTTTCGCAATCGCAGGAGTAAGTAGTGTCCCTTGCTGTATAGCCAACGATCACGCTGTCCGGCGTTTTGTACCTGCCCATGATCAGCCCTTCCTCATTTACCGGGAAGTTGAGTACCGCAGGCAATTGCTTCATGAGCGTGATATTCCGAGGGTCGCTGATGTCATATACGGCCAGATCAGCAAACCCGTCCGCATACAGCGTATTTCCCTTTATCGCCATATCCCTGTTCCCTACCAGCCGGAGGAAAGAGATATTCCGCGGCGCGGCGGGATCGCTGTTGTCAATGATGTGGATCCCTGAATCCGGTGCATTCACAAAAATGTACTGATCCTTGATGTATATCTTTCCTGTCTGATGAATATCTCTCGGCTTCTCCATTTTCATCGTGGCCCAGTAATCATTCACTGTCATGAAAACAGGCGTGTAGATCTTTCTTGTCACGGTTCTGTGGCATTTGTCTTTCAGGCAACCACTCAACGTCCACGCACATAGTAAGGCCACAACAACGAGGAATTTAGTAGAATTACGCATAGGGGAACAGTTTGACCTGTTAAACGGAGGGGCTGAAATAAAAGTTACAGGGGGGCGAAAAATAAAGAGGCCGCCTTATTAAGACAGCCTCTTCGTATGGTTGAATTTCGTAAAGCTTACACGAGCAGATGGCCCGTCATCTCCTTTGGAATGGGAAGGCCCATGAAATGAAGGATGGTAGGCGCAATGTCTCCCAGCTTGCCGTTCTTCACTTCGCCTTTGAAGTCTTCGCTGATGATGAAGAAAGGAACGGGGTTGAGGGTGTGTGCGGTATTAGGCGTACCATCGTCGTTCACCATATAATCCGCGTTGCCGTGGTCGGCGGTGAGGAAGATCGTATAGCCGTTCACCAGGGCCGTGGTCACTACTTTGGCCACACAGCCGTCTACCGTTTCCACTGCTTTGATAGCGGCTTCCCATACGCCGGTATGGCCCACCATGTCCGCATTGGCGAAATTCAGGACGATGAAGTCAGCCGTTTTTTGCTCCAGTTCCGGGATGATCGCGGCAGTTACTTCAAGCGCGCTCATTTCCGGTTTCAGGTCGTACGTAGCTACCTTGGGAGAAGGGATCAGCAGGCGTTTCTCTCCGTTGAACGGTGTTTCGCGGCCGCCGGAGAAGAAGAAGGACACGTGCGGATATTTTTCCGTTTCCGCAATACGGATCTGCGTTTTGCCATTTTGCTCCATCACTTCACCGATCGTCATGGTCAGGTTATCGTTCTCGAAGATCACATGTACACCGCGGAAGGACTTATCGTATTCCGTCATTGTGGTATAGTTCAGGTTCAGCGGCTTCATATCAAAATCGGGGAATGCCTGCTGGGTGAGCACTTGCGTGATTTCGCGGCAGCGGTCTGTCCGGAAGTTGAAGCAAAGCACGGCATCGCCTTCCTGGATGGTAGCGAGGGGCTGGCCTGCATTATCCGTGATGATGATCGGTTTGATGAATTCATCCGTTACGCCTTCGGCATAGGAGGCTTTGATGGCTGTGGGGAGGTCTTGGGTGAGGGCGCCTTTTCCGTGCACAAGTGCATCGTAGGCGAGTTTCACTCTTTCCCAGCGCTTATCGCGGTCCATGGCATAGTACCGGCCGGTTACGGAGGCGATCTGACCGGTGGATTTGCTGATATGCGCCTGGAGGTCTGTCAGGAATTCCAGCCCGCTTTTCGGATCAGTGTCCCGCCCGTCTGTGAAGGCATGAATGAACACTTTCTTCAGTCCCCGTTCGGCCGCAATGTCCGTCAGCGCTTTAAGATGGCTGATGTGGGAGTGTACTCCGCCGTCACTCACGAGACCTATCAGGTGAAAAGCCTTGTTATTGTTCCTGGCATAATCCATGGCAGCCTGAAGAGGCTTGCTGGCGGCCAGCTCCCCGTTGCGTACCGCAACGTTAATGCGCTGCAGCTCCTGGTACACGATACGGCCGGCGCCGATGTTGAGGTGACCTACCTCTGAATTGCCCATCTGGCCGTCAGGCAGCCCCACGTCTTCACCACAGGTGATCAGCTCGCTGTGCGGATATTGCTCATAAAGGCTGTCTACGAAAGGAGTATTGGCGTGCGCGATGGCATCGGCGGCGGGTACTTTGCCCTTACCCCAGCCGTCCATAATGATCAGGATCGCTCTTTTATTTTCCATACAAATGTTCGTTGTTCGATGATGAAAGAATCGGGCCGTGAAAATAATAATAACATCCCTTCTCTGGGTTAAAATTTTCGTAAAATGAACTTCCAGCCATATAAATTTCGTAACACGTTAGTATAATTTTACATATCAATCATTTAATATAACTTGCTGTGGCTCAGTATAGCACAATAATGGGATATTATTGAACATCAACAATTTGGCATAGTTTTGGCACCTGTTATGGTTGTTAAAAGTATAATTCGACATAAAAAACGGATAATGAAAAAGTTAATCTTTGTGCTGGGGGTACTGGTTGCATGCGGGATGTTTACGGCCTTTACCATGATGGCCGGACCGTTCGAGGATGTGGTCAGCGCCATCAAGCAGGGGGATGCCGGCAGTCTGAGCAAATACTTCGATAACACAGTGGAAATCAACATGTCCGGGAAATCAAGCTCCTACAGCAAGGCGCAGGCGGAAATTATTCTGAAAGACTTCTTCGGGAAGAACAATGTTAAATCTTTCGAGATCCTGCATAAGGGAGGTCAGGAAGGCGGATCTCAATACGGGATCGGGAACCTGGTCACTGCAGGGGGGAGTTTCAGAACATCCTTTGTGTTGCAGAAGAAAGGGAATGCCTTCGTCGTAAATGAATTACGATTCGAAAATAAATAACGGAAATTAGCTTAAGCGTATAGAATTGGAAGGCCGCCTGCAGATGGTGGCCTTTTTGTTTGTAACTTGCCCGAGATTTCTAACCAGCAGTTTACATGTTACAAAAAGAGGCATTGATCAATTTTATCAGCACGGCGCTGGCGGAGGATATCGGGGACGGAGATCACAGTACGATGGCTTCCATACCGCCTACCGCAAAAGGAACGGCACAGCTGAAGATAAAGGAAGACGGAGTGTTGGCCGGGATGGAAGTGGCGGAGGCCATTTTCCGGTATCTGGACATGTTCGTGGCCTTCCGGGGGTTCAAGAAAGACGGCGATAATATGAAGGCCGGTGAGCTGGCTTTTGAAGTGGATGCGGCCGTACATACACTGTTGATGGCGGAGCGCCTTGTGTTGAACTGCATGCAGCGCATGAGCGGCATCGCTACGCTGACGCGTCAATATACCGATCTGCTGAAAGGCTATCATACCAAAGTGCTGGATACCCGTAAAACCACGCCCAACTTCAGGATGCTGGAGAAAGAAGCGGTGCGCATCGGCGGTGGCGTGAACCACCGGATGGGCCTGTATGATATGATCATGCTGAAAGATAACCATATCGACTTCTGCGGCGGGATCACCCCGGCCGTGAACAATGTGGTGGCTTATCTGAAGAAAAATGGTCTGGACCTCCGGATAGAAGTGGAAGCAAGGAGCCTGGAGGATGTGCGGGAAATATTATCCGTAGGGCAGGTGCACCGGATTATGCTGGACAATTTCACGCCGGAACAGATCGGTCCCGCGCTGGAACTTATCAACGGCCGCTATGAAACCGAAGCCTCCGGCGGCATTCATCTCGGTAATGTGGAAGCTTATGCGAAAACGGGTGTTGATTTCGTTTCCGTGGGCGCTATCATTCATCATGCCGTCAGTCTCGACCTGAGCCTGAAAGCAGTTATCCACCTCCATAAATAATATTTTTTGAGGAAGATATTGATCATCATTAACCGGAAAGCCGGCACGGATCGGGAGAAACGCCTGGGCGACGCCATCCGGCAGCATCTTCCGGCCTCACAGTTCAGTGTGGAAACCACCTACCTGCAATACCTAGGGCATGGCGCGGACCTTGCGCGGGAAGCGGTAAAGCGGGGCGTGGATACGGTGGTGGCTGTAGGGGGAGATGGTTCCATCAATGAGATCGCGCAGGGATTACTGGGTTCCGCAACCGCCCTGGCCATTGTACCATTGGGCAGCGGTAACGGCCTGGCCCGCGCGCTGAAGATTCCGCTGGATGCGGAGGAGGCGTTGGCTGTAGTGGCGAGGGGGATACGCAAACCGATGGATGTAGGATTTGCCAATGAACATCTTTTTCTGAGCAATGCAGGGGTAGGTTTCGATGCATTGATCGCAGATCGTTTCCGGCATAGTAAGAAACGAGGACTGCTTAACTACGCACGACTCGTGATCGGCGGTTTTTCCAGCTACGACCCTTCCTTGTATACGATTGACACAGACGGAGAGAAGCGCGAGCAAAAGGCTTTCCTGATGACCGTAGCTAACGGGAATCAATTCGGATATGAGTTCAAACTGGCGCCGCAGGCCAGCGTTTTCGACGGTCTGCTGGATGTTTGCCTGGTGCCGCCCGTCCGTTTCTGGGACCTCCTGCCGCTAAGTATCCGCTCTCTTCGCGGAGATGTGCATAAAAGTCGGTATATGCAGCATTTTGCAGGAAAAGAGATTACCATCAGCAGTACGGATCTTTCCTGTCTGCAGGTAGACGGCGATGCCGTTCCGCTCGGAAAAGATAAAACCGTGTATTTTCGTATTGCGCCGGGAGCCTTGCAGGTGATCATTCCCGGTGAATCCTAAAACCAGTGTTATGAGCAAGAAAAAGCATGCTTCTTCCAATGGCATCGTGTATTCAACAGATCCCAACTACGCTTACCGGCATGATGAGCCGGAAGCACAGGATACACTTCCTCCCGCACAACAACAACTGAAAGTAAAACTGGACACAAAACAGCGTGCCGGCAAAACGGTTACAGTAGTGGAAGGTTTTGTGGGTAAAGACGAAGACCTGGAGAAGCTTGGAAAGGAATTGAAAACCAAATGTGGCACAGGCGGCAGTGTGAAAGACGGATGGATACTTATTCAGGGAGATTACCGCGAGAAGGTGCTGAAATGGTTGCTGGATTGGGGATACAGGGCGAAATAGAATTATCAATTACGAATTACGAGTGAAGCTTTAAGTACATTGGATCTCCTGTTATTCCCCCATTCGTAATTCGTAATTGTTAATTCGTAATTGACTACCTGTTTACCAGCTTCATAGCCCCTTCGGAATATCTTTCTCCTTCTACCTTGTAGCCAGCCATCAATTCCTCTATCTCCTGTACGTCTTTCTTCGACAATACGATGTCTGTGGCCGCAACATTCTCCTGTAAATATTTCCGCCGTTTGGTGCCGGGAATGGGGATAATGTCGTCCCCTTTTGCCAGCAACCATGCGAGGGATAACTGCGCCAGCGTACAATTCTTTTCCGCTGCCGTTTTTTCCAGTGCGTTGATGATCTGAAGGTTCTTTTCAAAGGCCTCTGCCTGAAAGCGCGGCAGGGTGCGGCGGAAATCGTTTGCCTCAAAATTCTTCACATCTTTCAGTGCACCGGTGAGTGCGCCTCTGCCCAGGGGGCTGTAGGGAACGATGGTGATGTTCAGTTCGCGGCAGGTTGCGATGATCTCTTTTTCGATATCGCGTACCCAGAGAGAATATTCGCTTTGCAGCGCCGATATCGGGTGGACGCTGGCGGCCTTGCGGATAGAAGTGGTTGATGCCTCTGAGAGGCCGAGGTAGCGTACTTTACCTTCCTTTACCAGTTCTGCCATAGCGCCTACTGTTTCCTCTATTGGTATGCCAGCATCTACACGATGTGCATAATAAAGATCGATATGGTCTGTGCCAAGCCGCTTCAGGCTTGCTTCGCAGGCCTTCTTCAAGTATGCAGGAGAGCCGTCGAAATATGTGGTATTGTCTTCCCGGATGCGGAAACCGAATTTAGTGGCGAGAAAAACATCTTTGCGGCGCGTAGCGAGTACTTTGGAAAGCTGTTCTTCATTGAGTCCCTGACCATACATATCTGCCGTATCCCAGAAGTTAACACCGAGGTCCAGCGCCAGTTCCAGCGTTGCCCGTGACTCCTGATCATCCCGTTGTCCGTATGCGAAGGCCATGCCCATGCAACCCAATCCGATCGCTGATACTTTTTCACCTGATTTACCGAGTGTTCTGTAATGCATTGTAATAGGATTTTATGCAGACAAATTTACGAGGGAGCTTGTCGATGGAAATTGCACGATTCAAACTGGAAATTATAAAATTCAATTACCCGGTTTCACAGTGGGAAATCATTAAAATGCAACAGTTGTTGCACTTTTATATTTGGATAGTTAAAAAAGAATGATCATCTTGTAACCCATCATTTATTAACCAAGATCGAGGGGAGTATCCCGTGGCTGGCGTTTTGGAGAAGAGAGCGGTTTGAAAGCCATCGCAAAATGCCTTGACAAATTCCACTTCTCCAAAGCCAGTTGTTTAACTGGCTTTTTTATTTCCTTCTTCCTTTCCGCCACTCATTTCACTACCACAAACTCCACTTCTCCGAACCCTAACTCCAACATCTCCTTTCCGCGTTCCAGGCACAATCGTCCATCGGGCAGCACATCCCAAATCACGCCCTGGAATATGTCGCCGTCTATCTTGTACAGCGCAGGTTCCCGGTAACGGTACAGGCAGGCTTTGTATTCTTCCAGCCAGGCATCGAAAACGGCGGGGTGGAGGCGACTGTAACGCTGGTCCAGGCAGGAACAGAGATCATGCGCAAGTTCCCGGCTGTCCCAGGTCTTTCCCGTGATCTGTCGCAGGGATACAGGGTTGGGGAGATGTTCCGGGAAATGGGGGGTGTTAACGTTCAGGCCAATTCCGGCAATGGCATATTGCCAGATATTTCCGCGTAAAACGTTCTCTATAAGAATGCCTCCTGCCTTTCTGTCACGCCAGTAAATATCATTGCTCCATTTGATGCGGGTGTCTTCCCCGGCATATTTGGAAAAGAAGTCATACGCACCGAGGGCCATGGCGACGCTTAACATGAACTGCTGGGGCAATCCCAGCGCGGGTTGCAGTACGGTGGTGAGAATGATGTTCTCGCCCGGGGCGGATAGCCACTGCTTTCCCCGCTGTCCTTTTCCCGCAGTCTGCTCCATGGCGAACCAGGTACTTCCGTCTGCCACAGGCCCGGCATTGACCTGTGCCATGGCATAGTTATTGGTGCTGTCTACAGTAGCCAGCACGTGAAATGGGTTACCGATCACAAGTTTGTTTTAAGATTGAAAACAAAGTAACGCATTTTAACAATTTTTTACCGGCTCATTCGTCCTCTAATATGAAGCAGGTATGATATTTTGGCGCTGGTTTAGTAATTTTGAAGATTAAAGATTATTTTTAACAAAAACGGCATTTATTGGCACCCTTAACCATTCTAAATACCAGGAAAAAAGCGATAACACGCGTTAACAGAAACAGCAAGATATTTACTACTATCATAAAGGCCATACAGGAAAAAAAAGGAGAAAATATCGTTTCCCTTGATCTGCGCAAGATTCCTGAAGCTGTAGCTGACTTCTTTATCTTATGTGAGGCCAATTCCAATACTCAAGTTAAGGCGATTGCGGACTTTGTGGAGGAGGAAGTGAGAAAGCATACCGAAGAAACTCCCTATAAACACGAAGGTTTCACCGCCCAGCAATGGATACTGGTGGATTATGTGAATATCGTGGTGCATGTTTTCATGCCGGAAACCCGCAAATTCTACAGTCTGGAGGAGATGTGGAGCGATGCGGAAAGCATGGAACACCTTGAAAACTGAACAAAACCGCCGGTTTTGTATTAATTATTTGTATAAACAGACAACAATCATCCGTAAAGGAGCGAACGATCATGGAAAAAGGAGGCAATAACTATAACAAGGGATCAGAAAAAACTCCGAAAAAAGGACCAAAGTTCAATATATACTGGGTGTACGCCTTTATTGGCATCGCCTTGTTGGCCATGAACCTGGTGGACTTTGGGAATCACCCGAAAGAACTCTCCGGTTTTAAACAGTTCCAGCAGGAATACCTGCGTTCAGGGGATGTGGACAGACTGGTGGTCGTGAATAAAAAGCTGGTGGAAGTATACATCAAGAAGGAACGGCTGAACGATCCGAAGTATGATGCCGTTAGCAAGAACCGGTTCGGACAACTCAATCCCGGCCCTCATTACCAGTTCACCATTGGTACGGTAGAGGGATTCCAGAAGGAGCTGGACAAAGCGCAGGAGGGCATGCCCCTGGCTGATCAGATGAACGTATCTTACGCGGAACGCCAGAACTGGTTTGAGCCGCTGATGCAAATATTACTTCCCATCCTGCTGCTGATCGGGATGTGGATATTGTTGATGCGTAAAATGGGCGGGCCTTCCGGCGGAAGCGGCGGACCCGGTGGCATCTTCAATATCGGCAAATCCAAGGCTACACTTTTCGACAAGGGCACACGCGTGACCATCACCTTCAATGATGTGGCGGGTCTGGATGAAGCGAAAGTGGAAGTGATGGAGATCGTGGATTTCCTCAAGAATCCGAAAAAATATACTTCTCTTGGTGGTAAAATACCCAAAGGCGCCTTGCTGGTAGGCCCTCCGGGCACGGGTAAAACCCTCCTGGCAAAAGCCATGGCCGGCGAAGCGCAGGTGCCCTTCTTCTCCATGAGCGGTTCCGATTTCGTGGAACTGTTCGTTGGGGTCGGCGCCAGCCGCGTACGCGACCTGTTCAAACAGGCCCGCGAAAAAGCGCCCTGTATCATCTTTATCGATGAGATCGACGCCATTGGCCGTGCCCGTGGAAAGAACGTGATGATGAGCAACGATGAAAGGGAAAACACCCTGAACCAGCTGCTCGTGGAAATGGATGGCTTCGGAACAGACAGTGGGATCATCATCCTGGCAGCTACCAACCGCCCGGATGTGCTGGACAGCGCCTTGCTGCGCCCGGGCCGCTTCGACCGTCAGATATCTATCGACAAGCCCGATCTGGCCGGCCGTGAGCATATCTTCGACGTGCACCTGAAACCCATCAAAACATCCCCCAACCTCGATATCAAGAAACTCGCTTCCATGACCCCCGGTTTTGCCGGTGCGGACATTGCCAACGTTTGTAACGAAGCGGCGCTGATAGCAGCCCGCAAAGGCAAGAACGAAGTGGAGATGGAAGATTTCAACGACGCAATCGACCGCGTGATCGGAGGTCTGGAGAAGAAGAACAAGATCATCTCTCCGGAAGAGAAAGAAGTGATCGCTTACCACGAAGCAGGCCACGCCATCTGCGGATGGTACCTGGAACACGCAAACCCGCTGGTGAAAGTGACCATCGTACCGCGCGGAGTAGCTGCACTGGGATATGCGCAATACCTGCCGAAAGAGCAATACCTCTACAATACCGAACAGTTGATGGACGATATCTGCATGACCCTGGGCGGTCGCGCTGTAGAAGACCTGGTGTTCGGCAAAGTATCCACCGGCGCACAGAATGACCTGCAGGTGATCACCCGTATGGCCTATGCTATGGTGACCGTTTACGGTATGAATGATAAAGTAGGGAATGTTTCTTTCTACGATCCCAACAGCGATCAGGCTTTCACCAAGCCTTATTCCGAAGAAACAGCCAAGATCATCGATAACGAAGTACGTCTCCTGATCGAGAAGGCATATGCCCGCACCAAGGCACTGCTGACGGAGAAGCTGGAGAATGTGAGACTGCTGGCTGCCGAACTGCTGAAGAAAGAAGTGCTGTACAAGGATGATCTGGAACGCCTCATCGGCAAACGTCCGTATGATACGCACAAGGAACATCATCTGAATAAAGAAGGAATGACCACCGATGGTGTGCACCCTTCCGATATCATCAATCCATCACCGGCAAACGTAATTTCTGAATAAGGATGAAAGTTTCTCCTGCGAAAGAAAATATCCTGAAAAGAGTCAGGAATGCGCTTAGCCAGCCAGTGCAATTGCCTTTCCCCAACGCAGAAGGCGGCAACTCGGTGTTTGAAACAGAACATGAAGGCCTTGAGATCAAGTTTGCGGAAGAATTCTCCAAACTGCAGGGCAAATTCATCTTCTGCTCTTCCCGGGATGAGCTGGCTGATAATCTGCAAACGCTGGTGGAGAACAAGGAATGGACGCATGTGCAATGCAAAACGCCCCCTCTGCAAAAAATGCTGGAGCCTTATAAACCCGCTGATCTCAATGTGGGTGAAGAGGACCGGATGGACGCCGCTATTACGGATTGCGAATACCTGATAGCCCGCACCGGCAGTATCGTATTGAGCGCTGCACAACCGTCCGGCCGCGCATTACCGGTGTTTGCTCCGATTCATATCGTGATCGCCTATACGCACCAGCTGGTGTTTGATGTAAAAGACGGCATCACGAAAATGAAGGAAAAATATTCCGGCCAGCTGCCCTCCATGATCTCCTTCGCCACCGGCCCCAGCCGTACGGCGGATATCGAGAAAACACTCGTGGTAGGCGTGCACGGCCCGAAAGAGGTGTATGTTTTCCTCCTGGATGAATAATCTTTTTTATTTCGATAACAGAACAATGTAAAATGCAAAAGGAAAACCATCACTTTTGCATTTTACATTTAAGCAAGATCATGGAACTTTTACTACCAGCCGATAAACGTATTTACTTTGCTTCAGATTTCCACCTCGGCGCTCCCAATATGGAGAAGAGCCGCGAGCGGGAGCGGCTGGTAGTGCGTTGGCTGGATGAGGTGGCGAAGGATGCGCAGCACATCTTCCTGGTGGGGGATCTCTTCGATTTCTGGTTTGAGTACAAACATGTGAT
>OFTY01001188.1_pt1 | contig 12479 bp, 10 predicted proteins | sample 1775061 | NCBI WGS metagenome assembly OFTY01 (sample SAMN08195773, study PRJEB24354) | sludge metagenome | isolation source: sludge from phenol fed wastewater aerobic bioreactor B | place: India: Nagpur | collected 2016-09-16 | reverse complement strand
GGCGCTGGACCGCTCCGAGCCAAACGGCGCCCCCTTGGGGGGTAGCAAGCCGAAGGTGCAGCGTGGGGGCATTTTTTTGGCGCTGGACCGCTCCGAGCCAAACGGCGCCCCCTTGGGGGGTAGCAAGCCGAAGGTGCAGCGTGGGGGCATTTTTTTGGCGCTGGACCGCTCCGAGCCAAACGGCGCCCCCTTGGGGGGTAGCAAGCCGAAGGTGCAGCGTGGGGGCATTTTTTGGCCGCAGGGCCGTCCCAAGGCGAAAAGCGCCCCCTCGGGGGGCAGCAAGCCGAAGGCGCGGCGTGGGGGCTTTTTTGGGGGGACGCTGGGCCGCGAAGGTCCGGGAAGCCTTGCGTCCGTCTTAGAATATCGGTTTGCGCGGCGCCGTGCCGCCGGGACTTCGTTTTTCAGGAATCTGCACTCATGTCGATCGATCGCGCCGGGCTCAATGCCCTGATGGAAATCACCTCGCGTCCGGAGCTGGTCTTCGTCCGAGGCCAGGGATCCTGGCTGGAAGACCACACCGGCAAGCGCTATCTGGATTTCATCCAGGGCTGGGCCGTGAACTGCCTGGGCCACAACCATCCGGCCATGATCGAGGCCCTGACCCGCCAGTCGCAGCAGCTGATCAATCCCTCGCCGGCCTTCTACAACCAGCCGTCCATCGACTTGGCCCGCCGCATCGTGGAATCGTCCTGCTTCGACCGCGTGTTCTTCGCCAACAGCGGGGCCGAGGCCAACGAAGGCGCCATCAAGCTCGCCCGCAAGTGGGGCCAGCTGCATCGCAAGGGCGCCTACAAGATCATCACCTTCGACCACAGCTTCCATGGCCGCACGCTGGCGACCATGTCGGCCTCCGGCAAGGCCGGCTGGGACACGAAATTCGCGCCGCAGGTCGAAGGCTTCCCCAAGGCCGAGTTGAACAACCTGGATTCGGTGCGCGCGCTGATCGACGATCAGACGGTCGCCGTGATGCTGGAGCCGGTGCAGGGCGAAGCGGGCGTGATCCCCGCGACGCGCGAATTCCTGCAGGACCTGCGCGCGCTGACCCGCGAGCGCGGCCTGCTGCTGATCGTGGACGAGGTCCAGAGCGGCATGGGCCGCACGGGGCGGATGTACGCCTACCAGCACGCGGGCATCGAGCCCGACATCATGACGCTGGGCAAGGGCATCGGCGGCGGCGTGCCGCTGTCGGCGCTGTGCGCGCGCGAGGCCGTCTGCTGCTTCGAGCACGGCGACCAGGGCGGCACCTACAACGGCAATCCGCTGATGACGGCGGTGGGCGTGGCGATCTTCGACACGCTGTCGGCGCCCGGCTTCCTGGACGAGGTCAACGCCCGCGGACGCCAGCTGTCGGCCGGCCTGATGGCGCTGTCGGACAAATGGGGCATGAAGGGCGAGCGCGGCCAGGGCCTGCTGCGCGCGCTGGTGATGGACCGCGACGACGGCCCGGCGCTGGTCCTGGCCGCGCGCGAGCGCACCCCCGAAGGCCTGCTGCTGAATGCGCCGCGCGGCAACCTGCTGCGCTTTATGCCGGCCCTGAACGTGACGGCCGACGAGATCGACACCATGCTCGCCTGGCTGGACGACCTGATCACGAAGGCGCGCGCCTGAGCCGGAGTTCTTCGGCGATTCTTCCCCATTCCGCCCGCGAACCCGCCCGCCTCTTGCGCAGGGCGTGTCCGCGGCGGCACACGCTTCAGGCCGACAGCAGGCGGTTCAGCTGGAGCAGGCGTTCGCGGCCCAGCCGCTCGCGCATGGGCAGGCGGGGGCGGCCCGGGGGCGGGTCGGCGGCATCGAGTTCGGCGATCGCCCGGCGGATCTGCGTTTCGTGCGCCGGCCACCAGGCCGCCAGTTTGCGATCCGGTGTCAGCGCGGACAGGCCCAGGCGGCGCAGTTCGGAGCGGTTGAAGTCCTTCAGGTTCAGCGTCAGGATTTCCACCGGACTGCCGGGATGCCGTTCGCGCATTTCCCGGGCGACGGCGACGACATGCCAGTCCTTGGGATCGCTGTAGCGCAGCCCCTGTTCGTATTGATCGACTCCATGCGCCATGGCGCCGGGAAAGGCGGACTGCATGGCGTCCCAGTCCGCTTGCAGGCTTGCGGCGGGGATGTCCCAGATGCGCCGGGCGTTGCGCCGCCATTCGTCGCCGATGCGTTCGCTCCAGGCGGGCTGGAAAACGCCGTGCGCGCCCAGCGCCAGCATCAGGCGGCGCTGCAGGCCGGACATCATGACGCAGGCGTCGAGGACCAGGATGGCGGGCGGAGTCAATTCATCCACGCCAGCGCGCCCTTGGCCGCGGCGCGGCCCCCGGCGAAGCAGGCGGTCAGCAGATAGCCGCCCGTGGGCGCGTCCCAGTCCAGCATCTCGCCCGCGCAGAAGACGCCTGGCAGGGCGAGCAGCATCAGCCGTTCATCCATCGCCTGAGGGCGGACACCGCCCGCCGTGCTGATGGCTTCGTCCATGGGGCGCATGCCGGTCAGCCGCACGGGCAGCCGTTTGATCGCCGCCGCCAGCCGGACGGGATCGGCGTAGTCGTCCCTGCCCAGGCATTCCCGCAGCAGGCCGGTCTTGGCCCCGTGCAGGTTCAGGCGCGAGCGCAGATGGCTGGACAAGGACTTGGCGCCGCGCGGATACATGACCTGCCCGGCCACCCAGGCGGCATCGCGGTCGGGCAGCAGGTCGATGGCCAGCACGGCCTCGCCGGTGCGGTCCAGCGCCTGGCGCAGGTCCGGGGACAAGGCGTAGACCAGCCCGCCTTCCAGGCCGTCCCGGGTCAACATGATTTCGCCGCGTCGCAAGGGGGCGTTTGCGCCGGCGTCCGCCGAGGTCGTTTCGCGTACGCATGCGGCGACCGATTTCAGGGGCTCGCCCGCGTAGCGTTCCTGGAAATGCGCGCTCCAGTCCGCGCGAAATCCGCAGTTGGCGGGCCGCAGCGGCGCGACGTCCACGCCTTTTTCCGCCAGCATGGGCGCCCATGCGCCGTCCGATCCCAGGCGGGACCAGCTGCCGCCGCCCAAGGCCAGGATGACGGCATCCGCCTTGACCCGCGTTTCGCCCGCCGGCGTGGAGAAGCGCAGCCGGCCGGATTCATCCCATCCCGTCCAGCGATGGCGCGCGTGGATGCGCACGCCTTGTCCGCGCAGGCGATGCAGCCAGGCGCGCAGCAGCGGCGCGGCTTTCATCGCGGCGGGAAAGACTCGCCCCGAAGTGCCGACGAACGTGTCCACCCCCAGGCCTTGTGCCCAGTCGCGCAATGCCTGCGGGCCGAAATCGGCCAGCCAGGGTGCCACCCAGGGCGCGTGTTCGCGGTAGCGCGACAGGAATGCGGGCAGGGGTTCGCCATGGGTCAGGTTGAGCCCGCCGCGCCCGGCCAGCAGGAATTTGCGGCCCACCGAGGGCATGGCGTCGTAGAGATCGACGCGCGCACCCGCCGTCGCCAGTGTTTCAGCCGCCATCAGGCCGGCCGGGCCGCCGCCGATCACGGCGATCGGATTCGATTGCACAGGAGTCGTCCTTGAAAACCCGCGTCGCGCATGCCGGCGGGGGATGGGCGGGATTGTAGGAGATGCGGCCGGAGCGTGCGTCGCGCGACCGCTTGCCAGCGGCCCGCGCTTGACGCAGAATTCCAGGGTTGTTCTTCAGTACACTGAATAAAATATGATGAATAAATTCCCCGAGGAGACCGCGATGTCCACACGCACCGTCCCGCCGTTCCGCGCCGACCACGTCGGCAGCTTTTTGCGGCCCGTCTATCTGCTGGAGGCGCGCGAGCGCCATGCCCGGGGCGAGATCGACGCCGCCGCCCTGCGCGCCGTCGAGGACCGCGCCATTACCGAGATCGTGCGGTTCCAGGAGGACATCGGCCTGAAATCGGTGACGGACGGCGAGTTCCGCCGCACGTACTTCCATCTCGATTTCCTGCGCCAGCTCGATGGCGTGACCACCGACGATCCCAAGGTGGTGACCGGACCCGACGGCAAGGAGCACCTGGCGCCGCCGTCGATCCTCGTGACCGGCAAGGTGCGTCATGCGCGCGACATCCAGCGCGCCGATTTCGAGTACCTGGCGAGCCAGGTCTCGGCGGGCCACACGCCCAAGGTCACCATCCCCTCGCCCACCATGCTGCATTTCCGCGGCGGGCGCGCCGGCATCGACGCCGTGGCCTATCCCGAGCTCGACCCCGATTTCTACGAGGACGTGGCCGAGGCCTACGGCCAGGAACTGCGCAGCCTGTACGACGCCGGCTGCCGCTACGTGCAGATGGACGACACCAACCTGGCCTATCTGTGCGACGGACGCATGCGCGAGGCGGCCAAGGCGCGCGGCGACGATCCGAACGAACTGCCGCACCGCTACGCCCGCTTCATCAACCGGGTGGTGGCGCGCAAGCCCGAGGGCATGGTGCTGGCCATGCACCTGTGCCGCGGCAATTTCAAGAGCACCTACGCGGCCGAGGGCAACTACGAGCCGGTGGCCGAGGCCCTGCTGTCGGAAATGCACCTGGACGCGTATTTCATGGAATACGACGACGACCGCAGCGGCGACTTCCGGCCCCTGCGCTTCCTGCCGGCCGGCAAGATCGTGGTGCTGGGCCTGGTCACGACCAAGTTCGGCGCGCTGGAGTCCAAGGACGACCTCAAGCGCCGCATCGACGAGGCGGCGAAGCACGCCCCCCTGGAGCAGCTCGCCCTCTCGCCGCAATGCGGCTTTTCGAGCACGGTGCACGGCAACAACGTGGCCGTCGAGGACCAGCGCGCCAAGCTGCGGCTGGTGGTCGAGACCGCCCGCGAGGTCTGGGGCGACGCCTGAGCCCCGGGGAGATGCGTCCGCCGCGGGGCGGACCGCGGCCGTGCGCCCGGTCCTGCGGCCCGATCCTCTGAAATCCCCCGAAAGAAAAACGCCCCGGTCCGAAAGAAACCGGGGCGTTTCCCTTCATGCGGCTGGAAGGACGGTCAGGCCTTCGCGGCCAGTTCCGCCTTCTTCACCTGGCGCCAGTGGTGCAGCAGCGGCTCGGTGTAGCCGTTGGGCTGCTCCAGGCCCTTGAAGATCAGGTCGCTGGCGGCCTTGAAGGCGCAGGACGTGTCGAAATGGCCGTCCATCGGCTCGTAGGCGGGGTCGCCGGCGTTCTGCTTGTCCACCACCGCGGCCATGCGGCGCAGGGTTTCCTCGACCTGCGCGCGGGTGGCCACGCCGTGCAGCAGCCAGTTGGCGATGTGCTGGCTGGAGATCCGCAGCGTGGCGCGGTCCTCCATCAGGCCCACGTCGTGGATGTCGGGGACTTTCGAGCAGCCCACGCCCTGGTCGATCCAGCGCACCACGTAGCCCAGGATGCCCTGGCAGTTGTTGTCCAGCTCCTGCTGGATCTGCTTGGGCGTCCAGGTGGGCGCGGCGGTGACCGGCACGGTCAGGATGCGGTCGGTGTAGTCTTCGTGGTGGCTTTCCAGGGACTTCTGCACTTCGACCACGTCGACCTGGTGGTAGTGCAGGGCGTGCAGGGTGGCGGCGGTGGGGGACGGCACCCAGGCGGTGTTGCCGCCGGCCTTGAGCTGGCTGACCTTCTGCTCCAGCATCGCGGCCATCAGGTCGGGCATCGCCCACATGCCCTTGCCGATCTGCGCGTGGCCGCGCAGGCCGCATTCCAGGCCGGTCTGCACGTTGTTCAGTTCGTAGGCCTGGATCCAGGCCTGGGCCTTCATGTCGTGCTTGCGCACCATGACGCCCGCGCGCATGGACGTATGCAGTTCGTCGCCGGTGCGGTCCAGGAAGCCGGTGTTGATGAAGGCCACGCGCTCGGTGGCGGCGGCGATGCAGGCCTTGAGGTTGACGCTGGTGCGGCGCTCCTCGTCCATGATGCCCATCTTGATCGTGTTGGGCGCCAGGCCCAGCAGCTGCTCGACGCGGCCGAAGATCTCGCTGGCGAAGGCGACTTCGTCGGGGCCGTGCATCTTGGGCTTGACGATGTAGATCGAGCCGGTGCGGGAGTTCTTGCGCGCCTTCAGATCGTGGAGGGCGATCAGCGAGGTGAAGGCGGCGTCCAGGATGCCTTCGGGCACTTCGTTGCCGTCGCGGTCCAGGATGGCGGGGTTGGTCATCAGGTGGCCGACGTTGCGCACGAACATCAGCGAGCGGCCGTGCAGGCGGGCCGGGGAGCCGTCGCGCGCGATGTATTCGCGGTCCGGGTTCAGGCGGCGGGTGAGGGTCTTGCCGCCCTTGACCAGGTCTTCGGACAGGTCGCCCTTCATCAGGCCCAGCCAGTTGCGGTAGGCGAGGACCTTGTCGTCCGCGTCCACGGCGGCGACGGAGTCCTCGCAGTCCATGATGGTGGTGAGGGCCGCCTCGACGACCACGTCCTTGATGTGGGCGGCGTCGGTCCTGCCGATGGGATGGTTCGCGTCGAACTGGATCTCGACGTGCAGGCCGTGGTGGCGCAGGACCAGGGCCTGCGGCGCGGCGGCGTCGCCGCGGTGGCCGAGGAAGGCGTCGGGGTCGGCCAGGCCGGTGGCGGTGCCGTCCTTCAGGGTGACGCGCAGGCCGCCCTGGACGACGGCGTAGGCCGTGGCGTCGGCGTGCGAGCCCCGCGCCAGGGGGAAGCTGTCGTCCAGGAAGCGGCGGGCGAAGGCGATGACGCGCGCGCCGCGCACCGGGTTGTAGCCGCCGGCGCGTTCGGCGCCGTCGGTCTCGGGGATCGCGTCGGTGCCGTACAGGGCGTCGTACAGGCTGCCCCAGCGCGCGTTGGCGGCGTTCAGGGCGTAGCGGGCGTTCATCACCGGCACGACCAGCTGCGGGCCGGCCTGGGCGGTGATCTCGGTGTCGACGTGGGCGGTGGTGACGGCGACCTGGGCGGGGGCGTCCTTCAGGTAGCCGATGTCCTTCAGGAAGGCGCGGTACGCGGCCGGGTCGGCGATGGGGCCGGGATGCCGGGCGTACCAGTCGTCCAGCGCGGCCTGGAGGCGGTCGCGTTCGGCCAGCAGGGCGCGGTTCCGCGGGGCGAGGTCATGAATGACCGCCGACAGGCCTTCCCAGAAGGCGGCCGGCTGGATGCCCGTGCCCGGCAGGGCTTCCTGTTCGAGGAAGCGGTGCAGCGAGGCGGCGATCTGGAGTCCATGGCTGGAGATGCGATCGGTCATGATGGTCCTTGGATGAGCTGGAAGTCAATCTTGGATTATAGGCAGTCTTCTATAAGAGTTAAAGGGCGCACGCATGCCGGCGGCGGGCCGGCATGCGTGCGCAAGTGCCTGTCGCGCAAAAGAAAACGCCCGCTTCCAGGGAAGCGGGCGGGCTATATGCCGGTCCGGATAGTGCTTATTTTTCCGGCACCTGGGCGATGTGCAGCAGGTTGGTGCTGCCGCTGCGCCCGAACGGCAGGCCGGCGATCACGATCAGCGTGTCGCCCGCCTCGGCCAAACCGGCCTGGCGCGCGGCGGCGGTGGCCCGGTCGATCATTTCGGTCGACTCGTGCAGTTGTTCGGGGAAGTGGACCGGGCGCACGCCCCAGGCCAGGGCCAGGCGGCGGGCGGTTTCCGGCTGCGAGGTCAGGGCCAGGATCGGCGTGGAGGGGCGCTCGCGGCTGGCGCGCAGGGCGCTGAAGCCCGAGGCCGTGTAGGCCACCGTCGCGGCCGGCTCCAGCAGGCCCGCGACGCGGCGCAGGGCGCAGCAGATGGCGTCCGGGATGTTGGCTTCGGCCGGGCTGTGGCTGGCGTCCAGGCCGGCGCGCCAGGAAGGGTCGGACTCGACCTCGCGGATGATGTGCTCCATGATGGTGACCGCCTCGGCCGGATACTGGCCCGAGGCCGATTCGGCCGACAGCATGACGGCGTCGGCGCCGCTGTAGACGGCGGTGGCGACGTCCGAGGCCTCGGCGCGGGTGGGCACGGGCGCGGTGATCATGGATTCCAGCATCTGCGTGGCGACGACGACCGGTTTGCCGGCGGCGCGCGCGCGGCGCACGATGCGCTGCTGCAGCACCGGCACGCGCTGCGGGGGCAGTTCGACGCCCAGGTCGCCGCGCGCCACCATGATGCCGTCGGCCTGCGACACGATGGCGTCCAGGTGCTCGATGGCGGCGGGCTTTTCCAGCTTGGCCATGATCCAGGCGCGGTTGCCGATCAGGCCGCGCGCCTCGACGATGTCCTCCGGGCGCTGCACGAAGGACAGGGCGACCCAGTCCACGCCCAGCGACAGGCCGAATTCCAGGTCGGCGCGGTCCTTGGGCGTGAGCGGGGAGATCGGCAGGATGACGCCGGGCACGTTGACGCCCTTGCGGTCGGACAGCGGGCCGCCCACCAGCACGGTGGTCTCGGCGAAGTCCGGGCCGTGGCGGTCCACGCGCAGGCGCAGCTTGCCGTCGTCCAGCAGCAGGTCGGTGCCGTCCTCCAGGGCGGCGAAGATCTCGGGGTGCGGCAGGTGGGCGCGCCGGGCGTCGCCCTCGGCGGGGTCCAGGTCCAGGCGGAAGGACTGGCCCGCTGCCAGGACGGCCTTGCCTCCGGCGATCCGGCCCACGCGCAGCTTGGGCCCCTGCAGGTCCATCAGGATGCCGATGGGATGGCCCAGTTCCTGCTCGACCTGGCGGATGAGGCGGTGGCGTTCGGCGTGGTCCTCGTGCGATCCGTGGCTGAAGTTCAGGCGGAACACGTTGGCGCCGGCCTGGGCCAGGGCGCGGATCTGTTCGAGGGTGGAGCTGGCCGGCCCCAGGGTGGCCAGGATGCGGGCGCGACGGTCGGCCTTCATGCCTGGGCTCCCGCGTAGAGATGGTCGGCGCCGTCCAGGGCGGCGACGCCGGCGCGGGCCACCTGGGCGTCCTGCCCGGCCTGCACGCCGGACACGCCGACCGCGCCGATGACGCTGCCGTCGAAATAGATGGGCTCGCCGCCTTCCAGGGGCACGACCGGCATGGACAGGGCGGCGATGCGGCCCTGGTTGACCATGTCCTCGTAGACCTTGCTGGGCTTGCCGCTGAGGACGCAGGCGCGGGCCTTTTCCGGCGCGATCTGGGCGCTCATGAGGGGGGCGCCGTCCATGCGCTGCAGCCACAGGGCGTGGCCGCCGGCGTCGCACAGGGCGATGCTGACGTTCCAGCCGCTGCGGCGGGCCTCGGCTTCGGCGGCGGCCGCCATGCGGCGCGCGTCTTCCAGTGTCAGGACTCGGAGGGTCTTCATGTGTGTCTCCAGGGATGCGCGGCCCGGTTCAGAGGACCAGGATGGCGCGGAAATCGTTGACGTTGGTGAGCGTGGGACCGGTGATCAGGGAATCGCCCAGGCGCTCGAAAAAACCGTGGCCGTCGTTGTCGTCCAGATGCGCGCGCGGCGGCATGCCGGCCGCCCAGGCGCGCGCCAGGGTGTCGGGGCCGATCAGGGCGCCGGCGATCTCCTCGGCGCCGTCGACGCCGTCGGTGTCGCAGGCGATGCCGTAGACGCCGGCCTGGCCGCCCAGTGTGATGGCCGACGACAGCAGGCATTCGACGTTGCGCCCGCCGCGGCCCTGGCCGCGCACGGTGACGGTGGTCTCGCCGCCGGACAGCAGCACGCAGGGGGCGGGCGCCGGCTGGCCGTGCGCGCGCACCTGCAGGGCGATGCCGCCCAGCACCTTGCCGACGTCGCGGGCCTCGCCCTCGATGCGGTCGCCCAGCAGCAGCGGCGCGACACCGGCCTCGCGGGCCACGGCGGCGGCGGCTTCCAGGGCCATCTGGGGCGTGGCGATCAGGTGGGTCTCGACGCGCGCCAGGCGGGCGTCGCCGGGCTTGAGGGTCTCGCCCGCGCCCGATTCCAGCAGCCGGCGGGCGCCTTCGGGCAGCTCGATGCCGTAGCGGCGCACGATGTCCAGCGCGTCGGCGCAGGTGCTCGGGTCGGCCACGGTCGGGCCGGAGGCGATGTCGCAGGGCTGGTCGCCGGGGACGTCGGAGATCAGCAGGTTGACCACGCGCGCGGGGGCGCAGGCCGCCGCGAGCCGGCCGCCCTTGATGCCCGACAGGTGGCGGCGCACGCAGTTCATCTCGGAGATGGTGGCGCCGGATTTCAGCAGGGCGCGGTTGATGGCCTGCTTGTCGGCCAGGGTCACGCCGGCGCCTGGCACGGGCAGCAGCGAGGAGCCGCCGCCCGAGATCAGGCAGACCACCAGGTCGTCGGCCGTCAGGCCGGCCACCCGCTCGAACAGGCGCCGGGCGGCGGCCTCGCCGGCCTCGTCGGGCACCGGATGGGCGGCCTCGACGATCTCGATGCGCTCGCAGGGCACGGCGTAGCCGTAACGGGTGACGACGAGCCCCTCGACGGGGCCGGGCCAGTGCCGCTCGAAGGCCTGCGCCATAGCGGCCGAGGCCTTGCCGGCGCCGATGACGATCGTGCGCCCCCCGGGCCGCTGCGGCAGGAAGGCGGGGATGCAGTGTTCGGGCTGGGCGGCGCGCACGGCCGCCTGGAACATGCGGGTGAGAAGCTCGCGGGGCGAGAGGTTCATGAGGCGTCCATCCCGAAGATGAGGATGAGTCCGGACACGGCGCAGTCCCTGCGGACCGCTTCGTGCCCGATGAATCCGGGCCGCTTGCAGGCGGCGAGGCGGATTGGCGAATTGCCCGGCGGACGGGCCCCTGCGCGAGGAGCGGGTCCGCCGGACGGGAGGCGCGGCTTCCGCTTTGGCGGCGGCTTCGGCTTACTGGCCGATTTCGTGGTTCGCCAGGATTTCCAGCGCGCGCACCATGCCGGAATGGTCCCAGCCGGCGCCGCCGTGGGCCACGCAGGCGTTGAACAGTTCCTGGGCCACGGCCGTGCTGGGCAGGGACATCCCCAGCTGGCGCGCGGTGGTCAGGGCCAGGTTCAGGTCCTTCTGGTGCAGGTTGATGCGGAAGCCTGGATCGAAGGTGCGCTTGACCATGCGCTCGCCGTGCACTTCCAGGATGCGCGAGCTGGCGAAGCCGCCCATCAGCGCCTGGCGCACCTTGGCCGGGTCGGCGCCGGCCTTGGAGGCCAGCACCAGGGCCTCGCCCACGGCCTCGATGGTCAGGGCGACGATGATCTGGTTGGCCACCTTGGTGGTCTGGCCGTCGCCGTTGCCGCCCACCAGGGTGATGTTCTTGCCCATCAGCTCGAAGATCGGCTTGCACTGGTCGAAGGCGGCCTGGCTGCCGCCGATCATGATGGTGAGGCTGGCGGCCTTGGCGCCGACTTCGCCGCCGGACACCGGCGCGTCCAGGTATTCGCAGCCCAGCGCGTTGATCTTCTTGGCGAATTCCTTGGTGGCGACGGGCGAGATCGAACTCATGTCGATGACGATCTTGCCCTTGCTCAGGCCGGCGGCCACGCCGTTCTCGCCGAACAGCACGGCTTCGACGTCGGGCGTGTCGGGCACCATGATGATGACGATGTCGGAGGCCTTGGCGACCTCGGTCGCGTTGGGCAGGGCCTTGGCGCCCGCGTCCAGCAGGCTCTGCGCGGTCTTGCCGTGGGTGAAGGTGGCCAGGGTGTGGCCGCCCTGGATGAGGTTGGCGGCCATGGGGGTGCCCATGATGCCCAGACCGATGAAACCGATGTTGGCCATGTGAGTTCTCCTTGTCGATGCGTGTCGTTTCGATGGGGTGCCGGGGGGATGCCGGGGAACGGTGCTGGAAAAGGGGTCCGGGAGGGCGGTCAGGCCAGCGCCTGGATCCAGCCCAGGCCGTCCTCGGTGCGGCCGGCCGGCTTGTATTCGCAGCCGATCCAGCCGTCGTAGCCGACGGCGTCGATGTGGCGCAGCAGCCAGCGGTAGTTGATCTCGCCGGTGCCGGGCTCGTTGCGCCCCGGGTTGTCGGCCAGCTGCACGTGGGCGATGCGCGCCAGGTGCTTTTGCAGCGTGTTGGCGATCTCGCCCTCGGTGCGCTGCGCGTGGTAGATGTCGTACTGCACGAAGGCGTTGTCGGCGCCGACTTCGTCCAGGATGGACAGCGCCTGGTCCGTGCGGTTCAGTACGAATCCTGGAATGTCGAACGGGTTGATGGGCTCGATCAGCAGGCGCAGGCCGGCGGCCTTGAGGGCGGCCGCGGCGAAGCGCAGGTTGCCGACGAAGGTGCTGCGCAGCGTGGCCGCATCGACGCCGGCCGGCGCCTTGCCCGCCAGGCAGTTGAGCTGCGGCACGGAGAGGGCCTTGGCGTAGGCGATGGCCTTGGATACGCCGGCGCGGAATTCATCCACGCGGGCGGGGTCGCAGGCGATGCCGCGCTCGCCGGCGTCCCAGTCGCCGAGGCCCGTGGCGTCCAGGCGCTCCTTGCTCTCGTCCACCGTGTGGGCGTAGGGGAACAGGAATACCACGGCTTCGAAGCCGGCCTGGGCGGCGCGCTCGAAGCGTTCGAGGAACGGCACCTCGGTGAACAGCATGCTGAGGTTGGCGGCAAAACGGGGCATGAAAAGTCTCCGGTGAATGAGCGAAGGAATCAATCGAGCAGGGCCAGCGCGCTGGGCACGTCGGCCTTGCTGTGCGCCAGTTCCTCGAACTCGACCACGTTGTCGATCTCGGTGCCCAT
>OFTY01001186.1_pt1 | contig 12486 bp, 11 predicted proteins | sample 1775061 | NCBI WGS metagenome assembly OFTY01 (sample SAMN08195773, study PRJEB24354) | sludge metagenome | isolation source: sludge from phenol fed wastewater aerobic bioreactor B | place: India: Nagpur | collected 2016-09-16 | reverse complement strand
CGCCGGCGCCCACGTGCGTCGGCGTGGGCGTGGCCCTGGGCGTCTTTGTGGGCGGCGGCATCCTGCGTCGGCTCAAGCGCGGCCGGCCCGATACCTGGCTGTACCGACAGTTGCAGTGGCGCATCGCCACGCGGCATCCGCTGGTGGCCGGTTGGGTGGGCGGCCATGTACTGATCTCGCGCTCGGGCTTCTGGTCCACCCGCAGATTCCTGCAAAGGAGCGCGCGATGAGTCGTTTCAAGAACGAGGTCACCCACCTGCAGGCGCACATCAAGACGCTGCGCCTGGGCGTTGGCGCGCTGATCGTCGTCGCACTGGTGATGGGCGGCGGCTGGTGGAGCGCGCCGCGCGACCTGACCATCCATGTGCCGCCAGACCTGCGCTCGGGAAGCACCCGCAAGTGGTGGGAGGTGCCGCCCGAGTCGGTGTATGCCTTCACGTTCTATGTGTTCCAGCAGCTCAACCGCTGGCCGACCAATGGCGAGGAAGACTACCCGCGCAACCTGCATGCACTGTCTCCGTACCTCACGCCCGCATGCCATGCATTCCTGCGCGCCGACTACGACTACCGGCGCAGCACCGGCGAGCTGCGGCAGCGCGTGCGCGGCATCTACGAAATCCCCGGCCGCGGCTACGGCGAAGACCCCACTGCGCGCGTGCGCGTGGTCTCCGACCGCGACTGGGTGGTGACGCTGGACATCAGCGCCGACGAGTACCACGGCGCTGAACAGGTCAAGCGCGCCCTGGTCCGCTACCCCATCAAGGTGACGCGGGTAGATATCGATCCAGCGCGCAACCCGTTCGGCCTGGCCCTCGACTGCTACGACGGCACGCCGCAGCGCATCAGCGCGCCGGAGCCGACGCGCTCGGCGCCCACCCAAGGCGGCCTGGCGCCGCCGCCTCAAGGAGAAACCCCATGAAGTACCCCGTACTTGCCTGGCTGGGGCTGCTGGCCGTGGCCACGGCCCCCATTGCCCAGGCCGTGGAGATCCTGCGCTGGGAACGCATGCCGCTGGCCGTGCCCTTGCGGGTGGGTCAGGAGCGTATCGTGTTCATCGACAGGAACGTGCGCGTGGGCGTACCGGCGGGTGTTGGCGAGCGGCTGACCGCGCTGATTGGCCGCGTGCCGATCGACGGCACGGTGAACGATCCCTATCCGTTCAAGGTACTCGTCGGCCCCGACAACCTGACGGCCAACGGCATCGACATCCCCGACGTCGCGGGTGCCGTGTTCAGCGGCACGGCCTCTGGTGACTGGACGCTCTCGTGCGTGCGTGGTCAGGTGCGCAGCATCACCTTCGTCTTTCACGACGGGACCATCCGCACGATCCCCGAGGACCGCGAAGGCAACCAGCAGAACAACCAGCAGCGCGACGGACTCGGCTGGATCAGCGACCCGCACGGCATCCCCTGCGTCAGCGGCGAGCGGCGCAGCAACGCCCAGCAATACCTCGGCTCGCAGGCTCTGATCACGGCGGCCGGCGCCGGCGTGGCTTCACTCATCGAAAGCGATAGCGGCCGCATGTCCTACGTCGGCTCGGACGGTTCCATCGGCACCGTGGGCATCAACGGCCAGGAAGCGGTCGGCCAGATCCTTGCGGGTGGCGTGCGGGCCATGTCGGCCTGGGTCAACAAGCTCTACGGCCAGGCCTTCGCCGCCGTCTATGTGCAGCCTGGCGCCAAGGTTGCCGTTCATCTTGAAAAGCCGCTGGCCATCGATCACGACCCCGAAGGCCGGCGCGTCGATCACCGTGCAGGAGAAAGCCATGCGCTCGAACTCGATTAAGGGCCTCGCACTGGCCGCGGCCGTCGCCGTGCTCGGCGGCTGCGCCACCAGCAAGGAAGAGCTGCTGACGCATAGCGACCGCACCATGATGGACATCTGGCAGCAGGAAACGGGTGGTGGCGGCGGCGGTGCCGGCCAGGTCGCACGCAGGCAGTTGCTCGACGCCCGCCAGAGCTTGCGCCGGCCACTGACGGAAGCCAATGTGCGGGCCGCGCCCGCCGAGCAGATGCGCTACACGCGGACGGCGCAGAGCGAGGTCTATCGCCAGTTCCAGCGCCTGCCCAATCCCGACCTGGTGATGTACGTGTACCCGCACCTGGCGGGCACGGACCCCGTGCCGGTTCCGGGCTACACGACGGTTTTCCCGCTGTACCAGCGCGTGCAGTACGCCATGCCGGGCGAGCGCGTGGAGGACTACTGATGCGCTGGAAGCTCCCTTGGCCCAAGCCGGCCGCACCAAAGCTGGCCGCACCCGGCGCTGGCGGTGACGAACAGCCGGACGGCTGGCAGCGCCACGTCGAGGCCTTGCGCCAGGCCGGCGTCCCCGAACCCGGCGCGGCGGTCCAGGGCCGCAGGCCGGCGACCGTGGCCGACGAGCAGGCGCTGTACGACGTCGCGCCGTCGTTTGCGGAACTGCTGCCGTGGGTGGAGTTCCTGCCGCAGTCGAAATCCATGCTGCTGGAGGATGGGCAGTCGGTCGCTTCGTTCTACGAGCTGGTGCCGCTGGGCACTGAGGGCCGGGAACCCGGCTGGCTGGCGCATGCCCGCGATGCCTTGGAGAACGCGCTCCAGGACTCCTTCGATGAGCTGGACGAAAACCCCTGGGTGCTCCAGCTCTACGCCCAGGACGAACCCAGCTTCGACCAGTACATGGAGAACCTGCGCAACTACGTGCAGCCGCGCGCCCGCGGCACCGCGTTCACGGAGTTCTACCTTCGCTTCTTCGGCCACCACCTGCGCGCGGTCGCCAAGCCAGGTGGTCTTTTCGAGGACACGGTGGTCACGCGCCTTCGCTGGCGCGGCCAGACGCGGCGCGTGCGCATGGTCGTCTATCGGCGTGCCACCGGGCAGGCAAGCCGCCGCGGCCAGACACCCGAGCAGATGCTGAACATCGTCTGCGATCGCCTGTGCGGCGGCCTGGCGAACGCCGGCATCCAGGCACGGCGCATGGTCGCGGCCGACGTCCACGACTGGCTGCTGCGGTGGTTCAATCCGCGCCCCGCAATGCTCGGGCCGAGTGCAGAGGATCGGGAGCGCTTCTACGCGCTGGCGCGCTACCCCGACAGCACCGAAAAAAGCGAGGCCGGCGAGATCGAACTGGCGAGTGGACGGGATTTCAGCCAGCGGTTGTTCTTCGGTCAGCCACGCTCCGACGTGGCGCACGGCACTTGGTACTTCGACGGCATGCCGCACCGCGTGCTGATCACCGACCGCTTGCGCATGCCGCCAGGGACGGGGCACCTGACGGGTGAGACCCGCAAGGGCGATGCGATCAACACCCTGTTCGACCAGATGCCGGAAGACACCCTCATGTGTCTCACCATGGTCGCTACGCCGCAGGATGTGCTGGAAGCGGATCTCAACCACCTGGCGAAGAAGGCCGTGGGCGAGACGCTGGCGTCGGAGCAGACGTTGAAGGACGTGCAGGAAGCCCGCTCCCTGATCGGCAGCGCGCACAAGCTCTACCGCGGGACGCTGGCGTTCTACCTGCGCGGGCGCGACGAGGCGGAACTGGACCGGCGCGGCCTGGATCTGGCGAACGTGATGCTCAACGCCGGCTTGCAGCCGGTGCGCGAGGACGACGAGGTGGCTCCGCTCAACAGCTACTTGCGCTGGCTGCCGTGCTGCTACAACCCCGGCCAGGACCGGCGCAAGTGGTACACGCAACTGATGTTCGCGCAGCACATCGCGAACGTGTCGCCGGTGTGGGGCCGCGCCCAGGGCACGGGGCACCCCGGCATCACGATGTTCAATCGCGGTGGCGGCCCGATTACGTTTGACCCCTTGAACAGGTTGGACCGGCAGATGAATGCCCACCTGTTTCTGTTCGGCCCCACCGGCTCCGGCAAGAGCGCCACGCTCAACAACCTCCTGAACCAGGTCACGGCCATCTACCGGCCACGGCTGTTCATCGTGGAGGCCGGCAACAGCTTCGGCCTGTTCAGCGATTTCGCCAAGCGCCTGGGCCTGACCGTGAACCGGGTCAAGCTGGCCCCTGGCTCGGGCATCAGCCTGGCCCCCTTCGCCGATGCGCGCCGGCTGATCGAAACGCCGAGCGACGTGCAGACGCTCGATGCCGATGCGCTGGACGAGGACCTTCCCCCGGATGCCTCGGCCATGGAGGCGGACGAGCAGCGCGACGTGCTCGGCGAACTGGAGATCACGGCACGGCTGATGATCACGGGCGGCGAAGACAAGGAAGAAGCGCGGATGACGCGGGCCGACCGCTCGCTGATCCGCCAGTGCATCCTCGACGCCGCCGAACATTGCGTGGCGGAGAAGCGCACCGTGCTCACGCGCGATGTGCGCAATGCACTGCGCACCCGTGGCCAGGACCCGACGTTGCCCGAGATGCGCCGTGCGCGGCTGCTGGAGATGGCGGACGCGATGGACATGTTCTGCCAAGGCACGGACGGCGAGATGTTCGACCGCGACGGCACGCCGTGGCCCGAGGCCGACATCACGCTGGTCGATCTGGCGACCTATGCCCGCGAGGGCTACAACGCGCAGCTCTCCATCGCCTACATCAGCCTGATCAGCACGGTGAACAACATCGCCGAGCGCGACCAGTACCTGGGACGGCCGATCGTCAACGTGACCGACGAAGGTCACATCATCACCAAGAACCCGCTGCTCGCGCCCTATGTCGTGAAAATTACAAAAATGTGGCGCAAGTTGGGCGCCTGGTTCTGGCTGGCGACGCAGAACATCGACGACCTGCCACGTGCAGCGGAGCCGATGCTCAACATGATCGAGTGGTGGGTGTGCCTGTCGATGCCGCCGGACGAGGTGGAGAAGATCGCGCGCTTCCGCGAACTCTCGCCGGCGCAGAAGGCGCTGATGCTCTCCGCACGCAAGGAAGCGGGCAAGTTCACCGAGGGCGTCATCCTCTCCAAGAGCATGGAAGTGCTGTTCCGCGCCGTGCCGCCAAGTCTCTACCTCGCGCTCGCGCAAACCGAGCCCGAGGAGAAGGCAGAACGCTACCAACTCATGCAGCAGCACGGCGTCAGCGAGCTGGATGCCGCCTTCAAGGTGGCTGAGAAGATCGACCGGGCACGTGGCATCGAGTCGCCGACCCTGGACCTGCCCTGAATCTGCCGTACACCGGAGAACGCCATGGAACAGAAACGTCCTTCCATTCCGATGCAGGTGCAGGCGTTCCGCCGTCGGCACTGGCGGCCCAGCTGGCCTTGGACAGTGGCCGCAGCGCTGGTTGCACTGCTGCTGATCTGGCTCGTGTCCCGTTGGCCCGGGCAGTCCACGCCTCAGACTTCAGCGCCAGTCAGCGAGACGCAGGTGGCTGGGCCTCCGTGGCAGATGGGCAATCCGGAAGGACCCTTCACGCTGACGCTCTACGCGGACCTCGAATGCCCGTTCTGCCGGTCCTATTTCCCAGTGCTCAAGCGTTGGGTGGCCGGCAATGCGGACGTGGCCTTGCAATGGCATCACCTCCCGTTGGCAGCGCATGAGCCGGCCGCGTCCGCGGAAGCGCGCCTGGCGGAATGCGCGGGCCAAGCCAGCGGTCATGCCGCCTTCTGGCAGGCCGTCGAGTGGGTATATGCCCACACGCGCAGCGACGGTCAGGGCTTGCCCGAGGACCTGCGCTACCCCGACCTTACGCCACCCATCGAGCAGTGCATCGCGAGCGAGCGGCCCGACGCGGCGATTCGCGCCCAAACTGCGGAAGCCACGAACAGCGGCGTGACCGCCACGCCGTCGCTGCGGCTACACGATCGCGAAACCGGCAAGGCTATCCTGCTGCAGGGTCCGATCGAGGGCGATGCCTTGCTGTCGGCCATGGACATGCTCGCGGCCCGCGATCCCGCCGCCACACCTACATCGGAAATGCCTGCCGACGTCGTCGGCGACATGCCCAGGTAGCCCCGGTCTTCAAGGCTACGGCGCAGTCCGCTGCGCTGACCGCAACCCGTTCGCCTCGCATCCTGGCCGCGAACGATCACCGCTCCCGCGGTGATGGATGCACCTTGTTCGTTCCCCAGGAGGGCTTGCCCTCCCCGGGCGCGCGCCCTCCGATCTCACCATTTGGAGGTTCGCCATGTCTTTCGTCGTCAATGACTCCTGCCTGGAGTCGCTTTCCGCCATCGCTGCCCAGCACGAGGACTGGATCATCCAGCAAGCCATTGCACTGCTGGAGAAGCGGGTTTTCAAAGCGGGTCCGAAACTCCTCGACCCCACGGCCGTGCGCGACTACCTGCACGTGAAGCTGGTGGCCGAGCCCAACGAAATATTCGTCGCTGTATTCCTTGACAGCATGCATCAGGTGCTGGCCTACGAGCCGTTGTACAGGGGCACGATCAACTCGACTTCGGTCTATCCGCGTGTCGTCGTACAGCGTGTGCTGGAATTGAATGCCGCTGCGGTGGTCTTCGCACATCAGCACCCCTCGGGCATGTCCGAGCCGTCGATCGCGGATCGCGTGCTGACCCAGCAACTGCAGGCCGCGCTGGCGCTCATCGATGTGCGGGTACTGGACCACATCATCGTCGGCCAGGGTGCCCCGTTCTCCTTTGCGGAGTCCGGCCTGCTGTAAGTGTTGCACTGCTTCGTTGATCAGCGCGGAGGCTTCGGCCTCCGCTTTTTCTTCGCGGCGACACAAGCAGGTATGCGGGGTGGCCGCGATGCGCATTGTTTGTTGGGACCGCATGGGGTTCGGCGTTTGACTATGGCCCTGATCAACTTCCGGGGCGCATGACATGCCAGCAGCTTTTACCCGGTTCGCACCAGGCTGGCGAACCCTTGGCCTGGCCGTGGCGCTGCCGGCGTCCCTGGCGGTGTTCAGCCCGGTCACCTTCGCCGCCGACGTGGTGGTCGTCACCGACGGCCACCACCCGGTCAAGACCATGGGCGGCGAACGGCTGATCGAGCTGGATGAAGCGCCGCGCATCGAGGCCGAGCTTTCGGCGAATCTGCCCACCGACCCCGACCAGGCGACAGCCCTGGTCAAGCGTCGGCTGACCCAGGGAGGCACTGACCTTCAGCGGCGCATCGCGACGGCCTACCAGGGCGTGACGGACGCATGGAGCCTGGGCATCACCGCCGTCCCGGCCGTCGTGGTGGACCAGCGCTATGTGGTCTATGGCGAGCCGGACGTGGCCCGCGCCATCGCGCGGATCGAACAGCACCGGAGGACCGAACCGTGATCCCCCCATTCGACCTTCTGCGCCGCATGCGAGCTGCTGTCGCGTCCGTGCTGCTGCTTAGCGCCACGGGCAGCTACGCCCTGAACACGGCAACCATCGTGGGTTCAGTGGCTTCGCCCGATTGCCTGGAATACCGGGTGGTGGGTATCTGCTACTGGCTCTACTGCACCTGGACCGGCTGCACGGTGCGCACGTCCGTCAAGGTCAGGCACTACATCCCCGATGCAGTGGTGTCGTCGTACTCGAACACCGGCGAGAACCCCTGGGTTGAAGTGCGCGCCATGAGCACGCCCAATCCTTCGGCCCAGGCCGGCGGGGACGGCACCACGAACGAGGATCATGAAAACAACCTCGCCAAATTCAAGAACAGCGATGTTATCGGCCATCCCGGCGGCGAGGTGTTCAACCAGTTCGCCTCGTCCTCCGGCTACTTCTGCCAAGGCGCGGGCACGGCCTTCATGCCGTATCTGCTCAGCACCCTGGACACGCTGGCCTGGCGCTACAACGTGCCCGAGATGGCCTACCCGGAGGCGTTGATTCCGGGCATGCGTGAGGTCGGTGCGCGCACCACGATGAACCTCTGGGGCAATGTCTATCCACGCGGTGGCTTCCTGCACCAGACCGACGACCACAAATCCGGGGCGGTGGTGGCCCAGCGCGCGGGCGATGTCGTCACGCGCCGCGGGCAGTTGCACGTGTACCAGCCACTGCTCGCCAACGCCCGTGACGGCTACTGGCCGGCCGGGGCGCTGGTCGAAGGCGATACCTCCACCGGGAAGTGGCAGGAGCTGACCCCTCGTCTGTCGAACACCTGCGTGGTCTTCCCCCACAGCGGCACGCTGACCCAGGCCCAGCAAGGCGACTACGCCTGGGCGCTGTGGCGGCCGTATGCCTGCTGCGAACGCCGCGGGCAGGTGTTCCTGGGCAGCGTCGATTTCCTCTGAGGTGCCACGATGAAGCGTCCTGAACCGATGAACCTTTCCGCCAAGGCGTGCTACTTGCTGCGCCCGACGGCGCTGGCCGGCACGCTCGCTCTGGTCTGCGGCCTGGCGTGGGCGCAGGTCGGATACCAGAACAGCGGCCCCGTCATTGGCGATGACGTCATGTACTCGATCGGAGGCGGCAGCGCGGTGTCCATGGGCCGCGCGGCTGGCATGCGCTCCATCGGGGTCGGCTTGGGGTGGAACAGCAACCTGATCTGCGGCGACATGAGCATCCAGACCACGCTGCGCAACCAGCTCAACGGCATCACGAACGGCTTCCAGCAGATCATGAGCAACGTGATCCAGAGCGCCACCAGCGCGGTGGCGTCCCTGCCGGCGCTGATCATTCAGCGCGCCGATCCCGGCCTGTACAACCTGCTGACCAACGGCGTGCTGCAGGCGCGGCTGGACTTCGACCGCTCCAAGCTGACGTGCCGCGCGATGGCCGAGAAGATGGCCGAGACGGCGGGCGGCCAGCTTGGCTGGAGCCAGATGGCCGAAGGCATGGCCCTGCGTGACGCGGTTGGCAGCAACGATGCCGTTTCGGCCGTCGAGCAGGCTGAGACGCGCCGCGGCAACGACGGCGTTCCCTGGGTGGGCGGCAGCAATGCCGGTGGCGCAGGCCAGTCCGCCATTCGGGTGGTCGGCGACGTCACCCGCGCGGGCTACAACCTGGTCAACGGGCGCGGCGTGACGGACACATCCTCCATCGCGCCCGCCAGTTGCGCGAGCCTGTCCTGCCAGACCTGGACGTCGCCGCAGCAGGCGACCGAATGGGCCACCCGGGTCCTCGGGGAACAGGTGCAGCGCACGTGCGATTCCTGCACCAAGACCGAGACGGTGCCCGGCGTCGGGCTGACGCCGCTGATCCAGGAGGAATACGAAACGAAGCTGGAAGCCCTGCAGGAACTGATTTCGGGCACGCGCACCACGACGTTCGAGAACCTGCGCACGGCCGGCAGCACGTCGCTGCCCATCACGCGCGGCGTCATCGAGGCGCTGCGCGACGAGCCGGACCAGGATCTGCTGGCGCGCCGCCTGGCATCGGAGGTCGCGCTGTCGTCGGTGCTGGAGAAGGCCTTGCTGCTCCAGCGGACCCTGCTGACCGGCAAGAAGGAACCCAACGTGGCAGCCAACGAGCTTGCGGTGGAGGCAGTGAGCAAGGAAAGCGACACGCTCGACCAGGAGATCCGCAACCTCAAGACCGAACTGGAGCTGCGGCGCGAGCTGGCGAACAACTCGCCGATGGCCATCATCCAGCGCCACGGCACGCGCGCGGCGGGCTCGCGTGGCATCTACGAAGGCGACCCCATTCCCGACCGCCTAGACCGGCTCCAGAAGGGTAATCCGGGAGGCAACCCATGAGCACGACGCGCGCCAGTTGGCCGCGCCTGCGCTGGCTGTTCAGCCGGCGCGCGGCGAAGGCACTGCTGTGGACGGTGGTGCTCGTCGCCGCCGCCGTGGGCGCCAACCTCCTCGGCATCTACCTCGTCGGCAGCGTGGCCGGCTGGGAGCGGTGGCTGGCAGCCGCTTCGGGCTACTTCCTGGTGTGGCGGCTGTGCCTGTACGGCGCGACGACTTACGGCTGGGTGTGGATGCGCCGTCGGCTGCTGGCGCGCGAGGGCGACGACACGCAGGCACGGCGGCGGCTGGTGCGCAGTGAGGTCGCCGGCGTCGTCGCCATCGTGGCGCTGGAGGCCAGCCTGCTGATGCAGGGCTGAGGGGAGATGGGTGCGATGACGCTCTTTACGACCGACTACCTGGAGTACTACCTGACGCTGGTGTCCTGGATCGTCCACAACGGCATCTGGGCGGTGCTGGTGTCCAGCGGAGTGTTCGCGCTGCCTTTCGTCGCCATCATCGTGCAGGAGTGGCTGAAGGCCCGTGCAGAAGGCGCCGACGAGGGCAACAAAGGCGTGCTGAGTGCTGCCCGTATCGAGAACCGGGTCTTCGTCGCCATCGTGGTGGTGATGTTCGCGGGCATCCCGTTCATCGACGTGGACCTGGGCACCATCCAGTACGACAACTCGCGCTCGGCGCAATGCCAGGTCAGCGTGCCACAGCCCACGGATACCGGCTGGTCGCAGTCCTTCAGCACCATCAACAACCAGTCGGCGAAGGTGCCGGTCTGGTGGGCCTTCATGCACGCGCTCTCCCGCGCCGTCACGGGCGCTTCGGTGGCGGCGATTCCGTGCGGTACGGACCTTCGGCAGATGCGAATGGAGATCGACGCCACGCGCATCGACGATCCGGTGCTGGCCCAGGAGGTGGCGGATTTCTCGCGAGACTGTTACGGACCGGCGCGTGCCAAGTTGTTCATGCAACGCCCTCAGCTCGATGAGCAGCAGATGCACGACGTGACCTGGATCGGGTCGAGGTTTTTCACGGAAACGGGCGGCTACTACGACACGTACCGTTCCAGCACGCCGCGCGACGACTGGCCCTACGACAGCAACCGCGATGCCGGGCTTGCGCAGGTGGCCAGCGGTGGCGGCTACCCGACCTGCAGGCAGTGGTGGGCCGATGGCAGCAACGGCCTGCGGGCACGCCTGCTGGGACAGGTGGACCCGAGCCTGTTGAACCGCCTGGCGGGCTGGGCGGGTTTTTTGAGCCGTGCCCAAGTGGACGATTCGGTGATCCGCGCGATCGCGTCACCGCGGCAGCAGAAGCTGAACCAGGGCAGCGTCTATACGGACTATGGCGGCCAGATCGACAAGACCTTGCCGAACATCGTGACGCGGGCCACGGGCGACGTCGGGATGGCGGTCGGGGCGATTGCCGCGTTTCCAGCCATGGACGTTGTGCGGCAGGCCCTGCCCATGGTGCTCGCCTTGCTCAAGATGGCGCTGGTCATCTGCATCCCGCTCGTGCTGGTCGTGGGCACCTATGACCTGAAGACGGTCGTCACCGTCAGCGTCGTGCAGTTCGCGCTGTTCTTCACGGACTTTTGGTTCCAGCTCGCGCGCTGGATCGATTCGACGATCTTGGACGCACTCTATGGCTGGGGCTTCGGGTGGAACCGACCGCACACCAACTTCGACCCGCTGGTGGGGCTGAACAACGCCTTCGGCGACATGCTCTTGATGTTTGTCACGGGCACGATGTTCCTGGTCCTTCCGGGATTCTGGCTGGCGAGCCTTACTTGGGTTGGGATTCGGGCCGGGCACGTCATCCAAGGCCTTTCCGATGGCAGCAAGAGCGCCGGCCAAGCTGGGGGCAAGGGCGCCGGGGCGCTCACCGGAGGAAAGCTGAAATAGCGCGAAGCCAGTCAGTCGTCGGTGTACAACTCGTGCGACGTGTCGTTGTACAGGTTGGGGTCGTAGCCCGGCGTCTTTCTCAGCTCGGTAAGGTCGGTGAAAGGCCACTCGTCTTCATCCGAAGTATTCGCAGCAGCAGCCCATCCCGCCGCCGCAACGCCCAGCAGCACGAGCGCGAACCAAAACGCAACGTAGAGCAGCACACCCAGTACAGCCAATTTGACTACCCACACGAGCGCGGTAGCACCAGCTCGCGGTACGCCCTTGGATACCAACCAATTCGACGCCCGGCGTTTGCCGCGCGCATAGGCGCGCCATCCTCGGCCAAAGGCGCGGCCGAGGCGTTCTGCGGTGCTGGTGCGGGTCGTCGTGTTCATGGTCGTCTCCTGCTGTTGAGGAATGCCTATTCCAGTTTGCTCCAATTCATTCGGTTTGAGGCTTCAATGCGCTTTCTTGCTGCTTCAGGACGCTTCGTCCTCCGGCTCCACCGGGCCGGGATCGGGTTCCACGCCGATGCGGTAGGTGGCAACGAACTGCGGCCAGTCCACATGGTCAACCAGCTCGATGTCCTCGACAACGCTGACCTTGGCTCCCGCACGCTCGAACAGGGCAATGCTCTTGGCGGGATAGTTGTTGCGCGACGGGTAGAGCACCCCGTCGAACAGCGCCTGGCCGTCATCTCCGAGCATCGCATGCACCTGGGCCGACACCTGCTGCGTGTGCGTGTAGTCGCGGCTGGCCAACTGCTCCAGGTTCAGGCCGAAGTAGCCCGCCATGACGCCCGGCGCCGTGAGGTCGGCCAGGAGCACGTCGGTCATCACCCCAACGGCGCGCACCATCCGGCCCTGGACCTCCTTCAGGGCGATGGAGCGCTTCGTGTCTTCAAGCCACTGGTGCTTGTGAAACACCGACTCCATCAGCGCCGTGGGCAGGTCGCGCCCCAGGTAGAGCGCGCCGTAGTCCCGCGCCGGGTCATCGTAGCGATTGGTGCCGCTGCGGCCAAAGTACAGCGGGCTGCCCCGATAGACGACGCGGCTCACATGCTGGAGCAGTTCACCGGCATCGATCAGGAACGAAGGC
>OFTY01001185.1_pt1 | contig 12501 bp, 4 predicted proteins | sample 1775061 | NCBI WGS metagenome assembly OFTY01 (sample SAMN08195773, study PRJEB24354) | sludge metagenome | isolation source: sludge from phenol fed wastewater aerobic bioreactor B | place: India: Nagpur | collected 2016-09-16 | reverse complement strand
CCCCTATCTGCGCTTGACAAATTAGCAATCATTGATGTCCAATAACAACTCTATGAAACATTTCTACCGCCTACTGTATTTTTTGACGCTGATGGTGAGCGCCCTCACTTCCAGTGCTCAAACGGGTGTGTTAAACCCCAATGATCCCATTGTAATCTACAATCCATCCAGCCCTCCGGCACAACCGCCGTACAATACGCTGGCGAAGTGGGTGAAAACCACCCGCCTCAACTGGAGCACCGATTCCTACAAATGTTATATCTACAACGGAATGGCCTTCCGCCTGAAATTCCCCAAGAGCTATCAGCCGGGAGTGAACGATGGCAAAGTGTACCCGCTCCTCATTTTCTTCCATGGACTCGGTGAAGCAGGCACGATCTACGACAACGAATACCAGTTATACCATGGCGGCCAGCTCTACCAGAGTATGGTGGACAATGGCACATACGACGGCTTCCTGCTCTATCCGCAGAATACCAGCGGATACTTCGGGAACTCCCAGTATGACGCGCTCTATACAATCGTAAACAACTACATGATCCCCGAATGTAAGGTGGATCCTTTCCGCATTACAGTGGACGGTTTGTCCGCCGGTGGCGCCGCTACCTGGGAAATGATGTTCCGTTATCCCAAATTCATTGCAGGTGCTGCGCCTATCAGCGCGGCTTCTCTCAGTTTCAGGGATAATCTCAGTGTCTGGAAATATACGCCGCTGTGGCTGTTCCAGGGTGGAAAGGACATGAACCCCGACCCGGGCATCGCACAGGATATTTATACGGCCGCACAAGCCGCAGGTGCCAACATGAAGCTGACCGTTTACCCCGACCTTGGACACGGGGTATGGTACAATGCATGGGGAGAACCGGACTACTTCCCCTTCCTGAATCGCGCACACAAGGCAAATCCCTGGCCGCTGTTCGGTCGTACCGAATTCTGCCCTAGCGATCCGATCAACGTTACACTCGGCCTGACCGCAGGTTTTGATCAATACGAATGGCGGAAAGACGGGACAATCATTCCCGGTGCCACCAGCAATACGCTCACGGTGACCACCACAGGCACCTACGATGCCCACGTAAAGAACGGCAACACCTGGAGCCCCTGGTCCCCTATCCCCGTGGTGATCAAGATCAAGGCACCGACCGTTCCGCCTCCCATCACTGTTAGCGGTCTTCAGAGTAAAGTGATCCCCACACCTGCCGGTGTGAACAGTGTTACTTTATCTGTTCCCAATACCTACGCAACGTATTCCTGGAAGAATGTAAACGATACTACTGTACTGGGCACACAAAATTCGCTGGTAGTAACCAGCCCGGGATCATATACCGTAAAGGTGACTGAGCAATACGGTTGCTCCAGCGACTACTCCACCCCGTTCACCGTGATCAACGCGAACGGCGCCAACGGCCCGGGCGCTCCCGCTGGTCTTGCCGCACAGGCAACGTCCAAAACACAGGTCCAGCTGAACTGGACGGTGAACCCGAGCGCTACTAATCCGGAAACGAATTTTGAAGTATACCGTGGTACCGCAGCCGGCGGCCCCTACACACTGGTCGCTATCCTTCCTGCAGGCACTACCACTTACACAGATGGCAGCCTGAACGCCGGTACCCGTTACTACTATGTTGTTCGCGCCGTGAACAATAACGCGGGCTCTCCAAAGAGCAATGAAGCGAATGCCATCACACAGGCAGACACTACGCCGCCCACCGCACCGCCGAACCTCCGTATCACCGGCAACGGCGGCAACCAGATATCCCTTGCATGGGACCCTGCTACGGATGATGTAGGTGTGGATAAATACGATATCTATATCAACGGCGTAAAATCTTATTCCGTTGCAGGTAACGTTACCGCTTTCACAGCATATAACCTTACAAAAGGCAACCAGTATTACTTCCAGGTGAAGGCCAGAGACCTCGCCGGTAACCAGTCGCCTTTCAGCAACCAGGCATCTGCCCTCGCATATCTGACAGGCCTCCGTTACAAGACGTACAGCGGCTCCTGGTCTGCATTACCCGATTTCAATACGTTGACGCCGGTGGCACAGGGGGTTGTACCGCAGGTAGACCTTTCCATAAGGCCCGCCGATGTTAACTTCGCCATCAAATGGGAAGGTTTCATTTACATCCCGGTTGCCGGCAGCTATACATTTGAAACATACTCCGATGACGGCAGCAGACTGTACATCGATCAGACTACATATAGCGCCGGTCTTACACCGTTGGTAGATAACGACGGACTGCACGCCGCTCAATACCGCCAGGGCACGGTGACCCTTACCAAAGGCATCCACCCGATTATTATTACCTACTTCCAGGCAGGCGGTGGTTTTGATATGAAGCTTTACTGGAAGAACACCGCCAATGGCGTGGGCAGCACCCGCCAGGAGATCCCGGCTTCCTTCTTTACGGAAAATCCGAACGCAACTTCTCCGGCATTGCCTGCACAACCATCCGGCATCACCGCCACAGCACTGTCTTATAACAAGATCAGGGTGAACTGGACGGATAACAGTAATAACGAAACCGGTTTTGAAGTATATCGCAGTGTTGCTCCCAACGGACCTTATCAGATCGTTGCCACAACCGGACCTGGTGCAACGGTTTATCTGGACAGCCCGCTGGTTCCGCAAACGACTTACGCTTATCGCGTACAGGCTATCAACAACGCCGGTAATTCAGGATTTATCTCCGTTGAAGATGACGGGCTGGCTTATCAGTATTATGAGCTGGGCAGCAACACGCCGTCCACTATGCCTGATTTTAGTACCCTCACGCCCACAGCAACCGGCCAGGTACCCAATGTAACGCTCAACGTAAGGAACGTTGATTACAATTTTGCGATCAAATTCAGTGGTCAGATCAGGATCCCGACCACCGGCACTTATAACTTCTACACCACTTCCGACGATGGCAGCCAGCTGTTCATCAATGGTACGATGGTAGTGAACAACAACTACACACAGGCGCCCACAGAGCGCTCCGGCTCCATTACGCTGAATGCGGGCACATACCCGTACACCGTGACCTACTTCCAGGCAGGCGGTGGCATGGCGCTGGAAACAAGGTGGGATGGACCGGGCATCGTGAAGAGCCTGATCCCGGATTCTGTATTCATCAATCCGGCCAAACGCGCCACTACGCTCGCATTGCCCGCAATCCCGGCAACGCCTGCATCACTTACAGCTACGGCCGCTTCTTCTTCAAAGATCCAGCTGAACTGGACCAACCCGACGGCGGATGCAAAAGCATTCGACATCTATCGGTCCATCAACGATAACCTGCACTACGTATTGCAGAACACTATCACAGTAAGCGGTACCCCGGTATCCTCTTACCTGGATTCTTCCCTGTTCTCCAACGTGACGTATTTCTATAAGATCACGGCGAAAAATGAAGGCGGCGTTTCCGGCTACAGCAATGAAGCCAGCGTAGCGACCCTGAATAATCCGCCTTCGATCAATAACGTAAGCAGCTTCGCCATGCACTATGGCACCACCCAAACGGTGAACTACCAGGCCGCCAGCCCGGATGGACAAGCGCTTACGCTCACAGCCACCAATCTGCCCACATTCGCATCATTCGTAGATAACGGTAATGGCAGCGGTACACTGACGCTGAACCCGGCATCCACCGATCAGGCGGTGTACCCCAACATTACCGTGACCGCGAAAGACCCGCATAACGGTACGGCAGCTGCATCCTTTACATTAACGGTGAATGACAGCTATCCGCCTGTACTGGCAGCTATCAACAACACTACCACTGCTGCAGGTGCACCGGTGACCATTTCACTCTCCGCTACAGACGCCAATGCAGCTGACGTTATCACCTGGAGCGCCACCGGTCTGCCAGCCTTCGCTACCCTTACCGGTAACAACAGAACGGCACAGATACAGGTAACCCCGGGTTACGCAGATGCAGGCACTTACGCCATCAGCGTCCTCGTGAACAATGGCAAGGGTGGTATGGATACGAAGAACTTCAATCTGGTGGTAACACCGGGTACGCCCAACAGCCGCATTCTGGTGAACTTCAACGACGGTTCCGCTACTTCCGTTGGACCGCTGCCCTGGAACAATACAGGCAAGCCGCCGGTACAGAACGATGTATTCGCGAACCTGAAAGACACCAGCGGTAACGTTACGCCGATCAGCATCACCGTGATGACGCCCTGGCAGAACCAGAATAATGGTACCAACCTCCTGGGCGCTGTTACCGGCAACAACTCCGGTATCTTCCCGGATAACGTAATGCGCAGCGCTTACTGGACCGCAGGCGACAAACAAACACTGAAAGTATCCGGCCTTAACAAATCCGGCAACTACAAATACAAATTCACGTTCTTCGGCAGCCGTGGCGATGTATATGATACCCGCGCGACCAATTATACCATCAACGGTACCACCGTTACGCTGTCTGCCGTGAATAACACCACCAATACCGTGAATATCGCGGGCCTGCTTCCGGATACCAGCGGTTCCGTGACGATCGATATCACAAAAGCCACCGGTTCCGACTACGGTTACCTGAACGCATTGGTGATCGATGTACAATATGACGACCACACTGTTCCTGCAAAACCGAAGAACATTGCAGCCGCAGAAGCCGGCAATACCGTGAAAGTGACCTGGCTGCCCGTTGCCTACAACGATAACGGGTACCGTGTATACCGTGCCACTACGGCGGCCGGACCATACACCCAGCTGAGCCCGGTTACTGCACAGGGAGCCAGCAGCTTCACAGATGCAACCGTTACCGGTAGTGCAGACTACTACTATTACGTGATCGCCTTCAACAGCTACGGCAACTCCCTGAGCAGCGATACCGTGCACATCCGCACCACCAGCAAACCGCCGGTGATCACCGGTTTGGCTAACCAAAGCCTGAAAACCGGCGATGTGAAAGCGGTTAACTTCACCTACGCTACCGATCCGGGTACCACTGTTACCCTGAGCGGCGTGAACCTGCCGCCTTTCGCCACCATCACGGATAATGGCAATGGCACCGCTGTGCTGAACATGACGCCGGGCGCTGCCAACGTAGGTAACTACAATGTAGGTGTGAAAGCCTCCGCCAGCAATGGCACCAGCACCACCAGCAGCTTCACGATCACGGTAACGGACAAGAACATCACTTCTGTTTATATCAACTTCAATGATATAAATCCTGCTCCGGCACCGTGGAATAACTTCAATGGTACGCCATTCGCAGGCAAGGTAGTGAGCAGCCTCGTAAACGACGCAGGTGTAACCACTGCCATGAGCATCACGCAGGTGGATAACATAGACGGATCCAACAGCTTCGGCGCAACCACCGGTAACAACAGCGGTATTTACCCGGATGTGGTGATGCAGACCTTCTACTTCGATGGTTCCGGCACACCGAAACGCTTCCGTTTGAACGGTCTGGACGTTACCAAGAAATACAATCTCGTATTCTTCGGCAGCCGCGGCAGTGTGACAGACAACAGAACCACAGACTATGCGGTAGGCAGCACCATCGTAAGCCTCAACGCCGCCAGCAATACACAGAACACCGTTCAGATCAATGCGCTCAGTCCTGACGCTTCCGGCCAGATCGAGTTCACCTTCAACAAGAACGTGAACGCCGTATTCGGCTACCTGAACGCCCTGGTGGTACAGTCTTATACAGATAGCGGTATCCCGGTTGCTCCGACTAACCTGAAGGCCAGCAGCAAGTCCAAGACCAGCATCGGTCTTACCTGGACCACCAACGCTGCCAGCCCGACCTCCAACGAGATATGGAGGTCCACCAGCAGCACCGGTACCTACACCCTGGTCGCTACCGTGGCAGGCAATGTGAACAGCTATGTGAACACCGGCCTGACCCAGAACACCAAGTACTACTATAAGGTACGTACCATCAAGAGCGGCACGCCTTCCAACTACAGCAACATTGCGGATGCAGCTACATTTGCTTACACCGTGATGCTGAACCTGAACAGGGATAATCCGGCCGCTGCTCCGTGGAATAATACCAACAGGGTTCCGCAGCTGGGAGACGTTTACCAGAACCTGAACAACGACGAAGGCAATAATTCCGGTATTTCAATGACCCTTACACAGAACTTTAGCGGCGATAATACGTTAGGTATGAATACGGGTAACAACTCCGGTGTATATCCTGACAATGTGATCGTAAGTAACTGGTGGGTAGATGCCGGTACCGTAGGTAAGATCAAGTTCAGCGGACTGAACATGGCGCAGGCTTACACCTTCGTATTCTTCGGCAGCCGTAACGGAGATGGCGACCGAACAACGGCATACACCATCAACGGCCGCTCTGTGACCCTGAATGCTTCCTTCAATGTGAACAATACCGTGCAGCTGGACGATGTAAGACCGGATGCGAACGGCGAGGTAGAGATCTCCGTATCAGTCGGCAGTCAGTATGCTCCATACGGCTACATCGCCTCTGTGGTATTGAGCGGTTATGCACCGAAGGATGCATCCGGTAATGGCACGCTGATGAAGACCGGTGACAACTTCATCAACCCGGCCGTAACCACCAACGATGCCAGCCAGCTGAAACAGGATCTGAACAAAGAAAGCCTGACTGTGGACAATATATATCCGAATCCGTTCAGGTCTAACCTGAACCTGGTGATCACCCGCAACGGTAAGCCAGTGAAAGTAGGATTGACGATGTTCGATATGAGCGGCAGAATGGTAGCGGGTCAGCAACTGGGAGACCTGGCGGCAGGCAGACATCAATTGTCCTTCACTCCGGGCGCATCCTTACCGGCAGGTATCTATGTGCTGCAAGTGACGGCCAATAACAGAGTAGTGCAAACAATCCGACTTATAAAACAGTAGTATTTAACCCGGCTCTGAAAAAATCCGGTCTAATCAACCGGATTTTTTCAGCATTATCAAATTAAATTCTTTTATAGTTTAAAGAAAAAGCCAATATGGATCTGATCTATCTATTTAAATCGTTGATGAGGAAGAAGTGGCTGATCATTTTCAGCACTATTCTGGCAGTGGTACTGGCTTTTGTGCTCACCATGAACCAGAGGCGCCTGTATCGCTCCGTAGCCCAGATGGCCACCGGTTTCACGACTTCCAGCCAACAAGTGAAGCTGCAGGACGAGGGTTTCAACATCTTCGAGATCGATGTGAAATTCAGTAACCTGGTGGAATCCATCCGTTCTCCTAAAGTGTTGGGTATGCTCTCTTATGCCATCATGATCCATGACCTGGAAAACCCCGGAAAAGAATACCGGGACCTGAACGGAGACGAGCGGGCCAAGGCAGAAGCATTGGGCTTAAATAAAGCCAAGATGCTGGAGGTGCTTAAGCAGAAGTATTCCGAAGAAAAACTGCTTAGCTCTTATAACCCGGAAGAAAGGAAGATCCTGGAATATATGAAGATCTGCAGGTACGATCTCGAAACCATGCGGAAGCTGATGTATGTGGATCGCGTGCAGCGGACGGATTTTATCGATATCGAATACAACTCCGGGAATCCCGAACTTTCCGCCTATGTGGTGAACCAGGTGATCGCTGAATTCCTGCGCAGCCACGAGAGCTCCCGCTCCCAGATGAACATCCAGTCCATCGGTACCCTGGAAACACTCATGAATCAGAAGAAAAAAGAACTGGACGACAAGCTGGGCAACCTAAAATCATCCGGCAGCCTGGTGGACGTAACCGCGGAAAGTGCCAGCAAACTTACACAGGTGAGCAACTTTGAAACCAAACTGGCGGATGAGAAAAGTTCGCTGAATGCGGCTACACTCGGCCTTCAGGAGATCAATAACAAGATCGCCGAAATGGACCGTACCGGCGCCAAAACGGCCACCGCTTCCTCCGGCGCCCAGCAGGAACTCCTCAACCTCAAGATCGCCCGTAACAACGCCGAAGCCGAGTACAAAAACAAAGGTTCCAACGACCAGGAACTCTATAACAAATGGCAGAAGCTCCGGAATGACTATAACGCAAAAATGGCGTCAATGGCCAGCAGCAACAACATCCCCTCCACCGGGCTGGTGTCAAGGGCCGACCTCGTGCAGAAAAAATCCGAACTGGAGATACAGATCAAAGCAGCACAACAGAATATCGCCTTCTACGAGGACAAAGTACGGCAACTCAATAGCAGCGTAAACGCCGCCGCCACCCGTGGTGCAACGAATGCCGCCCTCAACAAAGAAGTGGAGTTTGCGCAAACAGAATACGAGAATATCAAAAAAAGGTATGAAGATGCGCTGAACAATAAAGTGGCTCCGCTGGATAACTACCGCCAGATCCTCTTCGGTCAGCCGGCCGTAGAGCCCGAGCCCAGCAAACGTCCCATTATCCTTGGTCTTTCCGGCATGAGTATGTTCGTATTCATGTGTATTCTTATCATCTTCCTGGAATACATCGATGTATCCATCAAAACACCCTCCCAGTTCCTGCGCACCATGAACCTCAAAATGGTAGGCGTATTGAACAAGGTGAACCTGAAGAAAAGCACGATGGAGAACATTTTCACAATCTCCAATCCGAAAGACAGAGGTGAAGCCGTATTCCGGGAGCATCTCCGGAAACTGCGCTTTGAAATAGAGAACAGTTCGCACCACGTATACCTTTTCACCAGCGCCCGACCCGGGGAAGGTAAAAGCACAGTGATAAAAGCCCTGGCGCACAGTATCAGCCTGAGCAAAAAGAAAGTACTGCTCATAGATACCAATTTCTCCAATAATACCCTCACCAGCGAATTCAATGCACAACCCATGCTGGAAGGGTTCTCCAATGACCATAAGACCTATACGGCGGAAAATATCCGGAAGATCATCAGTCCTACCGGTATTGAAGGTGTAGACATCATCGGTTCAAAAGGCGGCGATTATACGCCCTCCGAAATACTGGGAGACGATAACCTGCTGGCTCACCTGGATGTGCTGCGGGGTAAATACGATTACATCTTCCTGGAAGGCGCTGCATTGAATGGCCGCGCTGACAGTATGGAACTGTTGCGCTATGCCGATTCCGTGATCAGTGTAGTGTCCGCACGGTCCAGCCTCCGGCAGACGGACAAGGAATCCATCAATTTCCTGCAGCAGCTCAACGGCAAATTCACAGGTGCCGTACTTAACTATGTAGAACTCGAAAATATCGATCTGTAAATTGAAACTCAAACTATTCAATATGGATGTGGTAAAGAGCAGTCGCCTGCCCTGGGTGGACTATGCCCGCGGGATTGCCATCATCCTTGTTGTGTATCGCCATATCTTTGAAGGGATGCACCGCGCCCATCTGGGTACGGATCAGTATGATTTCCTGGAACATGCGAATATCATTTTCTATAGTTTCAGGATGCCGCTGTTCTTTATCCTGTCCGGCGTTTTCATTGGCAGAAGCCTGCAAAAGCGGGGCCTGGGCGCGATGGTTCGTAACAAGTTCAACACCATCCTCTACCCCTACTTCATCTGGAGCTTCATTCAGGTGACCATGCAGATATTGCTGGACAGCTATGCCAATGCCAACCGCACTACCGGCGATTATCTCTACATCCTTTTCTATCCCCGCCAGATCGACCAGTTCTGGTATTTGTATGCGCTGTTCAATGTAACAGTGCTGTACATGTTCACCCGGGAGAAGCTGAAACTGAGCATCTGGCACCAGCTTGCGATCGGCGTCATCTTTTTCGGCGTGTCCAGTTACTTATCGCAGCACACCATCGACTGGGGTTTTGTATACGATGTGATCCATTATTACATATTCTTCGCGATAGGCGATCTCATCTCCGACAAGCTGCTGAATAAGGACATGACACCCACTTATTCCTCCTGGAAACTGTTCGGTGCGCTCCTGCCCATCTTCATTGTGGGGCAATATTATTTCCTTAATAAGAACCTGGAGATGAAGATGCCGGAATATGCATATGTGGAATTCTTTCAACCGGTATGGTTCATGCTCATCGCGCTCAGCGGCTGTGCTTTTATGATCAATATTTCGTTTATCCTGCAACGTTATAAAATACTGAAGGTGATCCGCATGTTCGGTTATCATTCCCTGTATATCTACGTTGCACATGTGCTGGTGGCTTCCGGCCTGCGGACGATCCTCGTGAAGGCCGGCCTCACTTACGTGCCCTTTATGCTTTTCATCATTATTGCACTGGCATTGACCATACCGGTGATCATGTACAACCTGGCCATGCAGGCCGGTGCCTGGTGGCTCTATAGCCTCGAGCGCCCGAAGCGGCCCGCTTTACAAACTCAAACAATAGCAAGGAACAATGACTGAGAAGAAATATAGTTATTGGCTGAGATCGGGGATCTACAGCGGTTTGCAGAAGTTCTCCATGCTGCTGTTCGGCGTGGCGAGCGTAAAACTGCTCACCAACGCCCTCCCCATCCCTACGATGGGCGTATGGAGCCTCTTCCTGATCTTTACCGGTACTATAGAAACAATCCGCCAGTCCCTGATCAAGAATGCGGTAATCAAATACCTCAACAGCACGTCAAAAGAAGAACATGTGCTGGTAAATTCGGGCGCGCTTTGCCTGAACGTCGCCATTACTTTTTTCATCGGGCTGGTACTGGTATTGTTTGCCGGACCGATGAGCCAGGGATTGAACGCACCGGAGCTTTCCAAAGTGCTGTATATCTTCCTGCCCGGCCTTTTGTTGCTCATCCCGTTCAGCCATTTTGAATGGATTCAGAATGCCAATGCAGACTTCAGAGGTGTTTTCTGGGCATATCTCGGCAGGCAGACCGCTTCATTCGGATTGATACTGATTCATTTCCTTTCCGGGCGCCCTGTTTCGCTCACTGCCCTGATCATTTATTTCGACATCGGCATCCTCGTGGGGGCCGTTATTTCCGGCGCTTATGCGAGAAAGTTCCTGCAAAGGGCTTTTATGCCTGACAGGCAATGGCTGAAGAAGATGTGGAACTTCGGGAAGTTCACTTTCGGCACCAACGTCAGCTCCACCGTTTTCCGGAATACAGACCAGGTACTGGTATCCATCTTCTTTTCCACCACCGGCGTGGCATTGTACAATGTTTGCCTGCGCATCTCCAACCTTGTAGACCTGCCTTCGCAGGTACTGGGAGATATTCTTTTCCCGAAAAGCGCGCAGGTGATGGACGAAGGCAATCCCGGGCATGTGCGGTATTACTACGAAAAAGCCGTGGGTGTGGTGCTCGCGATTTGTATTCCGGGCAGTCTTTTCATTTTCCTTTTTCCGAAATTCGTGATCGGTATCATTGCCGCTGCCAAATATCAGGAAGCCGCATACCTGTTGCAGATCACGATGGCTTATGGACTCTTCCTCCCGTTCATCAAGCAGTTCGGTACCATTATGGACTCCACCGGTATGCCCCGTACGAATTTCATTGTGATGACGATAACCGCAGTGCTCAACGTAGGGATCTGTACCCTGTTCGTATACCTGTTCGGCTTGCCGGGGGCGCCTTTCGGCACACTGGCATCTTTCGTGATCTGCTTCATCATCACCCAAACCATCCTCTACCGGAGGTTCGGCGCGGGGATCGGAAATATACTCCGGCATATGATACAATTCTATCCGGATATGATCAATGTGCTGCAGCAACGCTTACTCATCAGATGGAAAACAAGATGATCAAAGGAAGAGACATAGTAGTTGTAGGATTGCAAAGCTGGGATATCAGCATCGGAAGCAATTGCAAGAACATTGCCTGGGAACTGGCAAAGTACAATCGTGTGCTGTATGTGAACCGCTCCCTCGACCGCATATCCGCTATCCGCCTGCGCAAAGACATAGAGATACAGAACCGCCTTCGCAGCCTCCGCAGAGAAGATGACGACATCCTCCCCATCGCGCCGCAGCTCTGGACCCTCAACCCACGCACGATACTGGAATCTACCAACTGGATCCCTTTCCCCTGGCTCTTTGACAAATTCAACAAGCTCAACAACCAACGTGTGGCCAAGCAAATCCGGCTGGCGCTCGAACGCCTCGGGTTCAGGGATCCGCTGCTGTTCAACGATAACGATTTCTTCCGCGCATTCTACCTGGATGAAATGCTACCCGATATCAGCGGCCACATTTACTATATTCGCGACAACCTCACCAGTCAGCCCTACTTCGCCCGGCATGGCGCACGGCTCGAGCCCGCGCTGATGGCTAAAGCAGACGCGGTGGTGGCAAATTCCGCCTACCTCGCGGACTACGCCCGCAAATACAATCCATCTTCTTTCGATATCGGCCAGGGCTGCGAGTTTGAACATTTCCTGCTGAAAGAAGCACCGGAAAAACCCGCCGAACTGGCTGTTCTCAACGGTCCGGTAATCGGATACGTAGGCGCCCTCATCACCAGCAGGCTGGATATCAGCATCCTGGAGCAGATTGCCACTGCACATCCGGAATGGAACCTGGTACTGGTAGGACCGGAAGATGATGATTTCCGCCGCAGCGCGCTACACCGTTTGCCCAACGTGCACTTCACCGGAGGCAAACCCGTTACGCAGCTGCCGGCCTACATCTATCATTTTGACGTGTG
>OFTY01001183.1_pt1 | contig 12519 bp, 18 predicted proteins | sample 1775061 | NCBI WGS metagenome assembly OFTY01 (sample SAMN08195773, study PRJEB24354) | sludge metagenome | isolation source: sludge from phenol fed wastewater aerobic bioreactor B | place: India: Nagpur | collected 2016-09-16 | reverse complement strand
TCCTGCTCGGCACCGACGCCGGTCTGGCCGTGATGACCGCCAACAACATGAGCATGGACCCGGACGCTGGCAACACCGACCTCGAAATCACGCTCGAAGGTGAGGGCGAACTGACCTACACCGCCGCGTCGTAAGGCACCAACCGATGCCGGACACAGCGACTGACATCACTTTCGGCGATGGCGTATATCGCGCCTGGCTCCCGCTTCCGCAGGCGGTCGAGCTTGAGCGCAAATGCGGCATCGCCGATCGTGACGGTCGCGTGCAACCCAAATCCCTGTTCACCATCTACGAACAGATTGGCGATGGCTTCGGCGCTGACGTTGAGGGCAATATCGTCTTTCTCGGCGGTGCGTCGGTCCCGGCGCGAGACTGCAACGAGGTTATTCGCCTTGCGCTGATCGGCGGAAATTCGGGGCCGGAAGAAAATGGCAGCGAGGAAGTCGGCCCGCAGCGCGCGCTTCGTCTTGTCGAACTCTATGGCTACCCCGCGCGCCCGCTGTCGGAAGTCGCGGCAACGGCGTGGAAGATTCTGCACGCGGCCATCGTGGGCATTTCGCTCAAAAAAAAAGCCGAACCGACCGAGGACAAGCCAAGTCGCCGCACCTCGAAAAAGGTCAGCTCATAGCGAATTGCGGGGCGATGCACCTCGATTGGGAGCGCCTGTCACTGTCGAGCTATTTCGAGGCGCTTGAGGCCCACAACGCGGCCCACGATCCCGACAAGAGCAAGCAACTGGACACCGCGGCCGCTGACCGTCTCGACCGCTTCAATCGCGCGCATGGGGTTCACTGATGGCCGAAATCGATCCTGTCGTCCTGGAACTGCGCGCCGAAGTCGGCAAATACCGCGCGGACCTCAAATCCACGACCTCGCTCGTCAGCCAGTCGCTTGGCCAGCAGGAAAAGTCGGTGCAGCGCCTCGAAGCGCAAATGCGGCGCTCGTCCGGCGCGATCGGTGGGCAGATCAAGGGCCTTGCCGCGGCCTTCGCTGGCGCCTTCACCGGGCGCGAGCTTGTCGGGCTGATCGACGGTTTCACGCGGTTGCAAAACAGCTTGCGCGTGGCCGGGCTCGAAGGCCAGAACCTTGAGCGCGTGCAGTCGCAGCTTCTCGAACTCTCGTCGAAATATGGCGTGGGGATCGAGGGGTTGGCGGATCTGTTCGGCAAAACCTCGCAGACCGCCAACGAACTCGGCGCCTCGCAGCAGCAGCTTATCCAACTGACCGAGGCCAGTTCGCAGGCGCTCAAGATCACCGGCACGTCGGCGCAGCAGGCCCAAGGTGCCTTGCTCGGGCTGACGCAGGCGCTCGCTTCGGGCAAGGTCCGCGCCGAGGAATTCAATCAGATCAACGAAGGCGGGCTTCGTCCGCTGCTACAGGTCATCGCCAACACCGAGCGTTTCGGCGGGTCGGTCGCGAAATTGCGGCAGGCGGTGAACGACGGCAAAGTCTCGTCGCAGGAATTCTTTCAGGCCATTCTCGGCGGGGCGCAGGAGCTTGATGCGAAGGCATCGAAGGCGACGTTGACGCTTGCGGGGGCTGTCGAGGCGCTGATATCGCGACTGACGGTCTATGTGGGCTCGGCGTCGTCGGCGCAGGGCGTGACAGGGGCTTTGGCCGGCGCAATCTCGGCGCTGGCTGATAATCTCGACGTGGTGATCCCGGCGCTGGCGGCCATTGCGACGGCGCTCAGCGTTGGCTTCGTGACGAATGCTATCGCTGCGCGCGTTGCGGCATTGTCTGCGGCCACCGCAATGGGAACGCTGTCGGCCTCGGCCGCTTTCGCAGGACGTGCCATGCTCGCTGCGTTCGGCGGACCCGTTGGTATCGCTATCACCGCGCTTATCGCGACACTCGGCATCGCTTCGACCCGCACGACGGCCCTTGCGCGCGCATCGGACAATCTCAAGCGCAGCCATGAGGCTGTCGCCAGCGCAGCGTCGCAGACGGCTTCGTTGATTGACCGGCTGGCTACGTCCTATGGCGATGCTCGGGTAAAGGCCTTGGCGCTTGCCGACGCGCAAAAGAAAATCCTGATCGGCAAAACCATCCTCGCGCTCAGCGATTTGGACAAGGCCGAAAAGAACGCGGCCGCGGCTCGACGAAACACCGGGCGCTATTCCGGCGCCATCGACCAGCAGACGCAAGACGACCTCAAGGTTGCGCGCGATAATCTGACCACCGCCGCAGGGGCATTGCGCGACCTTGAGCGCGCTATCGCTGCGCCACCGCCAAAGCCGCCCGCTGTCGGCACATCTGGCGACGGGAAGAAGCCGAAGAAGGGCGGCGGCTCGTCCGGCAATGCTGCGGCCGATCGTGCCGCCCAAGCCGAAGCCCGCGCCGCGCAAGACCTCAACAATCTGCAAATCGAAGAACTGCGCGCCCGTGCGCAACTCGTAACCAACGCCGAGGACCGCGCCGACCTCGAACGCCAGATTCTCGGCAAGGAGCGCGATGCTCGCGAGGCCGATATTGCCGCCTCGGTCAAATCCGGCGACCTGACGGCGAAGCAGGCCGAAGAACAGCGCCAAATCCTCGATCTTCTTTACGGCAAGCGCAATTCGGAGGCGAAGGACGGCGAGATCCTCGTCGAGTCCACCAAGTCGCTCTATGGCATCGCGATCGAGCGCGAACGCCAGCGGCAGGCCGAACAGGACGCGGCAGACCTTGCCGACGCTGCCTTCCGCGCGCAGTCCGACGCTTTGCGCGATCAATATGACCTTGCGCGTTCGCAGGCCGAGCGCCGCGATCTTGCGCTCAAGATCGTGGCCGCCGAATATGACCATCTGCAAAGCGTGCAGGAAGCGATCATCGCCTCGAAAACGGCGACCGATGCCGAGAAGGAGCGTGCGCGCATCATCCTGGCAAGCCTTCCGTCCAGCCGTGCCGCAGCGACCCAGCGCGCGCAGAAGGACACGCAAGGCCCGCTTGAGCAATATTTCGACCGTGCGCGCCTCGATGCCCAGCAGCTCAATGAAGCCTATCAGCAAATCGCAGTCGATGGCCTGCAATCATTCACCGATGGCATAACCGACGCGATTGTGAACGCGAAGAACCTTGGCGATGTTTTCAAGAATGTCGCAAAGCAGATCATCGCCGACCTCATTCGCATCGCTATCCAGCAGCAGATCGTCAACGCGCTCCAAAGCTCGCTATTCAGCTTCGGTGGCATCTTTTCCAGCGCTTCCGCCGGAGTGGGCAGCGCTGGCTCTGCTCTTGGTTCGGCGATTGGCAAGATACCAGGCCGCGCATCCGGCGGCCCCGTCGAAGCTGGGCGCCTCTACCGCATCAACGAATCCGGCGTTGAGGGTTTCGTGCCAGCCACGTCCGGCACGATCATCCCCGCCGGGCAGATGAACGCCATCGCGTCACGATCAGGCGGGCAAGGCGCCGGCACCGTCCGCGTCATTATCGAGGAAGGCCCCAACTTCATGTCGACGATCCGCACCGAGGCGACGGGCGTTTCGCTCGAAGTCACGCGAGCATCGGCGCCAACGATCATCGACGCCGCAGCCAACGAAACCTTGCGCCGAGCGAACCGTCCCAAGGTTTAACGGCGGTAAGGAATGGAGCGCCCACGCCATAGCTTTCGCGGGCCATGGCGCTGCTCTCAATCCCCGATCCCGACGCACTGATCCTGCTGTCGCTCGAACCGCGCGTTCCGGATCAGGCTAACCGCTCGATCTGGACCAGTCGCACGCAGATCGTCGGCATTCCCGGCGCCGAGACATGGGGCATCAAGGCGGCGATCGAGCCTATCGCGACCGAGGATGACGAAGCCCCGTGGCGCGCCTTCCTGTTCGGGCTGAACGGGCGGCAAAACACCTTCAACTTCCCGCTGCCGTGCCAATATCATGTCGGATCCAAGCCGCGCGTCAATGGTGCGACCGAGGCGGGTTACACGCTGCCCCTCGACGGGATGACGCCATCGACGACGATCCTGCGCGCGGGCAAATATCTCTCGGTCCCGCTGCCGTCGGGCCATGTCCGCACGGTCATGCTCATGGCCGACCTCGTGACGAACGGGAGCGGGCAGGCGACGGCGCAATTGAATTTCGCGCTCGGCGAGGTGCCTACCGACAATCAGGAAGTCGAATCCGGCGCGCCCTATATCCCGGTGCGCTCGGCCAATGGCGGTATCGCGCTGTCGTGGGATAATGCGGTGTCCGGCGCGTCCTTCGATCTGGACGAAGCGCTGTGAGCCTGCCCGATGCAACAGCCGGCGCCGCGCTCGGCGCGCAGGTCATCAAGCCTGTCTGGTTCGCCTATCTCAACATCGACGGCGATCCGGTGCGCTGCAATACCTCCGGTTCGGATATATTCGTCGATGGTACGGGCGACGCGGATCTCGACGGCTTCACTTTCACCGGCATCGGCGCGCAGTTCGTCGACATCTCGCCCGTCAAGGTCGCGCAGGGCGGTTCGGAAAGCGTCACGGCCAAACTCTCCGGCCTTCCCGAGATCGATTCCGATACGCTCAACCTGATCGGAGACCCGGCCAACTGGCAGGGTAATGAGGCGCGGCTATGGCGCATTATCCGCGACGCCTCGAACACGCAGCAGGGCGGGTTCCAGGCCTATTACACCGGGCGCATGACGGCGCTCGACGTGGGCGGGGACGACACGCAGCAGGTCATTCAGGTCACGATCGAAACCTATCTCGCGGCCTTCGCGCAGGCATCGGGAAGGACCTACCTGTCGCAGTCGCTCTACGACAGCGGCGACCAGTCGGCCAAGGCGGCAATCGCCATCGCCAACGGGGTGTCTGGCATCGTCGGCAATACGCCAGCGGGGCGCAACTTCTACGGGCCGGGCGGTCGCATCGAACCCCGCACGAATAACCCGCAGCTATGACCCGCCACTCGACATGGGAGGCGGACCTTAACGCCTATCTCGCGCAGCATCGGCGCTCTGGATTTCAGTGGGGCTCGCTCGATTGCGGCCTCTTTTTCGCGGGCGCGTGCAAGGCCATGACCGGCTTCGATCCCGGCGAGCCGTTCCGCGGCAAATATACGACCGAGATGGGCGCGGCGAAGGCGCTCAAGAAGCACGGCGCGGGCGATCTGGAATCGACGCTCGACGGTCTTTTCGATGTGATCGAGCCGGGTTTCGTGCAGCGCGGCGATGGGGTGTGGGACGGCGAGCGCGTCGGCGTCTCGGTCGGGGCCTATGCCTTCATGATCGGCGAGGAGCGGGACGGCGAGGGCAATGTCATAAAATCGGGGCTTATCCGCATTCCGCGCGCCGAGTGGGTGAAGGGCTGGCGCGTTGAGTAAGGTTCTCAAGATCGTTGCCGTAGTTGCCTCAGTCGCCGCGGCGGCCGTGACACTTGGGGCAAGCCTCGGAATTTCTGCGGCAGTTCTCGGCGCGATATCTGTTGGAGCGTCTGTCGGCGCAACGCTCCTCGCCAAACGCCCGAAAGCCCCGAAAACCTCCCCCGAAACCATCGACCGCCTCAACGCGAGCATCGATCCGCGCACGCCGCGCAAGTTCTGCCTCGGCATCACCGCCTTGGCGACCGACATTCGCGACCAGGAATATACCGACAGCCAGACCTATCTCCATCGCTTCATCGTCGTGGCCGCGCATAAGGTCAACGCGATCAGCGAGCTATGGTTTGACGACAAGAAGGCGTGGTCGGCATCGGGCGGGGTCACGTCCGACTATTCGGGCTATCTCACCGTCACGACCGTTCTCGAAGGCAATGCGGGCAACGCGATCAACATATCGGCGCGCATGGGCTCGACGCGGCGCTTCACCGGCTGCGCTTACATCTATCTGCGCTACAAACTGACGGGCAACAGCAAGAAAACCGACAGCCCGTTCGCGCAAGGCATCCCGACGCGCATGACGATCCGGGGCAATGGCGCCTATGTCTACGACCCGCGCAAGGACAGCACGGTTCCGGGTGGCTCTGGCTCGCACCGCGCCGACGATCAGACGACGTGGGAATGGGACGCCAACGGCTCGCGCAACCCCGCGCTCGGCCTCCTGTTCTATCTGCTCGGCTGGCGCATCAACGGCATCCTGTCGGTCGGCCGCGGCATCCCGACCAATCGCATTGACCTCGAATCCTTCATCACCGCGGCGAACCTCTGCGACGAGACGGTCAGTCTTGCCGCTGGCGGGAGCGAGCCGCGCTATCGCTGCGACGGCATCTTTTCCGAGAATGACAGCCCGACCACGGTCATCGACAATTTCAAGGCCGCGATGAATGCCGACCTCGACGACGTGGGCGGCAAGCTGCGCCTGACCGTGTTCCACAATGACCTTGCCGACCCGGTGGCCGACTTCACCGATGACGACATGATCGACGGGTTCAAGTGGCGCCAGACGCCCTCGCTCGACGAAACCTTCAACGTGGTGCGCGGCTCCTATACCGACCCGCGGGACACGGCCCTCTATCAGCTCGTAGACTATCCCCAGGTCGAAGTCGCAAGCCTCGACGGGATCGAGCGCGCCGACAATTTCGACTTGCCACTCGTCCAGTCGCCCTCGCAGGCCCAGCGCCTCGCCAAGCAGCGATTGCAGCGCCAGCTTTATGGCGGGCAGTTCGAGACGACGCTCAACGCCCGCGGCTGGCTGGTGCAGAAGAACAGCGTTGTCACGCTCACCTTCTCGCGGCTCGGCTGGACCGAAAAGCTGTTCCGCGTCGCCGAGATGGAGCACCGCGTCGATGGCACATGCCCGATCGTGCTGCGCGAGGAAAACGAGGACATTTACGCATGGGACGAGAGCGAGGCGCCGGCTGTCGAGCCCGCCGATCCGACGGTCTATGATTGGGGGCTGAATCCGATCGTGCAGGGAATCGAGGAGGCCGCGGCTCTGCAGGGCGTTCGGCGGATCGTGTCTCAGACCGTCGCGTTCCCCGTATTGAGCGACGACAACTCGATTGCGATCAATGCTTTCGATGCCGTTCTCGACGACGGAACGTCGGTCAGCTTCCCGACCGGCAGCATTACCGGGCTTTCGTCCGGCACGAAGTATGCCGTCCTATGGCATTTGGCTGACGAGGTATATTCGGCAGTCGAGGAGCCAGCAACGACCGAGATGGCATCGCCCGCCTATGCCTTCATCGGGTGGGCGGCTACATCGACGAGCGGCACATATCCGACCCCGGACACGCGCCCGCCCGGTTGGGGCGGCGGCGGCGGGACTTGGGATGCGCCCCCGGCTGTCTGACGGCGGTAACGATTTGACGCTCCGAACCTAGTCTTTCGGCATGTCTGCAATCGTCAATCTCGCCGCTGACAAGCGGGTTCCGTTCGTCGATGAAGATGGCGCGACATGGGTTTTCGTCGGCGAGGATTGGGACGATGCAGCGTTCGCGATGCACGTCCGCGCGCTTCCTGGCGATACCGGGACGCCACTGATTTCATTGGCAAATGCTTCGGCGGGGTCGCAAGGAATCAGCGCGACCTATGACGGCGCCTATCTTTACGAAGACGAAACAGGCACGGAAGTGACGGCTCCGGCCACGCTGGTTCTGTGCCAGATCGACGAGGCGACGATCGAAGCCATCTCGCTCGGCACTCCCTACGACAAGCCGGTCACGCTCTATTACGACCTCCACGTCACCCCTTCTGGCGGGATCAAGCGCATCGCCGTTTCTGGCTCTTTCATCATCAAACCGGGAGTCACGATATGACGCGGGCGATCATCGTCAAGCGCGAGGGTGCTTATATCGTGGCTGCGGAGGGCGCGGCTGTCGTTGGCAGCTTGACGGCGCAGGCAAAAGCCGCCCGCGACGCTGCAGCTGCATCGGCCGCGCTCGCTGAATCCGCATCTGGCCCGACCTACGCCAACACCACCGCCGGGCTCGCAGCAACGACCGATGGGCAGGGCTTTGCCGTCGATAATGGTGACGGCACGGTGACGGTCTATCTCAACGACAGCGGTTCCGCGGTTGCGCAACGAACGCTTGCGACGACGGCGTTTCTCGCCTCGACCTCTGGCGCCGCGCAAGTCGGCTTCCTCCAGTCCGGATCCGGAGCAGTTGCTCGCACGTTGCAGGACAAAGCGCGCGAAATCGTCTCCTTTGCCGATCAAGGCGCGCCAACGGATGGTAGCGATGCGACGGCGGACATCGACAATGCGCTGGCAACCTCGCGCAGCGTAGATGCGGCAAGCGGGAACTACCGCGCGCAAGACATCACGCTCGATCAGGATGGGCAAATTCTTTCCGCTCGCGGGACGGTCAATATTCTGCGCAACGCGAACGGCGCCTTGATCGATAGCTCTGCGTCCGACATCACGATTAGCGGGGTGGCCTTCTATGGCGACGATCCGACATATACCGGCGATCTGCTGAAGTTCTCTGGACAGCGTGGCACGATTTTCTTCTGTTCGGCTCGCGATGCGGGGACGGACGACGCATTGACCATTACTGGTTCGGCGTGGATGATCTTCGGAACCAAGGACGTCTACGAAGGCAACATCACGATCACGACCGACGGAGTCGGGGGCGTCAGCCAGTATCACAATATCATCGGATTGCGGCAGGCCGGCGATCTAAGCCTTATTGACACGTCATTCGTTTCCATTTCGCACAGCCTCATCAACGGCGACGTTCTGGTCGACAAGGGCATCGGGACGCCGGGCGGACATGGTTCGCGCATCACCACGACCCGCATCGTCGGCGACTTAACCATCAAGCAGGCATCGACATCCATCGGGTCCGGCGTCTCGGTCTCGGGCAACGTAACCATTGGCGACGGCACAAACGGTTATGACGGTATCGTCGTCGACCCTTCATTCGTGCAGGCGCTTGGCGATCCCGAGGCGCCGCACAGCTTCACCATTATGAGCGGCGTTAAGGGCGTTTTCCACCTCGGCAACATTGTGGCCGTTGGCGTGACGGTGACAATTCCAACCTCCGTCCGCAAGGTCAGCAATATCTATCATGGCGAGATAGATTATACGCCGACCATTTCGGGGGATAGCGGGTCATTCGCTGTCGGCAACGGCTCTGTCACCGGGAAATTCAGCCAGCAGGGCAACCACATTGTTGGCCGAACGATCCTGAGCATCGGGTCAACCACTACGCTCCCGTCATCTGGCCTCTTTACGACCGTCCCCGTCAACACCGATGGCAGGCCGATCCTGTGCCAGATCGATATCTTCGTCTCTGGCGTGGGGAACTATAGCGCAATCGGCAAGATCGCGAGCGATGGCTCTAGGGTCATTGGCTGGCTTCCTTATGCATCTGCGATCGACGACCTGTTTACGGCCACTTTCCCTGCGACACTGGGCGCAGATGACGTGGTGACGTGGGCATTCAGCTACGCCCTTGGGGGGGTGTGAGAATGATCGGCCTTGCAGACACCATCTTCCTGATCGCGGCGCCGCTGGTTGTCGCGATCATGGCCACGATCATCTGGCGGGAGCTGCGTCGATGACCCAGCAAACCGATATGCACACACTAGCCGTAAAGGTCGGGGAAATTAGCGGTCAACTTCGCGAGATGATTCATCGCCAGTCGAACATGGAGCAGAAGCTCGACGGACTGGTCGAACGAGGTTTCAAGAGCGCCACCACCGACGACATCGAAAAGCTGACGCGCCGTATCGAGGCGTTGGAAGCTGAAAAGAACCGCAGCGACGGCGCAAAAGGCGTCTTCGCGGGCATCCTCAAATCTCCGGTTGCCGCATGGATCGCTGCGATTGTCGCGGCGGTGTTTGGCGCCATCAAAGGGGGGATTTTAAAATGAAACTGATCGAAGAATGGCGCCAAGCGTGGCGCTACACGTCCGTCTGGGCGAGCGGCGCCGGTATCGGCATCCTGACCGCATGGAATATGATGCCGATCGCCGTCCGCGACCGCGTGCCAGACTTGATCGAGGCGCTTGTCGGCGGTGCGATATGGGGCATCGTCATCCTCGCCCGCGTCGTCGCGCAGCCGAAGGCGCAGGAGAAGATCAATGCCGCAAAGTAACCGCATCGAGCCGATGGAGGCGCCAACGTCGGGACCGGGCGCGAAGGGGGTTCTTGGCGGCCTTGGTGCGCTCGGAGCCGCGGTCGCTCTCATCATGAGCGCCACCTTCGACAATGAGGGCGGCTATGTGAACCATCCGAAAGACCCCGGAGGCGCGACCAATCACGGCGTCACCGAGCGCGTGGCGCGCGCAGCGGGCTATCGCGGCGACATGCGCTTCTTTCCGAAGCATGGCACCGGCCCGGTCAAAATCTGCGCCGACAGCATTTATTTCGAGCAATATATCAAGCGCCCAGGCTTCCTGCCCGTCATCGAGGCGGATCCTGCCGTTGGCGGCGAACTGGTAGACAGTGCCGTGAACTTCGGGCCGCCGCGTCCGAGCCGCTGGTTTCAGCAATCCATGAACGAACTCGGTGCGGCCGGGCTTTCCGTTGATGGCAAGATCGGTCCCGCAACTGTCCGCGCCTATCGGACACTTCAAGCGAGGCTGGGCAAGGTCGCCGCCTGCGTCCGCACGCTCGACCGCCTCGATGACAAGCAGCGCGCCGAATATGACCGCCTCGTGCGCGTCAATCCGAAGCTGCGCGCCTTCTACAAGGGATGGATCGCGCACCGGATCGGCAACATCGATCGCAAGACGTGCGGGAGGGGTATCTGATGCTCTCCTATCTCAAGTCGTGGATCGGCATCGCCACGCTGCTCACCATTGCCGCGCTAAGCGCATGGGGGATGCGCGTCGATCACCTTCGCGGCGGCTACAAAGCCCAGCTCGAGGCCGTCGTCCTCGCCGTGGTCGATATTGGCGAGCCGAAGCCATCCTTCGACAAGCTCCCCGATACCGTGCGCAAGATCGACAGCGACAGGCAGGGCTTCAAGAAAGAGCGCGACGATGCCCGCGCCGTGGTCGACCTGCAATCGAACAGCATCACCCAGCTTGAGCAAGAGGGCAGCGAGGCCCGCGCGAAGGCAGAGGCAAACCGCAAGCTGGTCGCGGAGACGATGCGCCAGCGTGATGCATGGATACAGCGCGCCCGTGCCGCCGAAACGCGCACCGAACGCCTGTCAGCCGAAGAGGAGCTACGAGAATGCGAAGCCGTATTGGATTCGTTGCGACAGCAGGGCTTTTGATCGCCGGCTGCGCTGGTCAGGCGCCCGAGCCGAAGATCGTCCTCAAGCCCGTTCCTGTGGCAACGCCGGTCGGGTGCGTCGTTGGGCGCCCTGATGCCCCGCAGACGCTCGCTGAGCGCGTTTCTGACGATGTGTGGGCCTCGCTGGCGCCGGGAGCGAAGGCGCGCGCTGTGGAGGCTCAGGCGGGCGCTCGGATGAATTACGAGGATGCTTTGGCGGCCGCTACGTCGGGGTGCAAGGATGCGCCGGGGCGTTGATCCCCACCCCCTCTTGTGCTAGGAGAATAGGGCGCGGCGACTTGACAGAGTGGTCTAATGTTGAGGGACGCCAAGATGGGCTTCGGCCTGCCGTGGGTTAGAATCCCACAGTCCCGCGCACCCTCTGCCAGCATGGTGCTGGTAGCCGGGATGGGGTGCATGATCCCGCGATCCCGCCTCACCCAAACACAGCCCGAAATACCGCAACCACCACCCCGACCAGCATCATCGCCGCCAGCACCTTGGCAACGCGCTCGCCGTGGCGGATGGGGTCAGGCATCATGATCCTTTAGCATGGAAACCGCGATTTCAGGCGGCACCTCGTATAGCGGGCGGCCATAGCGGGCGGTGTCGAAGCACGTATAGCAGCGGCCGTCCTGTCCGACGATGCAGAATAACTCGTAGTTTGTGTAGCGGTCAGTGCCACACTCTCGGCATTTGCCAGGGACATGCGGGAACTTGATCAGATCGTCCATCACTTCCCCTCCCCAACAGCAGCGGTGATCGCGGCGCGGGCTGAAAGACCGGATGGCGTCCACCTATGCAGCGTCAATCCAAATCCTGTCGTCGTTCGGACAGTTTCCAGCATCCCGAGTTCTATCAGTCGCTTTATCGTGACGCGAGAAATGCTAACTGGCCACATTCGGAACTCGTCTGGCAATTCCAGCATCGCGCGCTTTTGAGCCTTGGTCAGATCCAGTTCATCCATTATCATGGTCCTTTAGGTAGGAGCGGACGGAGAGGCCGAGGGGGGTGAGGGACGGATAGATCGTATATTCGTCGCCTTCACCGTTCCAAATGCCCATCTCGACCAGCTTCTGCGCTGGTTTGTATGAGGCAACGCAGCGTCTACCGTCAAAGAGAGTTTCCCGCTGCGGCTTCGTCAGCCCCCTGGCGATCTTCTCCACGTCGTCAGACATTATGGCTTCCCCTATTCGCCAATTTGCGGTCTCTCTGCGTTCTGTGTGTTCCGCAAAACACATCTCCGTCCTGAGCGGCTTTCGAGCATTGCTGGCGGCCGGAAACCCAAGTCGAGCCATACGACAAGCGAGCCTGGCAGCGCGCTCGCCCACCCGCTGTCCTTTCACACAATCTGTCAGACATTATGGTTCTCCTAGGGCTGGAAGCATTAATGGTTGACGATAGCTTCAGAATAGAATTTGGAGATACCTGGGTTAACTTCAAAATAACTGAAGCTGTT
>OFTY01001181.1_pt1 | contig 12525 bp, 8 predicted proteins | sample 1775061 | NCBI WGS metagenome assembly OFTY01 (sample SAMN08195773, study PRJEB24354) | sludge metagenome | isolation source: sludge from phenol fed wastewater aerobic bioreactor B | place: India: Nagpur | collected 2016-09-16 | reverse complement strand
CAGATGCGAACATTAAGGAAACTAAAAAGTTCGGGAGGATCATCAGTACCACACGGCAGCAATACAACCGGATCTATCCGGATGTGAATACAAACGGCCACGAATGGAGAACGGTAGTTCGGAAGGAATATATCAGGGCGCTGAATTCAGACACCAATAACCTCATCACTGCCTGGGCGAAAGAGCATTTAAAATGAGCATCTGTTCTTATGCGGGAGAAGCGTCCTTTTCCCTTATCACCCTGTATTGTTCCGGCGAAACCTTCATGTACTTCTTGAACAGCCGGGAGAAATAATACGGATCATCATACCCGATCGCCGCACCGATATCCCGTATCCGGGTATCATTCCCATACAGCAGCTGGCAGGCTTTCTGTATCTTCAGATGAATAAAATAATCCAGCGGCGGCATACCCGTAGCTTTGCGGAACATCATCGAGAAATAGGAGGCGGATATATTATGCATCCGGGCAAAATCCTCCACCGTCAGCCGCTGATGCAGCTTCTGGCGCATATGCGAGATGGTGGCGGCGATAATATCCCTCGGCTTCTTCGCTTTCACATGATGATCGGTGAACAGAAAGGTGGCCACAAACTGGTAGAGACAGAAATTGGCGTTGCAGATATGTTCGCCGCTGAAACCCATCTCCAGGCTTTGATACATGGTTTCCCATACCCGGATGCCTTTTTCGTTGAACGGGATCCGCCGGGGGCCATCGTCTTCACCGATCTGCAAAGTTCGATTGAACATATTCATGTTCCTGCCGCTGAAGTGAACCCAGTAGATCGTCCACGGATCATCATCATCCGCGCCATACCGCATGTACCGCGTAGTTGCAGGTAGCAGGATGTACTCGTTGGGGCCTACTTCGTATCGTTTGTTGCCGATCACATACCAGCCTTTTCCCTGCAGGCAATATATAAGGATATTATCCGCACAACCCTGCCGCCGCTCGCGATAATGAAAGGCCGCCCGGGGGAAATAGCCGATGTGCGTGATGTACAACTGCGCAAGGAAAGGATTCGCCTGCAGGGCTTTCCTGTTCACCGCTTCCGGCAGGCTGATGAGCTTCTGCCCCGCAAACCCGTCCCGCCTTTTTTTAAGATGGTTCATGATTTGAATGTACAGCAAAAAATAATAGGATTGTCCATCATGATAATCGGATACACTATTTATTGTGAACGGAGGGCATCCTATTTTTATGTCCATTGCTCATCAATTCTTTTCCATGTTAAAAAAAAGCTTATTGAAACTTGCCTGTATATTGCTCAGCTGTCAGGCCTTCGCACAGATCCCGGTAACTACGCCGAAAGCGGCATTGAACGACTTTATGGCCCAGCGCTTCGGGATGTTCATTCACTGGGGGCCAGTAGCGCTCCGCGGTACGGAGATCGGCTGGAGCAGGGGAGGAGAAGTGCCAACGGGAGAATACGACAATTTATACAAGGAGTTCAATCCCGTGTTGTTCAATGCGGACCATTGGGTTAAGGCGGCCAGGGATGCGGGTATGAAATATCTGACCATCACCGCCAAGCATCATGATGGCTTTTGCCTGTGGCCTACCGCTCAAACGCCGTATAATATCATGGGCAGTCCTTTTAAACGTGATGTGGTGGGAGAGCTGGCCGCCGCCTGCCGCAAGAACGGGATAAAGTTTTGCATTTATTTTACGGTACTGGATTGGTATGATGCGGACTATAAAAACGACACACATAAGTTTGTTAATAAAATGAAAGCGGAGCTGAAGGAGCTGATCACGAAGTATCATCCTTACATGCTGTGGTTTGACGGGAACTGGGAAAAGCCCTGGACGAAAGAATATGGGGAAGAGATATACAATTATGTCAAATCCCTGGACCGGAACGTAGTGGTGAACAACAGGCTCGGAAAAGGCAAACATCCGGAACTGGGCAACGGAACAGTCGGCGATTACGCCACGCCGGAACAGGCGATCGGAGCGCTGAATGTGAAAGACCCCTGGGAGTCCTGCATCACCATTTGCAACCAATGGGCCTGGAAGCCGAACGATAAAATGAAATCGCTTCGCCAGTGTATAGAAACACTGGTAAAAGTAGCCGGCGGTGGCGGTAACCTGCTGTTCAATGTAGGTCCTATGTTGGACGGGCGTATGGAAGCCCGCCAGGTAGCACGGCTGAAGGAAATGGGGCAGTGGCTCAATAAATATGGTGAAAGCATTTACGGTACAATGGGTGGTCCCTTTGCGCCGGACAGTGCAATGGCAGCTACAAGAAAAGGGAATAAGCTGTACCTGCATGTTTTCAGCAAAGCCGGTCAAACAATCCATTTGCCGCAACTGGAACATCTGAAAGTGCAGAAAGCTTCATTCCTGAAAGGACAGCCCGTTTCCTTCCGTGAAGAAAAGGAAGGGATCGTGATCACGCTGCCTGCAGAGAAACCCGATTCCATCTGTTCCGTTATTGCCCTGGAACTGAATGGCAATGCGGAAACATTACCGCTGATAAAAAAATAGCCGGCGTTTTAACACATGTTTAACGCAGCCTTGTGAACGGATAACTTTTAAGATCACGTCAAACTGGTATTACTGAATTCCCGGGAAAGACATCATTATTGATTACCTGATCTTAAAATGTTCAACAATGAAAACGTTCATCATGTGCATAGCGCTCGCTGCCGTTACCATATCCGTGCAGGCGCAGGGTCCGAACCGTTCTTCCCGGAATGAAAAGAAAGCGCTCAGAAAAGAAGAACGCGCGGAAAAGATAGCATTAAAAGCATTGAACGGCGGGAATGTCAGCTACCAGGCAAAACAACAGTTCTTTACAGATTTCGGCGATCCCCGGGATGTACAATGGACCCGGACGGATTATTTCGACCAGGCGACATTTACGGATAAGGATAACAGGAAAAAGACGGCTTATTACGATGACGAAGCCAAACTGGTAGGCACCACCATGCGCACATCCTTTGAAGAGCTGCCACTGTCCGCCCAACACGAGATCGCCAGACATTATCAGCATTATGAAGATGCCCCCGTTATCTTCTATGACGACAACGAATTCAATGAAACCGATATGTTGCTGTACGGTACACAGTTTGACGATGAGGACAATTATTTCATCGAACTGAAAGACAAAAAAGACCGGCCGGTGGTATTGAAGGTGAGTATGGAAGGGAATGTAAGTTTCTTTGCGAATATCAAATAAGAGACGTTTTTTTGATGAGAGCGGGAAAACCCGGGTATTGTTGCCCGGGTTTTCCTGTTTATAAAAATGAAATAAAAAATAGTATTTTGACAGAAGAAAAAACACCACGTTTACATGAAACAAGCAAACACTTCCAGAAGAAAATTCCTCAGGAACGCGGCCGCCCTGTCTGCCGTATTTATCCTGCCCAGGCACGTTTTGGGCGGCAAGGGGTTTCTGGCCCCGAGTGACCGGATCAATATCGGGTTCATTGCCGCGGGGCATCAGGCTGCGGGGCTGCGTAGCAGTTTTCTGGCAACGAATGAAGTGGAGATTCTTGCAGTGGCGGATGTTTATAAACGTAAAGTGGATGAGTTCATCAAAGCGGTCAAAGAGAAACGGAGCGGAGCGGATTGTAAAGGGTATGAGGACTTCCGGGAGCTGTTGCAACGAAAAGATATTGATGCAGTAGTGATCTCCACCCCGGATCACTGGCATGCGCCCGCCACGGTGATGGCCGCTGCTGCCGGAAAGGATATTTACTGCGAGAAACCGCTTGCGCTCACCGTGAAAGAAAGCAGAGCGATGGTGGAGGCGGTCAGGAAACATAAACGCATGTTCCAGACCGGCAGCATGCAGCGTTCGGCACCGGAGTTCCGGCAGGGAGTGGAACTGATCCGCAATGGTTACATCGGGGATGTGAAGGAGATCAAAGTGAGCGTTGGTCCCGGTCCAAAACCCTTCGACCTGCAGGCGGAGCCGCTGCCGGCAGACCTCAACTGGGAATTCTGGCTTGGCCCGAACGATTACGTTCCTTATAACAACAAACTCAATCCCTATCCCAGCAATGCATTGTGGGCGGAATGGCGTTATTACAAAGGGCTTGGCGGCGGCTTTCAGGCTGACTGGGGAGCGCATATGTACGATATTGCACAATGGGCGCTGGATATGGACGGCTCCGGTCCCGTAGCCATCTATCCTCCCGATGGGAAAGATCATCCCTTCCTGACCTATACGTACGCTAATGGCGTTACCATGACCCAGCACGACATCGGCAGGAAGAACGTGGAATTCATCGGTACTAAAGGCAGTCTTGTGATCGAACGCGGCAGGCTGGAAACAACGCCCGCTGAGCTGAAAACCCGCGTGATCGGCGGGAATGAGAAGCGCGTGCATTTTAGTGATAATCATTATAAAGATTTCCTGAACGCCGTACGCAGCCGCTCCGGAAAAGTAGTGGCCGATGCAGAAACAGGACACAGAACCTCTTCCGTATGTGCACTCGGTAACATCGCATATGAACTGAACCGCCCGCTGAAGTGGGATCCGGCGAAAGAAAGGTTTTTGGGGGACAAGGAGGCGGATCAACTGTTGTTCAGGAAAATGAAGAAAGAATGGGCGGTATGAGGCGCATCATGATCATAACAGGGCTGCTGCTCTGCGCGGGATATCAATGTATCTCCGCGCAGGTAGCGGACTCCACGTTTGATATCTTCAACAGGCTTACAATACCCTTCACCACCAGCAAATCCTGGGATTATCCCTGTGCCGACTTTCAGCTCAACGGCCGTGCATGCAAGATCGTAAAACCCCGTACAGCTGCCGCAGGGCATCCCTGGATCTGGCGTGCAAGATTCTGGGGGCATGAACCGCAAACGGATATCGCGTTGCTGGAACGGGGGTTTCATGTAGTGTATTGCGATGTGGCAGAGCTCTTCGGGAATGATCAGGCGATTACGCTCTGGAACAGTTTCTATCAATACGTTCGCAAGGCCGGTCTTGCAGAAAAAGTCGTGATGGAAGGAATGAGCCGGGGAGCCGTGTATGTGTACAACTGGGCTGCGGTTAATCCAGATAAAGTGGCAGCGGTGTACGTGGATAATCCTGTGCTGGACCTGAAGAGCTGGCCCGGTGGAAAAGGGAAGGGCCCCGGGAGCAAAGAGAACTGGGAATTGTTCAGGAAAGATTTTGGTTTTATCACGGATTCCATCGCGTCACTGTCCGCCGTCAGCCCCATAGATAAAGTAGCGCAGATCGTGAAAGGCGGCTATCCCATGTTGCATCTTTGTGCTGATGCGGATGAAGTAGTGCCGCCGGGAGAAAATACCCTTCTCTTTGAAGAACGTGTAAAAGCGCTGAAAGGAAATATCACGGTGATCCATAAACCCGGTTTCAAACATCATCCGCACAGTTTGCCGGACCCGGCGCCGATTGTGGACTTTATACTTAAAGCGGTGTATCCGCCAAAGAAATAACCCATCAAGGATAGTTCGGTGTAGAAAAGATAAGACCGGTTCTTCCGGAATATCTAAATTGGTAGTCCAAATCTGTTTGTACCATGAACCGAACATTTATCTTATCACTGTTCCTTATGATCACTGCTTCAGGGTTGCGGGCACAAGTGACTTCTTTCTCAATTGACAGCAGCCTGTTCAAAAAAGAATTGTTGCCATCGCTGGACGTGATCTATAAAGATGATCAGTCCTACAGGTACACCGTAACGGAGCTGTACAAGAATAAAGCAGACAAGAAACAGACAGACAGTGTATGGAAGATCATCCGGGAGAAGGACAGTCTGAACCTGATCCAGGTGGAGCGGATATTAAATCAATATGGCTGGCTTGGGCCGCAGGATGTTGGTATGAATGGCAGCCAGGCTTTGTTCCTCGTGATCCAGCATGCAGATCTTGCAACGCAGCAGAAGTATCTGCCCATGATCCGGAAGGCAGAGAAAGAAGGGAAGATACTTTCCAGTAACCTCGCTATCCTCGAAGACCGCATTGCTATGCGGGAAGGGAAAAAGCAGCCTTACGGAAGCCAGATCATTGCCGATCGTGAAACAGGAGAGCAATACGTGTATCCTGTAGAGGATCCCGATAACCTGGACAAACGGCGCAGCGCCATGGGCCTGCAACCCATGAAGAAGTACTTTCCCCAATGGGACCTCGAGGCATATAAAAAGAAGCTTCCCGAAATAGTAGAAAAAGCCCGAAAACGAAACATCCATTAACAAGTTACTTTGTCATCAATTTAAAAGAACGGTTTTGCAGAACAGATTAAAACCCCGGATGGGAGCCGCAAAACAGGCTAAAAAAATGGAAGATCGTGTAGAAATATATCTATTGCTTATACTTTTTTAACTAAAGCGCAGAGATAGTTTTTTTCTTATAATTTTTGTTATACTTTTAAAATGCACTGTTGAAAGACTGATGACTGACTGAATTAAATAGCGTGTGTTACATAGCTACAGCAGCGTTCCATGTGATGAATTTATCAACCAAATTTTTTTAACGTTTTTTTCCAAATCTCAATTGAGGAACACCTTCCCGTACGCGTGTTTATGATTTTCGTGGGTTGAAGACGTTCATGTCTAAGGCTGTATACATCTGCTGCACCCTGGATCATTCCGGGCTGAAAGAAGTATGCCTCAACATTTCCTCCTTTGTTTTGCAATCGATTTTTTTTCACCAAAATCTATGCAGTGAATGCATGTATTACAGTCCTTCAAAATTAGTATGAGATTGGTAGTGGGCAGTATCGTACGATGAACAGTAAGACTCATCCTTTCCTTTATTCAATCCAAAATCATTTTCGTCTTGTAACTGGCATAAACTAGATTTTTTACCTTCAACTCTGTTGTACTATGAGACAGCTACGTAAGCTATCCAGCGGCTTTGTATTGCTATTTATGTTCATTTCCTTCTGTTTTATTTCCACACGATCTTCTGCGCAAAGCAAGGTTTCCGTTGTGGGCACCGTAAAGGATACATCAGGCATGCCGCTTCCCGGTGTAACGGTGGTGGCCTCTAACAACAAATCCCTGGGCACCGCAACGGACGTCAACGGGAAATTTGTATTGGATGTAAATCCCGGTACGGTATTATTATTCAAGTTTGTAGGGTATAAGGGAGATACGATAGCGATCACGGAACGTACCAAAACGGTGACCGTTATTATGAAACCCCTCGAGACCGTACTCACTGACGTGGTGGTAACAGCTTTCGGCAAAAAGCAGCTGAAGGAATCCGTAGTAGGATCGGTATCTACCATTAACGTGGAGAATCTGCGAACACCGTCCAGCAACCTTACCAATGCGCTGACCGGTCAGGTGGCCGGTATCATCGGCTTCCAGCAAAGCGGACAGCCGGGGCTGGACAACTCCAACTTCTTTATCCGCGGCGTTACCACATTCGGATACCGTCAGAATCCACTCATCCTGATAGATAACGTGGAGCTGACCACCAATGACCTCGCCCGTTTACAAGTGAACGATATCGCGAGCTTCTCGATATTAAAAGATGCGAGCGCTACCGCATTGTACGGGGCCAGAGGCGCGAACGGGGTGATCCTCGTGACTACCAAGGAAGGTAAGGTGGGAAAAACAAGCCTCAATTTCATTATAGAGAATTCCATCTCTAAGCCCACACAAACATTGAAGCTGGCAGATCCGGTTACGTATATGAAGTTGTACAACGAAGCCAGCACTACCCGCGATCCCTTGTCGCCCATCATATTTGATGCGGATAAGATATACAATACGCAACAGTCCATGAAAGGAGCACAGGGCAGCAATCCCTATGTATATCCTGCGGTGGACTGGCTGGATATGATGTTCAAGAAATCCAGCAATACGCAGAAGGCCAGCCTGAATGTAAGTGGCGGTGGAGATATCGCCCGCTTCCTTATCGCAGGGTCTTTCAGCAATGATAACGGTATGTTGAAAAGGAGTCCTGCCAACAACTTCAACAATAACGTGAACTTCAAGAACTATCAGCTGCGTTCCAACGTGAATGTCAAACTCACGAAAAGCACGGAGATGATAGTAAGGCTGTGGGGGAACTTCAACGATTATAACGGTCCCATCACCAACGATGCATCGTTCTCTTCCGATCTGTACAGTGCTGCCATGCATACCAGTCCTGTACTCTTCCCGGCCTATTTTCAGCCTGATTCTGCCAACCTCCTCACCCAGCATATCCTGTTCGGTAATTCCAGCATGGGAGGCAGCGACGGTTCAGGCGTAGGATACTCCAACCCTTATGCGCAGATGCTGAGAGGTTATAAGCGGTATTCTGAATCAAGGATGTCCGCCACACTGGAATTGCATCAGGATCTCGACTTCCTTGCACAGGGATTGAAGTTCCATGGTTTCTTCAATACCAACCGGTATTCTTATTTCGATAATACAATGGCCTATAACCCGTTCTACTATACGGTGTTTCCGGCAAACTATAACAGGGCCACCAACCAGTATACGCTCACATGGTTGAACTCCCTGCCCGGAGGGATTTTTCAGGGTAGTCCGGGTTCCGGCAACAACGGCGCGGCTACAGAGTACCTGAACTATACGCCGGGTAACAAAGACGCCAATACTTTTGTGCAGTTTCAGGCACAGCTGGAATACAGCAAGCAGCTGGGCGATCATGCCATTTCTGCGAACCTGATAGGTGTAAGGCAACAACGCCTGGTGGCCAATGGCATTGATCCTTCCACACAGAGGCCCAGCCTGCAATACTCCCTCCCTTACCGGAACCTTAATCTGGCAGGACGGATGAGCTATAACTACCGGAGTAAGTATTTCCTGGAAGGTAACTTCGGGTACAATGGTTCAGAGCGTTTCTCGCAGAATCACCGTTTCGGCTTTTTCCCCACCATCGGCGGTTCCTGGATAGTATCGAAGGAAAGGTTCTGGGACGGCGGTTTAAAGAACGTGGTAAGCTCGCTGAAGTTGCGGGCGAGTTACGGTCTTAGCGGGAATGACGATATCGGGCAGCAACGCTTCTTCTATTTGTCCGTCGTGGACCTTAATGCAGGCAATGGCGCTACATTCGGGCTCACTAACGGATACACCCGCAATGGTGTAAGGATCAACAACTACGAGAACAGGAACGTTACCTGGGAAACGGCCAGGATCTTCAATGCCGGTGTGGAAATGACCCTGCTGAAGGATTTTGATTTCATTGCGGAATACTGGACGCAGGACCGCCGTAACATCCTGATGGCGAGGAATATTCCTTCCAGTATGGGATTGGAAGCAAGTGTGCTGACGAACGTAGGAACCGTGAAAGTGCATGGTCTGGACCTTACAGCAAATTATAACAGAACGTTTTCCAGGAATTTCAGGGTGCAGTTCATGTCTAACTTCACCTATTCCAAAGGGGTGTACGGAGCGTTTGAAGAACCGCAGTATGCTGAGCCCTGGCGCTATGTTTCCGGCACCATGCTGAATCAGCAGTTCGGATACATCGCAGAAAGACTGTTCGTGGATGACAAGGAAGTGAACGCTTCTCCTTCCCAGATATTTGGCGGTAACCTTCCCAAAGGAGGCGATATCAAGTATCGCGATCTGAACGGGGATGGTCGTATTACCGTGGCCGACCGGGCTCCCATCGGGTATCCCACTGTGCCGCAGATCGTATATGGCTTCGGTTTTTCCATCAATTACAAGGGACTGGAGTTCAACACCCGCTTCCAGGGACAGTCAAGAGTTTCCCTCTTCATCGATCCGAGGTCTGTAAGTCCTTTTGTCATTCCTCCTTCTCCGCAGATACAAAGCCAGTCGCAGGTGCTGAAAGCATTTGCGGATAACCACTGGTCAGAAGAGAACCAGAACCTGTATGCACTCTACCCGAGGATGGGCGTTAGTTCACAGGCTATTGAGAATAACCTGCAACGCAGCACCTGGTGGATGCGCGATGGCAGTTTCCTGCGGCTGAAGACAGCGGAAATAGGCTATGCCCTGCCGCGTGAGATCATACGCAGATTTCATATGAAGTACTGCCGCATTTATGTGAACGGGATGAACCTTTTCAATATCACGAAGTTCAACCTTTGGGATCCTGAACTGGGTGGTAACGGATTCAGTTACCCCATTCAGAAAGTGTATAACATAGGCCTCAACATTAACCTGTAAACCGAAAGCAATATGAAAAACAGGATCAACAGCGTATTATATGCCATTGCTTTTTGCGGTGCACTGGTCACCACGCAAAGCTGTAAAAAATACCTCGATGTTACGCCGGAGAATGTAGGAACCATCGACTATGCTTTCCGGAACAGGAACGAAGCGGAGAACTATCTGTTCACCTGCTATAATAACCTGCAGGGCTTCTCCAATGTGGTGAACGATCCGGGCTTCACCACCTCGGGAGAGATCGTTTACCCGAATGATTTGTCTGAAAGACCGGTTTCCGATATCGGGTTTCAGCTGATCCGTGGCACCACGCAGAATATTTCCAATCCCGTATTGAATTACTGGGATGGACAGAACGGCGGCTCCAGCCTTTTCCAGGCCATCCGCCGCTGTAACATCATGTTGGAGAACATCAATAAACCGATCGATCTGACCCCGGATGAAAAAGCCCGCTGGATCGCGGAGGCAAAGTTCCTGAAGGCTTACTATCACTACTATCTGCTCAGGATGTACGGACCTGTTCCGATCTACAAGACCAACCAGAACATTACCGCCACGCTCGAAGAAATCCGGGTAAAACGCCAGCCGGTGGATTCTGTATTCAGCTACATCGTGCAATTGCTGGATGAAGCCTCGGCGGATCTGCCTCAGCAGATCGGCAACGTACAGCAGGAAATGGGAAGGATCACCCGGGCAATCGCGTTATCCGTGAAGGCGGAAGTGCTGGCCACACAGGCAAGCCCCTTATATAACGGCAACCCTGATTACGCTAAGGCCAAGAATAAAGACGGACAGGTATTGTTCTCTGCCACCGCAGATCCTGCAAAATGGAAGAAAGCGGCAGATGCCTGCAAAGCAGCCATTGATGAAGCAGTTGCCCAGAATGCAAAGCTGTATACATTCATACAACCGGCTAACCTGCCGGTGCTGGTGGACTCCCTGAAGAAGGTACTCACCATCCAGAGTGCGGTGACGGAAAAATGGGATCTGAATGCAGAGGTGATCTGGGCGCTCAACGGTAACTTTGGTTATCAGACTTTCTGTATTCCCCGCCTGACCGCTAAGTCAGTGGAGAACTCAACATCCGCTCCCAGCAGCTTTACGGTGCCTTTCGCCACTACAGACCTGTTCTATTCCAGGAACGGAGTTCCCATCAATGAAGATAAAACATGGGATTATAGCCATCGTTTCGATTTGCAGACCGGCGATAACCCCAATAAATATTACATCAAGAGCGGGTACGTTACCATCAAGAATAATTTCGCGCGTGAGCCGCGCTATTATGCCAATATCGGTTTTGACGGAGGAGTCTGGTATGGCAACGGGGTAACGGATCAGAATAACCCACTGTACATTGAAGCGAAAGGCCCTTCATCAAAAGCCGGTCCCAAGGATCGTGTGCGTATCAACATGCTGGCCATCTGGCCCAAGAAGCTTGTACATTACCAGACCGTTTTTGACAATGGCGTGCAGCAGACGTCCTATCGCCTGCCCCGCACCCGCCTGGCGGATCTGTATCTCCTGTATGCAGAGTGCCTGAATGAAGCGAGTGGACCCGGTTCTGAAGTGTATAAATACATTGATATGGTGCGGGACAGGGCCGGACTGAAAGGTGTGGTGGACTCCTGGGCGCAGTTCAGTAATGCACCGTCAAAACCTTCTACCAAAGACGGTCTGCGCGAGATCATTCATCGGGAACGGCGCATAGAACTTTGCTTTGAAGGAAAAGCAGGATGGGATCTGCGCAGATGGAAGGAAATGCTGACCGTGCTGGCTACGCCCGTGCAGGGATGGAGCATCTTCCAGCCAGGTAACAGCGCTTTCTATACACTGCAGACGTTGTTCATACCCGGACTTACGGTAAGGGATTACTTCTGGCCGCTGTCCGATGCCGCATTGTCCAACAATCTCAACCTCGTTCAAACGCTTTATTGGTAAAAGTTAAAATTCAGCGCTATGCACAAGATATTTGCTTTGTTAAAAATAGCTTTACTGGTGGCGGTAGTCACATCCTGCAGTAAAGTTGTCGATTACAACAAGCCTGTTTCGGAAGATCAGACCAAGCCGGGTGTTGTTTCCAATGTAAAGGTGGGCAACTTGAACGGAGGATCATTCATTACATACGACCTGCCGCAAACAGGAAATGTACTGTATGTAAAAGCCGATTATATCATCAATGATGTTACACAGAAATCAAGACAGACCAAATCCAGCTACTACAGCGATACGATCAAAGTGGAAGGGTTTGCGCAGAAAAAAGAATACGAAGTAAAACTCACAGCCGTTTCCCGTGCCAATATCGAATCCGATATCGTAACGGTAAAAGTACAGCCGGATACGCCGGTTTACCAGATCGTGGCCAGAACGATCAGAATGCAGTCTGATTTTGGTGGAGTAAACGTACAGGCGATCAATTTACTGAAGAAGGCGGTGGGCGTGATCCTGTTG
>OFTY01001180.1_pt1 | contig 12527 bp, 12 predicted proteins | sample 1775061 | NCBI WGS metagenome assembly OFTY01 (sample SAMN08195773, study PRJEB24354) | sludge metagenome | isolation source: sludge from phenol fed wastewater aerobic bioreactor B | place: India: Nagpur | collected 2016-09-16 | reverse complement strand
GGGGCATTGCTTTTTTCGAGTATTGTTTCATGGTGCCGGCTAACCGTTACGGCTATACGGAAGGCTTTAACGGCTTTCAGCTGAAGATGATCCAGGAAGTGATCACCCTCACCGTTTTCTGCTTTTTCGCCGTGCTTTTCCTGAAGGAGCCGCTGCGCTGGAATTACCTGATCTCTTTCGGATTACTGCTGGGCGCCGTATATTTCATGTTCAAAAAATAAATCCTGTGAAACAATTATTCCTGACCTGTGCCTGCTGTTGCCTGTCCCTGTTCGGGATCGCGCAAAATACTCCTTTACAGCAACACCCTGATTCCGTCCACACCGATAATCCGCTGGGAACGCCGCTGGACAAAATGGTGGATTCCTTTTCCCGGCAGGACTTTCAGCAGGGCAACGCAGTAGGGCTCTGTGTGGCCGTGATCCGCAACGGTGAAACGCATATCTATAATTATGGCGAAACAGCCCGCGGAAATCACACCCTGCCAAACGAAAATACGGTTTACGAGATCGGCTCCATCAGCAAAACCTTTACCGCCACGCTGCTGGCGCTGCAGGTGACCCGCGGGAAAATGAAGCTGGACGATCCATTGACGAAGTACCTTCCCGATTCTGTACCCGTGCCGGTATTTGAAGGCACGCCTGTTACCCTCGTGACGTTGAGCAATCACACTTCCGGGTTACCACGACTCGCGCCCAACATGGCCGCTCACGCGCGAAAGGATAATTTCTATGCAGATTATACCAATGATCTGCTGTTCCAGTTCCTGCGCAACTTCAAGCCCATCCGCAAACCGGGGGAAAAGTACGAGTATTCCAATATAGGCGCGGGCCTGCTGGGTGTGCTGCTGGCCCGTTACGCCGGCACCACCTACGAAACGCTCCTCGAGCGGGAGATCACCAGACCCCTGCAAATGAAAGACACCCGTGTGCAATTCACGCCTGCCATGAAATCCCGGCTGGCACAGGGATACAAGGCTAATGGAGAAATGCAGATCCCCTGGGATTTCCAGGAGATTGCCGGTCTGGGGGGCATCCGCTCCACAATGCATGATATGCTGATCTATGCCCGCGCGAATATGAGCAGGTCCGCCGGCATCCTCGAGAAAGCGATCACATTGACCCATCAGCCTACTTACACCCGCCCGAACACTGACAACGCCACGGTAGCGTTGGGCTGGCATATCTACACCTGGCAGTCGCATTCCGGTGTGGTACATAACGGCCAGACCGGTGGATATCATTCCTTTATGGCTGTTGATCCGGAAGCCGGTATAGCGATCATCGTATTGTCCAATGTAGCCACGGAAAACAGAGTAGGTCTGAAACTCCTTCGCGGCCTGTAAATCCACAAACGGTACATCATTCACACGATTAATTGCTATTTTTGACGACTTGATAAAACAGGCCGACACTCCATGTTCAGATACAGATCCTTTTACTGGCTGGCCGCTTCCCTGTGGCTTTGCTCCCTGCGGCTTTCCGCGCAGACCGCCCCCGCGCTTAACGCCGCGGAAATCAAACTGCAGTTGAAGAAACTCAACACGCTCGGCAGCGTGCTGTACATGGCCGCCCATCCGGATGATGAGAACACCCGGCTGCTGGGGTTCCTCGCCAAGGAAAAGCTTTACCGCACCGGATACCTTTCCCTGACCCGGGGAGACGGTGGACAGAACCTGATCGGGAATGAACAGGCGGAACAACTCGGACTGATCCGTACACAGGAGCTGCTGGCCGCGCGCCGTATAGATGGCGCGGAACAGTTCTTCACCCGCGCCAACGATTTCGGATTTTCCAAAAGCCCGGAAGAAACATTCCGGATCTGGGACCGGAAAAAGATACTGGGAGATGTGGTATGGGTGATCCGCAAATTCCAGCCCGATGTGATCATTTGTCGTTTCCCGGCTGACAGTCGCGCCGGACACGGCCATCATACCGCCTCCGCCATGCTGGCTGCCGAAGCTTATGCAGCCGCTGCCGATCCCAAACAATATCCCGAACAGCTCACCAACGGCGTAAAACCCTGGCAGGCCAAACGCCTGCTCTGGAACACGTTCAATTTCGGAGCGAACAATACCACATCTGAAGATCAGTTCAAAACAGACGTGGGGGTTTATAGTGCGTTGCTGGGCAAGGGGTTCGGGGAGATCGCCGCGGAAAGCCGCTCACAGCACAAGAGTCAGGGTTTCGGAGTGCCTGCTGCACGCGGCTCAGCCCTGGAATATTTTACCACTATTCAGGGCGATGCCCCTAAAAGCAATCTGCTTGATGGCGTAGAAACCAGCTGGCAGCGTGTTCCAGGTGGCAAAGCGATCGGAGACCGGGTATCGGAACTGATCCGGAAGTATAACCCTGACGATCCCTCCGTCAGCGTACCCACGCTATTGGCCATACGAAAATTGATCCAGGCACTGCCGGATGGTGACTGGAAGGAACAGAAGCTCCGTGAAACGGAAAAGCTCGTGCTCTCCTGCGCCGGTATCTGGATGGAAGCATTCAGCAACACGCCCGAAGTAGTGCCGGGTGAAGCTTATGGCGCCAGCCTGCAGATCATCAATCGCAGCAATATCCCCGTGAGCCTGCAAAAGATCAGTATCAACGGGCGGGACTCGCTCCTGCAGCAGGACCTGCCATTCAATAAATTCATCTCCCTCCCGCAACCGCTCCCCGTACCGGCCAATACTGCTATTTCCCAGCCTTATTGGTTGCAGGATCCTCATCCCCAGGGGACCTACGTGATCAATGATCCCATGCTCACAGGGAACCCGGAAAATATTCCCGCCCTGTCTGCTACTTTCCACCTGAAAGTGCAGGGGGAAACGATCACGGTTACACGACCTTTCATTTACAAGTTCACCGATCCCGTGAAGGGAGAGGTATACCGTCCGCTGGTGATCGCACCGCCTGTGATCTCCTCGCTGGGCAACCAGGTATTCATTTTCACCAAAGCAGAACCGCAGGCGGTACCCGTGAAGCTCCGGGCCATGAAGAGCAATGTAAGCGGCGTTGTAAAACTACATTTACCGGCGGGGTTCCGCGCGGATAAAGCCGGCATCTCTTATTCCCTTGCCGGCAAAGGCGATGAAACGGAAGTGGTGTTTCATGTCGCACCCGTGAAGGTGAATGGCCGGAACATCGTAGATACTTTCACTGTTGCGGCCTCCTATAACGGAAAAGAATATACGAAGAGTATGACCACAATCCAGTACGATCATATCCCTGCCATTACGATCTTTCCTCCCACGGAAGCACGGCTGGTAACGGTGGATCTAAAATATAACGGCCGGAAACTGGGATACATCCCCGGCGCAGGCGATAAAGTGCCCGAAGCGCTGCGCCAGGTAGGTTATGAAGTGAGCCCGCTGGATGAAAAAGAGATCATGAGTGGCGACCTTTCCCGGTATGACGCCATCATCACCGGCGTGCGCGCATACAATACGCAGGACCGCCTCCGTTACTGGCAGCCGCGATTGCTGGAATATGTGAAGAATGGCGGTACTCTCGTAATCCAGTACAATACGAACAGCGGATTGGTAACCGATAAGCTCGGACCGTATCCCTTCAGCCTTTCCCGCGACAGGGTGACGAATGAAAATGCCCCGGTCAAATTTCTGCAACCTGAAAACCGGCTCTTCACCTATCCGAACCACATCGCCGGCAGTGATTTCGACGGATGGGTGCAGGAGAGAGGTCTTTACTATCCGTCCGGCATTGACGGCGCTTACAGCAAACCACTTGAAATGAACGATCCGGGTGAAAAAGCACTCGACGGATCAACCATCATAGCCAGCTATGGCAAGGGAAAATATGTATATACCGGTCTTGCTTTCTTCCGTCAGCTCCCCGCGGGCGTTCCGGGAGCATACCGGTTGTTTGTGAACATGATATCGAAATAAACAAAGTATGAGTAAACGCGATAATACCCGGCTGAATATGTCAGCCGCACTGTGCATAGGACTGGGGCTGCTGATCGGATTCATGATCAAGAAAGTGCACATCGGGTTATTAATAGGTCTTGCACTGGGGTTGCTGGGCGGAGGATTGTTGTCAAAAAGAAGCTGATCATGCAAACACCTGAAGAAAAACCACCACTGTTCCGGCGCTGGTCTACCTGGTACGCAATTGTTGCCGGCTGGCTGGTGGTGTTGATCGTGTTCTTCTATTTGTTCACCAAAACATATTCATGAGTTTTTTAGACTGGGTTGTACTATCTCTCACGTTATCCGCAATTATCCTGTATGGCATCTGGAAAAGCCGGGGGCAGAAGAACCTGGACAGCTACTTTCTCAGCAACCGTTCCATGCCCTGGTATATCGTACTGTTATCCATCATCGGTACACAGGCCAGCGCCATTACTTTCTTATCGGCTCCCGGCCAGGCGTATGCGGACGGTATGCGCTTTGTGCAGTATTATTTCGGGTTGCCGCTTGCGATGATCGTGATCTGTATCGCCTTTGTCCCTATCTTCCACCGTTTAAAGGTCTATACCGCTTATGAATATCTTGAACAGCGCTTTGATCTGAAAACCCGGACGCTTACCTCATTCCTCTTCCTGATACAACGGGGTTTATCTACCGGTATCAGTATATATGCGCCTTCCATTATCCTGTCGTCTCTCCTCGGCTGGAATATCTACTACACCAACATTTTCATGGGTGGGCTGCTGATCATCTATACCATGTATGGCGGTACCAAAGCCGTTTCTTACACCCAATCGCTCCAGATGGGCATTATCTTCGCCGGTATGTTCCTCGCAGGCTGGATGGTGGTGCATTTGCTGCCGGAGCATATCGGGTTTTCGGAAGCGCTGCATGTATCCGGGAAAATGGGGAAGCTCAATGTGATCGTTACCGACTTTGATCTGAAAGACCGCTACAACATCTGGAGTGGTGTGATCGGCGGCTTTTTCCTCGCATTGTCTTATTTCGGTACGGATCAAAGCCAGGTGGGCCGTTATCTCACTGCCAAAACCGAAGCGGAAAGCCGGATGAGCCTGCTCATGAACGGATTGGTAAAAGTGCCGATGCAATTCCTCATCATGCTGATCGGAGCATTGGTTTTTGTATTTTATCTCTATTTCCGTGCACCTATCAGCTTCAACGAAGGCCAGCTCCGGCTCGTGCACCAGTCCGCTTACGCACCACAGATGCAGGAGCTGGAAAGGAAGTACGATACGCTGGCGCAGGAGAAACAGGGATATGTGAAAGCCCTCACCACAGCACTCAAAACAAATGACGAAGCGCAGATCAACACGGTAAAAGCGTCTCTTCAGGCTATGGAAGCCGCTTCCGGGAAGATACGCGATTCTGCGAAAGTGCTCATCCGGAAGGCCGATCCCGGCGCGGAAACCAATGACACGAACTACATTTTCCTTCATTTTGTAGTGAACAATCTGCCGCAGGGACTCGTGGGTCTGCTCATCGCCATTATCTTCCTCGCATCCTGGGGAAGCATTGCGGCGGCGCTGAACTCGCTGGCTTCTACTACCATGATCGACGTCTATCAACGGATGATACGGCCGGATGGCTCGGATGCGGATAACCTGCGGATGTCCAAATGGATCACCCTGGGATGGGGTATTTTCAGCATCGCCGTGGCGCAGTTCGCTACAGGTATGGGCAGCCTGATCGAAGCGGTGAATATCCTCGGCTCCCTTTTCTACGGTACTATTCTTGGAATCTTTGTGGTCGCCTTCACCATGAAGCGGATAGGAGGGGATGCTACTTTCCTCGCAGCGGTAATCGCGGAAATTGCAGTGGTGATCATCTGGTTAATGGATTCCGTTTCCTTCCTCTGGCTGAATGTAATAGGATGTTTGCTGGTGATGGCACTGGCCTTGTGTTGCCAGCTGATTATGGGCAGTCGTCGGATAAAAAAATAAAGGCCGACCCCAATGGTCAGCCTTTTATCTTAACGCGTTGTAACTCCTTACAAACCCGCGATCAGCTTTTCGTTCAATGCCACATAATCATCATTCTTCGCTGTTTTCGCCAGTGCGATGGATTTTGTTGCAGTGGCTTTGGCACCGGCCTTATCGCCCATTTTCGCCTGTATTTTCGCTTTCAGGTGGAATATCCAGTAAGCATCCGGACTGCCTTTAGTGGCAGCATCGGCCCATTCCAGCGCCTTTTTCAGGTCACGGCCGTTTTCGTAGTAATAAGAAGCGGCCTGGAAGTAAGGCTTCTTTTCCGTTTTCATCGCTTCATCGATCTGCGCCATTATCTTTCCGTCAATATCAGCGGTAACCTCGATGGGTACCATGGTCTGATCCCAGAGGATCATCAAGTTCATCGCATTGGGCCGTACATTCTCGAAGGTGATCATGAAAGACTCGATCGGGAAAGGCAGCTGCTGCGGTTGCGCTTCGAAACGTACCACATCGTCTTCTTTTTTATACCCGTCAATTCCCCAGTTCTTGAGGCCTTTGTTCAGGATGACTTCCCAATTGTTCTGGCCGGGAACGGTATACAGCACGTATTCCCCTGCAGGAACGGGTTTGCCGTTCAGTTTCACATCTTCCCCGAACTTGATACGGGTAGCGGCATTCGCCCCTGTGCGCCACAACTTGCCGTAAGGCACCAGGTCTCCCATGATCGTTCTGCCTTTCATGGCAGGGCGGGAGTAGGTTACCTCAACGGAAGAGAGGGCAAAGTCCTGTTTGATGGTTTGAGTGGGACTGGGCGCCGGCGTTTTGATACCCTGGCCCAGGGCAGGTACAGCAGTAGCCAGGCATATTGCCAGGCCAGTCAGGAGGTTTAGTCGCTTCATATTTTAAAGGATTTTTTGGTGGTAAGAAAAGTGATATGCAAAAATAGGGAAGAAAATACAAAGCTGTCCCTTTACTCGATCAACCCGTTCCGGAAAGCATACAATACCAGTCCCACCGTATTCTTTACGTTAAGCTTTTCCAGGAGTTTCTGCCGAAGGCCTTCTACCGTACGTGGACTGAGAAATATCTGTTCCGATATTTCCTGCGTGGTGTATTCATTGCAGATCAGCCGCAATACCTCCAGTTCCCGGTCACCTAACTGTACCTCGTTCTTGAAGGTGGGCTTGAATTGTTGTTTGTTCTTGTGCAGTACTTTTTTGAGCAGGGCGAGGTTCACGTTCTCATTGAAGTAGAAGCCCTTGTCGTAAGTGGTGCAGATGGCCTCATAGATCTCCTCCGGTTCACTGTTCTTCAGGAGGTAGGCGTTGGCGCCGTTTTCCACCAGGTGTACGATGAAGTTGTCGTCTTCATACATCGTGAGGATGATCACTTTCACCTCGGGATACTTTTCCTTTACCTTGATGGTAGCCTGTATCCCGTCCATCTTCGGCATTTTGAGGTCCATCAGGATCACATCCGGCTGCTGTTCCTGCATGATCTGCAGGAGGTGTTCTCCGTCTTCCGCTTCAAACACCACATTGATATTGTCATAGGGCGTGAGCGTATTAATCACACCGCTGCGAAATATCTTATGATCGTCTGCAATAGCGACTTTAATAGGAGACAGCATAACAGGAAAAAATTTTACTTAGATCACAGGCTGAAAATTCTCTACCTGCACCTCGGCAACAGTACCGGCAGGGGAATTTTTCACAAAGGTGATGTTTCCGCCGATAATATTCAAGCGGCTTTCGATATTTTTTAAGCCCAGATGTCCTGTTTTCTTGCGTGATTCGTCCAGTCCGTCGATTAGTTTCCCGTTGCCGTCATCTTCTACGCGAACGGTGAGGAGGTTTGGGGTGCTTTGGTAGCTGATGCGTACATTTTGGGCTTCTGCGTGTTTCAGGATGTTATTGATCAGCTCCTGTACCACCCGGTAAACGTTCAGGGCTTTTTCCCGGTCAACGGGGTAGCTGGTACCATCCGTCCGGTAGGTGATACTGATCTGTTTGTTCTTGTTCATCAGGCTGGTAAAGGAATCCAGCGCGTGGTTGAGGCCGAGGTTCTCCAAAGTGGTGGGGTGCAGGCTTTGGGAGATGAACCGCAGCTGTTGAATAATGGTATCTGTAAAGTCCTTCGTTTCCTTGATCCGTTCTACTTCCCCGTTCCCGGCGCGCTGCTGGAGGGAATTCAGGTTCAGTTTGAGTACAGACAGCTGGGCGCCCACCTCGTCGTGGAGATCTTCCGCGATGCGTTTGCGCTCGGTTTCCTGCCCCTGCAGCACGGCCACGAGCCTTTCCTTCTGCAGCTGGAGGTCTTTGTCCCGCAGCTTCAGCTTATACTGTATCACCATCTTTTGCTGCAAAACAACCAGCACCACCACAAAGATGCCGAGCATCATCATGGCAAGCGTACCGATCATTATGAGTTCTACGAGATTCATCTCTCCGTTCTTTTGATTTTTCGTAAACCTACATAAAAAAGCACGAACTGGATGATACCGGCAGTAAAGTTAAGCGATCTGGTGATCTGGTAAGCTGCCCGCAGGGATTTGTCTCCCGCCATGTTCAGATTGGCATTCTGCAGGAAGCTGAAGAAGAGATACATCATGAAAGAGCTGCAGATATAGATGAACAATCCGGCATTGAACCAGAAGGTGGGAAGGGAGTTGATATAGATCGATTGCTCCCGCAGTTCTTCATTCCGTAACAATTGCAGGAAGAATGTAACACCATAGATAATGAGGATAACGTTCCGTGTAGTCTGCGATATGGAATTAGCCACTTTATATCCTTCCAGTAAGGTGATATCCAACAGGTAAATCACGATCACTACTGCCAGTACTGGCATCACCAGTTTTCGCACGGGGGATTTTTTCAATACCTGCAGGTAGAACATGGACAGGATAATAATTTGAGTCAGGTTCATAATGGTGTTGAACCACCAGTTATTCTGCACTATCCTTGACAGGATATAGGAGCCTCCGGCGTATATCACGCTGGCAATAACATACAGGTATATCAGGCGTTCTTCCCGGTTGAGGGATCTGTATTTCATGGTGAAGGGGATCAAAAGTAAACATTCGATCCCCAACATCACGAAAAAAAAGTAGAGCGAAATTGGCACTTATTAAACTTTATCTGTATTCAAGGGGTTCGGGGAGGCGCAATCATAAGGACATCCAACACCATCATCGAGGATTTCGGTGGAAGGGGTGTCTTTATTCATGCCGGCAGCAAGTTTGAGCGCTTCCGGGATAATATCATTCCCGTCCTTGTCAACACCTACGAGCACAAACTTTTTGTCCCTTTTACCATCGCCGTTTATATCCAGTCCGTAATAGATGCGTAATCCCACTACTTCCGGCTTTTGCAGCAGGGTGTTAAGCTTGTTGATACCGAAGAACTGTGAGATGAGGAAGTCCTTGTGTTTCTTCCGTTCAAACTGGTCGACCCGGAAGGTCTGTGTAATTTGAGCGCCGTTGACGAGGGTGATGAATTTCCCGGCGTCTTTGTGAAATTTTGACATTGCGTGTAGATTTAAAAGAGTCAATAAAAATATCGGGATAAAATTATTACAAAATCTGACTTTTCAAAGTGGGGAGGGCGGTGGGGAGATGTGGTTGTTTAGGGGTTGAAGATCAATTGGATGCTTTATCACTGCGGATTTTAGCGGAGCGGGAGGGGGTGTTGGGGGGAGGGGTTTGCGTGGTTTTCCCGCAAAAATGCGTAGAAATACGCATTTCCGATTTACAGGGTCTTAACGCTTGACTGTAACCCTATTCTTTTCAAACTTTGTACCGTTGAAATTGATACAGGGGAGGAGGGTTGAAAGAATCCGTGTTAATTCCAAAATTTTACACGCACTCGGGCCTTTCTACCATTCGTTTGTTTCGTTAGTATGCAGAGGGTTGGCCGGTTACCCTGAAACCGGCAAAACAAGATCGGTTACCCAAAAAATTTTGAAAAACCAAAATGGTCGCTTATGAGTTACCTGTTAATTGGAAACATCTCTGCACTGATTAGTGAAGATTGTATAGAACCCCTGGCAAACGCGCGAATCCGGATTTACCTGCCTGGTGATCGTTATGATACCGAAGAGCTGGCGCGCGGGATTTTTAAAGATCTGCAGCAACTGTCCGAAAGGGACGTGGAAGCCAAAGCGGATTATTTGTTAGCCGAGTCTGCATTGGATGAGCGTGGTAATTTCAGCCTGGGCTGGGACGACATTCATCTTTTTACGGAACCGCTGGAAATGGACATCTGTCTGAACAGCGTTCCCGGTAAACATGCAGGCAAAGAACAAAAAGCACATTGGGTACAGTATCACCTGAGCACGCTGGTACCGCATTGGAAACGCTCCCGGGATAAATATCTCGCAGCATTCGCCTATGTGGTGCCTTCGGATAAATGGAGCGGCATCCGCTCTGAATTCGGAAGCTGGGTGATCTCCGGTGCCGTTAAACATGCGGAAAACCATGAAGGATTAGACGCCATTCGGGTGGAGGCGTACAATGCCCTGAACGACAAGTTGCTGGGCTGGTGCAATACCAATGAGAATGGACGCTACAAACTATACTTTTCGAGGAAGGAGATCAGTGGCAGCCATATGCTGCATCTCTGGCAGAACGAACCTGCCGGTACAGGACCGGATGTTTATTTCAAACTGTACTGGCACAACGAACTGATATGGAGTGAGCATAAAGACACCGCTCTTCAACCGGAAAGGCAATCGATCAAACCATGCACAAAGTTGAACCTCTTTATCAAACCACCCGTTACAGACAAAAGGTTGCCGGGGTTTTCAGGATGGTTCAATGATTTTATCCATAACACTAAAACAAAAAGTCAGTATAAAGACCTGCACCTGACGTATTAGGTCGGTCTCACCCAATGTTGGAAAGCCCCAATATCTACAAACAGCTACCTTCCCTCAGCCAAGCCTCCCATAGGTAGCTGTTTTTTTCTCTTTCATATTTCTGTAAGAAGGCTTTTGGGAGGCTGAAAATTTTGATATGCGTTACAAGTTCGCCCTTAACACCTGATCAGTAACGTTGTCAGAATCCCGGATGGTAGTGCTGGAGTGTGTCGCGGAGGTACTCCCGGTCTAAATGCGTGTAGATTTCGGTAGTAGTGATGCTTTCATGCCCCAGCATCGCCTGAACGGCCCGGAGATCGGCGCCGCCTTCTACGAGGTGTGTTGCAAAAGAATGCCGGAAGGTGTGCGGGGAAATAATTTTGTTGATCCCGGCTTTAGCCGCCAGTTCCCTGATCACCAGAAAGATCATGACACGACTTAAAGCGCTGCCTCTTCGGTTCAGAAACAGGATATCTTCCTGGCCTTTTTTAGGGACCATCTTTCTCCTCGTTTCATCATAATAGATATTGATGTATTTAATGGCGGATGTTCCGATAGGAATCAGCCTTTCTTTATCTCCCTTTCCGATCACCCGGATATACCCGTCATCAAAATGAAGGTTGGATATTTGCAGCGCAGTGGCTTCGCTTACCCGCAATCCACAACTGTACATCGTTTCGAGGATGGCCTTGTTGCGATGTCCTTCCGCTTTGCTCAGGTCTATCTCCGCGATCAGTTTTTCTATCTCTTCAAAGCTTAGTGTATCCGGCAGTTTGCGTAATGTTTTGGGTGCTTCGAGCAATTGGGAAGGATCTGCCTGAATGGCCTGTTGCCTCTCGAGATAGCGGAAAAAACTTTTGAGCCCTGAAATGATCCTCGCCTGTGAAGTGGCCGTCATCCCCAGGGCCGCGATCCATCGCGAACAAGCCTGCAGGTCTTCGAGAGTGACTTCAGGCGGACTTATCCGTTTGCCGGCAGCCTCCAGGTAACTTCTCAACTGCCATACATCCCTTATGTAAGCTTCAATGGAATTGTCGGACAGGGAACGTTCCGATTTAAGATGCACGTAAAACCCATTGATATATGGTTTCCACACCTTATCATCTTTCATTTGCATTTGTCCCATGCCTGTAAAAATACAATAACGCCGGATTATTACACATAGGCCGAATAACTGCCGGCATGACAAAGAAAAATGGAAGCACCTCGCCTGTAATAATTTTGCAAAGCAGCCCCCTGTATCTGCGATGCATCACTTGCAATCTGTCCACATTTAATAACAACGGCACTTCCATTCTCTGGTTTTGTCATAGGGGGTTTGGTTAAGAATATGGCAGTGAAAAAGTAAGAGAGCAAATAGGGAGCTATATCCCTCTGTTGATTTGTCCTATGATCTTATATCCTATGAGATTAACATACCATTATTGACAATACAAATTTCCGTTAAAAGCAGTTATGAAAATACTCTTTGGGGCGCTTCATTTACTCAAAGCGATCAAAATGCCTGCATGTTCCGTTCCCAGCGAATACCGGATAATTTGGGAATACAATCCTTCGGCAACATGCCGTAATATTTGCGGAATGCCCGCGAAAAATGACCGAGGTTCTGATAACTGATCCGGTGTGCCACTTCCGCCACAGGATATTTTCCCGTTCTCAGCAATGCCATGGCTTTCTGCATCCGCAATTCAGTATAATATTCATATACATTCTTCTGGTAAATCTTTTTGAACAATGCGTTGAATTTCGATTTACTCATGAATATTCCCGCTGCCAGTTTATCAACCGTCGGAAAAGGGCGG
>OFTY01001178.1_pt1 | contig 12546 bp, 8 predicted proteins | sample 1775061 | NCBI WGS metagenome assembly OFTY01 (sample SAMN08195773, study PRJEB24354) | sludge metagenome | isolation source: sludge from phenol fed wastewater aerobic bioreactor B | place: India: Nagpur | collected 2016-09-16 | reverse complement strand
TCGGCCTGTCCGCCCGCTATTCGACGCTCGACGGCCCCGCGACGCGCGCCTACTGGCAGCACCGCAATTTGTTCGGCGGTGCCGAAAGTCTGCGGCTCGAGGGCGATCTGTTCGTGCCGCCGCGCACCAACTCGCGGGCCATCGACAACCTCAAGAGCTTCGAGTTCGCCGATCTCGGCGGCCGCTTCCGCGCCAGCTTCGTCAAGCCAGGCCTCTACGGCACGCGCAACGACCTTCTGCTCGACGGCATGATCGAGCGCGACAACACCGGCGGCGACATTTACGGCGGTTACAGCAGCAAGCGCGTCATGGGCTCGGCGGCGATCCGCCATCGCTTCACCGATACCTTCTCGGCGCAGTTCGGCGTCACCGGCGAGCGCGGCACCACCAGCGACTCGCTCGGCACCGTGGACTACCGCCTGTTCGGCGTGCAGGCCGCCGTCACTTATGACTCAACCGACCGCCCGCTCGATCCGACCAAGGGGACTCGCGCAACGGGCTCCGTCACCGCCTATCCCGAATTCCTCGGCTCGTCGGTGGGCATCGTCGAAAGCCGCGCGCAGGCCTCGACCTATTACGCGCTCGACGACGACGCGCGCTACATCCTCGCCGGCCGTATCGGCCTCGGCTCGGTCGCCGGCTCATCGCTCGCCGACATTCCCTCGACGCATCGCTTCTACGCCGGCGGCGGCGGTTCGGTGCGCGGCTATCGTTTCCGCAGCCTGAGCCCGCTCGGCCCGACCGGCGAAGTGATCGGCGGGCGCAGCCTGGTCGAGGCCTCGGTCGAAGCGCGCGTCAAGATCACCGACACGATCGGCCTGGTGCCGTTTTTCGACGCCGGCGGCGCGTTCGAGCCGGCCTATCCGGATTTCAGCCAGCCGCTGCGCTACTCGGCAGGCCTCGGTCTTCGCTATTACACCGCGGTCGGCCCGATCCGCGTCGATGTCGCCCTCCCTCTCAACCGCCGCCCCGGCGACAACCGCTGGGCCCTCTATGTCGGCATCGGACAGGCGTTCTGACATGCGGATAAAGCGCGCATCAATCGGGATCGGCTTAGGCGTCTGTCTGCTGACGGCCGGCGCGCTCGTGCTGTCAATGCTCCCCGGGCGCACCGCAGACGACGACAAGGGCATCCTGTCCGGCTTCCTGTCGCGCGCGCTGTCGACGCCGCAATCGCGCGTCTCGATCGGCCTGGTGCAAGGCGCGCTGCTGTCCGACTCCACCATCAGCGACATCAAGATCGCCGACCGCGACGGCGTCTGGCTCGAGATCGACCGCGTGCGGTTCAACTGGACACGCTCGGCCCTGCTGTTCCGCAAATTGCAGATCGACAAGCTCGAGATCGGCACCGTGCGTTATCTGCGCCCCGCTCTGCCGAACGAGCAGCCGGAAGCCGTGTCGAAGGAGCCGCTGCTGCCCGAGCTGCCGCTCAAGGTCGAGATCAAGGATTTCGGCCTCAAGGAGCTGGCGCTTGGGGCGCCGGTGCTCGGCACCGCCGCGAGCGTGTCGGCAACCGGGGCCGCCACGCTCGGCAATCCGGCCGAAGGCCTCAATTTGCGCTTCGACGCGCGGCGTCTCGATGCCGCGGGCGCGCTGGCCGCCCGTGTCGAACTGGTGCCGGACACCCAGCGGCTGTCGCTGAACCTGTCGGTCGACGAGCCGGCGAACGGCATCGCCGCGCACGCGCTGAACATTCCGGGCCGCCCTCCGGTCAAGCTGACTTTCGAAGGCAACGGCACGCTGGATTCATTCAATGCGCAACTCGCCTTCACCGCCGGCGACGACATCGGCGCCAATGGCACGGCGCAGATCCGCCGTATCGACAAGGAGCGCCGGCTCACTGTCGATATGGCCTCGCGCATCGAAGGCCTGTTGCCGTCGCTCGCGGCGCCGGTGTTCGCCGGCACGACGCGGCTCAACGGCAGTATCGGTTTTGCCGATCGCGGCGCTATCACGATTTCACCCCTGACTGTCGCTTCGCGGACGGCGCGCCTCGATATCAATGGCGGGCTTACGGCCGATCAGATCGCCGACGTCGCCATCACCGTGCGCTCTCTGCCGAACGCTGGTGACAAGACCGCCGCCGGCGGCGCCGCCCTTGACGCCGAAATTCGGACCGAGCGAGGCCTCGCGGATGCAGACGATCGCCTTCTTGCCGATGCGGTTCAGGCCGTCGCCGAGGCCGACGGTGGTGGTTGTCTTGCCTTCGCCGGCCGGGGTCGGGTTGATGGCGGTGACGAGGATCAGCCTGCCGTCCTTGTTGCCCTTCACCGACTTGATGAAGTCGGCCGAAACCTTCGCCTTGTCATGGCCGTAGGGCAAGAGATGCTCGGTCGGGATGCCGATCTTGGCGCCGATCTCCTGGATCTGCTTTTTCTTGGCGGCGCGCGCGATCTCGATGTCGGTCTTCACTTCGGCCATGACGACTTTCCTCTGGGGTTCCGGGGTGTTTGACGGCGGTTCGCGGGCCGCCATATTTTCGCGGCCATACAAACGCGACATCGGTGTTTCCCGCCGTCTCAAAACAGCCGCGCAATGCACGAATTGCGACAGGCTTAGGCGGTTGCGACAGGCGCGATCGTCAGCCGATCGCGCCGATGATTGTTCGAGCCGTCCGCTCGACTAGAGCGCCGCGCGTCCTTTTTGGACGCGCATAGGACGCTCTAGCACTTTTGACTTGGCGCATGATCCTTTCCGAAAATCGATTCCGATTTTCGGGGTTATGCGCTAGCGGTCCAGCACGCCACGGATTTCCACGATCTGCGAACGTGCACGCAGAAGATTGAAGCCCATGGTGGCGAGGTGCGAGGGGAAGATGAAGCTCGATTCGTTGCCGTTGGAAATGATCCAGGGCTGCATGTTGAGCGCATCGCGCATCTGCGTCTGCATCGTGTCCCACACGGTGGCGAGGTTGCGTTCGCGGATCACCGACGTGAAGTCGGAACGGGTCGCGCTGAGGATGCCGTAATAGGCGTAGAGCTGGCCGTAAGCGAACCAGAACCGGTCGTCGGCGCGCGGATCGAACCAACCGGCGTCGGAAGCCTCGATCTGTCCGCGCAGGATGTCGGAGGTCGAGCCCATGTCGCCGGCGATACGGTCGAGGAACTGGAGAAGATTGTCGGCGCGGGCGTCGAACGTCGCCTGGCATTTTGCCAGGTCGTCGTTGAAGGCGCCCAGCTTGCGGATGGCCTCCCGGTAAACGCTGGGGGTCGGACGCGTGGGCCCGCGCACGCCGATATACCAGGCGCTCTCGTCCCAGGACATCGCCGTGCGGGCATCCTGCAGGTTCTGGTCGATTCGCGAGGTGCCGCGAGCGCGACCCAACGTGTCCACCAGTTCGGTCGTCGTGCGGCGCAGCACCTGGTTTATGCCGAGCTGGAAGGCCGCCTTGTTGTCGAAGAACGGGGTGTTGCGCCAGGGCATGCCGAAGAAGCCGAGCTTCGACACCAGCATGGAGGAAATCCAGGCATTGCGATTGACGTTGAAATCGATGAGGTCCGCCGTCACCGCGGCGATCTCCGAGCGTTTGCAGCTTTGCGGCGCCGGCGCGGCTTGCCCGGTTCCGCCCGACGCGTTGCCGCCGGCCTGTTGCGAAGCCGGCGCAACGGGGTCGCCGGCCAGCGCGTTGGCCATCTGCGGGCTGTTCGAAGCCGCAAGGATCCGGGCCGGGTAGTCTGGATCGAAATCCCGCCAGAACTGGGTCACGTAGAAGAAATAGGCGTAGAGACCAATCAGCACGACCAGCGCGACGCCGACGACCGCCCTGAGGATCAGGCCGCGCCGGCCATACCAGCGACCGACCCACATGAACGGCCACAGGATGATGCCGATGACCAGGCCGATGCCGCGGCCGATCCACTGGAAAATCCAGGTGAAGAAGTTCACGATCGGATCAAGCATGACGGAAATCACCCCTCGGTCGGTCCATGCGCGAGCCCAGGTGCCAGAGCCGGCCTCCGGCTGGGATCATGCGCAACATCAAAACGTTACATCGTCCTTGGAACATGATGCCGAAAACCGCGAAGCGATTATTGGACGACATCATGCTCTAGTCCGCCAGACCATACAGTCGGGCCCGCAGCGCGGTCTTGTCTTTCAGATATGTGGTTTTCAGAACGTCCACAACATGCGCGCGCCAGCCTTCGCTGAAGCCTTCATAGTCCTTGTAGAAGCCCTGTTTGTTGAAGATGTAGCGCGACACGAAGTCGCTCGGCACGAAATCAGAGATCAGCCGGTTCGTCAGCCAGGCATCGGGATGGTCGGGCTTGGCGCGGATGACCAGGAAGCGCTTGTCGGCGGCCACGTCTTCCAGCCGGAGCTGGCCGAGCTGGGCGATTTCGCGCTTGGCGGCGTTGAGGAAGGGGAAATTGCCGTCCCTGGCGATGAGGTCGGCATGGCCGTGAATCCAGGTCTGCAGCCAGACCTTGTCGACGTCGCTCAGATTGCGCTCCGGTTCGGCGTCACGGATCAGCGCCCGCACGATCATCTCGGCGCGGTGCTCGAGATAGCCGGAAGATTCGATCCAGGAGGCGCGTGGCAGTTCGATGCGCCCCGTCGTCGCCAGGAACTTGAACACCCTGTCGGCGTCATGGATTGAAAGGTAGCTCACCTGCCATGGCCTGGAGCGACGGAAACCCGGCGCTGTCGGATCGGAGATCACCGTCGTGACGTCGGGATCGACGAACACGTAGAGGCCGCCGAAATGGCTGGTCCAGTAGGCGTTGTGGCGGAAGATCACCTGATCGGGCACCAGCGCGTTCTCGCGGATGTCGCCGCAGACCTTGGCCAACTCGACCATGCGCTGGAGCATGGCGTCGTCGCGCCACGCGTCCGGTTCCTGTTTCAGGCGGTCGACGAGCTTGCCCAGTTCCGCCGCCTTGCCCAGCACATCCTCGGCAGACAGCACCTTGAACTCGACCTGGCTGATCGACAGCAGGTCCTCGATATCGTTGACCTTGGGGACGGAGTCCTCGATCTCGCCGTAGATCACGTCCTTGATGGTCAGCGCGTCGATGGCGCGCTGGTTCTTCGTCATGAATTCGAACATCAGCTGCGAGGTGTTCGAGAAGGCCGTGTGCACCACCGGCAGCTCGATCTGCGACGGCGTCAGGATGATGAAGCGGCGGTTGACCTCGTTCGGGTCGAGATAGTCGTAGTCGCCGCATTCCTCCGCCACCTGCGGCGAGAAGCCGGTGCGGTCGATCTCGAAGCTCTTCAGCCGGGTGGGCTTCAGGCCGAAGGCGGCAAGCGCCTTGTTGTAGCGCTGGATGAGATGCGGCTCCTCCACGGGCAGCAGGCGGCCGTAGATCAGCGCATTGTCACGCAGAAGGTCGGACTTTTCAGCCATTATTCCTTCTCCCCGTTTACGGGGAGAAGGTGCCCGAAGGGCGGATGAGGGGCGGAGCCAACGTTCATCGTCTTTCTCCCGACGAGGCGGGCAGAAATCTCGCATCGATACCGATCATCTTGCGATTGAGTCGGCCCTCCAATGCTGCAACAATCGTCTCCAGCACGCTGGCGCGGCTCGTCAAAACATCCGCGTGCCAAATTCTCAAGACGGACCAACCGTTGCCGTTCATTGTTTCATCCCTGTATCGATCCCGGGGTTGACCTGCGTGTTGGCTGCCGTCGACCTCCACGACGAGATTGACTTCGCGGCAGGCAAAATCCGCGAAATAGGGGCCAATCGGCAGTTGCCGAACAAACTTGTGGCCGTTCAATCGCCGCGCCCGCAATTCATGCCAAAGTCGCTCCTCGGCATCGTTCTCCACCTTTCGCAGCTCACGGGCTCTCGCCACCTTCGGCTCATTTCGGCCACGCATGACGCTGCCCCTCATCCGCCCTTCGGGCACCTTCTCCCCGTAAACGGGGAGAAGGAAGATCACCACAAACCCTTCGTCTTCAACTCCTCCATCTCGCGGGCGGCGCGCTCGCGCAGTCTTGCGTCGCGCAGGAGCTTCTCGACCGCGGCGTCGTCTGATTTGTCGGCATAGCGGAATTCGCTGTCGGCGTAGCGGTTCACCTCCTGCATGACCATCTCCATCGAGAACGGGCCGCGCAGATGCTCGATCATTGCTTTCTTGTCGTCATAGCTTTTGTGCATGAAGGTCTCGGGCGTCTCGAACCAGTCGTCGGGCAGCTCGATGTCCATGGCGCGCATCTTGATGGCGTCGGTGACGTTCTTGATCGCGCGGCCGGTGAAGCGCGGCTCGGCATCCTTGATCATGTGCAGGTAGGTGCCGATGTCGGCCAGCGTCTTCGGCGCGCCGTTTTCCTTCATGAAGCGCTCGTGGACCCTGATCAGCCCGTCTTCGCCGGGCCTGTCATGCTGTTCGTAGGCTTCCGACACGGCGCGCTGGATCTCCTGCGCGGCGTAGAGCTTGTGGTCGCCCAGCGGAATCTTGTGGTTCTTGCCGGCAAGCAGCACGAAAATGTCGATGTAGTCGTCCCGGGTCTGCGGGCCGTCGACCAGCCAGCGGGCGCCGGCGCGCTGGCGCAGCGCGTCGTCGACATTCTCCGGATAATTCGAAAACATGCCGAAAGCGCAATTGCCGCGCACGACCGTCGCGGCGCCGGCGAATGCGTCCATCAGCACGCCGGTGATTTCCTGCTGGCCGGCCGAGGCGCGGTCGTCCGAGCGGCGCGCCGCCACCTGGTCGATGTCGTCGATGGTACCGAAGCCGATGACCCGCGGATTGAGCACGTTGTTGATGAACTGCCGGCAGTTCTGGCCCGACTTGCCCTGGTAGGACGAGATCTGGTCGACGCCGAAATTCTCGTAGACGAAGGGATAGCCGGCGATCCCGCAATAGCCGTTCACGAGGCCGGCGATCATCTGGATCAGTGTCGTCTTGCCGGTGCCGGGCGCGCCGTCGCCGATGAAGGTGAAGAGGAAGCCGCCCAGCTCCACGAAGGGGTTCAGCTGCCGCTCGAAATCGTAGGCCATCAGCATCTTGGCGAGCTTGACCGACTGGTACTTGGCGATGTGGTTGCCGACGACCTCTTCCGGCTTCTTGAAGGTCATGACCAGGGGCTTGGAACGCTTGCCGGGCGCCACGTCGAAGCCGTCGAGGGTGAAGTCGTCGACATCGATGCGGATATGGGCGTTCTCGAACGGTCCAAGGGCGTCGAAACGCCCTTTCCTGGCCAGCAGCCCGTCGATGGCGACGCGGGCGAAAGCGCGCGCCCGCGTCACCAGGTCGGCGTCATCCGAAGCGCCTGATATCGCCTTGTCGAGGCCTGCCAGGATGGATTTCACCGCATCCTGCGGGGTGTCGAACAGGAAGTCCGGTTCCTGCACGTCGTTGGGGGCTTCGCCGTCACTGTCCATGAGCTGGAACAGGTAGGAGGAAAGGCTGAAGGCGGCGATATAGGCCGAGGCCGACAGGAGCTTCTTGAAGGTGGCTGCATCCTCGCCCTCCAGCGGCGCTCGCAGGTTCCTGGCCTGCAGAGCCTCCAGGTCGGAGCCTTCGGCGAAGACGTCGGAAACCGCGAGCGCGATCGATGCTCCCCGGCGGGCGCGGAAAAGCAGCGTGTGCTGGGGGATGGTCAGCAACTGGTCGTCAGGGTGAATGGCGGCGACCGTCCTGGTGAGCTCTACCTCGCGCGTGCGCCTGACCGAGCCGACGGAAACCGTCGAGACGAAGCGGCGATTGGTGCCGGCGAGCGTCGTGCCGGATTCGCGCGCCGGGTCCTCCAGCACGACGATGCGGGTGATGAAGCTCTGCGCCACGGCGCGGTGCTTCTCGATGGCGGCTTCCGGGATGGTGGTCAGGCCGGTGTCCATGAAGGAATGCTCCGCGTTGGCGATCAGACGTCGCTGATCACCTGTCCGTTGGACAGGATGTGGACCTTGTACCCGGCGAATATTTTCTGCGCCTCGCCGGCGGCGTAGAGCGCCTGATAGGCTTCATGCGGGATCAGCGCGTGGTTCTCGTAGCTCGACACGCCCTGGCGCGCGGCCTCCAGGTCGTCGGTGTCGATGAAAAATTCCTGCGTCGTCTTCTCGCTCGAGAACAGGCCCTTGCGACCGGGCTTCTCGCCCTTGGAATAGATCTCCTGGATCGTCCATGTCAGCAGCCAGGCGTTTTCCGGCTTGCGCACCTTGGCCAGCACCTCGGTGACGGTCGAATTGTTCTCGGTAATGCCGGCCGAATAGAACGGGCCGAGCACGACCCGCCTCAATTGCTTGGGGTGCAGAGGCTCGAAATCCTTGTCGAGGTTGACGGCGATGGTGGCCGGCGACAACGCGTAGGCGGAGTTCTTCTCGGTGAAATCGTCGAAGCGATGGGCAAGCTCCGGATTGAGCAGTCCGTCGACCGGCAGCGGGATGTCGACCTTCTCGTTGAGTCGGCCGTCGCGGTCGACGAGCTGGCGGATCATCGATTCGGACGAATCCTCAACCGTCACCATATAGCCCCGCGGCAGGTTGGCGGTGCCATCGAAGGTCGCCCAGTGGACGAGATAGTAGGGTCTCGCCGTCTTCGGGTTGACCGACACCTTGGCCGTCTGCGCCAGGATGAACGGGCCGAAGGTGTTCTCGCTTTCGATGTCCTCGAGGTAGAGCCGCTCGGCCATCGATTTCTGCAGCGCCTCGGGGAACTCCTTGCGGCGCAGGATGAAGTCGGCCATCTCCGCCCGCAACTCGTCGGGCTGCGGGATGTTGGCGAGCCGCGTCCCGGCCTGGCGGCGGTCATTCTCCAGCTCGAGCAGGTTCTGGTAGACCGGGAAGCCGCTCTCGGCGCGCGAGATGCGGAAGCTCTGCGTGAATCCGAGGCGATTGCGCCAGCAGGCGAAGGATTTGTCGAGCCGGGCGATGTATTCGGCCACGATCGCGGCGACGATGCCGTGCCGGTAGAGCGGCGAACGGTCGTCGCGCATGAAGATCTCGAGGCCGGCGAGGGCCGCGCTGATCGCCGAGAAATAGCGGGCCGCGGCGTCGTTTTCAGGGGTCATGTGGCTGCCGTGGAGAACAGGTCAGGCGCCCCCTAGGACTGCACGTAGTTCGCCGCATTGTGCTTCTTCATCACATCATCGAAGCGGCGGGCAAAGGCGTCGTCGGCGAGCTTCTTGCGGCGCTGGATGTCGGCGGAGGCGACCATATTCTTCTCGTGCATCTCCAGCAGGTCGCCAATGTGCTTCTGCGCGGCCGCGCCGATACCGGCCATGGTCTCCTCGGCCGTGTTGTCGACCTGGCTGCCCAGCGTGTTGATCTTGTGTGCGACGTCCTGCTGGGCGGCGGTCTTCAGCGAATCCTCCAGCGCCTTATAGAGGACGATGCGCTGTTCGGTGTCGATGGTCAGCTTGTTGATCAGCGTCGATTGGGCGGCGATCTGGTTGTTGAGCGAATCGACGAAGGTCTGGAACATCGAGGTGTAGCGCTCCAGCGTCTGGCTCTCGGCCAGCAACTCCTGTTCCTTGGCCTGCTTCTCGTTGTATTCGGTCGCCATCTTGGAGCGCTCGCCCTCGAGCTCGGTGCGGTCCTTCTGGGTCGTGGAGGCGGCGATCCTGTTCTCGATGTCGAGCAGCAGCGGATTGAGCTCCTCGATGCGCTTCTGCACCGTCTCGAGATTGGCCATGGTGGCCTTGCGGCGTTCGATCACCTGCGACAGGCTGGCTTCCGAAGTCTTGTAGCGCTGGTCGAGGATCTGCTTCTGCGATTTGAGAATGCCGACGATGGTGTCGGATTTCGCCAGCAGTTCCTGCAGGTTGCCGGCAAGCGACATGTTGCGCACGCGGTCGGTGCGCAGGCGCTGCTGGCGCTGTTTGGAGAAGATGCCGACGAAGTTTTCCCAGCCGGTGTAGTTCTTCATGCTCTCGAACTCGGCGCCGAAGACGTTGGTGGCGTCCTCCAGTCCGATGATGAGGTCGGCGATGTTGGCTTCCATCACCTTCTGCTGCTTCAGCACATCCTCGATGCGGGCATGCTCGATGTCGAAATTGGCATCGCCGATCTTCTTGTCCGCCTGGGCAAGCGTGTCGAGCACCGTGCCCGACTGCTCGATCCTGGCGCGCATGTCCTTCACGACCTGATTGGTCTTGGCGATCTCGGCATCGAAATTCTGCAATGTCGCCATCATGGCCTCCCCGCTCGGCATCAGGTCGCTTGTTGCGAACCGCCGCGAATATATGTGGAGGTCCCGAGGATTGAAAGATGTGGGACACGAGGCGAGGCGAAAACAAAAAGACGGGCTTCGACCTTGAAGGATAGTGCAACCATGATCATGGCGTGACTAGCGCACCGCGCGGCGGTAGCCGAGACTGGAACGCCCGGCGATCAGATGGTGCGCGTATGCCGCTCGCTCGGCTTTGTTTAGCCGCTACTGTATTACATCTGCCGGTTCCACTTGGCGCTGATCTTGTGGTGCCGCGAAGCCGGCTCAGGACCTGCCCGTGGGGCTGCCGCTCGCGGGGGCGATGGCGCTGACAGCCTGGCGGATGCCGGCCTCGATCACCTCCGGCATGTGGTGCTCTTGAACGAAGGCGCGCCCGGCGGTCGCCATTTCGGCGGCCCGTTCGGGGCGCGACGCGAGCGCTACGATCTGCCCGGCCAGCTCGTCGGCGTCGCGGCCGGCCAGGTAATGCAGGCCCGGCTGCAGGCCCAGCCCCTCGACGGCCTTGTGGGTGGCGCAGACGACGAGGCCGGCGGCCATCGCCTCCAGCGCCTTGATGCGCGTGCCGCCGCCATAGCGCAGCGGCATCGGCGCGTAGCCGGCGGCGGCCAGCAACTCGGGCAGGCGCGGCGGGTCGGCCACAAGGCGCAGGCCGTGGCTGGTGCAAAACTGCCGGACCATTTCGAGCGGGTTCTTGCCGGCCACGGTGATCGACCATTCGCGGCCGGCTGCGGCGAGGCGGGGCGCCATCCTTCGACCGAGCTGCCGGACCGCGTCGATGTTGGGGAAGTAACCGAGATGGCCGATGAAGCAGAGATCGAGCCGGGCGTAACGCCCCGGCGTGATCGGCAGCGAAAGCACCGTCTCGTCCGGGATCGGATTGGCGATGATCCTGACGTCGGTGACCGGGCCGAGCGAAAGCAGCGACTTCCTGTCGGTCGCCGAGCAGACCCAGACCTGATCGGCCAGCGTGCCGGCGGCGATGTCGGCCTCACGCGCCAGTGCGTTCTTGCGGCGATGGGTATGGAAGCGCCGCAGCCTTCGCCATAGCGGCATGGCGCCGAGGCGGTCGGCGGTGGTGCGCGAATCGATGTTGTGCATGTCGATGACCGTGCGTCCGCCATGCGTGGCCGCCAGCATCAGGAGCTGGGACAGCGCGATGTCCTCGACCACCACGAGGTCTGGAGCGAAGTCCTTCCAGATGGCGGTCGCCTCGGCCAGTTCATCATCGGGAAGGACGTGGATGGTCGGGTGCGGGCTGCGCCGCTGCCATGGCACGCGGCCGCGCGCGGCTTCGATCAGGCGCTGCCGGACGTTTGGCGGCAAGGCTGTTGCAGGCCGGCCGGCGAAGTGGACGTTCAGCACCTCGCCCAGCCCTGCCAAGGCCCGCGCGTTGAGGGCGTTCCTGATTTCGCCGCCGGAGATGGGCGGGAACGGGTTGTCGAGGGTGAACTGGAGGATCCTCATCGCCGGCCGTGAAGGCGGTTGTCGGCGCAGGGCGGATCGCGGCCAGGGATGGGAGCGATCACCATCGGCTCACCCCCTCGCGAAGCCGATGAAGTCGTCGGGCGCCCCTCTGCCCATCTCGTCCTCCCAGTGGCGACGGCATAGAGAGACATAGACATCCTTGCCGATCGCCACCTGTTCGCCCTGCCTTGCCACCTTGCCGTCGGCGCCGAGGCGCACCACCATGGTTGCCTTGCGGCCGCAGCGGCAGATCGTGCGCACCTCGCGCAAATCGTCGGCTATGGCCAGCAGCGCCCGGGACCCGGAGAACAGCTTGCCCTGAAAGTCGGTGCGAAGCCCATAGCACATGACGGGAATGTTGAGGCGGTCGGCGATGCGGGCAAGCTGCCAGACCTGCTCCTCCTCGAGGAACTGCGCCTCATCGACGAAAACGCAATGCACCGTCGTGTGCTCGTGGTGCTCGGCGACTCTGGCGAAGAGATCGTCGCCATCCCGGAACATCTCCGCATCCGATTCCAGGCCGATACGCGAGGAAATCAGGCCGACATCGTCCTTGCGATAGTGGCCGGCGACGAACAACATGGTGGTCATGCCGCGCTCACGGTAATTGTAGGAAGCCTGCAAGAGCATCGTGGTCTTGCCGGCGTTCATGGTCGCGTAGTTGAAGTAGAGCTTGGCCATGGCGCTCTTTTAAGCCGACATGCCATCGAGGGGGGAGGGGGCGCCGCCTCCGTCCACCAAAAAAGCCGCCAGGCAGGAAAGAACCGGCATGTCGCTGGCTGACCAGTGCGCGCCGTTGATCGTGATGTGGCGCCGCTTGAAACCGCATCAAAATGGTGTTTGGCTGACGAAACAAGGCGGGCGCAAGAACCGTGACTTCGCTTTGCCGCAGAAATCGCAATGGGAGAAAGTTCATGTCGCGTATGAAATCCTTTGTCGCCGGCCTTGGCCTGGCGGCGCTTCTGTC
>OFTY01001176.1_pt1 | contig 12554 bp, 7 predicted proteins | sample 1775061 | NCBI WGS metagenome assembly OFTY01 (sample SAMN08195773, study PRJEB24354) | sludge metagenome | isolation source: sludge from phenol fed wastewater aerobic bioreactor B | place: India: Nagpur | collected 2016-09-16 | reverse complement strand
CCACCTGGAACTCCACGTTCCGCAATTTGCTGGTGGCCTGCCGTGCTTTAAACTTATAGGCGATGGCCCAGCGCGGGTGATGAGTGGTCATCCCCATTTTATCCTGCAACGCGTAATCATTCACCTTGATCACCATGCCGTCTATTTCGTAAGGCAGATCATCGCGTTTAGCTTCAAACTGCAGGCAGTAGTCGATCACCGCCTGGATGCCTTTCACCACTTTCATTTCTTTGGCGGGACTCCTGAACCCCAGGTTCCACAGCATATCCAGCGTGTTACTGTGCGTCTGGATAGCGGCGGGCTCGGCCTTATCGTCCTGCATGGTATGATAGCTCATGTTGTAGAGAAAGGCTTCCAGGCCGCGTTTGGCCACTTCATTCGGATCCACGATGCGCAATGAACCGGAGGCCGCATTGCGTGGATTGGCCAGTGGCGGCAGGTTTTCAGTAGCGCGCTGATCGTTGAGCTTTTTGAATGTTTTTTTGTTGATGAGCACTTCTCCCCGCCGTTCTATTTGTTGTATGCCGAAAGAGGAAAAGTTAGCGGATAAAGGAATGGAGCGGATCTGGCGGATATTGACCGTGATCTCGTCTCCCTGCACGCCGTCGCCACGCGTAGCGCCGCGGGAGAGGAGGTCATTCTCGTAGATCAGTGAAATACTGGCTCCGTCAAATTTCGGCTCGATGCAATATTCGATATCGGTCAACCCGGTCTGCTCCCGTGCTTTGCGATCCCAGTCAATCAGATCATCCGCATCGTAGGAATTCTCCAGGCTGAGCATGGGCACAAGATGCTGCACCGTGGGGAAGAGCTTTGTGAGGCCCTGCGCTACGCGCTGGGTGGGGGAATCCGGCGTTACCAGTTCAATATGCGCGGCTTCCAGCTTTTTCAAAGCACTGAACAACTGATCGTATTCCTGGTCGCTTAACACAGGATCATCCTGGATATAATAGCGCCAGTCGCTGTAGCGGATCACCTGCCGCAAGGCATCCGCAGCTTCCGCCGGGGATTGGGGGGATGTTCCGGCCAGCAGGGATTTGCCGAGGCGGGCCAGGTTTATTTCTGCTTCTTTTGTATACATCTTGGAAGGATATAAAGTCAAAACTCTGGCGTAAATTTAAACTTTAGTTGCAACGCGCGCACTGCGCTTTCTAAAATTCCTGCTATGAAACTTCGTTACTTCATCCTGCTCCTGTTGCTTGCCGCCTGTCATCCTAAAGAGAAATTTTTTAATGATACGGCGACCACCGAGATCTACACGGCGGATTCCCTTTTCACCGTGGCGGAAGCCATGGCGGTGAAGGACGGAAAGATCTATGCCGTTGGTACCAATGACTTCATCCGCCGTTATGATGCGGACACTGTGATCGATGCGAAAGGAGCGGCTGTTTATCCCGGGTTCAATGATGCCCATGCGCATTTTGCCGGCTATGCCACTTCGTTGCTGCAGGTGGACCTGACCGGCACCAAAAGCTGGGACGAGGTACTGGAGCGCACGAAAGCTTTTGCAGCCACACATCCTTTTGCCTGGGTGCTGGGTCGCGGCTGGGATCAGAACAACTGGCCGGTGAAGGCGTTTCCGGATAAAGTGCGCCTGGACAGCCTTTTTCCCACCACGCCTGTATTCCTCGCACGGGTGGACGGCCATGCCGCCATCGTCAATCAGGCCGCACTGAGTACCGCCGGCGTAAAAGCCGGCTACACGCTCACCGGCGGCACCGTAGAAACGCGCAACGGACAACTCACCGGCATACTGGTAGACAATGCTGTCAGCCTCGTCGGCCGGAAGATCCCCGAACCCTCGCTGCAGGAAGCTGCTGCCGCCCTCATGGCCGCCCAGGCCAATTGTCTCGCTGCCGGCCTCACCAGCATTACCGATTGCGGCCTTTCCCGGGATGCGGGGCATTTACTTGATACCTTACAGCAGACGGGTAAGCTGCAACTGCGACTGAACATCATGCTCAGCGATAACGAAGAAAATATCCGGTGGTTGATAAAGAACGGGCCTGTGATCAAAGACCGGCTGCAGGTGCGGGCGATCAAGTTTTACGGGGATGGAGCGCTTGGATCGCGTGGGGCCTGCCTGCTCCGCGACTATACAGATAAGCACGGCTGGAGGGATTCCTGCTGAAAGATCCGAAATATTTTGCAGAGAAAGCGGCTCTGCTGGCGGGAACAAACATCCAGATGTGCACGCATGCCATCGGGGATTCCGCTAACCGGGAAATACTTCGTGTATACGCCGCCGTGCTGAAAGGAAAGAATGACAAACGCTGGCGGATTGAACATGCGCAGGTTATCGATTCTGCGGATTTCCGTTATTTCGGGGAGAACAATATTGTGCCTTCCGTGCAGCCCACACATGCTACTTCCGATATGCACTGGGCGAAAGACCGTCTCGGAGAACAGCGTATAAGATACGCATATGCGTATAAGCAGTTACTTGATCAGAATGGCTGGATACCGCTGGGGACGGACTTCCCCGTAGAACATATCGATCCTTTGCTGACGTTCTATGCGGCGGTGGTGCGGAAGGATGTGGAGGGAGCACCGGGTGGAGGGTTTCAGCGGGAGAATGCATTGACAAGAGAAGAAACCCTGCGGGGAATGACCATCTGGCCTGCCCGTGCTTCTTTCGAAGAGCAGCGCAAGGGAAGCCTGGAACCCGGTAAGGTGGCGGATTTTGTGATGCTCGATCAGGATATCATGAAGGTGCCGGAAAACAGGATATTGTCCTTAAAAGTACGGGCGACTTTCATCGGCGGCAAGATGCTTTACAAGGGAAAATTTTAGCACAAAGCTCCGGATTCATCCCTATATCTATTATCGTTCCACGATTATGTTGTATGCACACCAAAAACATTAACACCCATCTCACCGAGATCAAAGACTACTTTAAAGCGGCTATTTCTGTGGATTGTGTGATATTCGGATTCGATGAAGATGAGTTGAAGGTATTGCTCATTGAATCAGATCTGAAAGAATTCAAGGGCAAATGGTCCCTGCTGGGAGATGTAGTACATCCGGATGAAGACCTTGAAACCGCGGCCTATCGCGGATTACGGGAGCGCACTGGTTTGGACGACGTATACATGGAGCAGGTTCAGGCCTTCGGCGCTATTAATCGCCACCCCGCCGGCAGAGTGATTACGATCGCTTATTATTCGCTTGTGAATGTACAGCACGTTGCGTTAAAGAAATACAGTAACGAGCTGCACTGGCACGCCATCAAAGACATCCGGCAGATGGCGTTCGATCACAAGGAAATACTGGGCACCTGTCTCGAGCGCCTCCAACACAAAGTAATCGAGCAGCCGGTAGGGTTCAATCTCCTGCCCAAGAAATTTTCGCTCCGGGAGTTGCAGAACCTTTACGAAGCCATCCTGGATGTGAAGCTGGACCGGCGTAACTTCCGCAAGAAATTCTTTGCCATGGATTACCTCATCGATCTGAATGAAGAAGAACAGGAAGTGCGGCACAGGCCTGCCAGGCTCTACAAGTTCAATCAGGAGAAATTCAACCAGCAGCATAAGAAAAGTCTGGGTTTTTGATAGGATTTTAACGCAGCCCGTTTTTTTATCGTTCCCCTAAACGCTTTTCCCACGGCAGTTCCATCTTCTGCAAACGTTTGCCATCACAGGTTTATGCTTTTGATATATTTTTCCGAAAGGCGGAAAAAAATTGTTTTTTAACAAAAATTTAAGTAAGATTGTGTAGAATATACACATTCGCATTGGGCAGGTATATTTTGGCAACTGTAGCCAGAAACCAAACATCTGAATCGTTCAACTTTTTTAAATCGCTGTGAGAAAACCCGTGACGTTCATCATCGCCAATCCGCCACTGTGGCTTTAAACATATTTATATATTGCGTTTTATCAATTCCACGTTATGAATTGCCGGATTTTCCTGTTCCCCGTAAAAAGGGCTGATGTAGAAAAGGACTGTATTTCTCATCAGCCCTCTTTTATTTTTATCAACAGGTAACGATTGTGATTGAAGAATTTCAAAGGAAAGATCATACTTCTTCAATTGATACGAATTCCCTCCCTCAACTCGCCACAGCCGCTATTTTCGTAACTTGCATTCCTTATGTACACACCAAAGCACAAGGTTCGAATAGTTACAGCGGCAGCGCTTTTCGATGGTCATGATGCGGCCATCAATATCATGCGCCGGATCATGCAGAGCACCGGCGCGGAAGTGATCCACCTCGGCCATAACCGCTCCGCAGCGGAGATCGTGGATTGCGCTATCCAGGAAGATGCACAGGGAATTGCGGTGACCTCCTACCAGGGGGGGCATATCGAGTTTTTCAAGTACATGTATGACCTGCTGAAAGAGAAAGGCTGCAGTCATATCCGCATTTTCGGCGGCGGCGGCGGTACGATCCTTCCCGCGGAGATCGAAGAATTGCAGGCGTATGGCATCACCCGAATCTATTCGCCGGATGATGGCAGAAAATATGGGCTTGGCGGGATGATCGAAGATGTGATCAAACAATGTGATTTTGCAACGGTGAAGAAAGGATCGTGGAAGCCGGATGTGGAGAAGCTGCATGAGAACGCCGCCCCGGAGATCGCCAAAGCGATCACCTACGCGGAGAACTATGCGCTCAACGGTCAGCTTACCGGGCTGAAGAAGAAAGAACACATCACGCCGGTATTGGGGATCACCGGTACGGGCGGTGCAGGGAAAAGCAGCGTAACGGACGAACTGGTGCGCCGCTTCCTCAACGAGTACAACAACAAAACCATTGCCGTCATTTCTGTGGACCCTTCCAAGAAAAAGACAGGCGGCGCGCTGCTGGGGGACCGCATCCGGATGAACAGCATCCATCATCCCCGCGCCTATATGCGCTCACTCGCCACGCGGGAAAGCGATAAAGCCATCAGTCTGCATATCCAGGAAGCGATCGATATCTGCAAAGCCGCAGGCTTCGACTTCATTATCCTGGAAACCTCCGGCATCGGCCAGAGCGATACCGCCATCGTAGATTACTGCGACGTCTCCCTTTACGTGATGACCCCGGAATATGGCGCCGCATCACAGCTGGAAAAGATCAACATGCTGGACTATGCGGATGTGATCGCGATCAATAAATTCGATAAAGCCGGTGCGCTGGATGCCCTGCATGACGTGCGCAAACAATACAAACGCAATAACAGCCTCTGGGATGCGAAAGATGAAGACCTGCCCGTTGTAGGCACCATCGCTTCCCAGTTCAATGACCCCGGTGTGAACCAGCTGTTCGCACGACTGATGCACCGCATCGTAGAGAAAACAGGCGTGCATTTCGGAGAGGACAAACCGGATAAACCGATATACGAGACCTCCACCAAATCCCTCATCATCCCGCCCGCCCGTGTGCGTTACCTGGCTGAAATAGCCACCAGCATTGAAGAGTACGGCAACTGGGTGAATGAGCAATGTACGCTTGCCACGCAGTGGTATCAGGTGGAGGGGGTACTGAAAACCCCCGGCCTGCAACACCCTGCCGAACTGCAGGAGATCAGCCGGCATTTGGAAAAACAGCTGCACCCGGACTGTAAAACCCTCCTCCTCCAATGGCCCGCCCTTCAGGAAAAATACAAGGCCGATCACTATGCCTTCCAGGTGCGGGATAAAGTGATCAAACTACCGCTCTATACGGAAAGCCTTTCCCACTCGCGCATCCCGAAGATCTCGCTGCCGCAGTACAAGGACTGGGGAGATATTCTCCACTGGCAGCTGACGGAGAACGTGCCGGGAGAATTCCCTTATGCATCCGGGGTGTTCCCGCTCAAACGGGAAGGGGAAGACCCTACGCGGATGTTCGCCGGTGAAGGCGGCCCGGAGCGCACGAACAAGCGTTTCCACTATGTGTCTGTGGACCAGCCTGCCAAGCGCCTGTCCACGGCATTCGACAGCGTTACGTTGTATGGCGAGGATCCGGCTTATCGCCCGGACATCTATGGAAAGATCGGCAACTCCGGCGTCAGCATCGCCACGGTGGACGACGCGAAGAAACTTTACAGCGGCTTCGATCTTTGCGATCCGAAAACTTCCGTGTCCATGACCATTAATGGTCCCGCCCCGATCCTGCTGGCTTTCTTCATGAACGCCGCCATCGACCAGGAATGCGAGAAATACATTACGCAACACGGTATGTGGGATCAGGTGGATGCGATCATCAAAAAGAAGTTCAAAGATCATCCGCTGCCGCATTACAATGGGGACCTGCCGCATGGGAACGATGGCCTGGGGCTCCGCCTGCTGGGTATTTCCGGCAGCGATGTACTGGAACCGGAAGTGTATAAGAAACTGAAGGCACATGCCCTGAGTACCGTGCGCGGTACCGTACAGGCGGATATTTTGAAGGAAGACCAGGCGCAGAACACCTGCATCTTCTCCACAGAGTTTGCGCTGAAACTGATGGGTGATGTGCAGGAATATTTCATCAAAAAGAAAGTACGGAATTTTTATTCCGTGAGCATTTCAGGATACCACATCGCGGAAGCGGGCGCTAATCCGATCACACAACTGGCATTCACGCTGGCTAACGGATTTACGTATGTGGAGTATTATCTGAGTCGCGGTATGCACATCGATGATTTCGCTCCCAACCTTTCTTTCTTTTTCAGCAATGGGATGGATCCGGAATACGCGGTGATCGGTCGCGTTGCGCGCCGCATCTGGGCCAAGGCCATCAAATACAAGTACAAAGGCAACGACCGTTCGCAGAAACTGAAATATCATATTCAAACATCCGGCCGCAGCCTGCACGCGCAGGAGATCGCCTTCAACGACATTCGCACCACGCTGCAGGCCCTGTACGCCATTTACGACAACTGCAATTCCCTGCACACCAACGCTTATGATGAAGCTATCACCACGCCTACGGAAGAAAGCGTGCGCAGGGCTATGGCCATACAGCTCATCATCAACCGCGAGCTCGGAACCGCCAAAAATGAGAATCCCATACAGGGCAGTTTCTTTATCGAAGATTTGACGGACCTGGTGGAAGAGGCCGTGCTGGCGGAATTTAACCGTATCACGGAGCGCGGCGGCGTGTTGGGCGCCATGGAAAGGATGTATCAGCGGAACAAGATACAGGAAGAAAGCCTGTATTATGAATCGCTCAAACATTCCGGAGCGTTCCCCATTATCGGCGTAAATACCTTCCTGAACAAGAACGGTTCTCCCACGGTCATTCCTGCGGAAGTGATCCGCTCCACGAAGGAAGAAAAGGAATTCCAGATCAATACATTGCAGGCTTTTGAAGAGCGGCATGCGGATCAGAGCGCAACCATGCTCAAGCGCCTGCAGGAAACAGCCGTGCAGAACGGGAACCTTTTTGAAGCATTGATGGAAACTGTGAAATACTGCTCCCTTGGGCAGATTACACATGCTTTATATGAAGTGGGGGGACAGTACAGGAGAAATATGTAATTTCCCTTTCTATGGCCGCATCAACCTATCAACAGCGCATTCAGGAATTTAAAAAGGAGTTGGCACAAACGGAGGGACACCTGAGGAATCTCAGTGTGGCGCGTATTGTGTGCTTTATCGGTATTCTCTTTTTCGGATATCAATATCTCTCCGGCGGATTTGAATGGACCTGGCTCGTTTTCTGTGGCGTGCTGGCCGCAGCTTTCGTGATCTCGCTGGTGTTCTATCAGCGGGGGAAAGATAAACAGGCGTTGCTGGAAAAACTCCTGTCCCTGAATGAAAAAGAGTGGAAGGCGGTAACAGAGGATGTCATTGCATTTGAGGATGGAGAGGCGTTTATGGATGACCAGCACAATTTCTCCGGCGACCTGGATGTGTTCGGTCCCGCTTCATTGTTCCAGTCCCTCAACCGCACCGGCACTGTGAGCGGCGGTCAGCATCTGGCCGAAAGCCTGCAACAGCCGATGCAGGACGTAAGGGATATCCGTGAAGTACAGGAAGCGGTAAAGACGCTTGCTTCGCAGATCGATTTCAGACAGCATTTTATGGCGCATGCGCAGCTGGCGCAGGAAGGGAAAGACGATGTGAAAGAGCTCCGGCAGTGGCTGGACGCGCCGATGGATTTCCTCCATCGCCGTAACCTGCGGCTGGTCAGCTGGATATGTCCTTTATTGGTCTGTCTCGCTATCGTTTACTATGCTGTTTCCGGCAACTATGCGGTGATGTTGCTCTGCCTGATGATCAACTGGATCATCCTGCTGATGACTGCGCGGAAAGTATTGGCCGTTCACAACCTTTTATCCAATAAAGAGAAACTGCTGAAGAAATTTGCCGTTTTGCTGCAGATGATCAAACAGCTGTCCCGGGGAGAAGGCAGTTGGCTGCAACGGCAGCAGCAGACGGCCGCGGAGGCGGACAAAGCCCTGCATCAGCTGGCAAGGATCAGCAATCAGCTGGACCAGCGCCTGAACCTGCTTGTAGGGATTGTGCTGAACTCGATCATTCTGTACGATCTGCATTGCGTGTTCCGGCTGGAGCGCTGGAAAGCGAAATACCGTCATCGTTTGAACGAATGGATCGATACGATCGCGCGGCAGGAAACAGTGAATAGTCTGGCTACCTTCGCCTATAACCATCCCGCCTATACGTACCCGGTATTCCGGGAAAAGCCGGGGGTAACGGGAACGGCTATAGGGCATCCTCTCATCCCGTCGTCCCAATGCGTCACCAACGATTGCAGCATCGGTAACGGCGATCAGTTCCTTATCATCACCGGCTCCAACATGTCTGGCAAAAGCACTTTCCTGCGCAGTGTGAGCGTGAACTGGCTGCTGGCGATGACCGGTGCGCCTGTGTGTGCGGCGGAATTCAGCTGCAGCCCCTTGCGGATCATGACTTCCATGCGCATCAAAGATTCCATCGCCCGGCATACTTCCTATTTTCAGGCCGAGTTGCTGCGCCTGCAACATATCATACAGGTGCTGAAAAGCGGGCAGCAGGTATTCATTATCCTCGACGAGATCTTGAAAGGTACCAACTCTGAAGACAAGCTGGCCGGATCGCGGGAACTGATCCGGCATTTCCTCCAATACAACTGTACCGGCATGATTGCCACACACGATCTTGACCTCGGCGCACTGGAGGCTGAATATCCGCAGCAGATCCGGAATTACTGCTTTGAAAGCAGCCTGGATAACGGCTGTTTACACTTCGACTACCGCATGCGGCCCGGCATTGCGCGCAACAAGAACGCCACCTTCCTCATGAAGCAGATGGAGATTATTTAAAAATTTGGAATTACTAATAAAATTAGTATTTTTACTAAAATTATTAGTGTTCCATGACACTTCCATTTGAAGACACACCTCCTGAAAACCCCTACTATAAAGGAAGAGGCGCACAACTCAATCCGAAGAACAAATACCTGGCGCAGGAATATGCGCAGGAACACCCTGAAGGTATCGATGAGTGGTGGCAGGCGGATGTGCCCACGCAGGTGATCGAAGAGCGGGCGAAAACGCTGGTGAACAAGGTGGACAGCCCGGATGTAGGGATGTGGTTCTCCATGAACCCTTATCAGGGATGTGAGCACGGCTGCGTCTATTGCTATGCCCGCAACTCGCATCAATACTGGGGTTTCAGCGCAGGGCTGGATTTCGAGCGCAAGATCGTGGCCAAGATCAATGCGCCGGAATTGCTGCGGAAATTCCTGAACAACAAGAACTGGACGCCCAAGCCGTTGTCGCTTTCCGGGAATACCGACTGCTATCAGCCCCTCGAGCGCAAAATGTGGCTGACGCGGCAGTTGCTGGAAGTGGCCTGGGAGTATAAGCAACCGGTAGGCATTATCACGAAGAACGCCCTCATCCTGCGGGATAAATACATCCTGCAGAAAATGGCCGAACATCAGCTGGTATGCGTGTATGTATCGCTGACTACCTTGCAGGAAGACCTCCGTCAGAAAATGGAACCCCGCACCACCACCGCCCAGCAGCGCCTGCGGATCATGCGGGAGCTGACGGACCTGGGGATCCCCGTGGGAGTGATGACCGCACCCCTGATCCCCGGCCTCAACGATCACGAAGTGCCCCGCCTGCTGGAAGCGGCCTCAGACCATGGCGCGCGTTCGGCCGGCTATACTGTAGTACGACTGAACGACGCTGTGAAGATCATCTTCAATGACTGGCTGTACAAGAACTTCCCGGATCGCGCAGATAAAGTATGGCACCTCATCGAAAGCCTGCATGGCGGACAGGTGAACGACAGCCGTTTTGGGAAACGGATGCGGGGAGAAGGGAATTTTGCAGAGATGATCCGGCAGCAGTTCAAAGTGCAGACCAAACGATTGGGAATGAACCAGGAGAAATTCGAATTCAACACCTCCCTGTTCCAGCGCCCACAGAGCCAGTTGCGCCTCTTTTGACAAAGCGGTAAGATAAAATGTTGAACGATCTTCGTCCTGAAATGCACTGCAGATCGATGTGTTTTGGCGCGGACAGTGCAAGGGCACAACGCTTTTTGAATGAATGAAACCTACTATCAGAAAGGGTTTGAAGACGTTGCAAGAAGTTTCCGGAAGGAAACAATTTTTTAATAAAAAAAATTGCGTGCGGAAAAAAATAAGATTTACCTTTGTATTCAAAATCAAATCAAAAAGGAATGTCACGCAATTGTACATATAAGCTGAAGGTCTCAAAGCGCATGCAGAAGCAGGCGGCGGGACAATTGCGGGCATGTTATAACTGGAGCTGACAAGCAAAGAGCTATCAAAAGATATAACAAAAAGGTCCCGCAGATAAGATGCGGGACCTTTTTCTTTGTGCTGATGAAGAAAGATATGTTTGATACACTGTCTGTAGAGCGATGCAAGGCAAATGCGTCAGGGGAAAGGTATGCGTTACCGCCCCGGCGGAGAAGGTATGTTATGATGTAAACGAAGGTTTAACGTTATTATATAGCCCGGTCCGCTGAAATGCGCGCCGGGCTTTTTTTATAGCCGGTGTGGAAAAAAGAGGGAATGAACATCTGTATATAACCGGTAAGCGCTTTTGTGAAAGAGTGATTACCCCCAAAAAACAAGAGCAATGAGAAACGTAGTACAATTCGTAAGAGAGGCCCTGATCAACAATTTCCGGGAACTGGACCGCTGGTTCCAGCAGGATGTGGTGTTGCTGCACTACAAACCATCGAAGGAACAATGGAGTATACGCGAGGTATTGGAACACATCAGTCTTACCAACTACTTCCTGTTACTCACCATCAACAAAAGCACGCGCAGAGCATTGGAGCGCAAGCTGGACGGGCTCATTATCATGCCGTCGAAGGATTATGAGGAAAAGTTCCGGCAAATAGAAGTGGTGAGCAGCAAATCCTTCGGCTGGGTGAACCCGGCACATCTGGAGCCCTCAGGCACCAGAGATATGGCAGAGGTAAGAACATTGCTCAAGCAACAGTTTGCACAATGCATGTATAATCTCAGCCTGCTCAAGAACGGAGAAGGAAGACTGGTGCATACGATGATGACGGTGAACGATCTTGGCAAGCTGGATATCTATCAATATATCTTTTTCCTCACACGGCATATTGAAAGACATCTGGCGCAAATGCGGGAACTGCGCGAACAATTTGAAGAAAGCGCAGTGCTGCTTGGAGTCGATTAGATACGAAACGGTAAAGGGTTAATCCCCTGCCCGCTCCGGTCAATCGGGGCGGGTTTTTTTATGAACATTAAAAAATACAAAAATGAAAAAGAACCATAAACCATCTGATCATATTGAACGGTTCAACCGCTTTGCGGCGTTGTCCGTGAACTACAATGTACGGTATGATGGGCAGTACGACAGCGAAGGCGGACGTTTTTTGAAAGCGCTCCTCGTGTACGCCACAACGCCGCGGAAAAGAAAACGTAAAACAGGTCCGGCCAAAGCGCCGCAATGACCTGTATCACAGAACATTTAATTCGCTCAGATGGAAAATAATTCCTCACAACCTGTTATTATCTTATCCGGACAGTGTGCTCATCATCGAAGACGCGGAGAACATCATTTTGATCGCGCAATATGAATTCAGACCGCTGTCTGAACAGAAAGCAGCACTGCTTTCCAGCCACCTGGGATACGAAACGCCCGTGAACAGGGTGATGAGCCTCGCGGAGATTACACATCAACATGAAAGGACATTCGAGAAAGAAAATGTGCGGATCGGGTTTAGGGTCCATTGCACAAATTGACACAACAACATGGCAAAGTTAAAACTAAGGGGGAAAGACCTCCGTCACATAGGATACCCGGAAGGACCGGTGATCAGTGTAGCCATCACCGTTATGGAACAGCATTACAGGCATCATTCGCTGGAAGCGGCACTGGCATTGCTGGAACGTATCCTGCAGGAGCCGGCCGCATACCGGGAAGAAGAACATCTCGGCAGAATCGCGGAGAAGCTGATCGTGGAGCCTTCCACCGAGATCGCATTGCGTGAGGCACCGATGGATTATGCGGTGTACGGCAAAGCATTTATCGATGACGGCGCGCTTCGCCAGATGGATAACGCTATGCGGCTGCCGGTTACCGCCGCCGGTGCGCTGATGCCGGATGCGCATCAGGGATATGGATTGCCGATAGGCG
>OFTY01001174.1_pt1 | contig 12590 bp, 16 predicted proteins | sample 1775061 | NCBI WGS metagenome assembly OFTY01 (sample SAMN08195773, study PRJEB24354) | sludge metagenome | isolation source: sludge from phenol fed wastewater aerobic bioreactor B | place: India: Nagpur | collected 2016-09-16 | reverse complement strand
CGGATCGCCATCCAGACCAGCTGGAAATCGCCCGGTCGCGACTTCTTGGTACGCCCGAGAATGCCGGCTGGCAGGAGTTGGTGATGGTCATGAATGGCTTCGACACCAATTTCGATGACAAGAACGAATTCTATGCTGCCAACACCATCGCCCATGCCTATGCAAAGACGCCAATCCGCATTGCGCGCGATAAGCCCGTGCGGCTCTATCTCATCAACGTGCTGGAATTCGATCCCATCAATTCATTTCATTTGCATGGAAACTTCTTCAACTATTTCGACCAGGGCACAACGCTGACGCCGACGTCCAAAACGGTGGACCTCATCATGCAGTGCCAGGCCCAACGCGGCATCCTAGAATTCACCTTCGTTGAGCACGAACCCGGCCTTTACATGTTCCATGCGCATCAAAGCGAGTTCACCGAGCTCGGCTGGATGGGCATGTTTGACGTCGTCGAGATCCCGGCATGAGCGGCTCGCCGGCACGGCAGCGCATTCATCTGCTTTGGCTCGGCCTGCCGCTCGCAGCGTTTGCCGTTGCGGTCATGTGGATCATTGCCGTCAAACCGTTGCAGGGATTTGCGAATGGCGCGCCTGCCGTTGAAAAACTCACCTTCGAGCGAACCGTGATCGACACGTCCGGCCTTCATCTGCTGGTGCGGGCCGGCGGCTCTGAGCCCATGAAGATCGCGCAAGTCCAGGTTGACGGCGCCTACTGGCAATTCACCCAGGAGCCACCGGGTGACATTGTTCGCGCCTCGACGGCCTGGATCAATCTGCCTTTCCCATGGATGCTGGGTGAAACGCATAGGGTCAACGTCGTCACCAATACCGGCGTCACGTTCGAACATGAGATCGCGGTTGCCGTTCCGACCCCGACCGCCACCGCAGGACAGCTCAAACTGCAAGGCCTGGTTGGCCTCATCGTCGGTGTGCTGCCGATTGCCATCGGCCTCTTGTTCTATCCGGCGCTGCGCGGTGTCGGACAACGCGGCATAAACGTCCTTTTGGCGCTAACCATGGATCATGGGCGCGCCGGCCGCCCAGTCGCTATGGCAGCTGCTGGCGATGCTCGCTTTCCTGCTGGTCGATACGATCGAAGAATCCTCCGACCTTGTCGGAACCGCGGCAACCGTCTTCCAGGGGCCGGTCATGGTGGTGTTTGCGGGCCTGGCCAGCTTTCTTGTGCTGATGGCGATCGGGCGGCGGCGCGGCACGCCGACAGGGCTGGCGTTGGCCAGCTACATCGCCCTCGGCATCGGCCTTCACAACCTAGGCGAAGGGCTTGCGATCGGCGCCGCCTTCGCTGCAGGTTCTGCAAGCCTCGGAACGTTCCTGGTGCTCGGCTTCACCTTGCACAACGTCACCGAAGGCATCGGCATTGCCGCCCCGATCCTGAAGGAACGGCCGCCTTTGTGGGCGTTCGTCGGCCTGACCTTGCTCGCCGGCGGGCCAGCTGTGGTTGGCATGTGGCTCGGCAGTCTTGCCTATGCACCGCAATGGTCTGCGCTTGCGCTTGCCATCGGCGCCGGGGCGATCGCGCAGGTCATGGTAGAGGTCGGCGCCTATATTATGCGAACCAACCAGAAGGGCCTCGATGCTTTTTTCGCGCCGCCAATCATGGGCGGCCTGGCGGTCGGCGTCGCCTTCATGTACGCGACAGCCGCTTTGGTGAAGGTCTGACCGGGATCCGGGTCAATCCGAACCCCACGAAAGCCCCCCTCGCCCGGCTCATTCATGACACGTCCAACGCATGGGCGGACCGCCAACAGCGTGTCGGCCGAAGATCCCTGGGCTATCATTATTGCCAGGCGGCAGCGAAACGACCCGCCGTAGGGGAGTGCTCCACCAGCCTGCCTCTCAAGCGGCCTTCCTTTCGGCGGAGCCCGGGTTCATCATGCTCTGCTCGACGGCGTCGATCGTCGGCCGTTCATAGGACGAGATGGTCTTGCGGCCGAACTCGATCGCCACTTGCGGCAGCGCACCGTTCATGTAGGCGAGCAGTGTCTGCTTGACGATGATGTAGAGGCGGTTCTTCTTCTCGCGCACCGTCTTGATCTTGGTGGCGACGGGCCCGACCACCGCATAGGACAGGAAGATGCCGAGGAAGGTGCCGACAAGTGCTGCGCCGATCAGGCCGCCGAGGATTTCCGGCGACTGGTCGAGCGCGCCCATGGCCTTCACCACGCCGAGCACCGCCGCGACGATGCCGAGCGCCGGCAAGCCGTCGCCGACCGCCACGAGGGCGTGATAGGCCTTCATCTTGTCGGTCCGGATCGTCTGGATTTCCTCGTCCATCAACGCCTCGATCTCGTGCGAGCGGGCGTTGCCGATGATGATGATGCGGCAGTAATCGCAGATGAAATGCGTCAGGTCGTGGTTCTTCAGCACGGTCGGGAAGGCCTGGAAGATCGCCGACTCCTCCGGATTGTCGATATGCGCCTCGACCTCGCTGCGCGACTTCGAGCGCAGTTCGCGCATCAGGCTGTGCAGGACGCCCAGCGTCTCCAGATAGTCCTGTTCCTTCGGCACCGCCTGCTTGAAGGCCTCGAGGATGCCCTTGCCGGTATCCTTCACGGTCTTCATCGGATTGGCGACGAGGAAGGTGCCGAGCGCGGCGCCGCAGATGACCACGGCCTCCCACGGCTGCACCAGCACCTGAAGGTGGCCGCCCATGGCCATGAAGCCGCCGAGGACGCAGCCGAGCGTCACCACCAATCCGATCAGAATACCCACGAGAGGTCCTTCCGCATTTCACGCCAGGATCGGGACGATAGTCCGCGTGCCTTGTGTGAGGCTTGAATCCGTAGAGGCGGCGATTCAGCCTCGCACAAGGCAGGCGGCTTACGGTGCGGTGATAGCTTCGGCCGGAGGCGCGTCTTGCTCAACACCCTTACCAGCTACCAGCTGATAACCAGAGACATCGGTAAATCGATCGACCGGATCGAGAAGCAGCCGATGGTCGACCGTGAGACGAAATACTACCTCGACAACATCACCAAGGTGAAATCGATCGACGATTTCGTCAACAACGACCGTCTGTTCAAATATGCCATGAAGGCATACGGGCTGAGCTCCATGGACTACGCCAAGGCCTTCATGGTCAAGGCGCTGAAGGAAGGCGTTTCCAACCCCGACAGCTTCGCCAACAAGCTGACCGACAAGCGCTATGCCGAATTTGTAGCGGCCTTCAACTTCGCCGCCAACGGCGCCGACGCCACCGTCTACAACAAGGCGCAGCAGCTGGTGACGAAGAACTACGCCATCCAGGCGCAGATCGCCGGCCTCGACCCCAACTCCAACTACGTCAAGGGCGAGACCACCTACTATCTCGCCAACATCACCAAGGTGAAGTCGATCGACGACCTGATGTCGAACAGCCGCCTCTACACCTACGCGCTGGCGGCGTTCGGCCTCGATGCGGCGACGGAGGACAAGGACCTCATCAAGAACGTCCTGCAGGGCGGCGTGCGCGACCCCAACAGTGTCGCCAACACCATGACCAACAAGGCCTATGCAGCGCTCGCCTCGGCCTTCAACTTCGAGGCCTATGGCGAGAGCGCCACCACGACCAATCCCGCGCAGCAGCCGACCGTCGACAAATACATGCGCCAGACGCTGGAGGAGGATGCCGGCCAGTCCAACGAAGGCGTGCGGCTGGCGCTCTATTTCCAGCGCAAGGCGTCGACCATCACGAGCTGGTACCAGGTGCTGGCCGACACCGCCCTCGCCAGCGTGGTGCGCACGGCGCTTGGCCTACCCGACTCCTTCGCTTCGGCCGACATCGACAAGCAGGTGCAACTGTTCGAGCAGAAGCTCAACATCACCGACTTTTCCGATCCCAAGAAGCTCGACAAGTTCATCACCCGCTTCACCAGCCTGTGGGAGATCAACAATCCCACCTCGGCGCCGCAGACGGCGGCGAGCGTGCTTTTCGCCCAGCCGGTCACGGTCGGCATTTCGACCGACCTGATGATGGCCATGCAGAAACTGAAATTCTGAGGACGCCATGCGGGACAGTCTCTACGTCGCCATCTCGGCCCAGATCGCCCTCGAGCGCCGCCTCGACACGATCGCCGACAACGTCGCCAACGCCTCCACCGTCGGCTTTCGCGCCACCGGCGTGAAGTTCGAGGACGTCGTGTCCGGCACCGGCGACCGGTCGGTCTCCTTCGCCTCCTCGGGCAAGACCTATCTCTCCAGCGCCCATGGCTCGCTGACCGAGACCGGCAACCCGTTCGACTTCGCCATCCAGGGCGATGCCTGGTTCGCCATCGAAACGCCGGCCGGAACCGTCATGACCCGCGACGGCCGCTTCTCCATGAACGACAGCGGCGAGCTGATGTCGATCGAGGGCTATCCGGTGCTCGACGCCGGCGGCGCGCCGATCCAGCTCGACCCGCGCGACGGCGCGCCCAAGGCGGGAGCCGACGGCTCGCTCCGCCAGGACGGCCGGCTCGTCGGGGCGCTCGGGCTCTACACCTTCGATCCGGGCGAGAATTTCACCCGCTACGGCAATTCCGGCATCATCCCGGCGCGCACGCCGGAGCCTCTCACCGACCGCTCCGATGTCGGCGTCGCACAGGGTTTCGTCGAGGAATCCAACGTCAACCCGATGCTCGAGATGACGAAGCTGATCAGCGTCCAGCGTGCCTTCGAGAACGCCGCCGCCCTGCTGCGTCAGAACGATTCCTCCACCGACGAGGCGATCAAGACGCTCGGCTCGAAGTAACGCCATGTCCGCCGACCTGCCGTCGACCCGCTCGCTGGAGAAACGGCCCGACACCGGGCCGGAGAACCAGCTTGCCGCGCTGGAGAGGGTCTGGCGCCGGTTCGGCGACGGCGCCTCCCTGCTGAAGCGCGGCGGACGCGTCACCGAAGTTTCGGCCACCCACTACAAGGTGCGCGGCCTGTCCGAGATCGCCAGGCTGGGCGATGTCGTCGAGCAGCGTGGCCAAGCGGGCACGCGCCGTGGCGAGATCGTCAAGATCAGTCGCGACGAGGTCGTGGTCGCGCCCTTCGAACGCAGTGCCGACGCCGGCATCGGCGACGCCGTCTTCCGTCGCGGCCCGCTGACCGTGTCGCCTCACCCGACCTGGCGTGGACGCGCCATCGACGCCCTGACCCGGCCGATCGACGGCGGACCGCCCCTCATTCGCGGCGACGATGGCGATGGTCAGGCAGCCACCCCCGGCGCCCTGTCGCGGCAGCGCGTCGGCACGTCCTTCATGACGGGCGTGCGCGTCATCGACATCTTCACCCCGCTCTGCTTCGGCCAGCGCCTCGGCATCTTCGCCGGCTCCGGCGTCGGCAAGTCGACGCTGCTGGCCATGCTTGCCGGCGCCGACGCATTCGACACCGTCGTTGTCGCGCTCATCGGCGAACGCGGCCGCGAGGTGCGCGAATTCCTCGAGGACACGATCGGCGACAGCATGGCCAAGACCATCGCCGTCGTCGCCACCAGCGACGAAAGCGCGATGATGCGGCGGCGCGCGCCGGACACGGCGATGCGCGTCGCCGAGCATTTTCGGGACCAGGGCCACCGCGTGCTCCTGGTGCTGGATTCGATCACCCGCTTCGCCCACGCGCTCCGCGAGGTGGCGACCGGAACCGGCGAGCCGCCCGTGGCCAGGGGTTACCCGGCCTCCGTGTTCACCGAGTTGCCCAAGCTTCTGGAACGCGCCGGGCCCGGTGCCGAGGGCAAGGGGTCGATCACCGCCATCATTTCCGTGCTGGTCGACGGCGACGACCACAACGACCCGGTGGCCGATTCCGTGCGCGGCATTCTCGACGGCCACGTCGTGCTCGATCGCTCCATCGCCGAGCAGGGCCGCTATCCGCCCGTCAATCCGCTGTCGTCAATCTCGCGCCTTGCTGGCAAGGCTTGGAGCCCGGAGCAGCGCGCCCTGGTGACGATGCTGAAATCGATGATCTCTCGCTTCGAGGATACGCGCGACATCCGCCTCCTCGGCGCCTACCAAGGCGGCGTCGACGCCGAACTCGACAATGCCGTGCGCCAGGTGCCGCTGATCTACGAAGCACTGACACAATCGCCGAGGGACAGGCCGTCGGCCGACCCGTTCTCCGACCTCGCACGTCACCTCAGGGGCAAGCAGAATGCAGATGCAGCAGACTGAGCGCCTCCTGCGCGAGATGATCGAGGAAGCCAAGGCCGCCAAGGAGGTCGAGGCCAGTCGCGGCTCCGCGATCGACGGCCTGTTTCCGGCCAGAGAATGGCCGCAGCCGCCGCGCGCGCAGTTCCCCAAGCTCGGCAAGAAGGCTGGCAGGCGCGGCGATTTCGTCATTGCCGCGCTCGGCATCACACTCGGGCTGATCTGCGCGCTGTTTCCCTGGTACATCTTCTACAATCAGGACCAGTTCGGCGTGCAAGCCATCAAGTTCGGCGGCAGCGGCTCCAATGCCGGGCGGGTCGGCGGCGGCGCGGCAATCGGCGGCGGTGCCCCGCTAACCGCGAGCGATATCCCCTCGGCGCAGCTCGACCTGCTGGCGACGGGCACACTGCAGGACAAGCCCGAGAGCCCTGACCAGGCGCCCGGGCTGGACCAGCAGCCCTTTCCGGGCGATGCCGGCAAGTTCAGCCTCGTCCACGTCGCCAACGGCCGCGCCATGATTCAGGACGACGCCGGGCTATGGATCGTCCAGCGTGGCTCGGTGCTGCCCGATTCCAGCCGCGTCGCCGCGATCGAACAGCGCAACGGCAAATGGGTTCTGGTGACCAGCACCAACCAGGTGATCGCACTCACCAGATAAAGACGGCCGCGCCGAAATCGCGCAGGCCTCCTCACAAGACACGCGCGGACTAGGGCCAGGAACCACGGTTCCCGCGCAAGGTCCGCGCAAGACTGGACGCCTACTCTCTGGGAGCATGCCCGGAGATTCCCATGGAGCCCGTGACCCTTTTCGACCTTGCCGCCAAGCAGTCGCAATGGCTGGCCGTGCGTCAGTCGACGATTGCCGGCAACATCGCCAATGCCAACACGCCCGGCTATGTCGCCAACGACGTCGAGTCCTTCGACAAGGTGCTCGACCGCACGGCGGTATCGTTGCGCACGACCGAGGCAGGCCATCTCGGCGGCAACACGGTCAACGCAGGTTTCCGCATCAAGCCGCAGGACAATGACGGCGTCGTCATGCCGTCCAAGAACACGGTGGTACTGGAGAACGAGTTGATGAAGGCCGGCGAGGTGCGCCGCTCCTTCGAACTCAACACCGCCATCGTGAAAGCCTTCCACTCGATGATGATGATGGCGGTGAAGGGCTGAGCATGGACGCGCTGACCGCAGCCCTCAAAGTCGCCGCCTCGGGCATGGGCGTCCAGTCTGAAAGGCTGCGCGTGGTTTCCGAGAACCTCGCCAACGCCCAGTCGACGGGAACGGCGCCGGGCGCCGATCCCTATCGCCGCAAGACCATCAGCTTCGTCTCGCGGCTGGACCAGGCCACCGGCGGTTCGCTCGTCGAGGTCAACTCGATCGCCCGCGACCCGGCGGACTTCCCCGTCGAGTTCCAGCCCGGCAACGAAGCCGCCGACGAGAAGGGCTACGTCAAGATGCCGAACGTCAACGTGCTGATCGAAATGGCCGACATGACCGAGGCGAACCGCTCCTACGAGGCCAACCTTCAGGTCATCAAGCAGGCGCGCGACCTGATCTCCATGACCATCGACCTGATGAGGAACCAGTCGTGATCGGCGGCATCAGCGGTATCGGCCCGCTTCAGTTCAAGCCGGCGCTCGACGGCGCGGACGCAGGCGTCAGCCCGGCGCAGGGCGGCGCGGCGTCGATCGGTGGCGGCGGCTCCTTCGCCGATCTGCTGAACCAGGCGGCCTCGCGGACCGTCGGCACGCTGCAGAACGCCGAGCAGGTTTCGATGCAGGCCCTCAAGGGGGATGCAGACACCCGCCAGGTGGTCGACGCGGTGATGAGCGCCCAGCAGGCCCTGCAGACCGCCGTCGCCATCCGCGACAAGGTCGTCTCCGCCTATCTCGAAATCAGCCGCATGGGCATCTGAGGAACCTGTCGTGAAAGCACTCGCCATCGCCGCCACCGGCATGAACGCCCAGCAGACCAACCTGGAAGTTATCGCCAACAACATCGCCAACATCAACACGACCGGCTACAAGCGGGCACGCGCCGAATTCTCGGACCTGCTCTACCAGGTCGACCGCACCCAGGGCGTGCCCAACCGTTCCAACGCCTCGCTGGTGCCCGAAGGCGTCTCGATCGGCCTCGGCGTGAAGACCACGGCGGTGCGCAACGTCCACACGCAGGGCGAACTCACCAGCACCGGCAACTCCTTCGACCTGGCGCTGACCGGCCGCGGCCGGCTCCAGAGCGCAGGCGCCGATGGGGGCGCGCTCTACGCACGCGCCCGCCCCTTCAACACCAACGCGACGGGCCAGCTCGTGACGGTGGACGGCGCCGCCGTCATCCCCGCCATCACCGTGCCGGCCGACGCCGTCGAGGTCATCGTCAACAAGACCGGCCAGGTCTTCGCCCGGATCGACGGACAGACCAACCTGCAACTGCTCGGCCAGCTCCAGCTCGCCAATTTCGCCAACGAAGCGGGCCTCGCGCCGCTGGGCGACAACCTGTTCCAGGAAACCTCGGCGTCCGGCCCGGCCAATGTCGGCGTGCCTGGGGATCTCGGCTTCGCCACCATCCAGCAGGGCTATCTCGAGGCGTCCAACGTCGATCCGGTCAAGGAAATCACCGAGCTGATCTCGGCGCAGCGCGCCTACGAGATGAACTCCAAGGTGATCCAGGCGGCCGACGACATGGCCTCCATCGTGTCCAAGAACATCAGGTAGCGAAAATGCGCCGGCTGCCCCGCCTGTCCGTCCTTCGCCGCGCCGCGCTGGCCCTCGTGCTGGTCGCCGGCGCCGTGCCGGCTTGCGCGCAGGAGACGACGGCGGACGGCGCCAGCGAGGTCGTGCTGATCCCCAGCCGGGTCATCTACCCCGGCGAGACCATCGATCTCGCCGCCCTGAAACAGGTGACGCTGGCGCCGGGCAAGCACCGGCCCGATGCGGTCGCAACGCTGGCGAGGGAACTGGAAGGCAAGGTCGCCAAACGCACGCTGCTGCCCGGCCGGTACATCCCGACCAATGCCGTGCGCGAGGCCTGGCTGGTCGAACAAGGTGCCTCGGTGCAGATGTTCTTCGTCGCCGGCGGCCTGACGATCTCGGCCACGGCCGTGACGTTGCAGCCCGGTGCAGCCGGCGACCAGGTCAAGGTCCGCAACGTCGACAGCGGCAAGATCATTTCCGGCACGGTGATGGCCGACGGCACCATCAGGGTCGGTGCCTCATGAAACGCGTCACGGTTCTGTTGATCGCGGCGGCGCTCGGCCTGCAGCCGGCGCTGGCCGACGGCTTGACACCGAAAGCCAAGCGCGAGCTGGCGGCCAGGAACGGCCCGGCCTTCAACGATCCAGAATACAATCCGGCGACCACCAGCCGCATGTTCCGGGTATCGAACGGGCCGAGCTCGCTGCCGCCCGGACAGGTCGCCTCGCGCATCAAGGACCTGGCGCAGTTGCAGAGCTCGCGCGACAACCAGCTTGTCGGCTACGGCCTGGTCATCGGCCTGGCCGGATCGGGTGACAGCCTGCGCAACTCGCCCTTCACCGAGCAGTCCATCCGCGCCATGCTTGAGAACCTCGGCATCGCCACCGAGGGTGGTTCGGCGCGCGCCAAGAACGTCGCTGCCGTCATCGTCACCGCCAACATGCCGCCCTATGTCCAGCCGGGCTCGCGCATCGACGTCAGCGTCTCCTCGATGGGCGACGCCACCTCGCTTGCCGGCGGCACGCTGGTGATGACGCCGCTGAAGGCAGCCGATGGCGAGATCTACGCTGTCGGCCAGGGTTCGGTCATCGTCTCCGGCTTCACCGCCAAGGGCCAGGCCGAGCAGTTGACCCAGGGCGTGCCGACCGCCGGCCGTGTGCCGAACGGCGCCATCGTCGAGCGTGCCGTGCCGGCGGAGTTCGAGGACCAGGCGGTGCTGACGCTGCAGCTCCGCAATCCCGATTTCTCGACGGCCGTGCGCATCGCCGACGCCATCAACGACTACACCAGCCAGCGCTTCGGCGGCCGGGTGGCGGCCGAGCGGGATTCGCGCACGGTGCAGATCAAACGACCCAAGGGTGTCTCGGCGGCGCGCTTCTATGCCGAGATCGAAAACCTGGTGGTCGAATCCGACAGTCCCGCCCGGGTCGTCATCGACGAGCGCACCGGCACCATCGTCATCGGCAACGAGGTCAAGATCTCGCGCGTCGCGATCAGCCACGGCACGCTCACCGTGCGCATCACGGAAGCGCCGCGCATTGTCCAGCCGGAACCGTTCTCGAGGGGCGAAACCGCCGTCGAGCCTTTCACCGCCATCGATGCCAGCCAGCCCAATGCCCGCGTCGCCGTGCTCGACGGTCCCGACCTCGAGACGCTGGTGTCCGGTCTCAACCGCCTCGGCGTCAAGCCGGACGGCATCATCGCCATCCTGCAAGGCATAAAGTCGGCCGGCGCCCTGCAGGCCGATCTGGTTCTCCAATAGGCCATGACGATGTTCGCCCTCCCGATCCGCAAAAGCCATCTCGCCGCGCCGGTCATCGCCGCGCTTCTGATGTGCCCGACGCTGGCCGGCGCCAACGATGCCGAGCCCGTCCGCCAGGTGCTGCCGGGCGGGCAGGCCCCAGAGGCGTCGCAGCAGCTGACGCGGCAGGTCCCGCCCGACGAGAGCGAGATCCAGCGCTTCTGCTCCAACATCGCCGACGCCGCCCGCGACCGCCGCTACGCCCTGCAGGCGGAAGAGCTGAAGCAACTCCAGGCCGGCATCGATCAGCGCATGAAGGCGCTGGAGGCCAAGCGCGCCGAATACGAAACCTGGCTGAAGCGGCGCGAGGTGTTTCTCGCGCGCGCCCAGGACAGCCTGGTCAAGATCTATGCCGGCATGAAGCCCGACGCCGCGGCCGAGCGGCTGGCGATGGTCAATGTCGATCTCGCCGCCGCCATCCTGATGAAGCTCGACGCGCGCAAGGCCGGCGTCATCCTCAACGAGATGGACCAGAAGGCGGCGGCGACGCTCACCGGCATCATGGCCAGCGCGGCCCGAAGGGTAGATCCGTCATGATCCGTAAATTGTGCGTCCCACTGGCTCTCGCGTTGCTTTCCGGCTGCGGCTCCAATCTGAAGGAGGTCGGGCGCGAGCCCGCGCTCTCCCCTGTCGGCTCCGGCATCGCCGATGGCACGACTGGTTCGCTCTACCGCTATCCGCAATCGCCGGCGTCGGCGGGGAAGAAGTTCTCGCTTTGGGACGATCGCCAGAGCCGGCTGTTCACCGATCCGCGCGCCCTGCAGCAGGGCGACATCCTGACCGTCAAGATCAAGATCAACGATCGCGCCAATTTCAAGAACCAGAACGACCGGAGCCGCACCGCCGCCCGCAAGCTCGGTTTCAACCTCAGTGCGCAATGGGACAAGGCGAGCACGGCGGGCAAGGGCTCGGGAAGCCTCGATTCCACCACCCAGACCAATGCCGATGGCGAGATCAAGCGCTCGGAGACGCTGGAGCTCAATGTTGCCGCCGTCGTCACCGACGTGCTGCCCAATGGCAACCTGATGATCAGGGGATCGCAGGAGGTGCGCGTCAACGCCGAGCTCAGGGTGCTCACAATCGCCGGCATGGTGCGGCCCGCCGACATCGGCGCCGAGAACACCATTTCCTACGAACGCATCGCCGAGGCGCGCATATCCTATGGCGGCCGCGGTCGCATAACCGAGGTCCAGCAGCCCGCCTACGGCCAGCAGATCCTCGATCAGGTCCTGCCCTTCTAGGCCGGGGAACGAAACGTGGCAAACGTCGAACAGGCACCGCTCACCAAGGGACCATCCCTCGTCATCCAGCTCGCCATGCTGGGGTTGATGACGGTCGCGGCCATCGGCATGGGCTGGTTGTCCGGCGGCTATCTGCGCGGAGCCCAGGGGCCGGCCGTGGTGCCGGCCGCGCCGCTCGTCGAGGCTCCGGCGGACCACTCGGCGCCAGCGCCCGGCGCCGGCCCGACGCTGGTGCCGCTCACGGCGATCACCACCAACCTCGCCTCGCCGGCTGACACCTGGATCAGGCTGGAAGTCTCCGTCGTCTACGATGCGCCCCAGCCGCCCGCCCTCGCCGAGCAGATCCAGCAGGACCTGCTCGCCTTCGTGCGGACCGTCAAGCTGCACCAGATCGAGGGCGCCAGCGGCTACCAGCACCTCAAGGCCGACCTCGAGGAGCGCGCCGCGCTGCGCAGCGAAGGTCATGCCAAACAGATCCTCATCAGGACGTTGCTGGTCGAATGAGAAAGCTCCTTGTCGCCATTGCGCTCGTCCTCGCGGCCACCTCGCTCGCGGCGGCCCAGCAGCTCGACCTCGGCGGAATAGCCAAGGCCGACGGCACCACCGTCGGCTACATCATCCAGATGTTCGGCCTGCTCACCGTCCTGTCGGTGGCGCCGGGCCTGCTGATCATGGTTACGAGCTTCACCCGCTTCGTCATCGCCTTCTCGATCCTGCGCGCCGGCACCGGCTTGCAGTCGACG
>OFTY01001173.1_pt1 | contig 12617 bp, 12 predicted proteins | sample 1775061 | NCBI WGS metagenome assembly OFTY01 (sample SAMN08195773, study PRJEB24354) | sludge metagenome | isolation source: sludge from phenol fed wastewater aerobic bioreactor B | place: India: Nagpur | collected 2016-09-16 | reverse complement strand
CCGGACCACAATGACCATTCTTGTTTGCTGGAGTTCCCGCATCATGTTTGGCCATCACAAGCTTGAGAAGCGTCGGGGTTTGGTGCGTGGTGCGCAACGTGCTACATTATGATCAAATCCTTTCGACACCGGGGGCTGAAGCGCTTTTTCGAGACAGGATCCCTTTCGGGCATTCAAGCCATCCATGCCAGGCGTCTTCGATTTCAGTTGGCTGCGCTCGATACCGCGGTGGTGCTATCCGACTTGGATATTCCAGGGTTCGACTTTCATCCCTTGAAGGGACTCATGAAAGGCCGGTGGGCGATGTCTGTCAATGGAAACTGGCGTGTCACCTTTGAGTTCAAGGACGGCAATGCCTACATATTGGACTATGAAGACTATCATTGATGACAATGCATAATCCCCCCCATCCAGGCGAGTTCATCTCGGCCGTTTATCTGGAACCCAATGGGGTCAGTGGCCGCGAATTGGCGGAAAGTCTGGGCGTGGCGGCTTCCACGCTCAGCCGGGTGTTGAATGGCTCCAGTCGAGTGACGCCCGAAATGGCGCTGCGTCTCTCGAAGGCGGTCGGGCGCAGTCCGGAAAGCTGGCTGGCCATGCAGGATGCGCATGATTTGTGGCTTGCACGGCAGCGGGTCGATCTGCAGGGCGTCAGCCGTCTGGCTTTTGCCGCGTCTTGAAAATCCTCCCGCCAGCCGCATATATATCGCATCTCGGGGCGTATGCGCCCCTTCCCCATAAAGGGCTCCACCCATGCGATTCGACAAACTCACGACGAAGTTCCAGCAGGCGCTCGCCGATGCCCAGAGCCTCGCGGTGCGCCACGACCATTCCTACATCGAGAACGCCCACCTGCTGGCCGCCCTGCTGGCCGATCCGGACAGCGGCGCGGCCAGCCTGCTCGCCCGCGCGGGCGTGGCGGTGCCGCGGCTGCAGACCGAACTGGACCGCCAGATCAAGGCCATGCCCACGGTCCAGGGGGCCGAGGGCAACGTCCAGGTCGGCCGCGAGCTGCAGGCCGCCCTGGCGCGTACCGACAAGGAAGCCGGCCAGCGCGGCGACGCCTACGTCGCCAGCGAACTCTACCTGCTGGCCCTGGCCGACGACAAGGGCGAGGTCGGCCGCGCCCTGCGCGAGGCCGGCCTGCAGCGCAAGGCCCTGGAGGCCGCCATCGAGGCCGTGCGCGGCGGCGCGTCCGTGACGGGCGCCGAGGACGAGGACAACCGCCAGGCGCTGAAGAAATACACCCTGGACCTCACCGCCCGCGCGCGCGAAGGCAAGCTCGACCCGGTGATCGGGCGCGACGACGAGATCCGCCGCACCATCCAGATCCTGCAGCGCCGCACCAAGAACAACCCCGTGCTGATCGGCGAACCGGGCGTCGGCAAGACCGCCATCGTCGAGGGTCTGGCCCTGCGCATCGTCAACGGCGACGTGCCCGAAAGCCTCAAGGACAAGAAGGTCCTGTCGCTGGACATGGGCGCGCTGATCGCGGGCGCGAAATACCGCGGCGAGTTCGAGGAACGTCTCAAGGCCGTGCTCAACGAGGTCGCCGCAGCCGAGGGCCAGATCGTCCTCTTCATCGACGAGATGCACACCCTGGTCGGCGCGGGCAAGGGCGACGGGGCGATGGACGCCTCCAACCTGCTGAAGCCCGCGCTGGCGCGCGGCGAACTGCACTGCGTCGGCGCCACGACGCTGGATGAATACCGCAAGCACGTCGAGAAGGACGCGGCCCTGGCCCGTCGCTTCCAGCCGGTCTTCGTGTCCGAGCCCACCGTCGAGGACACGGTGTCTATCCTGCGCGGCCTGAAGGAGAAGTATGAGGTCCACCACGGGGTGCGCATCAGCGACAGCGCCATCGTCGCCGCCGCCACCCTGTCGAACCGCTACATCACCGACCGCTTCCTGCCGGACAAGGCCATCGACCTGATCGACGAGGCCGCGTCGCGCGTGCGCATGGCCGTCGATTCCAAGCCTGAGGCGCTGGACGAGATCGACCGCCGTCTGGTTCAGCTCAAGATCGAGCGCGAGGCCCTGAAGAAGGAGAGCGACAGCGCCTCGCAGCAACGTCTCGAAAAGCTGGAGGACGAGATTGCTGATCTCGAAGGCCAGTCCGACGACATGACCGCCCGCTGGAAGTCGGAAAAGGACAAGGTAGGGCAGGGCGCGCAACTGCGTGAGACCCTGGACCGTCTGCGCGCCGAACTGGCCGCCGCCCAGCGCGCCGGCGACCTCGGCCGCGCCTCAGAGATCGCCTACGGCCAGATCCCGCAGCTTGAGAAGCAACTCGCGGATTCCGAATCTCCGGCGGCGGTCGCCGCTCCCCTGACGCCCGAGGTCGTCGACGCCGAACAGATCGCCGCGGTCGTCAGCCGCTGGACCGGCGTCCCCGTCGACAAGATGCTGGAAGGCGAGCGCGAGAAGCTGCTCAAGATGGAGGACGAACTGGGCCGCCGCGTCGTGGGTCAGGACGAGGCGCTGGAAGCCGTGTCCGACGCCGTCCGCCGCGCTCGCGCAGGGCTCAATGATCCCAACAAGCCGCTGGGCAGCTTCCTTTTCCTCGGCCCCACGGGCGTCGGCAAGACCGAGCTGACCAAGGCGCTGGCGGGCTATCTGTTCGACGACGACAACGCCATCACCCGCATCGACATGTCCGAATACATGGAGAAGCACTCGGTCAGCCGCCTGATCGGCGCCCCTCCGGGCTATGTCGGCTATGATGAGGGCGGCGCCCTGACCGAGGCCGTGCGTCGCCGCCCCTATCAGGTCGTCCTGTTCGACGAGGTCGAGAAGGCCCACCCCGACGTCTTCAACGTGCTGCTTCAGGTGCTGGACGACGGCCGCCTGACCGACGGTCAGGGCCGCACCATCGACTTCAAGAATACCCTGATCATCATGACCTCCAACCTGGGCAGCCAGTATCTGGCCGACCAGCCCGAGGGCGAGGATGTCGAGGCGGTTCGCCCGCTGGTCATGGAACAGGTCCGCGCCCACTTCCGGCCCGAGTTCCTGAACCGCATCGACGAGATCATCCTGTTCCACCGCCTCGGCCGCGAACAGATGGGCGGCATCGTCCGCATCCAGCTGGCGCGTCTGGAGAAGCTGATGGCCGACCGCCGCCTGACGCTGGCCCTGGACGACAGCGCCCTGACCTGGCTCGCCGACAAGGGCTATGACCCGGTCTACGGCGCCCGCCCCTTGAAGCGCGTCATCCAGAAGGAACTGGTCGACCCGATGGCGAAGAAACTGCTGGCCGGAGAGATCGAGGACGGCAGCGTGGTGGCTGTGTCAGCCGGCCCGGACGGGCTGGAGATCGGCAAGGCGCGGGTGCATTGATCTCAGACGCCTGTTGACTGATTAGAGAAAGGGGGCGCGATATCGCGCCCCCTTTTTTCTGTCGTCATCCCCCGGTCTTCGCGTCGCCAGCAGATGAAATTTCGTCTGGCCTAGATGGTCTCAGCGGCCGCTCGGATCTCCCAGGTTACATCGCGCGCGCCCTGAAGCGACCAACAACTGTCTTCCAGGCGGAATAGCCATCCATTCGCATGTTTGCGGTATCGGCATCGTGCCTCCAAACTCTCGTGCGGCAAGATGATCGCCCGTTGCACCCGGTAGCGAGCGTCGAACAAAACGGCGGCAAGGTAGTCGAACTTTCTTTCGGGCAGACGGCGAAGGAAGCTCAATTGGCGCGAACCGTTATGGCGGGTAAGCCGACGGCTCTTAATCTGGTAGCGCAGGCCGTCCCTGTCGGTGGCGTCATGGCCTGCCGCCGATGAATTTTCCAGCCCCCAGCCAAATGCGGTTGCAAACAGAAGTTCAGCATAATCGCCAACCGGATTGTTTGAGGTGCGCACCACTTCGCGTCGTCTCAGTTCTTCCATGACCTCAGCATGCAAGGTCAGGAGTTCGCGGATGGACGCGCGGGCTAGCGGCGAAACGTCGGGCGAAGGTTCTGATGAGTTTGTCAGTGTAGATGTGACGAGGGGCTCTTTCGTATTGATCGAGGAACCGTATTCTTCGGGTGGTACGACCTTCCTCAGCATGTTTCCGAGGGTCATTCGGATCTGGCCGGGGGTCAGGTGAGCGTATTGCTCGCGCCGGTCGATGCCATAACGCCGCGCAACCTCATGTAAGGCCTCAAGATCAAGGATTCCGGCGTGAGTGGTGATCTGTGGCTTGAGCCATAGATTGAACGGGTCGTTTTTTGTCAGCCGCTCCCAACGTTCACGTCTTTCCCGACTGATCTTCATCTTATCTCTCCCTAGGGCGATCAACTTCGTTGTGGCGGCTGTATGCGTCAACTTCGGTCGGCATCCTCTTCACCCAGCACCGGCATTACCTCCACCCCGTCGCAGGGGAAGGGGTTCATATGCGGGTGGTTCTCGAACAGGCGGGCAGCCGCCTCGTGGCTGTCGGCGTGCACGACCATGAAGACGGTCAGCAGGTTGACCACGTCCGTCACGGCGCCGTCGTCGTCGATGCGTTTGGTCGGGCCCAGCGGGCCGCCCTGAAAGACGATGGAGTCGCGGTGCGCTTCTTCCCATTCGGCGACGGCGGCGACGCCGAGGCGGGCCGTCTCGGCCTGCTCGGCCTCGCTCATGGCGCGCCAGGCCCGCCATTTGGGGCCGGTCTTGTCGCTGGTGAAGACGGCCAGGTAGTGGGTCTGCGCGCTCATCGAAGCCTCCCGTTTGCGCAAAGGGTCGGTCTTTCGCCGGCCGTGGGCAAGCGGGCCTCCCTGTTCCTTCTCCCCTTGTGGGAGAAGGTGGGCCCGAAGGGCTCGGATGAGGGGTCTCTCCGAAATGTGATGGCGGGGCTATGGGGTTCACGTCCCGCAACCCCTCATCCGTCAGGCTCCGCCTGCCACCTTCTCCCACAAGGGGAGAAGGAAAGTCCGCCGGTCTTCACATCAAGGCTTCGCAGCGCCTGATATTTCCCGCCTCCGCGCCCCGCTCGTCCTCATCTCCCCGCCCCACCTCCCGCCTCCCGTATCCTGGCCCTCGTCCCGTCGCAGGGGAGGGCTCGCTCGGCCGGCGAACCGAAGCGGCGGCGGGAGCGGAGAGAACGGGGTCCGTGTCGGATCGTCGGCCTCCCATCGCGCGCGCCGGGCAAGGGGAACCCCAGCGGAAGGCGGCGACGGTTCGGGCGGGCGGTTCAGGATGTCCTGCGGGCGGCGGAACGAGGCGAACGCCTCGAACGCCGTTCCGCGGCCTCAAGCCGTGCGCAAGCGCGACCGGCCGCAGACATCAGGACGCGGAGCCGACGGGGCCTAGCGACGGGGCGTTCGACCCGTCCGCCAGAGAGGCTCCGGCCAGGGTCGAGGGGGTTACTCGGACCGTTCCAGGACCGCGTCGTCGCGCGGCCTGCCCGTCATGGGCGCCGGGGGTAGCCGCGAACAACGGCGCCTGCCCCGAGCTCATGTCCAACTCTTCGCGCGGGGCGTCGGCCTTCGTCGAAACGGTATTGCTCAATTCTCTCCGGGCGAAGCCCCGGCGCCCCGCCCAGCCCTCTCGCCGCCCGGTCACGCCGAGGCGGGTAAAGCTGTTCCTTCTCCCCTTGTGGGAGAAGGTGGCCCGTCAGGGCCGGATGAGGGGTCTCTCCGAGGTCGGATGAAGGGCACGCTTAGACCGCCGCGCGACCCCTCATCCGTCAGCCTTCGGCTGCCACCTTCTCCCGCAGGGGGAGAAGGAAGACGTGCTCAAGTCGCGAGGGTCCGCGACCCGAGCATAGCGCCCTCAGATATGTATCGCGTGGCCCAGCGCGCGCAGGGACGCCTCGTGGAAGGCTTCGCCCAGGGTCGGGTGGACGTGGATGGTTCCGGCCACGTCCTCCAGCACCGCGCCCATCTCCAGCATCTGGGCGAAGCTGTTGGACAGCTCCGACACGTGCTGGCCGACGGCCTGGACGCCCAGCAGGCGGTGGTCCGACTTCGAGGCGATGACGCGGACGAAGCCGCCGTCCTCGCCCGCCTCGATGGCCAGGGCGCGGCCGATGGCGGCGAAGGGGAAGACGGCCTGGATCACGTCGTCACGGCCCTTGACGTCGTCGGGGCCGAGGCCCGCCGAGACGATCTCCGGCTCGGTGAAGCAGACGGCGGCGATGGTGGTCGGATCGAACACGCGGGTCTTACCGGCGATGATCTCGGCCACGACCTCGCCCTGCGCCGAGCCCTTGTGCGCCAGCATGGGTTCGCCGGTCAGGTCGCCGATGGCCCAGACGTTCTTCATGCTGGTGGCGCAGCGATTGTCGATCTTCACGAACGGGCCGTTCATGGCCACGCCCATGTTCTCCAGGCCCCAGCCCTTCGTCCGCGCGCGGCGACCGACGGTGACCAGCACCTTGTCGGCGTCCAGCTGCATTGGAGCGCCGTCCCTGTCGGTGACGTTCAGCTTGCCGTCCCCGAAACCGCCCGCGCGGGCGCCGAGCAGCAGTTGCACGCCGTGCTTCTCCAGCCATTTGGCGACCGGGTCGGTCAGGGCCTTGTCGTAGAGCGGCAGGATGCGCTCGGCCATCTCGACGATGGCGACTTCGGCGCCCAGCTTGCGGAAGGCGATGCCCAGCTCCAGGCCGATATACCCGCCGCCGACCACCACAAGCTTCTTCGGCACTTCCGGCAGGCTCAGGGCCTCGGTGGACGAGATCACGTCGCCGCCGAAGGGCAGGAAGGGCAGCTCGACCGGCTCCGACCCCGTGGCCAGGATGACGTGTTCGGCGGTGATGCGGATGTCGCCGTCATCGGTTTTGACGGTGCAGGTCTTGGCGTCCGAGAAGTCGGCCCAGCCCTTGATGACCTTGACCTTGGCCTTCTTCAACAGGGCGGCGACGCCGGCGTTCAGCTTCTTGACCACGCCGTCCTTCCACTCGACCGTCTTCGACAGGTCGATGGCCGGGGTCGAGGCGGTGATGCCCAGCGTGCCGTCGCCGGCGGCCTTGGCCACCGTCTCGAACTTGCCTGCGGCATGGATGATGGCCTTGGACGGGATGCAGCCGACGTTCAGGCAGGTGCCGCCGAGGCCCGGCGAGGCGTCCACCAGCACGGTCTCCAGCCCCAGCTGGCCGCAACGGATGCCTGCGACATAGCCGCCGGTCCCGGCGCCGATGATCAGGACTTTGGTCTTGAGGGTCTGGGTCATCAGTTCATCCAGAGCGTGGCCGGGTTCTCCAGCAGGGTCTTGATCTTCTGCACGAAGACCGCCGCGTCGTGGCCGTCGACGATGCGGTGATCGAAGCTGGAGGACAGGTTCATCATCTTGCGCACGACCATCTGGCCGTTCCGCACCACGACGCGCTCCTCGATCTTGTTCGGACCGACGATGGCGACTTCGGGGTGGTTGATGATGGGCGTGTGCACCACGCCGCCGAGCGTGCCCAGCGAGGTGATGGTGATGGTCGAGCCGCTGAGCTCCTCGCGCTTGGCGCTGCCGTCCTTGGCGGCGCCCGAGACGCGGGCGATCTCTTCGGCGGTGTCATAGGCGTCGCGCGCCTCGGCGTGGCGGACGACCGGGACCATCAGGCCGTTCGGCGTCTGGGCGGCGATGCCCAGATGGACGGCGTTGTGCTGGGTCAGCACGCCCGCCTCGTCGTCATAGGTGGCGTTGATGTTCGGCTGATCCTTCAGGGCCACGACGATGGCGCGGGCGATGAAGGGCAGGACGTTCAGCTTGGCGCGGCCGGTTCCCTTGTTCTGGGCGTTCAGGTGGGCGCGCAGTTCCTCCACCGCAGTCATGTCGATGTCTTCGACATAGGTGATGTGCGGGATGCGACGGACGCTCTCGGCCATCTTCTCCGCGATCTTGCGGCGCAGGCCGATGATGCGGACTTCGTTGGTTCCCTCGGCCCTGGCGTAGAGCGAGCCGCCCGAGGCCGCAGCCGGGGCGAACGTGCCGCCGCGCGCGACGAAGGCGTCCAGATCGGCATGCTCGATACGGCCCGCGGGGCCGCTGCCCGGCACGAAGACCAGGTCGATCCCCAGATCACGCGCGCGGTTGCGCACGGCGGGCGAGGCCAGCGGGCGCTCGCCCGGCTGGCGGCCGGTCAGGGCCGGAACGGGCTTGGCGTCGGCCTTGGGCGCAGCGGAAGGCTTGGCGGTCGGTGCGGCGACAGGAGCCGGCGCAGCCTTCTCGGCCTTGGCGACAGGCGTCGCGGCAGCGGCGGGAGCTTCGGCGACATTGCCCTTGCCCTCGACCTTGAAGCTGACCAGCGGACCGCCGACGGCGATCTGCTGACCGGCTTCGCCGTGCAGGGAGACGACGACGCCGGAGACGGGGCTGGTCAGTTCGACCGTCGCCTTGTCAGTCATGACCTCGGCCAGGATCTGGTCTTCCTGAACCGCGTCGCCGACCTTGACGTGCCAGCCGACCAGTTCGGCCTCAGCCGTGCCTTCGCCCACGTCGGGCAGTTTGAAGACGTGGTTCGCGCCGGCGGCGGCGACGGGCGCCGCAGCGGCTTCAGCCTTCGGCGCTTCGATGGCGACCGGAGCGGGCTCGGGCGCAGCGGCCACGGGCGCGGCGGCCGGTTCCTCGGCGGCGGCGTTGCCTTCGCCCTCGACCTCGAAATCGGCCAGCGGGCCGCGCACGGCCATCATCTGACCGGGCTCGCCGTGCAGGGCGGTGACGACGCCCGCGACCGGGCTGGTCAGCTCGACCGTAGCCTTGTCGGTCATGACGTCGGCGACGATCTGATCCTCGGCGACCGTATCGCCGACCTTGACGTGCCAGCCGACGAGCTCGGCTTCGGCGGTGCCTTCGCCCACGTCGGGCAGCTTGAATACGTAACGACCCATCTTAGCGTCCTCCGGCCATGACGCTCTTCAAGGCGTCGGCGACCCGCTGCGGTCCGGGGAAATATTCCCATTCAAAGGCGTGCGGATAGGGCGTGTCCCAGCCGGTCACGCGCGCCACCGGCGCCTCCAGGTGATAGAAGCAGCGCTCCTGAACCAGGGCGCTTAGTTCGCCGCCGAAGCCCGATGTTTTCGGCGCTTCGTGCACTATGACGCAGCGGCCGGTCTTCTTGACCGAGGCCTCGATGGCTTCGATGTCCAGCGGCACGAGGGTGCGCAGGTCGATGACCTCGGCGTCCACGCCCGCATGTTCGGCGCCCGCCAGCGCGACCCAGACCATGGTGCCATAGGCCAGGATGGTGACGTCCGACCCTTCCTTCATCACGCGGGCCTTGCCGATCGGCTCGATGTATTTGTCGGTCGGGACCTGGGCCAGTTCCTGCGCCTTCCACGGGCTGACCGGCCTTTCGTGCCAGCCGTCGAAGGGGCCGTTGTACAGGCGCTTGGGCTCGAAGAAGATGACCGGATCGTCGTCCTCGATCGCCGCCAGCAACAGGCCCTTGGCGTCATAGGGATTGGACGGGATCACCACCTTCAGACCGGCGATGTGGGTGAACAGGCTTTCGGGCGACTGGCTGTGCGTCTGGCCGCCGAAGATGCCGCCGCCATAGGGGCTGCGCACCACCATCGGCGTGGTGAACTGGCCGCCCGAGCGATAGCGCATCTTGGCCGCTTCGGAGACGATCTGGTCGTAGGCCGGATAGATGTAGTCGGCGAACTGGATCTCGACGACCGGGCGCAGGCCATAGGCGGCCATGCCGATGGCCGTGCCGACGATGCCGGATTCCGAGATCGGGGCGTCGAAGCTGCGGCTCAGGCCGTGCTTCTTCTGCAGGTGGTCGGTGACGCGGAAGACGCCGCCGAAATAGCCCGCGTCCTCGCCGTAGGAGACGACGGTGGGGTCTTCGGCCATCTTGACGTCCAGAGCCGAGTTCAGGGCCTGGATCATGTTCATCGCGGCGACAGCGGGCGCGTCCGGGGCGACCGACGCCGGGGCGTCCTTCTGGTCGACCATGTCGGCTTCAATCTTGTCGTTGATCTCGGCCATCACTCAGACTCCTACTTCGCGGCGCTGTTCGACCAGGCGCCAGTCCTCGGTCGCATAGACCTCCTCGAACATGGTCTTCACGCTGGGGCGCGATTGGCCCAGAGTGCCGATGGCCTCGGATTCCTTGGCGGCGGCGCGGACTTTCTCGACCGCTTCCTTCTCGGCTTCTTCCTGCTGTTCGTCGGACCATTCGCCCAGACCGATCAGGTGCTGCTTCAGGCGGGCGATCGGGTCGCCCAGCGGCCACTTCTCATGCTCGTCGCCGGGGCGGTAGCGGCTGGGGTCGTCCGAGGTCGAGTGCGGGGCGCCGCGATAGGTGAACAGCTCGATGATCGTCGCGCCCTGGTTGGTGCGCGCGCGCTCCTCGGCCCACTGGGTCGCCGCCCAGACGGCCAGGAAGTCGTTGCCGTCGACGCGCAGGGCGGGCAGGCCGTAGCCGATGCCCTTGGACGCGAAGGTGGTCTCAAGCCCGCCGGCGATGCCCTGGAAGGACGAGATGGCCCACTGGTTGTTGACGATGTTCAGGATGACCGGCGCGCGATAGACGGCGGCGAAGGTCAGCGCCGAGTGGAAGTCGCTCTCGGCCGTCGAGCCGTCGCCGATCCAGGTGATGGCGATCTTGTCGTCGCCGCGGATGGCCGAGGCCATGCCCCAGCCCACGGCCTGAACATATTGCGTGCCCAGATTGCCCGAGATGGTGAAGAAGCCGTAGTCCTTGGCCGAATACATGATCGGCAGCTGGCGGCCCTTGATGGGGTCTTCGGCGTTCGAATAGATCTGGTTCATCATGGTCGCGAGCGGATAGTCGCGCGCGATCAGCAGGCCCTGCTGGCGATAGGTGGGGAAGCCCATGTCCTCGCGGCTCAGGATCATACCCTGCGCGACCGCGATGGCCTCTTCGCCGGTGCACTTCATATAGAAGCTGGTCTTGCCCTGGCGGTGGGCGCGGTGCATCCGGTCGTCGAAGGCGCGCGTCAGGATCATGGCCTTCAGGCCGCGACGCATCGTCTCAGGGTCCAGCTTGGGATCCCACGGGCCCACGGCCTTGCCTTCGTCGTCCAGCACGCGGATCAGGCGGAAGGCGAGATCGCGCATCTCGGCGGGCGCCGTGCTGACCTCCGGGCGGTCGACGGCGCCCGGCGCATCGAGCTTCAGGTGGCTGAAATCAGGCGTGTCGCCCGGCCGACCCGAAGGCTCCGGCACGCGCAGCGACAGCGTCGGGGTGTTCTTCATCAATGCCTCCCGTCCGGTTGAACCGGCCGCGTTTCCTTATGGATGAGGGCATAGCATGGCGTATGATTGTTGGCTCTCCTAAAAATACCCTTGCCAAATGGCGTTTTGGGGTATTTTATTGCGCAGAAAGCTAATTCGGAGAAAGCCTTTGGCCGACGACCTCGATCCCATCGACGCGCGCATCCTCGACATTCTGCAACAGGACGCGGGCCTGTCTGTCGCCGAGGTCGCCGATCGCGTCGGCCTGTCGGCCTCGCCGTGCTGGCGCCGGATCAAGAGACTGGAGGACTCTGGCCTGATACGCAAGCGTGTCACGCTATTGGACGCCGGTCTTCTGGGCCTGGACTTCGAGGTCTACGCCATCGTCAAGCTGAGCCTGCCGACCCGCGACAACCTGCAGATCTTCGAACAGGCCGTCGAAAGCTGGCCCGAAGTGGTGCAGTGCGCCACCATCACGGGGCGCGAGGATTACGTCCTGCGCATCATCACCACCGACATGCACGCCTTCGACCAGTTTCTGCGCGACAAGCTGCTGACGCTGGGCATCGTCTCCAACTGCGAGAGCCATATCGTCACGCGCGGGGTGAAGAACGTCACCACCCTGCCGCTGGGCATCATCACGCCGCACGTTGGCTGAGGTTGATCGCGCCGTCGCCTTTGGTCAGCTCAGGCGGTCGAAGGCGACGGCGTGAACCTTGTCCCGCCCCAGCAGGGCGGTCAGCGGCGGGACGGGAAACAGGCCTGCGATCGCTGGATCGCGCACGTCCAGACCGCCGGTGAAGGCGCCGAAGGCGGGCAGGATCAGCCGCCGCCCGTCGGTGACGAAGCAGGGTCGCCGCACGCCCCGGCCATAGGCGGCGACGCGGGCGGCGGGATGCAGGTGGCCCGCGACCTCGCCCGGCGTAGGCTCGGCCTGCGGCTCATGGATCAGGAACAGGCCGCCCAGCGCCAGGGTCTCGACCACCCGGCCGGGCAGGCGCTTGAAGGGATTGGCCAGCTCGCCGGCCAGGGCGTCCAGGTCGTGATTGCCCTCCAGCCAGATCCAGTCGCGCCCGGCGGCCAGGGTTTCCAGCCGCGTCAGCTGGGCGCCGTCCATGCGCGACACCGCCTTTGAATCATGGAAGCTGTCGCCCAGCAGGACGACCGTGCGCGGGTCCAGCGCCTCGACCTCGGCCTCGAGCCTGGCCAAGGTCGCAGGGCTGTCATAGGGCGGCAGCATCTGCCCGCGCGCGGCGAAGGCTGAGCCCTTCTCCAGATGCAGGTCCGAGGCGATCAGGGTCTTATGCGTCGGCAACCACAGGGCGCCGGAGCAGCGCAGCACGCAAGGCTGGCCGTTGACCGTCAGCTTCAGCCCGCCGCATGGATGGCGGAACGGGGACAGGGCTGCGCGCAAGGCTGCGTTCATCGCCCTTCTCCCCTTGGGGGAGAAGGTGGGCGGCGGAGCCGCTCGGATGAGGGGGCTGTATCCGCAGGCAAAGCGCTAAACGACGAACACGC
>OFTY01001172.1_pt1 | contig 12619 bp, 7 predicted proteins | sample 1775061 | NCBI WGS metagenome assembly OFTY01 (sample SAMN08195773, study PRJEB24354) | sludge metagenome | isolation source: sludge from phenol fed wastewater aerobic bioreactor B | place: India: Nagpur | collected 2016-09-16 | reverse complement strand
GGGAGCTTTCAATCTGATCAACGGTATCCCTCCGCTTGAGCTGATGCACACAACAAGTTTGATAGATGGGACAAATATTCCCTGGCAGCACACCAATGGATTGATGGGAATGCTGAAATCAGAATCGGAATACAGATATGATAGTTGTGAGTTGAAACTGTTTCATCAGAAGAAGTATTCTTACAAGCCTTACATCCGTTCCTTACAGGTTCGTGTGGCTTATTCCTTTCTGAAAACAATCTATCAGGTTGTATCAGGGCCTCAACCGACCGCTTCGGGTGGTGTATATAATGATTTAGCTACGTTTTCAGGTGCGTTAACACCTCCTGAGATCTACAAAAGTGGTGAGTATGGTATCCCCGTTGGTAAACTGTTACTGGACCAGGAAGAAGAGAAATGGTTTAACGGAAATTCGAATATGACGATCAGTAACAGTTATTCCTATGATAACAACGGGTACCTTCAGCCCTCAAGAATAACAACAGTGAATAGTAAGGGCGAGACTATTGAGAAAGGGTTAAAGTATTCTTACGACTTTACCAGCGAACCAGTGTGCAGCACCATGGTAGTAAAGAACATGCTTAGCCCGGTTATCGAAGAGACTATAAAAAATATTACGAATAACAGGGAACTGTCCAAAACGAGGAATAACTATTCAACATTCTCAGTGGGCACAGGTTTTATTGCACTTTCGTCCGTGATGAAGTCATATAACGGAGGGGCATTGGAAAATGAGGTAACATTCGATCAATACGACCAACGGGTTAACCCGCTTCAGTTGACCACACGAGATCAGATTGTCAAATCGTATGTATGGGCTTATGACGGACAGTACCCGGTTTCTGAAATTGTGGGGATGACATATGCCGATGTCAATACTATTGTGAACCCAGGCACTTCACAACCTATCAGCGGTAGTTATGATGAGGGCGACATTAACGGGAGGATATCAGGTTTGAGAAGTGCCGCAAACAATAACAAAGTAAATGTTGCCACCTTTACATATAAACCCCTGATTGGTCTGATCAGCAAAACAGACCGTAACGGAAGAAAAGAGTTTTATGAATACGATAATGCGGGGCGGCTCAAAACGATCAGGAACAATGAAAACCAGATCGTCAAACAACTGGAATATTCACTTGCCGGAAATACTGCCAGCTGGCATCTCAATAACAATTTCTACGAGCTTCCCGGTAATGCCACAGCGATACTGCCACAGGCCTGCGGCCCCACGTCCCAACGAATAAACATCTCCCTTCAAACATATGTACCTCCCGGGAGTATGGAATCGCCCAATACAAATCTGGAACTTTATAATGGAGGGTTCCTAATGGAAAGCGGCGGGTTCCCGGTAGTATCCACTTCTAATATTTATACGAATCAAATGAACGTTCCAGTAGGAACTACTTTTGATATCCGTTTTGTGCCTTCTCCATATTACACCGGTCCGGAGATAAAGTATTATTATACTACGCCGGCGGATCCCAATACGTTTATCCGGGTTTCTTCCGGAAGCATTATCAGCTTCCAGGTACCAGTGAGTGGCAGCTATGTGTTCTATGCCGATAATACAGGAACGATTATCGGGCAGTAACGCCCAGAGACAATACCATCAAAATTTTTGACGGAAAGTTTAACACAGAATCAAAATGAATCAAGTTACCCAAATAGTTTACCGGAGATTATTAACGGTTTGCATAATGTTCACCACCATATATTGTGTTGCCCATGGTCAAACTCCCAACGGAAGTATACGTCCAGGTGCAACTGCCCGCCCGGCCCCGGCCGCATATCCATCCGGAGCAAACGTAAGCTATATCCGCAATTGGGAACCCTCAAAACCGTTTACAGATCCCTTGGCAGTAAGTGCAAGCACCAGCGTTGTCGATGCCAAACGCGTTACACAATATTTTGACGGTTTAGGGCGTCCGCTGCAGACAGTGAACAAGGGGATTGCTTTTGACGGACGAGACCTTGTGACTCCAATTGTATATGATGCATTTGGAAGAGAACAGTATAAGTATCTCCCTTATGCAGTGGCTGGGTCGGGTAATTTCAGACTCTCACCATTTATGGAACAGGCTGCATTTGCGCAAGGACAATATCCGGGCGAGAGTGTGTTTTATAGAGAAACAGTATTCGAAGGATCGCCACTCAACCGGATAAACAAGACATTAGCTCCTGGCAACAGCTGGACGGGGGCCGGAAAGGGTGTCACGAATGCATACCTGCTCAATACAACCGATGATGCGGTGAAAATCTGGGATATTGGCGTGGATGCAAATGATTATCCGACTGCACGCCCGGTTGATTATGCAGCCGGACAATTGTACAAGAACGTGACAGAAGATGAGATGGGACATAAGGTGGAGGAGTTTAAGAACATAGAAGGACAGATGATCCTGAAGAAAGTGCAAATAGCAGCGAATCCAGGCCCTGGGCATACAGGCTGGTTGTGTACTTATTATGTGTATGACGACTTGGGGGACCTACGCTATGTTATCCCGCCGAAGGCAGTAGAGGAGGTGTTGATGAGCAATAATTGGAGTCTGGCAGATGCTGGTGTTAGATCCGAACTTTGCTTCCGATATGTGTATGATTATCGTCACCGGATGATCACAAAACAAATACCTGGCGCTGCTCCTGTAGAAATGGTTTATGATACCCGAGACCGGTTAGTGTTGTCACAGGATGGCAAGTTAGCTGCCATGGGTAAATGGCTGACCACTTTTTATGATGAGCAAAACAGGGCGGTTATGACAGCCTTGTACACAACTTCTCAATCCGCGGCCACTTTGCGCGGTTTGTTGCAAACAGCTACTCCGGCTCGCACGATTACCCAAATCATTCATCCGCCAGTGAGCCTGACGGCAAATAATCATGATGGTCGTTCTGTCTATAAGGCGGCACAGGAGATTGTTTTCGAATATGGCTTTGACAGTGGTACCAGTGAGTTTGAAACAGAACTGAATGCCGCTGCCACACTAACTACAGAGATGATCTACGCCAGCAGCCCTTTGTCAGGCCTGGATGAAACCAAACTGGAGCCGTTGGTATATACCCATTACGATACATATGATTATGAGGGACAGAAAGCTTCGCAGCCGGCTTTCTTAAGTGGTATTCCCTACAGTGGAACGCCGTATACGGATATTCTACCGATAAGCCAGCAGACTAAAGGAGCAATTACCGGCGCTAAAGTACGGGTATTGGAAGGTAATGGTAACAATGATCGTTGGTTGGTAACATCTACCTATTATGATGCCAAGGGCCGAATTTTGCAAACGGTGGCAGACAATGCTACCGGGGGAGAGGACATCACTTCGAATCTGTATAATTTCAATGGTCAGCTGCTCAGCAAACTGTCTGTATGGCGCAATCCGCGCAGTGAGGCAACACCGGAGATCAGGCAGTTGACAATGCTGGAGTATGATCATGGCGGCCGGTTGGTGAAGGTGCGGAAAAAACTGGGAGAGAATGGAAGTGTAGTGGATATCGCTTCCAACGATTATGATGCGTTGGGGCGGCTGAAGAAAAAAACTTTTAAGCGAAGCGATGGTAGTGTATTAGAGAGCCTCGATTATGACTATAATATACGAGGTTGGCTGGAGGGAATCAATAAACTTTATGCGAATGGGGGAAGCGGCCATTTCTTTGGTCAGGAACTCAGCTATGACTTTGGCTTCGACGCTACCCAGCTTAGTGGCAATATTGCTGGTATCAAATGGAAAGCTTTTAATGATCCTACCCAGCGGGCGTATGGTTATAGCTACGATCCGGCTAATCGCCTTTTGAAAGCCGACTTTACGGAGAAAAATGGTAACTGGGGGAAGAATGTGCTGATCAACTTTGACGTGATTATGGGTAGCAATGGAGGCAATGTGGCCAGTGCTTACGATGCCAACGGCAATATCCAGCGGATGCAACAATGGGGTGTTATTGGTGTGGGAGTGAGTGGAAAAATCGATGATCTGTCATATGTCAATAAATATAATAGTAAACCCAGTAATAAGTTACAGTCGGTCAATGATGGCGGAAACAACAGTAACCCTTCACTAGGAGATTTTAAAGAGCTTGTACAGCAGGAAATAGAATATAGCTATGATGTTAATGGGAATATGATCAAGGATGAAAATAAAGGTATTGGCAACATTACCTATAACCATTTAAATCTACCGCAACAGATTGATATTACAGGCAAAGGAACCATCAGATATATTTATGATGCGACGGGTATCAAACGCCGCAAGATTGTTACAGATCAGACTGGTACGCAGGTAAAAGTAACTACAACGGATTATAATGAAGGGCTGGTATATGAAAATGATAACCTTCAACTGGTTGGGCACGAGGAAGGCCGAATTCGGTTGAACTATACTGTGCAGCCATTGGGATATACCTATGATTATTTTATCAAAGATCATTTAGGTAATGTACGTACAGTGCTTACCGAAGGAACCAGTCAGAACCTGTACCTGGCTACGATGGAAGTACTCCGAGCGGCCACGGAAAATGCGTTATTCAGTAATATTGACGCCAGCCGCGTGGCCCGGCCTGCAGGTTATCCGCAGGACGCGACCACAGCGTCATCTGGTAATAACGAATATGTGGCAAAACTTAATGGCAACCATCCTGATAAAAAGATCGGCCCCTCCATTGTTTTGCGTGTGATGGCGGGGGATACTATCCGGATAGGAACTAAGGCATTTTACAAATCTGTTGGATTGGGTAGTAGCAGAAAGGGTACCACTGTGGGAGATATGGCCAGGGCGTTGGCAAGTACTTTTGGGAAGAGTTCTCATGACCAATCCGGTGGGGTACATGGTGGTGGCAGCAATGCCTCTCCATTTACTGAACGCTTTTACGGCAACGAATACCAGCGGCTCAAACAGAAAGAGCCAGGACACGGCAACCAGGCGAAGCGCCCGAAAGCCTACCTGAATTTTGTGTTGTTCGACGATCAGTTTAAATTAGTAGAAGAAAACAGTGGTGTTAAACAGGTGCAGGCACAGCCGGATCAATTGCAGACACTGGCACAGGATAAGATGGTAATGAAGAAGAGCGGTTTCCTGTATGTTTACACCAGCAATGAAACTCCGCAGGATGTGTTCTTTGACAATGTGACTGTGCTGACGAATCCGGGGCCGGTGTTGGAGGAGACGCATTATTATCCATTTGGGTTGACGATGGCTGGGATCAGTTCCAAGGCTGCGGGTAGCCTGGAAAACAAATATCGTTACAACGGCAAAGAGCTACAGAACCAAGAGTTCAGCAATGGTAGCGGACTGGAGTGGTATGACTATGGTGCCAGGATGTATGATCAGCAGATTGGGAGGTGGCATGTCCCTGATGGTAAATCAGATTTATATCTAAACTGGTCTCCTTATAACTATGCGTTCAATACGCCTCTCAATGCTATCGATCCTGATGGAAACTTAGTGATATTTATTAATGGCATGCATACAGGGGCTGGTGGGAAACCAGATTATTGGCGTGGCTATACAAGAGAGGCTGTCGGTCTTAGGTCTGAGAAAGGTTTAGGAGGATGGAGGACTCAGCAGATATATGGAAATGTATATAGGGAATTTGATAAAGGAATAATGACACAATTTAATGATAATCATTTGATTGATATGAAGCTACAATATATAGACGGTGCTATGGGCGGATCGGGTAATTTGAATAATCTATCACCCGAACTTAGATCGGATGCTGGTTATACATACGGTCTTTTGCATGCGGAGGAGATTGTATCAAGTCTTCAGCGTTCGGGAGGTGCCATAACTGAAAGCCTGAAAGTAGTTAGCCATAGTATGGGAGGGGCATACTCGAAGGGATTTGTTAAAGGGATAATCGAGTGGGCAAAGGCTAATCCTGAAAAATCAAACGGCCTAAGAATAAGCGTTTTTGATTTTGATCCTTATCAGGCAGGGCATCTAAAAGCAGAAGCAAAAGTACATACAGAGCAATACAATCATGCTGATAATTGGAATTTAATGGAATTTGGCTTCTTGGCTAATCAGAAACAGGCTGGTATCGATGATAAGGAGGGGCTAGTAAATGGAGATAACAATAAGTATCGAGAAAATTCCCTTAAAGGTGCACATGCGGGGTCCCATAGTATTCTTTCCTTCTTTAATGATATATCTAACTTGGAGGAAGGGACATATAAACTTGTAAATGGAAAATGGGTAAGATAATGATTTGGCTCCAACGGAAAGTAATTATAATAACATGCATTTATTTTAGCATGTCGTCTTGTGCTGAAGTTGATCGGCCATCAAAAAAAATATCGAAAGATCTGTATCAAAAGGATAGTGTTTATTTGGGGAGTACCTTAAGAAAAATGGTTGATAATAACATTGATCCCTTTGTTGCAAAAAATGAATTTGATAACCATACAAGTATCTTCATAGACTCAATCATCTATTCTCCTAATTATCTAAGGGCAGTTGTACTAGTTATAACGGATAATTTGAATGCGAAATTTGAAAGCAATTCATTTGCTTCGGGGAAAACCTACAATGGCAACTATTTTTTCTGCTTTAGAGATACAATTTCGTCACCACTAAATATCATAAAATACTCGCCCTGGGGACTAATTCATTTCGAATCATTTGAAACAGTAAAAAAACGACTCCGCGATGAATGTTTTCGTCTTCGTTCTAGTCAGAGATGGAGCGAGGAAGAGTCAAAGTATAATATGACTGACAATCGATTTTGGTTAAGTGATGAATTTAATAGTGTAATTAAACATAGTAAAATTGTCACCTTCGAGTAATAATAACGATTTAGAAGACCTTCACGGAGACACATGTATACGGAGGAATAGTATTTCTTCTACGGAAAAAATGGGTTATGATTTCCTGAAAGGCTACAGGAACGCGGAAACTATCATTGAAAGTTTGCATAGAACAAATGGTATAATAGATGAAACAATAAAGAAGGGATATGCAACAGCAATTTTAAATTATGCCATGAAGGGTAATATAGAGGGTGTGAAAATTGACTTTGAGGCGGATTTTCCGGGAAGAAGTCCTGGATGCTTATCAGTTCACCAGGCTGAAAGAAGCACAGATCATGGCTACAGCATGGATGTGGATATACAATAATCAACGTCCACATAAATCACTGGGCTACCGATCTCCCATGGATTTTCTAAGGTGGCACCAGAAGGTAGATTCATTCCCGACCATACAGGTTGACACTCATCAAAGATGGGAAGATATAGTCCTAAACGTTATTAATTAGGTGCCCCGAAATTTCCATTTTACCACGCTACACTTTTATGGGGAGACGTCAAATGTAAGATTTGCTCCTATTGCTGCCGGGAGTCAATTACAAATAAAAGCAATGGAGAAATTTTTAATTTATGGATATTTTTTTCAGAATGGTAAACTACCACCTGGGAATAAAATTTTTAGATAGATATGATTATTTACTTGATCGAGGAGTTCTCTGTTGATATAGAGAGTAAGTTTAATTTTCTGGTATCATGTGATAAACAAATGAAAGATTTTTTTTACCGCAGGTCTTATGGTGGTGATCTTGAAGTTCTGTATATAGGCTTGTTTTGTATGAGTGCTGGCTTTGAAAACTTTTTCAAACCCCGAAAACCTAGTTATCAAAAAGATAGTTCGATTTATATACATCAAGGTGTTCAGGTTGAGCGTGAAGCAAAGAGTTTGACTTATGAGCTTAGGCTGAATTATCAAGAGTATTTAAAGGCAACTGCGATTAAACCATTGTTAATTCATGACATCTTAAACTCTTTGGACATAATTAGGTCAATGAAAGGGATAAGGGATTTTGATTTAGCCTCATTCCGGCATGATTTTGAAGAATTTTTTAAACTTAACGGATGGTTGTTAAGTTAATGAAAAGCCATTAAAGCTCGGTAAACCGCGAGGGTCTTCATTGATTGAACTACAAAGCGGCTGTCCAAAAAGCAAGGACAGCCCCTTATGTTGTTTGTGTGATTCATTTAATCTCACCTCACATCCCCCAGCCGCCACTTCTGATTATTCCCGTCATGAAATAAATACGTCTGCACCCTCACCCCATTGTCATTCACCGCCCCGCCCGCTACTTCCATACAACGGCCGCTGATCTTGTTGAAGATCATGAAATACCCCGGCTCCCGAACGGAAGGGAAGATCAACCACTTCTGTTTGTCCTGCTGATCGGCGCAATACCAGCTTTCAAGACCGCTGCCGTTACCGGCTTCTGTTCCGCGTACGTCTATGCACTTGCCACTACCCAGTGGTGAAGTGATCTTGAAGTAACCACGACCAGCATCCGCAAATTGCCATCTTCCATGGGCAGCTCCGGGTTGCAGATCATTCAATACAATAGATGTGGCATCAGCCGGCGACGCGTTGGTGATGATCACACTTTTGTTATTGTTGTATTGTGGCTGGATAGTACGGAAGCTACCCGGCCGATAACCCCCTACATTACTATAACCTGTATAACGGGAAGGCATGAACAATTGATTGCCGGATCCTGTGAAGTTGCCTAATTCCATCCATTCCCCGTCATTGGCCCTCGTGGCAGGAACCTGCAGATATTGACCGGACGCAAATGATTTGATGAAAACGGCATCCCGGTTATTGTTGAGTTCCAGTACCCAAAGCTGGTTATTTTGATCATTACCGGGCTCCACCGTCACACGGTTCCCGGCCTGAAGATATTTCCGGAAGCCGAAATTGATGATATAGTACACATTCTTCCCGCTTCTTTGTCCCGCAGGGATCACCATCCATTTCTGATTATGCCCGTCGCAGGCTTCTTTCTGCTCGTAATTGGCATATTGCTGTACTTTATTGCCTTTCGAGAAGAGGGCATCTTCCACTTCTACCATCTTGTTGTTCTGCACGTTCATGAATTCGTACACCGCATTAAAAGGCAGTACCCGCTCCAGATCCACGTTTGAGGCGGTGGCGACAGTAGCCCGGGTGATGTTGGGAGGGCGTACGGCGAAGTTTAGGTTCCGGACAACATTGTCCGTCATATCATAAGTTGTTCTGTCGGAAATACGGTTGACAAAAAGTTCCTGCTGTTCAAACATGGCTTTGTATCTGCTTTCCACAACATTGCCTTCACACTTCAGTACGATCACCGGTTGATTGTTTTCAACCGCTGCACAGATGCAGATCTCCTTGTCCGGGAAATTCGGGTCATAGATGTACACTTCCTTCGTGGCATCATTGTATCCGTATGCGAGTACCTGGTGGCCGAAACCACTCTGCCCGGGACGCATCTGCAACCCCAGTATCAGGTATTCGCCCCGGTCGATGCGTGCTTTTACTTTGTTGTATTCTGCGCTGTAATCCGGTTTGAAAGCAGGGGAAAACGAAATAGCGCTCACATTCTGGAAAGTGGCGATCTGGCTGTGAAAGATATAATCGATCAGCGGACTGGTAGTACTGGTGGCGATAGCAGGCACCTGCACGGATACATCATAAGTCATATCATCAGGTCCGAAAGCCGGGATGGGCACACGGTACCTGAAGTAGTTGAACGCTGCTAGTACCATACCGCCACATAGACCGTCTGTTCTGAAGGCTTCCCTGTTATCCCCTGCTACTTTCACCGAACTATGAAAGCTGTTGGGGAAGTGAAAACCGTGCGTGGCAGGACGGAAAGCCAGCCTGCGTTGTGCGGAAGCGGCGGACAAAAGCATGGCCAGGATGAAGAGCGATAAAAGCTTTTTCATGTATGTAAGGATTAAAAATGAAAGGATAAACGAACTATCTCACCTCTGTGAACCGCCAGATATATTCATCCACCAGCATAGGCGCATTTCCAAGTAGAAAAGGAGAATTAGATTGAAAAACGCGGGAACCAGGTTCAACAACGCGGATAAAATGACCTCCCTGTTCCCGGTTGGCGATGGCAAAGCTGCCGTCTGCCTGTAGTACCAGCTTCCATTGTTGGCTATTCTTCCCGTTTTGCGGCAAGAGTATTGGGGCAACAGATGGCTTTATGTCCAGATTCAATCCGCTTGCTTCATTCGTAAAGATGTAGAACCCGTCCCCCGTTTTCCTGATACGCCAATATTCTTCCCGGGCGTTTCTGGGAGCGAGTAGCTGAAGTTCCGCCTGGGAGTTCTGTTGCACGAGCTTGTTTTGATAGGATGCGTTTCTGTTGGATATCGTATAAAGTTTGTTGGGCGCAATCGCATCCGGAACATAAGGAGGCTGCATGATGGGCTGGCCATCGATCGGGATCTTCTCTACCTGTATGTAAACCGTATAATCACCTTTCAGCTCGTCGTGATCCCTGAACTGCATGCCGAAAACGCCCTTTCCGTAACCCATGTCGGATTCCGCCAGACGGGAAGCCTGTTCGTAGTTCAGCGACAAACCCACAGGATTATAGAAGAACTGGTTCAGTACAGGATTCAGTTGCATGCCGATAGGGCGGTCTTTAGGATCGCCGAATACGTTTCTCTCTACATATACATTGTTACCCGGCCCTTCCCGCTGCATCAGCAGCACGGAAGCAAGATTAGCGTATTCATTTCCCCTGGTGGCCACCATCCGCCTGATGGGATCGTTCCCTGCGGCCAGGTTGACGATGTCAATGATAGGTTTGTTCAGGGCCGTCATCATTTTATTCAGAAAGTCTTCATTCCCGTCCCATTCCCATATGGTGGGCATCACTTGTATATAGCCATTGGAAGCGGAGGAAAGGAGGCCTTCGTACACCAGCAGGGGAAGGCAGTTCTTGGAAATGCGGGCGGTTCTCACCCAGGGTGTGTTGGAAGGCACATTATCACCCGTTTTGATGCCGCCGGCTCTTAGGTCTGCAGTGCCGGCCTGTGCCCGGCGTTCCTCGGGGGCCCGGTTGTTCACATCACCCATTACCAGTGATCTGACGGTGTGGGTGCCTACTACTTCCGGTTTCCCGCTGGTGTTCTTCATAATAAAGGTCTTGCAGAGCAGGAACACCTCGTCCCGCTTCCCGTCCCGTTCCAGCGCATCATCCCATGTTTCACGATTGCAGGTGAAACCGTTGATGGTAACGCGGAAGCCGGATATTGTATTGGCTGGAGGCATCGTCTGGCATTCGGCGGATGCGGCCATCAGCGTCATGACGGCAACAGGAATAATTGCTCTTTTCATTGTATGTTGTGATTTAGCATGAATGTTTGGGACTTTGCATGAAAATGGCTACCTGCGCGAGATTTCGGGGCAACTTCCTATCCGGGATAAAGTTAGGATGAAAGCGGATCGCTTTATTGTAGAAAACCGACATTCTGTGTGCCGGAAAATTTTTCCGGAGCAGGAAGTGGAAAATCCACTTTTGTTTATATTTTTATAGGTGTAAAAAATACGCTTAAATGATCGCGCAAGTAAAGGAGCAATTCCACAAGCTTTTCGGAAAGGAACCGATAATCGTCAGCTCGCCCGGAAGGATCAATCTCATTGGTGAACATACCGACTATAACGAAGGTTTCGTTTTACCCGCCGCTATTGATAAAAAAATCATCTACGCCATTGCCCTCAACGGCACGGATACCTGCAACGCCTATGCACTTTTCAACCATGAAAAAGTCTCTTTCTCCCTTAAAAACATACAGCCCGCACAAGGTTGGATCAATTATCTGCTGGGTGTAGTGCACGAGCTGCAACAGTTGGGGCATGCGGTCAAGGGGTTCGATTGTGTGATCACGGGAGACATTCCCATCGGAGCGGGCATGAGCAGTTCCGCAGCAGTGGAAGGAGGTTTGGCCGTTGGGTTGGATCATCTCCTCCACCTCGGGCTCACCCGCATGCAAATGGCGAAAATCGGCCAGCTGGCAGAACACCACTTCCCCGGCGTGAAATGCGGGATCATGGATCAGTTCGCCAATCTGCACGGGAAAAAAGACCGCGTGATGCTATTGGATTGCCGCAGCCTGGAATTCCAATACTTCCCCTTCGAGTTCTCGAAAGACTATAAGATCGTACTGGTGAATTCGATGGTGCATCATTCGCTCGCTTCCTCGGAATACAACGTCCGCCGAGCGCAGTGCGAGGAAGGTGTAAAGATTTTGCAACAGTTTTATCCCGGTATTCACAGTCTCCGCGATGTAACGCCGGCGCAGGTGGAGCAGCATAAGGACAAACTACCGGCAAAGGTCTACGACCGCTGCCTGTACGTGACACAGGAAAATGAACGGGTGCAGCTGGCCTGCGCACATCTGCAAAAGAACGAACTGAAGGAAGCCGGAAAACTGATGTACGCCTCTCATGACGGTCTCAGCAAATTATATGAAGTGAGCTGTATGGAGCTGGATTTTCTGGCGGACCTGGCAAAAGAGCGGGAGGAAGTAGCCGGCGCGCGCATGATGGGCGGCGGTTTTGGAGGATGCACAATTAACCTGGTAAAGCAGGATCAGGTGGAAGGATTTGTTTCGTTTGTGCAATCCCGTTATAAGGAACGTTTCGGGCAGATACCCGATGTATATGTAACATCGATTGAAGATGGTACAACAGTAAAAGAGCGATGACCTCAGGTCATCGCTCTTTTTTTTGACTAATATTCTTCGTTCAGTCCAAAGATCGGTTTGCGGTTGATCCAGCGGCCCCTGGTGAAGTCCGGGATATACTGCACGGTACCTCCTTCCTGG
>OFTY01001171.1_pt1 | contig 12626 bp, 10 predicted proteins | sample 1775061 | NCBI WGS metagenome assembly OFTY01 (sample SAMN08195773, study PRJEB24354) | sludge metagenome | isolation source: sludge from phenol fed wastewater aerobic bioreactor B | place: India: Nagpur | collected 2016-09-16 | reverse complement strand
TCTAAGGTTTGTTTTGCAAACTATATGACGGTGGCTTCGCCCATATAGTTTAATGCAAAACTGCACCAAGAAGACACCCGACAGAGAAATGAGGTCATTTAAAAAGGCATTAAAGAACAATTTTAAGAAAAAACGACAATAAGCAAAGCAAAAAATAGATTATAAAGAACTCCCTTTACTTCCCCTACCCTTTACCAAAGACTGTTATAACCTCCATTTTTAAGCTTTTATCATATAAACCATCTAATTACTGCATTTTTTCTGTTAAAAGAAAGATGTGATGTCCGCATATGACCGCTATTGACCGGATATGACCGCATAAGTCCGGTATGTTTTTTTTATCAGCGGTATAACAACAGGTACAAAAGTGCTCTTTAGCCCTGATATAACAAGTTTTTTGTACAAATACTAAATCAATACTTTTTGGGTGTTCTTCGAGTGTTGTTCGACACTCCTTCGACTGCGCTTCGCAAAAACGGCACTTTTGTCGAAGGATCCTCGAAGAAAGGTCGAAGGAAAGTGGGAGAAAACAATAAAAAAAGCCTTTTATAAAAAGTAGAAAACTTTTTATTTATTAAAAAAACTATTCTAATATTATAAGTTATTCTTCCTTTTTTATTTTTTTAACGTTGCCACTTCTGTTTTGAGCTCTCGGAGCATACTGATAATTGTACTGCTATCCCAATTAAAATCTTCTTTGGTAAACTCCTGTGTAGCAATACTTGCGGAAAACTCCCATACTTCCAAAAGATCAGTCTTTAAAATTTCATACGGTTCATAAAAATCATTATCAGCGCGTACAACAAGATATTCTTCTTCTATTTTATCCAATCTTTTGTAAGTCATTCCCTCATTTCTGGTAATAAAAATATACCCTTTCCCCTTTTTCAAATCGCGAATGCTTTCCACATATCTTCCTATAATATACGAACTGTCTTTGTGTGGCGGCATCGAATCTCCTTCAACCGAAAAAGCTCTGAACTTTCCTGCTCCCAAAAACGGCAGAGAAATCGTTTGCAGTTTTTCTATATATTCCGGGTCGGCGTATCCGTCCAGATACCCCATAGAAGCTTTATGCGGAATAATTTCGATTCTATTCTCTCTTTCGCCATCTACCACAACGGGCAAAATAATACGATTATCCGGCAGTTCCATAATTTCCTTTAAAGAAATCTTCCGCAAATCTACAGAAAGCAAAAGATCAATACTTACATGATAAAAACGCGATATTTTAAGCAATATGTCCAGGGGCGGATCAGAGGCTCCGTCTTCGTATTTGGCATAACGCCCACGCGTAATGTACAGCGCATCGGCAACTTTTTGCTGAGAGATACTAAGCTGACTGCGCAGATAGCGCATATTTTCCGGCAAAAACGACATTTGATAAATTGCTACAAATTATAGCAACAAATATAATTCATTTTGATATAATCTGTACTAATTTTGAGGTACTAAATATTAAATGAAGGAGGTAAAAATGGAACGGGCAGTTGTCCATATGGATTTAGACACTTTTTTTGTATCGTGTGAACGGTTAAACAACGATAAGCTAAAAAAAATTCCGGTTATTATTGGTGGTGGTGACCGCAGTGTAGTGGCATCGTGTTCTTATGAAGCGCGATATTACGGAGTGCGTTCGGCAATGCCCCTCAAAATGGCATTGCGCCTGTGTCCCAACGCCAAAGTAATCAAAGGCGACATGGAAATGTATTCCAAACTTTCGCATACGGTAACGGAAATCGTCAAAGAAAAAGCACCCGTCGTAGAAAAAGCTTCTATTGACGAACACTATTTGGACATTTCCGGCATGGACAAATTTTTTGGTGCCTATAAATGGACAGAAGAACTCATGCAAACAGTAACCCGACATACGGGACTTCCCGTTTCCTTTACGTTATCGGTCAACAAAACAGTGGCAAAAATTGGCACAGGCGAAATAAAACCCACAGGTAAAAAAGAGATTCGGCAAGAGATGGTTCGTCCGTTTTTGAATCCCTTATCCATCCAAAAAATTCCCGGCGTAGGCGATGCTTCCTTTCAGCTGCTTTCCCGCATAGGCGTTCGGCAAATTGGTACGCTGGCACAAATGCCGGCAGAGGTTTTGCAACAGATTATCGGCAAAAACGGCATTGATCTTTGGAAAAAAGCCAATGGCATTGACCTGAGTCCCGTAGAACCTTATACTGAACGGAAATCAATATCATCCGAACATACCTTTGAAAGGGATACCATTGATATTTTAGAGCTAAAAATACTCCTCAGCGGCATGGTCGAAAAACTCGCCTATCAGCTGCGTTCAGAGCAGTGGCTTACCTCTACTGTTGTAGTAAAAATCCGCTATGCCAACTTTGATACCGAAACCAAACAAAGCCGGATTCCCTATACCTCAGCAGACCATATCTTAACCCAATGCATCCTGGAATTGTTTGGCAAACTTTACAACCGCCGTATGCGCATACGGCTTATCGGCATACGCTTTACAGGTTTGGTTAGAGGCAGTCTGCAAATTAACTTGTTTGAGGATACTCAGGAGATGGTTGCCCTATATCAGGCTATGGATCGGATTAAAAAGCGCTTTGGCGATGACAAGATCGGACGTGCCTGCGGATTTCACTTTACTGCCAAAGAAAAAAAATAATTATGTATCTCAACTGCCACTCTTTTCACAGTCTGCGTTATGGTACCCTTTCTTTAGACGAATTGGTATCGCAGGCACTTGCTTGCGGTGTTACTACACTTGCTCTTACCGATATTCATACCGTTACCGGAATCTATGACTTTGCCAGAGCCTGTCAAAAAGCAGGCATAAAACCCGTGGTTGGCATGGAGTTTAGAGACACCTGCAATCGTTTGCTCTATATTGCACTGGCAAAAAATAAAAGCGGTATTGCAGAAATATGCCGTTTACTAACCGCCCATAACTGCGAGGGAATACCGCTGCCGGCAACAACACCTCATTTCAACGAGGCTATCACCATTTATCCGATTTCCAATGCGCCCGATCAATTAAAGCCCGGCGAATATATCGGCATACGTCCTGATCAGCGAAATATGCTGATTGGTACTGCATGGAAACAAAAAGCAGATCAACTGGTCATTTTACAGCCGGTAACGATTTCGGATACTGTACAGCATAACCTGCATCGCATTCTTCGGGCAATTGATAAAAACGTTGTTCTTACCAAACTGTCGCAAGACGACTTTTGCCGTGCCGATGAAATTATGAAGCCTCAAAGCGAATTGTATGCTCTATTTGAGCAATATCCGCGACTGATAGCCAATACTCAAAAAGTATTGAACGACTGTAATTTTGAGTTTGACTTTAGTACTCCTAAAAACAAAAAACACTACGCGCACGATAAAGAAAGTGACAAAAAGCTGTTGACTCAACTTGCCCAAGCAGGCTTAAAAAAGCGATACGGACTTAACCACACCGCTGCCCGCCAACGGGTAGAAAAAGAACTACAGGTTATTGACGAGCTGGGATTTTGCGGATACTTTCTCATTACCTGGGATATTGTACAATACAGTAACTCTATGGGTTTTATGCATATCGGACGCGGCAGCGGCGCCAACAGCATTCTTGCGTATTGCTTAGGCATAACCGACATCTGCCCCCTGGAACTTGATTTATATTTTGAGCGGTTCCTGAACCTGAACCGCAAAACCCCTCCGGATTTTGATATTGACTGGAGCTGGCAGGAGCGCGATGTTATCCTGCGCTATATTTTTGACCGTTACGGAAAAGACCACGTAGCCTTTTGCGGTACCAATGTAGAATTTAAATACCGCTCTATCTTTCGGGAAGTAGGCAAAGTATTTGGTCTTCCGAAAGAGGAACTTGACGCTTTGGCTACAAATCCCACAAACCTGCACGACAGCAATTCGGTTGCAAAAAAGGTACAAAAATATGGTCAAATGCTTGAAAAATTTCCCAACCAACGCAGTATGCACGCTTGCGGAATCATTATTTCCGAACAACCTATTACCGACTATACTGCGCTCGAAATGCCGCCAAAAGGCTTTCCTATCACGCAATTTGACATGCACATTGCCGAAGAAATCGGCTTTGAAAAATTTGATATCCTTTCGCAACGAGGCATCGGACACCTCAACGACGCGGTAAAGCTTATCAAACAAAACCAAGGGATTGAGGTAGCTATCCGCGATACTTCTCTTTCCAAAAATGAAAACCGATGTAACGAATTTTTAAGCCGCGGAAATACGATCGGCTGTTTTTACATCGAAAGTCCTGCCATGCGCGGTTTGTTGAGAAGGCTTAAATGCGACAATTATCAAACGCTGGTTGCAGCTTCGTCCATCATTCGTCCCGGCGTTGCTCAATCCGGTATGATGAAAGAGTATATTTTCAGACATAACCACCCCGATAAATTTGAATATTTTCACGATGTGTTTAAACAGCATCTGGGCGATACCTATGGCATTATGGTGTATCAGGAAGACGTTATTAAAATTGCCATGCACTTTGGCGGTCTTTCTGCGGCAGACGGCGATATTTTGCGCCGTGCCATGAGCGGAAAAGGAAGATCTCTGTCAGCCCTTCAGCAAGTAAAAGAAAATTTCTTTGCTTCGTGTAAAGAAAAAGGACATCCGGAGGATTTAACACGTGAAGTTTACCGTCAAATCGAATCCTTTGCAGGCTATTCGTTCTGCAAAGCGCATTCGGCATCCTACGCTGTGGAAAGCTACCAAAGCCTTTATTTAAAAGTGTATTACCCGTTAGAGTTTTTAGTAGCCGTTATCAACAATATGGGGGGTTTTTACCGCACCGAAGTATACGTCCACGAAGCCAAAATGTCGGGCGCAGCAGTTTTGAATCCCTGCGTCAATCAAAGCAAATATCAAACTACTTTATACGACACCCACATTTATCTGGGTTTTATGCACCTGCAAGGTCTGGAATCAAAAACCGCCCAACTTATTCCAAAAGAACGGGAACAAAACGGTGCTTATCAATCGCTTGAAGATTTTATCCTCCGCATTCCCATTGGCATAGAAGCCATACAGCTTCTTATTTTTAGCGGCGCTTTTCGCTTTACAGGAAAAACCAAAAACGAATTGCTGATACAGGCACGGCTATTGCTGATTAACTTTAAACCGGAAAACCGCGAGCTTCTTCTTCTTTGCGAACCCGCAAAAGAATATCAGCTTCCGGTATTGGAACGATCTGTTTTTGAAGATGCATTTGACGAGATTGAACTTCTGGGCTTTGCAGTAAGCTGCTCTCCTTTTGATTTGCTACAGACCAAATACCGCGGCAGTACAAAAGCACAAGACCTGGTACACTGCCACCGCCAAGAGGTGAAAATGCTGGCTTATCTTATTTCGCGCAAACACGTTCCAACCAAGCGGGGAACGATGTACTTTGGCACGTGGATTGACGCCTGGGGAACATATTTTGACACGGCTCATTTTCCGGACACACTGGAGCAGTATCCTTTTGAGGGAGGCGGTTGTTACCTGCTGCTGGGCAAAGTGGAGGTAGATTATCACTTTCCGACAATAACAGTTTTAAAAATGGCAAAAATGCCGTTTATCCCCGACCCTCGTTATGCTCACAATAAAGAAAAGCAGTACGAGGTACACCGGCAGATTAAAGAAGATGTATCCATGACCTGGCGCCGCCCCTACCCACAGGAACACGAAATAGGGCTGCCGCGATTAAAAATAAACAAACAACCGGAATCCAAAAAAGAACTGAAGTAATGCCACAGACACAACAACAGGAATACGCCATCGTAGATATAGAAACCACAGGCGGCAATGCCGGCGGAAGCCGTATTACCGAAATAGCCATCGTTATCCACAACGGTACAGAGGTTATTCAACGGTGGGAAACGCTAATAAATCCTCAAAAAGAAATACCGCTCCCCATTTTTGCCCTTACGGGTATTACGAACGAAATGGTATGTGACGCCCCCACTTTTGATGCTGTTGCCGAAAAGATATTTCAAATGCTTTCGGGACGTATATTTGTGGCACACAACGTCAATTTTGATTATTCTTTTGTACGTCATCAGCTGGAAGAATCGGGTTTTGAATGGACGGCAAAAAAACTGTGCACAGTACGCGCCTCCCGAAAAATTAAGCCCGGCTTGACCTCTTACAGCCTTGGAAACCTATGTCACGCGCTGGGTATACCGATAGAAAACCGGCACCGCGCAGGAGGTGATGCCGATGCAACCGCTATTTTACTCTCTTATTTATTGCAAAGAGACAGCGAAGGACATCTGAGCAATATGATTAAAAGCAATTCGCAAGATCAGCGCCTGCCGCCAAACCTTCCGCGTGAAGATTTTGACAAACTGCCCGGCAAACCCGGAGTCTATTATTTTTACAACCACCAAAAAAAGGTTATCTACGTTGGCAAAGCCATCAATTTAAAAAAAAGGGTTGCCTCTCATTTCAGCGGTCACAAAATCACCTCCCAGCGACAGCATTTTTTAAGAGATATCCACGCCGTGTCTTTTGAAGTGTGCGGAACGGAACTCATGGCTCTGCTATTGGAGTCTTGTGAAATCAAAAAGCTTTTGCCGATGTACAACAAAGCACTCAAAAACTTTGAACCCAAATACGGATTGTATGAATACGAGGCACGCAACGGTTATCGGTACCTTGCCTTAGGCAAACGCAGCAAATTTCAATCCTGCCTAGAGGTTTTTAATACCATTCAGGAAGGCATTGGATTGCTTCGCAGCCTGACACAGCAGTTTGAAATAGATTACCGGTTTTACAGCTACGGAACCGCACAAACCTCTCTGCCCCACCCTGCGTCCGATCTGTTAGATTTGCCCGATAAAGCCCAACACAACAAGCAGATACAGAAAGCAGTTGATTTTGTGCTTCATCATAAAACTAGTTTTTTTATAACCGGCAAAGGAAGATGTGCTGATGAATACAGCTGTATCTGGATAGAAGACGGACATTTTTACGGCATGGGATACATCCCGGCAGATACGGGAATTACAGATTCCGAAACTCTTAAAGATTATATAACAAGATATTCCGGCAGCCAATACATCATGCAGTTAATTCGCTCGTATGCTGCCAAACACCCCGCTAAGGTGCACAAACTTTAACGCAATTACCAGAAGCAAAATGCCTATGACTCTTTTTAACGATACGGAACTATTTATATGCGGTACGGACGGCAAGCGAGAATTTGACCTGCCCGATGCGGACGTCATGTTGGTAGATAACTTTTTTACAAAAGACAAAGCAGATTATTATTACGAAGTTTTGCTTCATAATACCCCCTGGCGTCACTACGATATGCCTATGTACGACAAAGTAGTAACGGCACCGCGAATGATTGCGTGGTATCAGGATAAATGTAAACACATCCCGTCGGGCAATGCACCTGAGCTTACCAATGAACTGCAAGAAATTCGAAAAAAGGTTGAAGAAGAAGTGGATTTAAAGTTTAATGCTGTGTTGCTTAATCTGTATCGGAACGGAAACGACAGCGTTTCGTGGCACAGCGACAAAGAAAATAAATCGGGAATAAACCCTGTTATTGCTTCGGTAACCTTTGGGCAAACGCGCTGGTTTTGTCTGCGCCATAAGTTTCGTACCGATGTACCTCCTTTGCAGATTGCTTTGCATCACGGATCTTTTCTTCTAATGGCAGGAAAAACCAACAGCTTTTGGGAACATCAGGTTCCTAAAACCAAAAAACAAGTGTTGCCCCGAATAAATCTTACCTTTCGCAGAGTTATCAAATAACCCGAATAGATAAAGGGTGTTGTTCGACACTCCTTCGACTGCGCTTCGCAAAAACGACACTTTTGTCGAAGGATCCTCGAAGAAGGGTACAAGAAGAGTGAGAGGAAATAATGGTTTAATAATATGGGCGAAAAGGCAAACACGGGGATAAAGGAGTAAAAAACGTTATTTATCTGAAACGCTCCATCAACCGCCTGCTCCCCCGAAGCACCCTACTCCAAAAAACCAGAGAGAAAAAAACCTCTACACTGTTAAAAATAAAACTTCCCCATTTCTAAAAATCAATTACCTTAGCATTGAGGCATTACGGCTATAGGTGTAGTTTTACGAAACCCTTACACCTTTTGTTTCGTGAAAAAATAATGTTGTGCGTAATATTAAAACCAAAAAGATGAAAAGAAACCTTTTAACAATTATTTTATTGACAATAACTTCTCTGACTTATGCTCAGAAAAATTTTATTGACCAACCATTTGTTGAGACAACAGCAAAATCTGACACTCTTGTTGTTCCAGACAAAATTTACATTTCAATAAATTTAAATGAGGCTGACAGTAAAAACAAGAAATCAGTAGAAGACCAAGAAAAATTATTAGAAACCACCTTGAAAAAGTTAAATATCGACACAGAAAAAGACTTATCGCTTCTTGATTTTTCAAGTAATTTCAAAAACTATTTTTTAAAAGCACAAAATGTAATTAAATCTAAAATGTATTCTCTTTTAGTTGGTAATGCAGTTATAGCAGGTAAAGTATTAGCAGAATTAGAAAGTGTGGGAATTTCAAATATAGCCATTGAACGAACAGAATACTCAAAAGCAGAGGAACTATTACTTGAGTTAAAAGCAAAAGCAATCGAAAAATCAAAATTAACTGCCGAAAAACTTGCTAAACCATTAAATCAAAAAATAGGCAAAGCTCTTTATATTTCCGATGTAAATTCAATTTCAAATGTTTTGCAAGGACAAGCACCTGGAATTCAAATTAGGGGAATGTCAAGTTTATACGGTTCAAGAGCAGCCGACCCAATTTATACGGAATTCCAAAAAGTAAAATTTGAAGTACAAGTGAACGTGAAATATGTTCTTGAATAAGATACTACGCACAACACCAGCAACCATTACGAACCTCTATTTCCAAACAAACATTAAAAATAGTTGCCCTTTTTAAGCAGGGTTTATTTTTCAGTTCCAGTACAAAATCTCAAAATTTGACCGGCTTAAAAACGAGCTTTTGAAGTGGTAAAAGAGCAATTTTAAAAACGGATGTACTTCCCCTTACTTTAGGGAGGCAACTTGAACTAAAACCCTTGGTTTTAAACTGATTTTTGACTCTGACTAGACCAAAATCCGTAGCACCCCGCCAATTATCACTTAACCCTCCATTGCGCCCAACACTTGATTTACCTGCAGTATTTGTTGACAGTTTTTATTTTATCTTCTATTAAGGAATCTCGTTTAGTATCGTATTTAAAATCGAATTCATTTAATTCGTTATAAGTACAAATGTAAAAAGATGAACTTCCGTCAGAATATGTTCTTCTTGCGTGAAAAATTGCAATTTTATCTCTAGAAGGTTCATTAGGATTTTTTTCTAAAGTCCATTCTTCATTAAAATCTTGAACCATTAATTGAGGAACTTCTTTTCTAATTCCATTTTCAACTATATAAAATTTTTGATTAATAAAACCTTGTTCATCCTCAAATTGAGTTAGTAATATTCCGTCATTAGGAATGTGATAAATTCTATTTTTGTCTTCATATTCTATTTTTTCACCGCAATTCTGATTAAATATTATCCTAACTTCACCTTTGTAATGTTTTGGAATTAAAAAAGTTTCAGGTTCACAAGTATTTGATATTCCCCATAAAAAAGTGAAACCAAAGTAAAATAAAAATGGGGCAAGCGTCCAAAAGATTTTACTTAACAATTTTCCTTTAGAAAACCATAGAATTAAGATACCAATACAAAATATAATAAAGGGTAAATAATAGAAATATAAAGTATATGGAGAGAGTGTTATAGATAAACATCCTATAATTATAAAAACTATTCCTACTATTTGATCTGTTTTGTTTTTTATCACGGTGTTCGGGGAAATATTGCAGAAACATTTCTATATTTTACGAAGTGGCGGTAAATAGAAGCCGAAAGTTTCAATTTAGACGACACGTAGCAAAAGCCAATTTATACTTGCTAATTTATGAAAAAAAGCCAATAAAATTGGCTTTTGCGGATTACGAAGCACAAACTTTTAACTTAGACGAAATCCCGTATTTTGACAATGCATTGTTAGCGGTTTGGGCTTTGATTTTCGGTTGCTGATTTCCACTCATTCTCTTTTTTCCATTTTCCGAGAATGATTATCCAAAGAAAAACAGAAACTCCTAATATAATTAGTTTCTGTATGTCGTCAAGTCCATTTTTAATTAGCGAATTAAACATGATTATTTGGATTATCAAATGAAAACAAGCACTTGCCAAAATAGACTTGGTCGATTCTGCAACTTGCCCAATTCCCCAGCTTCCAAAGAACAACATTCCAAAGAAGAAAATATTTTCGAATAAAGTTGCTTCTGTCAAAAAAGTCAAATGCCAAAAATACCAAAGGAAGCCTATAAGCAAATAACGTTTTACAGGCTTCAAGCCTTTAAGTTCTTCTTGTAAATATCCCCTCCAACCAAACTCTTCCATTATACAATAGATTAAACTTCCAAAAACAGCAATTAATCCATACAAATTTACATTTATTCCGTATTCGTTCTTTACTCCAATAATTCCCAACAATACAATTGGAATAACTGACATCAATAAACCTTTACTTCCTGATGTTCCAAAAAATGAAATTTGAGTTTTTCGTTTTTTACGAAGTAAGTAAATGGCTATTAAGGCTCCAATAAAAACTCCACTTCCTTCAAGGAATACAATAGAAAGCAAATAAATCCAATTCGGGAATTTTTCTAAAATTTCTTTTGTTCCGAAAATGTTAAATCTGAAGATATTGGACAGTGAAACAGCAATTATTAGAAAGATTAGTATTCTTTTAAAGTCTATATTATTTTCTTTCATAAAGTTATCTTACTGTTTTATAGCCTGACTGCTCACATTTTTCTTACAAAACTAAAGATACAAAAGTTTCTAACACACTACCCTACAAAAAACTCCCAGCATAGCCAAGAGTATTATTATACTAGGTAGACAAAAGGATTGCTTTGCCTGTGCGCTTTGCTCGGGTCATGCACCAGCAGGGAGTGAGACTATTTATATTAGTCGATTATCCAGTTGCAATAAAAAAGAATACTACCTATAAAGACATAAAAAATTATGAAATAAACATTATATTTAAATTTATTTAGTAATCACCTTATTTCTACAAACTATAATATATGTTTTCCATAAAAAATACTTTTACTTTTTTATTAATTTTCTCTTTTTTATTCTCGTTTGCTCAGAATGAAGCGAAACTTTACACAGAATCAGAATCATATCTTAACGTTTCTAGTAGTCTGGACTTATCATATTTACCTGAAGAGGACAAATTTAACTCCACATCTGATGAACAGATCAAACAGTATGCTGACCAGAAAGCTAATGAGTTATTTACTAAGCTGGTTCATCTATATCCCCACTCTGATAATATAAGTTATTATCTATATTATAAAGCTTATACTGCTTCTGACCTAAATCTTGCAATTTCTGATTTTCAAAGAGTAATAAATTTAAACAATCATTCCTATTATGTATATCTATCTTTAATAGCTTTGGCTACCCATTTTGTTAATGACAAAAATTTCAAACTTGCTTTAGATTACCTACACAGAATTGAGAAAATTGAAAACGTAATTTTTATTTGTGGCACTGAAAAATTCACATTAGAAACTACAATAAACAAACTCAAAGAAATGTGTATTTCAACACTTAAGTAAAAATAGTATATCTCAATATTTTTATTAAACAACAATCTCTAACATTCTTAAAATTTTCTTTATCAATTAACTTTTATAACTATGAATATAATAACCTACACCAAGCCAATAAGTTTCTTAAAAAGAATGTTGGGTTTTTTATTATTACTATTTGGGCTATCCGTCTTTTTTTACAGCAGTATCTTTTTTGGAATAATATCTTTTGGTATTGGACTAAACCTGATTTCTACTACAGGATCTCAATTAGATTTAGAAAATAAAGCTTATAGAAATATTACTTCCATTATAGGTATAAATATAGGAAAATGGAAACCTACTCCTGAATTTGATTATATATCTGTTTTTAAAACGATAGAAAAACAACGATTTCAAGTAGCAACTGCAGGTACTATAATTACAAATACAGTCATTCTTCTAAATTTATTTTATGACCAAAATAAACATATTACCTTTTACAAAACAGAAGATTTAGCAGATGCTTTTAATATAGCAAATCATCTTAAAATAGCTCTAAATATAAAAGTGTTGGATGCAACCAAATCTCCTTATCAATGGCTAACTTAAACCTTACAAATATTCAAAATAATATAAAAGCAATAAAAATCAAGGTTATATAAACCGAAAATAAACATCCACGCCCAACGGCATTATGTAATTAGCGAGCGTCGTCTTAGCGCAGGGGCGTTATGAGAAAACATGTCCGAAGCGCAGCAAGTCTGGTTTCGAATAGGCACAAGCGATAGATGACCGCTAAATTACATTCAGCCAAACCCTTTTTGTTTCTTTTTGGGGTTATCAAAAAGATAATAAAGAAAAATTATAAGTCCCTTCATTTTATCTTGATATAAAAGAAACAAAAGATCAAGACTGTATTTCTCCTATCGGTCTTTCTAAGGTTTGTTTTGCAAACTATATGACGGTGGCTTCGCCCATATAGTTTAATGCAAAACTGCAC
>OFTY01001170.1_pt1 | contig 12628 bp, 13 predicted proteins | sample 1775061 | NCBI WGS metagenome assembly OFTY01 (sample SAMN08195773, study PRJEB24354) | sludge metagenome | isolation source: sludge from phenol fed wastewater aerobic bioreactor B | place: India: Nagpur | collected 2016-09-16 | reverse complement strand
CCCGCTCCTTACTGATGGCAGATGGTTTTATTTCCAGTATCAAACGGGTAGATGTATTGTTTTGCAAGCCTGCCAGCAGGTATTCCCGGAGCGTCGGCAGCTTTTCTCCGTTGGACAACCTGTTTTTTATCAGCGTGGCATAATCTGTTTGCTCAATAGGAAGTTTGAAAAAATGAGGATCATGGTTGATCACCAGCGAATCATCGGCTGTGCGGTGTATATCAAACTCAGAACCGGTGCAGCGAAGGGCAATGGCTTCACGCAGCGAAGCAATAGAATTCTCGGGCAGCTGTTTTGCTTTCCAGGCACCCCGGTGGGCCACTACAGGATTATCAGCAAAAACCAGTTGATGACTGCTTACTTTCCGGCTGGCAGAGCAGGCATTGAACAGCGATGCCATAGCCACTAAATAAAATCCTTTTTTCATGCTCGCAAGTTAATAAATAAAGAAAGTGGAAGCACCGGAACAGCAAACATTAACTTTCAAAATATTTTGAAAATACAAAAATGAGTTGCTACCTTTATCCCATGAAACTGACAGAGGCAAGGCAACAATTTATCAGCAACTGGGGGGCATTCGGTACTCATTGGGGAATTAACCGCACCATGGCACAAATACATGCACTGCTGCTTGTAAGCCCAGATCCCCTCACTCAGGGTGATATAATGGAAGAACTGAATATCAGCAGGGGCAATGTGAACATGAATATCCGCGAGCTGATCAACTGGGGCCTGGTAGAAAGGGTATTGCTGCCCGGTGAGCGAAAAGAATATTTCTCTGCAGAAAAAGATATATGGAAAGTGGTGAAACAGATCGTGAAAGAAAGAAAGAAGCGCGAACTCGAACCCATGCTTGGCCTGCTCGATAAGCTGGAAGATGTGGAAGGTGATAAACGGGATAAGAACGTAAAAGCTTTCATCGACACGGTGAGCAATATCAAAAAATTAGGCCGACAGGCAGATAAAACGCTTGATGTGATGATCAAGGCAGAAGAGAACTGGTTTGTGAACAACCTGGTCAGGTTCTTCAAATAAACCAAAAGCCTAGGATCTCTTTGAAACCGGTTAGCCGGTTTTATTTTGACCTATAATTTTCATTTATTTCTGAAAATTTAAAATAAATTATATGAAATTATATAAAGAACTGGATCTCTGGATACAGGTTGTACTCATTCTCGTTTGTACAATTTACCCACTGATTGATCGCTCTTTTTTATTCTCCTCATACTTTATTGTCGGCGGTTGGCAATTGATCAGTTCATTAGTGCACGAATTCCTGCGAAAATTATATTTTCCCGCCCACAATAGGCGCTATTATTACCGCACATTGTTTTGGTTGCTTGTGGCTGGTATTCTCTGCTGGCTTACCCCGTTAATACTGCTTTATGGCATGCTGCTGCTGATCATCTCACCGCTGCTTGCCATCTGGTACCTCCATATATGCTATACTGAAACCAGGGTCCTGAAACATAAATCTCTCACCCATCTAAAATAATTATTATGAAAAATAAAAAGATCATCATCGCCGGAGGTTCCGGTTTTATCGGTGAAGAAATGATCCGTTATTTTGGAAAAGACAACGATATCTGCATCTTTACCCGGCAGATCGATAACGGTATCAATAACCGCAATCATTATCACTCTATCCACCCGGAAGAACTGAACAGGGTAAGCTGGGTACAATGGGATGGCATTACCACCAGCGAATGGGTAAAAGAACTGGATGGTGCCGACCTGCTGATCAACCTGAGTGGTAAATCTGTCAACTGCCGTTACACCGAAAAAAATAAACAGGAGATCCTTTCAAGTCGTATCAACCCTGTAAATACACTTGGCAAAGCGATCGCCCTTTGCAAACGCCCTCCTGCCTGCTGGATCAATGCATCTTCTGCAACCATTTACCGCCATGCCACTGATCATGCCCAGGACGAATACAACGGCGAATTTCATGACGGGTTTTCTGTTGATGTTTGCCGGCAATGGGAAAAGGCCCTTTATGATCAACCGACTCCCCATACCCGGAAGATCGCGCTCCGTATGGCAATTACGTTAGGCAGCGGCGGTGTACTGATCCCTTATTTCAACCTGCTGAAGTTTGGCCTCGGCGGCCGCCAGGGAAGCGGTAAGCAAATGTATAGCTGGGTACATGTAGAAGACACCTGCCGGATGATTGAATGGCTATATGAACATCCGGAACTGGAAGGCACTTTTAATTGTTCCTCTCCTTTTCCCGTTACGAATAAAATATTTATGCAAACATTGCGGAAACTGACCGGCCACCGTTTTGGTTTGCCTGCCTATGAATGGATGCTGAAAGCAGGCGCTGTTCTTATCGGCACAGAAACCGAACTGGTATTGAAAAGCCGTTGGGTTGTACCGACCCGGATAAAAGAAACCGGTTTCAACTTTCGCCACCCTTTCCTGGAAGAAGCACTGGAAGGCCTGGTCCGGAACATACCCCGTAAACAATATCACCTGTTTTGATGTTGTATATGGTATAAATTTGTATGATGAGCGATAAAAAGAAAACGCTGGTACTTGGGGCTTCAGACAATCCTTCCCGCTACAGCTACCTGGCTATCCGTAAACTCCGCAGTAAGGAACATCCTGTTGTAGCCGTTGGCAAATCCAATACGCAGGTGGATGATGTCAGTATCACTAAAGAAAAAACACCCTTTAAAGATATTGACACAGTAACGCTTTATCTGAACCCGGCACATCAGCGTGAATATTATGATTATATTTTTTCACTGAACCCAAAGCGTATCATCTTTAATCCCGGTGCAGAAAATGCAGAGCTGGCAGAGCTCGCCAAAGAAAAAAATATAGAACCGATGGAAGCATGCACATTGGTATTGTTAAGCACAGGACAATATTAATTAAACAGTTCCGGTTATTTCCTATCCCACCCGATAGAAGAATTACGATCACCTACCCGTACTACCACTCTATTTATTCATTTATGCGCCCTGCAGCGTTGGCTGAATAAAAAACTTTACTCAATCTTGCATTACCGTCCCCCCTGAAAATCAGGTGCAGTCAAATCCAACTGCCCTGTATCACCTTGTCATAAATATATATCCCATGAACAACCGTCAAATGCCAGGCATTCGCCTGTTATATATTTTATGCCTGTTTTGCAGTTTTTCTCTGCAAGCGCAGCAAGCACAGGAAAAAGCCCCACTCAGGGAGCCTAATTACAATAAGCCCAGACTTTTTAACAGCCTGCCAGCTTCTATGCAGGTGGACAAGCAGGACTTACTGAACATCTTTTCTGCTACCAGTACACAAAAAAACCAGGAAGTAAAACTGACTCTTGCCACTGGTAAAGCCCTTCCTTTTACCGGCAAAATGGAGGACATCTATAGCGAGAACAATGGACAGGTGCGTACCGTAAACGTCCAATCCACCAATTTCAAAGGTGCCATGCTTATCCTTTCTTCAGTTACCGACACTGATGGTACAGTCAGTTTTGTTGGCCGCATCTTCAGTTATCAGCATGGCGATGCTTTTGAATTGCAGGAAAAAAACAACCAGTATTTCTGGGTCAAGAAAAATCTTCATGAAATGATCACCGAATAGTATCCGCCCGTTTTTATCCGTCCCTGAAAAACCCATGCTGTTATGAAACCACTTTACCGCTACCTGTTCGCACTGATCCTGTTGGCCTTCCAGGTGAAAGCTGGTGCACAAGCTATACCTGCGCTGAGCAGTTATCCTGCTGCTTCAGCCGTCATCTTCCTTGATTTTGACGGGCACACCGATTTTTCAACAAACTGGCTCCCTAAAGCTTTTGGTCCTCTTGTTTGCGGCCCTTCAGGAATGAATAATACACAGATCGTTGAAATATTTAACCGCATAGCTGAAGATTACCGTCCATTCAATATTAATATCACTACTGATTCTACCAAATTCCTGGCAGCTCCTATTAAAAAACGCATGCGTGTTGTATTCACTGTTACTTCAAGCTGGTATGGTAACGGTGCTGGTGGTGTATCATTGGTTAATTCATTCACCATGGGTACTAATGTCCCTTGCTTTGTATTCACTGCTTTATTAAACTATATGCCCAAACGCGTAGCCGAAGCTGGTTCGCATGAAGCAGGCCATACACTCGGATTGCAGCACCAGACAAAATATGATGAGAGCTGTACGAAGGTCTCTGACTATGATCAAGGCAAAGGTACCGGTGAAATTGGCTGGGCTCCGATCATGGGGGTTGGTTATTATCAGAACTTCACGCTTTGGCATAATGGTACTACTATCTATGGTTGCAATTCGTTTCAAAACGATCTGGATGTGATCACTTCAACAGCCAATGGTTTTGGCTACAGGCCGGATGATCATGGTAAAACTTTTGCCACTGCCACTGTGCCTGCATTTACTGCCAATCAGTTTGATGTTACCGGTGTAATAGATCGCAATACCGATCAGGACGTTTTCCGTTTTATCATGCCTGCCAATGGCCGTTTTCAGATCGATGCCGTGCCTTATAATGTAGGTACCGGCAATGCAGGTTCAGACCTGGACATGCAGGTAAGCCTTTATAGCGAACAGGAAGCTCTTTTAAGTGTTTACAATCCCGGCAACCTGCTAAGCTCTGTTGCTGATACATTGCTGACTGCCGGCACTTATTATCTTAAAGTGGAAGGAAAAGGCAACCAGTATGCACCGGCCTATGCCAGTCTTGGTTCTTATTCCATGCATGCCACTATTCAAACAACCGGGGCAGGCGTACTTCCTTTACGCAAACTTGATTTGCGTGGCACTGCTAATGGCGGCAAACACCAGTTGAACTGGCAGGTTGATGTAGATGAAACCATCGTGCAGCAAACAGTGGAGATATCAGTAGATGGACAAAGCTTCCATACGCTGGCTGATCCCGGTACAGAAGTGCGTTCTTATGTTTATCAACCGGTAGGTTCACCCACAGCCAGGTACCGCGTGAATATAAGGCTGGAAGACGGTCATCGTTAGTACTCCAATGTAATCACCCTGCAAAGCGATGAAAAGCTGAACTGGCCAAAACTTACAGGCAATCCTGTTCAAAGCAATACGATCCATATCAGCAGCCCTGGTAATTATGGTTATATCCTGCTTGATGCAAATGGAAGCCATATCAGTAGTGGCAAGCTGAGCAGTGGACTGAATACAGTAAATGCTCCTAATCTTTCACCAGGCATGTATCTTATCCGTTATACCGGCCAGGATGGTCAGTACACGGAAAAACTCATTCGTCAATAAGCTATTCTACGTGTTCATAACAGAACATTAATCCGTACCCTGCTTGATTATCGGAGGTTTTTCTATAACTTAGGAAAACCTTTTTTTATATGCGTTGGAGAAAATTTAATGGCGACCCGATTGATCTCCCGATTATCCATGCTGTTGAAAATGCCATCAAGCGCGAGACTGCAGCCGGCTTCAGGCTGAAAGTCTGTATTGGCACCGACTCTCAGGTAAAAGGGAAAGAAACAGAATTTGCGACGGTAATCGTATTCCTCCGTGAAGGGCATGGAGGCTTTATGTTCATTCACAATGAAAAGACCCGTCAGCAATTCACCATCAAAGAGCGTATGCTGATGGAAGTAGCCAAGAGCATCGAAATTGCATATGAATTGTGCAACCTGTTCACTGTTTACAATGTGGACATGGAAGTGCATGCGGACATCAACACCAATCCGCATTTCAAAAGCAATGATGCGCTCAAAGAAGCCATGGGCTATATCCTTGGAATGGGCTTTGCATTCAAAGCCAAACCAGAAGCATTCGCCAGCAGCAGTTGTGCTAATAAAGTAGTGAACTGAACACTGCTTATGGCTGATCCGCCCGTTGATACAGGGAGTTTCTCTGTACAGGGCATTGTCTCCTCCAGATTTTCAGGTTTCCCTCGGAATTTATTTTATTTCCCACTAAGACAACAAAGAGCACAAAGAAATTTTGTGAGCATATCTTATCATCTTATTGAAAGATGAGCATAAGAAATGTATTCTGAAGAATTTCTTTGTGCTCTTTGTTGTCTTAGTGGGAAAATATAGTTAACGGACAATAATAGCTGCGGGAATGGGTTGATCAACTACTGTAGAATCAGTTTGCAATGAACCAGAAACAAGTTGATTACTTTGTTCTATCCCATTCTGCCTTGTATATCGCTGTGCCAGCACGAAAATGAAGAACGTGAACACAAAAAGCACAGCAGCAATGTTTCGGTAGGATAGCAATTTTCGCATGATTCAAGGTCAGATTACCTGCAAAGTAAAGGAATTAATATTGAATAACTAAATGCGTATACCTCTGTTTATAAATGCCTTATTCAGGTCATCTATATAGTCAAGCACCAGCTCCCGCCCTTCTCCGGTTTCAGAAGAAGTAACAAAAAATGGTGGAACTTCTTCCCAGGTCTCTTTCAACTGGTTCACGAATGCTGTAACATTCCTCAGTGTGGCCCCAGGCTTGTTCTTATCCGCTTTAGTAAAAATGACGGCAAAAGGAACTTCCCAGTTGCCCAGTTGGTTAATAAAAGCAAGATCTATTTTTTGAGGCTCATGCCGACTGTCTACCAGCACAAACAAACAGGTAAGATTTTCTCTTTTCCGGATATAATTTTCGATCATCTGCTCCCAGCGCCGGCGGCTGCTTTGGGATACTTTGGCATAGCCATAACCTGGAAGGTCAACCAGGTACCATTTCTGCCTGGCACCCGATGTCACCTCGAAATGATTGATTAACTGGGTTTTCCCCGGCGCAGAAGAGGTCTTGGCCAGGGCTTTTTTGTTGCAAAGCATATTGATCAGCGAGGATTTGCCCACATTGCTCCGGCCAATAAAAGCATATTCTGGCTTATCGGCCGGGGGGCATTGCTCATAGTTGGCATTGCTGATCAGGTATTTGGCGTCTATTATTTCCATCCTGTAAACCTGCAAATTTACGGGATGAAGGCTATTGATCCAGCTGGTCGCAAATACAAAAGCCGCCCTTTCCGGGGCGGCTTAAAGAATTATAATTGATTTTTATTCTGCTAAATTGGGCTTTACCCTCCAAATATCATAGTTATCATATCTTTTATCCGGTGCATTACCCGCATTGGAACTGAAATAAATATATCCGTCAGGCCCGAATGTGGGGCACCAGTTCCAGGTGCTGCCGGTGGTAAGTTGCTTCACATTCCCTCCTTCTGCATTCATCACAAAAATGTGGCTTTCCGTACCATTCGTTTTATATCGCTGAAAAACGATCCATTTACCATCAGGCGATATGGCGCCTGAATCGCCGTTAAAATCGCCACTTGTCAACTGCGTTTGCTGGCTGTTGGAAAGATCATACTGGAAAAGCTGATGGGTATCACCGACTTTTTTAGTAAACACAAACAGGTTTTTCTTAGGGTGGGGAGAAGGAGAAAAACCTTCGGTCAGTATCGTAAAATTCAGACCATTGTTCTCAACCGTGGCCACATGATTGGTGCCGCCGATATTGGTAAAGAACAATACTTTGTTCTGTGCTGCAAAGAAAAAGGGTTCGCTATCATTGGTGCCGTTCGCATTTGCAGATACATAATTGATGCCCATCTGCTCTATCCTGGACTTGGCGATAACAGGCTTACCTGGTTTTGTGTAAGCGAAAAGAAAACCTTTACCATCCGGAAACCAGGAGGGAGTGGTACAACCTTCAGACAACAGTGGCGACACGCCGGCTGTGCCTAATGTTTTCATTGCAATGCTATGCCTCGCATTGATATCGGTTTTGGATGGGTCATAGATGGTATACAGCATTTTCTTACCATCCGGGCTGATCTGTGGTTGTTGTTCTCTCAACTTATCATCAGTGATCCTGGTAAGCTCCTTTGCATCGGCTGTTACGCCGGGCGTAAGGTCGATCTTGGTTAAAGGAACAGGAGCAACTACTCTTTTAGTGCTCGTACTGGCCCAAAGCAGAAACGCAAAAGCCAGGATACCCAGGCTGCTTAGCAGCCATTTAATTGTTCTCATACTCTAGTGGTTTATTGGTTTTATAATGAATAATGAATGCAAACAGGTAAGCCAGCACATCGAGCATATCTCCTGTGCCCTGCAACACATGCCAGTATTGCAGCAGTTCCGTGAATGGAACCAGTATATAGATCAGCCACTTTAATAAAGCCGGTACCCGCTTCCAGCCTCCCCAAACAAGTTGCTGGAATGAAAGAAGCGAATAGCACCACAAAAAATCCGGTAGAACACCGGTCAGGATCGAAGGAAGTTCAAGATTAGTTGTTGTTGACCAGCTTACCCACTCTTCAAAAAAGGAATCCCCTTTGCGAATGAACAGGTAAAACGCAAGGCCGGTAAATAGTGGCAGGAGAATATGCAGTGATATGTAGCGGCAACGGTATAGTTGCCGGTCTTTCATTGACCTGGATATTGGCATAATAAAGGACTGGTTCGGGCGGCAAGATATTCAGCAACAAATTCATATTATATACCCCTTTTTCGGTACAAGTAATCGTTGAGGGTTTTTCGTTGAACATTGTTCGTTGACCGATGCCGGACAGTTTCCTTTATAAGGATGTACCATTGGCAATTATTCTTTTCCCTGTCACCCCGGACCTGGTTTAGTACACTTGCTGATATAGTTCACTAAGATCCGGGGTCTCCTCCATCTGCAGTATTTTCTTAGCCATAATGCTTTAAAGGTTTGAAATAAGTGCAGCGCGGGGAGACCCCGGCTCTTATATTCTTTAAACCACAACGCTTACTGAACCAGGGCCGGGGTGACAATGGAAGATGGACTACTGGTTCCGGCCAGACAATGACAAAGGAACTATCGGTCCGGCTGGTGTACCGGTCATCGGCCAACGCTCAATGCTTCCTCATCGAACAACGGATAACTACCAAACCTCCTTAACTTTGCGCACCATGGCAAAACCCTTACCCCACGATCATGTTATTCCTTTCAAGGATTCTGAAAAAGGAAAAAAAGAGCAGGTAGCCGAAATGTTTGACCGCATTGCCTGCCGTTATGATTTTATGAACCGTTTTCTTTCTGCCCGCACCGATGTACGCTGGCGGAAAAAAGCCATTTCTTTTCTGAAAAAAGATCAGCCCAAAACCATCCTGGACATAGCTACCGGCACCGGGGATATGGCTATAATGGCCTGTAAAATGCTTGACCCTGACCGGATAACAGGTATAGATATTTCTACTCAAATGCTGGAAGTAGGAAGAAAAAAAATTGAGAAAGAAGGACTTGTGGATAAAATCCAGTTACAGCACGGAGATTCCGAAACAATAAACTTTGCGGAAAATACGTTTGATGCCGGGATGGTGGCTTTCGGTGTAAGGAATTTTGAAAATCTGGAAAAAGGACTTTCTGAGATATTGAGGGTATTGAAACCCGGTGGTCAATTGGTAATACTGGAATTTACCAAACCGCCGCAGCCCGTACGCGGTTTATATAATCTGTATATGGGAATTGTGGCTCCGCAACTGGCCCGGTGGTTCAAACAGAACAAAGAAGCCTATCAATATCTGAACGAGTCTGCCAATGCATTTCCTGCCCGGGCGCACCTGAGGGATATCCTGACCAAAGTTGGTTTTTCCGATACCCGTTATAAATCGCTAAGCTTAGGAATATGTTGTATTTACACCGGCAGAAAGCCTGTACGCTAAAGATTGGATTGTGTTTGTTGATTGGCCTGGTTAGCTTGGCGCAAACTTCGGTGGCGCAGGAGCGCGAGCTCAATCTATACGACCACGATTTCAAGCCCTATTATTTCGGCCTTACACTTGGCGTTAACTCAAGCCGGTTCCATCCGCAAATGCACCCTTACTTTCTCCAGAGCGATACAGTGCTTACTGCAGAACCGATGAACTCTACAGGGTTGAACCTTGGCCTGTTGGCGACCGCCCGCCTGTCTGACCGCTTCCAGTTGCGCTTCAATCCGCAATTGATCTTTACAGAAAGAAAAATCGCTTACCGTTTAAAATATCCTGACGACAATAAAACAGAGGTTGTACAAAGTATGAACCCCATTATTGTTTCTTTCCCGATCCAGGTAAAACTGCAGTCAGACCGGATCGGCAATTTCAGAGTGTATATGCTGGCGGGTTTCAAAGCCGATCTTACGCTTTCCGGGAATAAAAAAACAGATGGTACCATTCAGATCAAAGGATCAGATTTTGGTCCTGAACTGGGCATTGGCTTCAACTTCTTTCTTAAAAGCTTTATCTTCTCACCAGAGCTGAAGATCAGTAATGGCATTCCCAATATTCATAGCCGCGATGCAAGTGTTAAATACTCAAGCGTGTTTGATAAGATACAATCGAGGATGATAATGCTGAGTTTCCATTTTGAGGGGTAAGTTAAAAATCAAATTCCCTTCTGTGCATATTCCATCTTATCCCTAAAGAAACAACTGTTGTGTTGCCTGAAGTAACAGGCGGTGTTTTTGTTTCCTGCTTGCGATACACACCAAACAATTCAATCAGCAGGTTTTCCCTCCACTCATAAGACACCAACAGGGATGTATAAAGCACATTCGTTTTCCAACCGGATCCAATATTGTATCCGCGATCCATGGTGCGGTAAGGAGGAACATTTGGCAAGAAGATATTACTGCCGAAACTAGCACTGCTTGAATCCCTTCCCTGCTGATAGTAGATCGCCTTGGCCTGTATCATCCATTTAGGAGCAGGCTGATACCTGGCAATACCAATGTATTCCTGGAAATTGGCCATCAGCGGATGGGCCAAAGGCTGATTATAGTGTGTGTAATTTGCTACAGAATCACGATGGGAATAAGTGAACGGGCGCACGCGGTTGGTCTCCACCTGCAGGTCAAGGTTTTTGATCCCGAATGCATCAATGTATTTTCCGCCGAGCTGGTATCCCCATTTATTACCCCACCATCCGTCATTGGCTTTTACTTCAGATAAATTGAATTCATCGAGCAGGAATTGCCCATACACCTGGAAGCGTTTGGCAACATTGGCTTTAAAATCGAGCCCTGCTACAGAGTTGTCATTACTTCCGTTTTGCTGCTCAATGGAGCGATAAAAGATCACGGGGTTCAGGTAGCTGAAATCAAACCGGTTCACCCTTCCGAATACCACCCCTTCAAACAGGCCGACGTTTAACCATTTTGTTATGTTGATATCCAAATGATGCATGGCCGCATATTTCTTTCCCAGCAATTTATCTGTTACACCCTGGTTATCGGCATTAGCCAGCTCCATAAAAAGGTTCTGGTAATTGAATTTCCATATCCTTGTGTTGAGTTTGAGAAAAAGACTGCTGTTGCCAAAATCGCTCAGGAATAAACTGCGGTACCCGTTGCCGATAAAATTCTTATCGTAACCGAAAGCCACATCAATGTATTTGGCAACATTGAACGTGATATAACCACGGGCATCAAAATAATCTACTCCTCCGGCCGCTTTAAAAGGTTTATAATAACCCTGGCCCGGCACCGCCAGCCTGTCACTGATCCATTGTTGCACATATAAGGGATCCCGTTCCTGGTTATCGGTAAGATAAGCAGAGAACCCGATCTTGTTGGCGATCCTTCCCCGCAGGCTTATACCCCGTGTGTTCAGGAAAAGCGTTTGATCATTATCCTTTTCTTTGGAAACCACGTATTGCACCACCGGATTGACCACCAGGTCAAAATCCTTTACATGTGCTTCATAGAAATTAGCAGGTGTGGTATACAGTCTTTTCCAGATCGGCTTTTTGCTTGTGTACTGTTGTCTTTCTTCTTCAGTCAGCCATTCCGTATTGTTGTAGTAGATACTTCGCAGATTGTGCAGGTCAACGCGCGACAGCTTCCCTTCTCCATTGTTTTGCAGATAATTCTTCACTCCATTGATCACATACTTGCTCCGGTTAAAGGGCCTGATCTTTGAAAAATTGAGTACTGAGTCTGTTTGGGCTTTTATTTCCAGCCTTTCCAGCAGCACAGATTGTTTATCCCCTTGTGGCAGGTAGGTAGATTGAGCAGAAGCAATGAACGGAAAAAGAAAAACAAGCAGTCTTACAAGGGTTTTTATAAATTGCATTGCCAGTTATTTTGGATAATATTCAACAAAGTATGCAAATATATCTGATAAAAAATATCCGTATCGTCAACGAAGGTTTGATCCAAACCGCCGATATACTGATCAAAAACGGGCGGATCGAAAAAATAGCTCCCCTTATATCTTCCACCGATGCTGCAACTATTGAAATAAACGGGGAAGGTAAATTTTTGTTGCCCGGCGCTATTGATGACCAGGTACATTTCCGGGAACCGGGTCTTACCCATAAAGCCACTATTTACACAGAAGCCAAAGCTGCAGTAGCCGGCGGCGTTACGAGCTTTATGGAAATGCCCAATACCGTGCCACCTTCTTTCACAGAAGAGCTGCTGGAACAGAAATATAGTATTGCGGCCCGCAGTTCACTGGCCAACTACTCCTTTTATATCGGCACTTCCAATGAAAATGCAGCTGAAGCATTGAAGGTAAATGCCCGTAAGAATGATATCTGCGGGATCAAGATCTTCATGGGCTCTTCTACCGGCAATCTGCTGGTCGATAACCCGCTTACGCTTGAAAAAGTGTTCAGCGAAAGCGAACTGCTGATCGCTACGCATTGTGAAGATGAAAAGATCATC
>OFTY01001168.1_pt1 | contig 12638 bp, 9 predicted proteins | sample 1775061 | NCBI WGS metagenome assembly OFTY01 (sample SAMN08195773, study PRJEB24354) | sludge metagenome | isolation source: sludge from phenol fed wastewater aerobic bioreactor B | place: India: Nagpur | collected 2016-09-16 | reverse complement strand
TTTTTTTTCAAGCAGAAGACGGCATACGAGATGCTTAGCTGTGACTGGAGTTCAGACGTGTGCTCTTCCGATCTGCCTGGACTGGTGGTCAGCTGTTTTGCAGTACCCCCTCCCGGTGGGATGGCGTAGAGATTGCGTTCACTTTTGTTTTCCGCAAGGGTATAGCGGCTAACGCCATAGAGGACCGTGCCATCCGTCGCGATCGTTTCCCCGCTCACTCTTCCCAGCTGCCAGAGCAGCTCAGGGCTCATTTTCTGTTGTGCCATGCCGTGTTGAATGAATAAAATACCTGCTAACAGGAATGTTTTACGCATTGGTGTAGATTTTGTTGTGATGAGGCATAAATGTAGGAAAAATTAGCCTACCGCCCGTTGCGCAGGAAGCCATCCCGAAATCATTAACTTTGCACAAATTTATTAGACGCTTTGATAGAGAAACAACAAGTGATCGCCGATGAAAGAGCCGTACTGATCGGGCTTATTCACAAAGAACAGACCGAAGCGCAGGTACAGGAGTACCTGGACGAGCTGGCGTTCCTGGCAGATACCGCCGGAGCGCAGGCCGTAAAGCGGTTCACGCAGAAGCTGCCGCATCCGGACAGGGCTACATTCATCGGGAAAGGGAAACTCGAAGAAGTGCGGCAATACGTTGCCGGCAAAGATATCAGCCTGGTGATATTTGACGATGAGCTTACCGGTTCGCAGATCGCCAATATCCAGAAAGAGCTCAAGGTAAAGGTCATTGACCGCAGTGACCTGATCCTGGACATATTCGCGCGCCGTGCCCGGACCGCGCAGGCCAAGGTACAGGTGGAGCTGGCGCAGTATCAATACATCCTGCCGCGGCTTCGCGGGATGTGGACGCACCTGGAGCGGCAGAAAGGGGGTATCGGGATGAGGGGGCCCGGTGAAACGGAGATCGAAACCGACCGCCGTATTGTGAAGGACAAGATATCGCTCCTCCGTAAACGTCTCGCGGAGATCGACAAACAGTCGCTCACCCAGCGGAAGGACCGCGGGGAATATATCCGTGTGGCGCTTGTGGGATATACCAACGGTGGCAAGAGCACGCTCATGAACCTGCTCAGCAAAAGCGAAGTGTTCGCCGAGAACAAACTGTTTGCCACGCTGGATACCACCACCCGCAAGGTCGTGTTTGAACAGACGCCGTTCCTGCTAAGCGATACCGTAGGATTTATCCGCAAACTCCCCCATCACCTGGTAGAAAGTTTCAAATCCACGCTGGACGAAGTGCGGGAAAGTGACATCCTGATGCATGTAGTAGACATTTCCCATCCCAAATATGAAGACCAGATAGAGGTTGTCAATCGCACGCTTTCCGAGCTGAAGACGCTGGACAAGCCCACTATCCTCATCTTCAACAAAATGGATCTCTACGAAAAGCAAACCTTCGACGAGTGGCTCACCGAAGAGGTGAAGCAGGACATCCTGCAGCAGCTGAAAGACAGCTGGCAGCACCGCTCCCATGGCAACTGCGTGTTCGTTTCTGCCACCGAAAGGCGCAACATCGACGAGCTGCGGAAAACCATCCTTGACAAAGTAATGCAGCTTTACCGCGAGCGTTATCCCTATAAAACGGAATACTTCTTTTAATGAGCAAATAGCCGGCTGACAGGAATGGCTTCTTCGACCGGGCTTATAAAAACGGAATACTTTATTTGATGAGCAAACAGTACAACTGGTACCGGCTGACGGATGCGGATGATCCGGTGGTGGCCGAACAGGCGATCGCCGTGTATGAAGTGCATGGAAAGAAGATTTGTTTTTCCCGGTTTGGGGGGCAGCTGTATGCATTCGCGTATAAATGTCCGCATGCCGGGGGGCTGTTGGCCGAGGGGTTTATTGATGGGCAGGGGAATGTAGTTTGCCCGCTTCACCGGTACAGGTTTTCCTTGCGGAATGGGTATAATTCCAGTGGTGAGGGGTTTTATCTTAAAACTTATCCCATTGAAATGCGGGAGGATGGGATTTTTGTGGGGATGGAGAAGAGCTGGCTGAGCTGGTGACCTGCGCTCATGCGGGTTTTTGCTAATGTGTTATTTTGGGAGTGTTTGGAAAAAAAGTCCAAATAGATTTTGCGGGAATGAAAATTTGTATATTTTTGCAATCCCAATTTGAAACGGGAACTTCCTCCTTAGCTCAGTTGGTTAGAGCATCTGACTGTTAATCAGAGGGTCGTTGGTTCAAGTCCAACAGGGGGAGCAAGCTTTTAAACCTGGCAGTAATGCTGGGTTTTTTGTTTTATATAACGAATGGCTCGTGTCTCACGAGCCATGGTAGGGGAATCCTGCTATTTCTGATACATTTTGTTGTGCGCTGGCTGTATATTTATTTCCGCAACATGAAATTTTCTAAATTAATACTTCCACAAGGAATTTCTTTTTCGTCGATTAATGATAGTGGCGGCGGGCCGGTAAATCGTGAAATTCTATAAAAAAGACTGCCCCCTTTTAGGCTAAGTCCTGTACGCAGGGTGCCCTTTGCTCCTTCAATCAGGCAGAGTATTACGACATAAAAACCACTGGATTCTTTTGGATTAATTGATCTTTTCAACGAGGACGATTTATGAATACTGCTATCTAAAAAAGTTTCCACGTCTGTCAGACCATGATTAAACAAGTGTTCTTTATCAAGTGTCATTGTGTCGGAAGGAACCAGTATTTTGAAGTATTTACCAGGTAAAGAGGGAACTTCATATGAATTTACAGGAAAGTCAATATTCAATTCCAGAGGATTATCTGTTTCATTAATTATCCGGGTCCAAAATACAGCATAAACATATACCTCACCATTAGAATCAGTATATTTTATTCCACCTTTTGGGAAACTGTTTTGTATTATTAGACGCTTACCGATAGAATCAGTATACTCATACTTAGAGTAAATATTACGTTCATTAGATCCGACGGAAGTGACTATGTTTTTTGTTTCGGACTTGCTATTTTCTTTTGGAAGGCCTGATTTGTTTTGTCCCCCACAGGAAGTGCAAAAAACAAACAAGAAGAGCAAAGTATGTACGTGTATATGTTTCATTTTATTTATTGATCCTGTAGTGAAAGTATCTCGCTTGCCTTTTTTATCACGGAATGGTCAAACCCCGCATTGCGGAAATATTCAAAATCATTTTTCAAAGTTTTGCTTAACTCGCTCACAGTGTGCCCTGACTTTAAATATTGTCTCTATAGCTCAATCGCTTTGGTGAAATCACCCTTAAAGAGAAACGAGCGAGCTAAGTTTTTTACTAGCGACGAGTCTGAAGGTTCGCTGGCCAAACCCTTCGATAAAAAGCCAATCGCTTTGTCATAATTTTTAGTCTCCAGCAAATGACGACCCAAAACACCCGATTGCCCGGGTCTCGGTTTCAGTGTATCTAAAGTGGTTATCTTTTGCCCAGTTGCGCGCAGCCGGCCATTAATCGTATTCGAATAACCGGTTACTGTCCCGGCATTATCGAAAGTAAAAGTCTTTGTGCCCCCTAATTCGAGGTTGCGAAAATCGGTTGACGACGTAAAATACATTTTGCTGTTGATGCCATCGGCCCACAAGTAAAGCCCGTCTTTTCCTTTTTTTATTTCTGAAAAAAATCCGTCTAGTATATATTCGCCGATGTATTTCGAGGTGATGGTGTCGTTTACCGGTAAAGTAGTTATTTCTTCAGGTTTTCTGAAACCCACCCAATTATATGCGAGTGCTATGCTGTTAACCAGTTCGAATGCAATGGTAGCGTCGTCGGAATTTACAAATATCGCAGCTCCCTTTCCGTTTGTTAATCCACCAATGAATAAACCTGAGAACCCCTCGTTACTGGCGGTATGATCGAAGTACTTTTCGCCGTTCCTATTCTGTATGAAGGTACCCATTGCCACATCATTTTTGTAGGGCGTTACATGCAATTTTACCATTTCCTGGTTCAACACTTTTGATGACTTTCCCTGGTAAGCCTGCTGCATTTCAAGAATGTATTTGCATATATCTGTGGGTGTAGTCCATAATCCGGCCGCTGCTTTTTCCGGGTATACATGATACTTTCCCGGAACTTCATTGCCGTCGCTTTTGTACCCTGTTGCCAAATTTTTTCGTTGGTTGACTGCCGGGGGTTGACTATAAGAACTGTTGTTCATTCCCAGTGGCCGGAACACATGCTCATACATGTATTGCTCATATCGTTGTTTTGTAAGATCGGTAAGCATTTGCTGCGTTATAAGGGTACCTCCCCCGGAATAGCGGGGTCCCGTACCCGGTTCTGCCAGCGATCGTACAGCTTCCGTGTTGGAAGGAGCCCGGCCATCTAAAATATCGGTGACTGCAGCAATTACACTATCCCGTTGGTAACCGGGGAAGCCATGAACCGACAGGCCGGCAGTGTGACTGAGCAACTGGGCGGTTGTAATTTTCTTGCCATGGGACACGGTGTCATAAGGAAATTTCCAGTTGACGAGGTACTGGTTGATGTCTTGGTAGAGATCCAGCTTTTCCTGTTGCGCCAGGTATAAGATACCTACTGCGTTTAGTGACTTACTGATCGATCCGGGTTCAAATAGGGTATTGGTAGTTACTTTCCTGCCTTCTTTTTTGTCAGCATAACCATACCCTTTGGCCCACACAATCTGGTAATTGTCGATAACGGCGACACTTAATCCCGCCACATTGTAATGTTTCATTCTTTCAGAAAGGCTGTATAGTTTACCGTCGATGACCAGGCCGCCCGATAGGCTGTTTTCCACCCGGGCGATCTGTTCGTTTACGGCTTTTGAATACTGCTGCTGTGCGATGACTACTGTAAGCCAATGGCACAAAAGGACTGCTAAACTGATTTTTTTCATAGTTGACAAACCTATCCGTTATTTTGTCGTTGCAGCCTGAAATGGTGTAAAAAGGTTGTAAAACAATGTAAATGCTGTGTAAAATCGATTTACATTAGCGATTCAAGTTTAGCTTTACCGGTATGAAGCAATATTACTTATTCGCCGTCCTTTCGGTATCCATGGTAGTAGTTGCTATGGCTTTTGCAAAAAGGGACAATGAGCATCCTGATAAGCACCTGGAGATTGTGCTTCGTAATATCGGGCATCAGGTGTTGCTTCATTCCAAAGATTCGACATCCCGGGTATTGCCGGTTAAAACAGTCAATGACAACACTTACCAGATTTCCTTTAAGAACAGTTTCGGATTCACTCCCGATACGTTAATGAACATAGTGCATCAGCAACTGGCAAAAACGGACAGGCAGGGAGGTTATACGGTGAGTGTAAATGAATGCGTTCAAAACCAGACCATTTTTGCCTATGAAGTAAATACAGCCAGTGGCGATTTGAAACCCTGCCGGGGGCGCGAACAGAAAATAGGCTGCTATGTAATTGAAATTTCATTTCCCTCAAAAAAGTCATTCACCTATGGCTGGCTTTTGCCCGCCTTTATCCCGGTAACTTTGGCAGGGCTTTATTTCGCTCGCAGGCGGAATAGAATTTCAGAACCCCAGGAACTTATAGAGGAAAAGGTTGGAAAATCTCTATCAAATGAAACCGAAACCGTTCTGAGTATTGCTGATTATAAAAGTTTGGGGACTTTTTTATTTTTTGAATCAAAAGGAATTCTTAGCCTTAACGGCAAAACCATTGAGCTTTCCGTTAAAGAGACGAAAGCACTAAGCATACTAACATCGAACCAAAACCAGGTAGTTGGAAGGGATCTACTGATGAAAGAAATCTGGGAGGATGACGGCGTTTTTGTCATCACCCGCAATGTGGACGTTTTGATCTCCAAGCTCCGGAAGAGATTAAGCGCTGATCCATCTATTAAGATTGTGAATGTGCATGGTAAAGGATACAAACTGATTGTGTAAGCCGGTTTGTATGCACAAGAAATTGTCAGGAGGCATACCACCCCGGATAAACAGCAAGCCTAATGTATTCATTATCATAAATTTATTCAACCAGGCATTCATTGATAATTATTAGATCGGATATCACTTGGTTAGATAACTGTCCAACAGGGGGAGCAGGGGAAATCAAACCTTTACAAAGGATCGCTAAAGCGGTCCTTTTGTTTTTGCCAACAATGTGTTGGCTGATGGGGAATAGAGAAAGCCAGGTACAAAATCCGGTACCATTTTCTTTAAGCTTTCAGGATCAAAATCATCTACAAAACCTGTTCCGATAGCGCTTACAGCAGTAAGCCCACCCTTGTCTTTCGGAAGATCTTCTGGTATTGTATCTAACTCACGAACTATCTCGCAATTATTTCTAATGTCAAATAGAATTTTTAAATACTTAGTAGTAGCGTAGCACCCCCAAAAAGGGTGATATAAAAACACAAAATCATTCCGTATCTTACCAGCTGGCTTTGTTGTGAATGTAAATGATAGTCACAACCCCGCGCAGAGGCAAACTATACTTATGAAAAAATCGATCCGACTAGTTGTTACACACTTTGTAAAACGATTCTCCGGAATCTCCCCTGTAATACTGCTTTTTGCCGTTCTCTATTCCAGCCCGGGACTAGCCCAGGTCATCGCAACCGCGAGCCAGGGAACGCCTGGACCAACGTCATATTCCACTTTAAAAGGAGCCTTTGATGCCATCAATGCAGGTACGCATCAGGGGAATATTACGCTCAGTATCACCGGTAATACCACCGAGATCGCCACCGCTACCTTAAACGCCTCCGGTAACGGCAGCGCCAGCTATACCTCTGTGAACATAAAGCCGGCGGCCGGTATTACACCAACCATTACGGGTAATCTCAGTTCTGCTTCGGTGATCAGGCTGAACGGATCCAATAATGTAACAATAGATGGCTCTAACAGCGGAACTTCAACAAAAGATCTGACATTAATCAATACCAGTGGCTCTATCAGCAATGTGCTCGCTATCGGCTCCGTAGGTACAACACCCATCAGCAATATATCCATCAGGAATACAGTCATCATTAATGGCACAAACACATCAACGGCCGTTGTTGCAGGTGATGCCGGCGTAATTGGCAGTCCGGGCTATTTCAATAACATAACGCTTCAGAATAACGATATAAGGAAAACATATATTGGAGTATATTTTTATAGCGCCACCAACACATCCAATAGTAATATCAAGATAACAGGGAATGATCTGAACGCTACAGGAAGCAATGCTATCCGCCTGGTTGGCATTTATGCGCAATCCGTAAATGGGCTAACGATCAGTGATAATAACATTGGGAATTTTGATCCTGCCAGCCCCGAATTCGATCGTGGTATATGGCTTGCGACCGGTACTGTTAACGCGACCATTTCGAAGAATAATATTTCAGGCCTGGCTTATTCAGGTTCCAGCAACTATGCGCCTATCGGTATCAATATCTCCCCCGGAGTGTCAAATGCCAATATTGTTGTCAACGACAATATAATTAATACCATAACCAGTTCAGGCAGTTTTTCTCCTATCGGTATTTACTCGTACACCGCTGCATCCGGAATTGCGATCGCCAACAACAAGATCAGCACCATCAAGAATACGAATGTCACTGGTTATGGTGCCGCCGGTATTATATTGGCAAATACTATCAATACTGCCGCCACCAAAGTGTATAATAATTTCATTTGGGATATTACAGGAACAGGGGGGAACAGTTTTAACGCCAATGACAACGGGAATGGAATTGTGGTAGATGGCGGCGGCGGTTATGATATTGACTTTAATACAGTTGTACTGAATACTGACCCCGTTTCAACGGGTGCTCACAAGTCCTCATGCCTGTTGATCACTGTCAACGTAACTGCAACCGGTACTATCAATGTGCGAAACAATATACTGGCTAACCTGCAAACTACCGGAAATGCCAACAGCAGGTATGCTTTATCCAATGCGAGCACGGCAAGTGTTTTTGGTACGATAGATTATAACGACTATTACAGCGTAAGCGGTAATCTTGGCATAAGTGGCACTACATCGGCAACAACTATAGCACAGATGCAAACGTTGATGGGAGGAAATGCACATGCGCTCAATGTAGAACCTGTATTTGTTGCCTCCAATGATCTGCACCTGAACCCTTCTGCCAATAACATGCTGGATGGTAAGGGAACACCCGTCCCAGGGATCACTACAGATATCGATGGCGATACACGTAACAGTACCGCTCCTGATCCCGGGGCTGATGAATTTATCGTTTGCCCCCTCATCACCTTTACCACACAACCGGCCAATGGGAGCATTTGTGAAAAGGGGGGTAGTTCTTTCTCTACTGCTGCCACGAATGCTTCCACTTATCAATGGCAGGTGGACGCCGGCAGTGGATTCACGAATATTGCGGATGATGCCGTTTATAGCGGAACGAAGACAGCGAATCTTATCCTGACCAATATTCCGGCCAGCTATAATGGATATATTTACCGTTGCCTGGCTAAAGGCAGATCGGATTGCCCGGCTGTTCCATCCAACACAGCTACCCTTACCGTAAATCCATCGAAAACCGTAACGGAAGAAATTACCATCTGCCAGAATCAGTTGCCTTACAATTGGAATGGAAAAAGTATACCCGCTGGCGGCAATGCGGTGGCAACTTTTACTACTCCCTCATTGTTGACCGGTTGCGATAGCACAGTTACACTGAACCTGGTGGTCAACACTTTACCAACGATCACCCTTCAGCCTGCCAGCGGTGCTGCTGCTTCCGGATCTGATATCTCTTTTTCCGTGACGGCTACAGGCGGCGGTACATTTTCATACAGGTGGCAGGAAGATGCCGGGAGCGGTTTTACAGACCTGACCAACAATAGCGTATATAGCGGGGTCACTTCGTCCGAATTAAAAATAACCGGCGTAAAGGGAAGCATGAACAATTACCGCTATCAATGCATCATTACAAATACCTGCGGCTCTTCCACCAGCGGTATGGCAACACTAACCGTCAACAAACTCCCGCAGTCGCTGAACTTCTCAACACAAACAACGGGAAGCACTGTTGTTGTTACCTATGGAGACCCGGCCATAGATGGCGCTGCAACAGCTTCTTCAGGCGGTGCGGTTATTTATGCCAGTAGCAATACCACAGTCGCAACAGTAGACGGTAGTGGGAAAGTGACCATTTTAACTGCAGGTACTACTGTTATCACTGCATCCCAGTCCGGGAATAATGATTACCATCCTGCGTCGGATATCAGTTTTACGATACAGGTGAATAAGAAGACGATCACCGTCACCACCACACCGGCATCCAAAACCTACGGCGATCCAGATCCGGCACTGGCTTATACTTTCACCCCTTCCCTCGTTGGGGCGGACGCTTTTTCCGGTACGCTGCAACGCGCCGCAGGGGAGAACACGGGCACCTACGTTATAGGCCAGAATAATCTTTCTCTAAACAGTAACTATATCCTTACATATATACCTGCCAACTTTACGATCACAAAAAAAGCGATCACCGTCACCGCTACATCGGCATCCAAAACCTACGGCGATCCTGACCCGGTGCTAACCTACACTCACAGCCCCGCGTTGGCAGGTACAGATCAATTCACGGGTTCATTAAACCGTGCACCGGGAGAAAATGTTGGCACCTATACTATTCAGCAAAATACATTAACCCTGAACGGTAATTACACTATCACCTATATCGCCAATAACCTTATCATTAAGCCCCGGACCATTACCATTACTGCCACTCCGCAAAATAAGACCTACGGCGATCCTGATCCATCGCTGACATATACAATATCGCAGGCATTGGCGCCGGGGGATCAGTTCTCCGGCTCGTTAAGCCGTGTACCGGGAGAAAATGCAGGGGTGTATGGCATTGGCCAGGGTACCCTCGCATTGAATGGTAATTACATACTGAACTATAATGGCGCAAACCTGATCATTGGTAAAAGAGATCTGTCTATACGCGCGGATAACCAGTCGAGACCTTATGGCGCCCCCAACCCTGCGTTAACCATGACCTACAACGGTTTCGTGAACGGAGATAATGAATTAGTCATCACCCCTCCAATGATCAGTACTACAGCCACTACATCCAGTCTGCCGGGCAACTATCCTGTTACTTTGGCCGGAGGCATTGCCGCCAACTATCGTCTGATGCTTTCCAATGGAACGCTCACTGTGGAGAGTGTGCGGCTGCAGATCATGCAACAACCGGCGGATCAGTCGGTCTGCAAGGGATTGGCCGCACAGTTCAGAGTTACTACCTCCGTAACGCCCGCCGCAGCTCCCGTCACTTACCAGTGGGAACAAAGCATGGATGGAATAAACTGGCAGACCATCGCCGGGGCAACGGCTCCTGTTTATACTACCACCGGCAACGCGATGATGTATCTTCGCTGTACGATTGGAGCGCCGGGAGTTACCAGTCAAACGCAGATCGCGCAGCTCAACATCCATCCTTCTCCGTTGATAACAGCCGGCAAATCCAATGATATTGGCTGTGCTAACAACACCGCTCAATTGCTGGCCTCCGGAGCCCTGCACTACCGGTGGTCGCCGGAAGCGGGATTGAATGACAGCTATGTGAGTAACCCAATTGCCGCTCCAAATGTTACAACTACTTATATAGTTACGGGAACAGATGCGAACGGATGCATCGGGAGTGCTTATGTAACCCTGAATGTGGCTCCCCGGCAGTACCTGGTTCCCACCGCTTTTTCCCCCAATGGCGACGGGAAGAATGATTGTTTCCGTGTATCTAACTGGAGTAATGTAACACAGTTCGAACTCAGTATATATAGCAGAACAGGCATGCGGATCTTTTATACCAATAATCCCGCATCATGTTGGGATGGTACGTATAATGGCCAGCCACAACCGACAGCCACTTATGTGTACTTTATTAAAGCGGTTACGCCTTGTGGCCCAATTGAGCGGAAGGGAACAGTGATCCTGATCAGATAGCCGGTCAATATAAAGACCCGTGCAACATTTTATATGGGAGGAATGTTTTATAGGCGTGAATGGACGAGTATGAATTCCTCCCCACAGTTAACCTTATTCGACATAGGCACCCTCTGCGAGTATGCTATCCTTATCTCCCCGAACGACACGGTGACGAAGGATGTTCTCGCACAACGGGAAAAACTCAGCAACTACGTCGTCATCCCCGCATCCAGCCTGCGGTCGGTTCCTCACATATCTTTGCTGAAACTCAAATGCCGGGAGAACGACGGGTATATTGTCCATACTGTGCATCAGGCCTTACAAGACCAACACCCCTTCGGTATCACGCTACACGGGGCGGATATCTTCCTCCATGGAAAAGCAGCAGCCACCCTGCATATCCGGATAGAAGAGCCATATTGCATCAAAAGGATACATGAGCGGTTGTTCCATGAATTCGGGCTCCGGGAGAGAAGTTTCACACCCCACTTAACCATCGCAAAGACGGTTGCGGCAAAGTACGCCGATAAGCTGAAAGCATTATTGCCGATGTTCAGTTATTATAAGGAATTCATATGCGACAGGATCACTATCCTTAAAAAGCAGATCGGGGCAGACCGCCGTTTTCATGTACTGCACCAGGCATTGCTGAAATGATGACTGGCAGATATGTTAAGGACGGCCATCATTTTTAAAAAAATGCTATATTTCCTCCGTTTCCAGAACCATATAAAATTGACCTTAAACCTTTCCGATGAATACCAATCTGCACGAGGGGGAGGAAGTGCAAATACAGAAAGCATTGCAGCTGGCCCCAATTGGCGCTTTCCTTGCGGATATGGAAGGGAATTGTTTTTTCGTGAATAAAGAGTGGGAAAAGATCTCCGGTCTCAGTGCGGAAGCGTCTGTTGGGAAAGGATGGTTGCAGATCATATTGCCGGAAGATATTCCTCATGTAGGAGCGGTGATCCAGGAGGCGGTGGTCAACCCGCATGATCCGGTTATTTTTTCATTCCGGATAAAACATCCGGAAGAAGGCAGCATACGCTACTGCAATGTGAATGCCCGTGCAGTGAATCCGACCTCAAGAACGAAAGGGTATTTTATCGGTTATGTGCAGGATGTAACGGAGCAGAAGCTGGCGGAAAAGAAACAGCAGGAGCTTACTACACATTTGCAGGCATTGATTACTTCCCTGGAAGATATCGTTTTCGAGATAGATGGGAACCAGGTGTTCAGGAATGTGTGGGTGCAGGATGAAAGGATGTTGTTCATGCCGAAGGAGGTTTTTCTCGGCAAGCGCCTGGCAGACGTATTGGGACCGCAGGCAGCGATGTTCAACGAAATGCTGAACGCAGTGATCGCTACAGGAAAACAACAGGAGTTTGTCTACAGGCATATCGATGAAACAGTGAACCAATGGTACCGTATGAAAGCCATGCCGTTGCGTCAATCCCCTAACCCCTCGGAGTACTCCATGGTCCTGAGCATTCAGGACATCACAACCCAACAACTGGCCGAAATATCCCTGCAGGAAACCAGGGCCCACCTTGAGCTCAGCAACCAGCTCCTGGATGTGAGCCAGGAACTGAGCCACATCGGCGGCTGGGAAATTAATCTTGCAACAGGAGAAGTATTCCGCACAAGAATGATCTATGATATCTATGACGTACCATATGATTTCGATCTCACACTCGAATCCGCCCTCGGTTTCTTCGAGGAAGCAGATCGCGCTATCCTGAACCAGCATGCGGAGGCTGCCATAAAGCAAAGA
>OFTY01001166.1_pt1 | contig 12643 bp, 14 predicted proteins | sample 1775061 | NCBI WGS metagenome assembly OFTY01 (sample SAMN08195773, study PRJEB24354) | sludge metagenome | isolation source: sludge from phenol fed wastewater aerobic bioreactor B | place: India: Nagpur | collected 2016-09-16 | reverse complement strand
GCAAGTCATTGTCTTCGAGCCGAACAGCGCGCCGGTCGAGACCAAGTCTCGCGAAGTGCCGACAATGACCGCAGGCCGTGCAGCGCTCGTGGTCCTCATGCACCGCTATCTCGGCGGGCTGATGGACCCGTTCGTCACCCTGATCGAAGTTCAGAAGCTGATGTACTTCATGCAGGAAGCGGGCGAACCGCTCCGCCTGGCGGTTGAGCGGCTGGTGCTGCCCGTACTTCTCGAACAGCAGCATCGCGAGGAAGCTCGGCCCGGCCCAGCCGCGAGGGAGCACATGAAAGGGCGCGGGCGCCTGCGCGATCTTCTCGCAATCCCGGCAAGAAAACTTCTCGCGCACTGTCTGAGTGACCTTCCACGAACGCGGGATTACCTCGAGCGTCTCGGTGATGTCTTCGCCGAGCTTGGCAAGGCGGCTGCTGCCGCATGCCGGGCAGGAACAGGGGGCGGGCACGACGATGCGCTCGCGCGGCAGGTGATCGGGGAACGGCTTGCGGCTCGGGCGCTTGCGCTCGAACGCGGTGACGGTCAGGGCCTTTGCGGCGGCGGCCTCGGTGACGAGCTCATCCTCGCTGGCATCGGCCTCGAGATCTTCGAGCTGTAGCTCCATCTGTGCCAGGAGGCGCTTGCTGCGTTCTGCGCTGGCGCCGTAGGCCTCGCGCTTCAGCTTGGCGATCTGCAGCTTGAGATGGGCGATCATCGCCTCGGTGGCGCTCTCGCGGGCCTTTGCGTTGGCGAGCCGCGCCTCTGCCTCATCGGCTCTGCGGGTCGCCGCGTTCAGCAGCGCCTTGAGCGCTGCGACGTCGTCCGGAAGGGGCGAAACGGCGGCTTCCATGCCCATGAATGAATCACCATCGACCCCGCCAATCAAGCCGATAATACATCATCCCGGGCATTATCCCGCGCTCTGCGGCCGCCAGCTATACTGCGGGTTACGCCAGTCGATACCGTCAAGCAGACAGGCCAGTTGGGCACTGGTCAGCGACACGATCCCGTCCTTCGCCGACGGCCAGATAAAGCGCCCCTTCTCGAGCCGCTTGGCGTAAAGCGACATGCCGATACCATCATGCCAGATGATCTTGGTCAGCGATCCGGCACGCCCCCGAAAGACGAACAGATCGCCGCCGAAAGGATCCCGCCCCAGGCTCTGTTGAACGAGCAGCGCGAGCCCCTGCATGCCCTTGCGCATGTCTGTGTGGCCCATCGCTATCCACACCCGCGCGCCGGGCGGGATCATCGCAGCGCCTTCAAGGCCGCGGCTGTCAGCACGGGCGATGCCGAGGCCGCAATGCTGACCCGGGCGCCGCCCGGCAGCTCGATCAAGATCGCGACGCCCGGCGCGGGCAAAGGCGGCTGCAGCTCGTCGGCCACCATCGCCTCGGCGAATACTGGGCCCGGCAAGGCTGCGCGAAACTTGCGCCGCCATGCATAGATCAGGCTGGTGGAAACATCATACCGGCGGCTAACCTCGGCAACGCAGGAACCCGGCGCAAACGCCTCGTTCAGGATCTGAAGCCGCTCGTCCTCACTCCACCGCCGACGCCGCTCGGGCCCGCTAAACAGCGTTACCTGGCTCATATCCGTCCTTAAGCTCGCTCACACGAGCACGCTTATGAGCGCGCGAAACCTCAACCTACAACACGGCCCTCACCGGACGGGTACTCTGCAACAAACCCTCAGCATATCCTCAAAGGGGGTCCCTCTTCGACGCCGATCGGGGGTCCCTTTTGAACGCCGTTTGACAGCGGTAAAGGCGGCCGCTACCGCAACGCCATGCTGCCCGAAGGCCTGCTCCTGCTGCAACGCGAATGGTGGCGCGCCGGGCAGCAACAGGGCAAGCGCAAAATGGCTTTCCCCATAGTTCAGACCATGGCGACCGCGGTCGGGCACCGAACACTTTCTGACGCCTATCGGCGTCTGAAACTCTCACAGGTAGAGGTCAGTCGCGTTTTAGGGGCCGATCGCAAAAGCCGGTCGAACACCACTTAGGCAGATGGACCATCCGACAAGATAGATTTTTGAAGGCGCCGAAGGTGGCTGTCAGCTGCGGTTTTTGAAGCGCCAGCTGTCGTTGCCCGTCTCGACGATATCGCAGTGGTGGGTGACGCGGTCGAGCAGCGCCGTGGTCATCTTGGGATCGCCGAACACGGTCGGCCATTCGCCGAAGGCGAGGTTCGTGGTGATGATGACGCTGGTCCGCTCATAAAGCTTGCTGATGAGGTGGAACAGCAACTGCCCTCCCGAGCGGGCGAACGGCAGATAACCGAGCTCGTCGAGCACGATCAGGTCGAGCCGCGACAGCTGCGCCGCCAGGGTCCCGCCTTTGCCGATCCGGGTCTCCTCTTCGAGGCGTGTCACCAGGCGTATCGATCGCTCGCCGAAATCCGTCAGCGAATTGCTGCGGTCCGATCGCATCTTGAGACTGCTGCCCCCACGGAATGGGCCGACGCGGACTCGCGGGTCGACCTGAAACTGCCGAATGGCGTCCGCTTCCTGATGTCGTCTGAGGAGGATATCCGCGACTGGATCATGCCGAATCTCTACTTCCATGTGACAATGGTCTACGCATTGCTTCGCAATGCTGGGCTCGCCATCGGCAAGATGGATTTCATGCCGCACATGGCCCGGCACAAGGTGGCGGCCGAATAAGGGGCGCGGGGGGTTATACTATTATTGCGTCGATTGCCCGTTCGAGCTCGGCAATTCTGAGAGGTTTGCGAAGAACTGGCCGGCCATCAAATTCAGCCGCCATGATCGTCGCATCTCCGCTCGTCGCTATGAAAGCCTTCCCGGCATCGCTCAACGCGGCAGCGACCGCCTCGCTCGTTTTGCCATCGGCAAGGTGAACATCCAATATTGCGAGGTCGAAATCTCGCTTTGCGACGAGATCCAGCGCCTCCGCAACGGTCGCTGCGGTTGCCACGATCTCGTTTCCAAGGACGTCGAGATACCCCTCGAGCATCATCGCCACCAGCGGATCGTCTTCTACAAGAAACACCCTTAACGTCATCCGTCCCTCATGGATCCGAAATCTGCAGCGCCAGTGTCTTCGATCACACGTCCCGTGCCCCTACCTTTCGTAGCGCTCAAAAGTTCCACGCCGAGATGTTCGGCCACGGAGAATATGTCCTTGTCCCCGCGTCCGCACATATTGACGATGATGATGCTGTCTTTCGGCATCGTGGGCGCGATTCTGGCAACGGCGGCGATAGCGTGACTGGGCTCAAGCGCCGGGATGATACCCTCTGTTCTGCAAAGAAGCTGAAATGCCTCGAGCGCTTCGGCGTCGGTCGCGGAGGTATAGACAGATAGGCCGCATACGTCCCTTCCGGCGCGAGAAGCTGCGCGCACCGCGGGCCAGCACCTTTGAGACGCTTCGCGACAGAAAGTAGAATCTCGGACCATGTCGGACGATCTCAGCTTCTGGTCATTGTCCAGGCCCGCCGCCAACTGGATGACATGACCAAAATAACCGAATCGCCCGCCCCGAGTGCAGACACGCTTTCGCCTGCATCCACCCTGTTCCGCGATCTCCAAAGCCTGAAACTGTCGATTGAAAAAGTCGAAGCCGAGGTGAACGCATTTATCTCGCTCCAGAAGCGCACAACCGGTGTCGCATTTCGGGAAACGCTCAATCAAGCAATCGAATCCAATATGGATTTCGCGTCCTCGTCATTCCTCCCCGGCGCACCACAGCTTCATGAGGTCGCTGCGTCCGACCGTGAGGACTTGCACGCATTAGCTCGACGCCGGTGCATATGTCGTTGCTCAGCTTGCCTTCGGCATTTTCGGCGCGTGGGCCGGGCATCTGATGTTCGACCTTCCGATCTTACAGTTTTCGACAAAGGCGAGAACCGGATTGGGGCAGTGGACCGCCGAGTTCGTTGCGACCTTCGGCCTCGTACTGACGATCCTCGGTACCGCGAGATACAAGCCACAGGCCGTGGCGGCGTCGGTCGGGCTCTATATCACCGCTGCTTACTGGTTCACGTCATTGACGAGCTTTGCAAATCCGGCGATCACCGTGGTGCGCGGCCTGTCGAACACATTTGCGGGTATCGCGCCGCATGACGTTCCAATGTTTGTTGTTGCGCAATTCGCCGGGGCGATCGCGGCAACCGCAATCGCAAGCACCCTGTTCGGCGAGCCTTTTGGGCCATCGGCTATTTCTCCATCCGCGCCCGAAAGCTGACTGGCGCAGCCGGCCAGCCGCGTTTGAGCACTCACTGTCGCGCCATTTCCATTTTTGCGTCAGTGCCGATGTCAAGCAATCGTGCAATCTCGTCGGACGTTCGCTGCACGGCAAGCTTTAGCGCCTCGTCGATGTGGACATAGTCTTGAGTTACATTCTGCGAGGCATGACCCAGCATTGCCCGGATCGTAAGCTCGGAGAATCCCAAATCTCCGGCAACGCTTCCGAAGGTATGGCGAAGCGTATGCGGTGTAACTCCCGTGATACCCGCCAAGCCGCAAACCCGTTTCAGGCAGTCGCTAACAGCCGTGAATGGGCCATCGCCCGCTGCGGACGGAAAGAAGTGGGAATTGCCGACTATCTCCACCTGAGCTTCCAGAATGCGGATGGCGGCCGGTCCGATCGCTCTTACTTGCGCTCCGCCCTTGGTATCCGGAAAGACAACGTATCCGCGATCGGCATGGAGCCAGGCTCGCTGCATTGCTTGCGCTTCTTGCCGCCGATAGCCGGTGAGCAATAGTCCTCGCAACACACCGAGGGCGATCGGGTTCTCCCCATTGGCTTCAGCGTAGGCGATCGCCTTTCCCATCATCATGATCTCGGCCACGCTCAAACGACGAGTCCTTTTCTTTCCCGCGAGCTTCTTTGCTCCCAGCGTCGGATGGACCTCGAGCAGGCCTTTGTGCTTCGCATGACCAATGATTGCCTGGAGCGTTCCGACGCAGCGACCCGCGACGCCGGGACCGCCGGTCGCCCTGCCACCGCGGCCTCCGGTGCGCGGCTTGGCAGTCTTTCCGTTCTTCACGTCGGTCTGCATCTGTTCGACATCGGCAATTTTCAGATGCTTCACGACACGTTTTCCGAGCAGCGGGACGATGTGCGTCTTTATGCGACTCTCGTCCATGTCGAGCGATGATGACTTTATCGGAAGGCTTTTTCGTCCGAGGATGTTCCCGGCCCGTGCTTCAGTGAGATACCAATCGCACATCTCGGCCACCGTCATGCCGTTGCGCGACTGCCGGACCTTGTCCGCTGGATCTCCGCCGACGATGACCTCCGCCAACTTCAGCCGCGCGAGATCACGCGCTTGCTCGACGGTGAGCACGCCAAAGCGGCCCAGGTTCATGCGCCGCTGAATGCCCTCGGCATTGCGGTATTGAACGATGAAGGTCTTCAGGCCCGATGGGAGAACGCGAAGTCCGAATCCCTTAATCTCGGTGTCCCAATAGATGAGTTGTTTCGAGGCGGGCGATACCACCGCGTCGATCGTACGCTTTGTCAGCTTGCTCGTCGGCATGTTGCCACTCCTCTTGCTGACAAAATCTCAGATCACGCAATTGTCAGCAAATTGTCAGCGCTGAACGGTACTCCAGCGGCTAGTCGAGGATAGGGCGTCGCAGAGATAATCTCAAGAAAATAAGCAATTATGGGGCAGTGGCGTAGAAAAGGAAGAAATCGAAAAGTGTCACGATCAAGTTGCCAAGGTTGGGGTCGAGGGTTCGAATCCCTTCGCCCGCTCCAGTTTTCCCGACATCGGAATATCAGCGGCGGGCCGGTCAGGCCCATGCTTCGCGGTATAGCGCCTCGATGGTCGCGGTGTCGGGGACGCGGGGGTTGTTGCCCGGCGATCCCGATGCGAGCGCTTGTTCGGCCATCAGGGGCAGCAATTCGTTCCAGCGCGCCTCGTCGATACCATAGCTTTTGGGGGTCGGGACCGCGAGGTCGCGGTTGACGTCGCGCAGCGCTTCGACCAGCCGCGCCACCGACGCCTGGTCGCCTTCGCCCTCTGCTGCCAACCCCATCGCGCGTGCGCAGTCAGCATAGCGCGGCAGCGCCGCCGGCGCCGACCAGGCGGTTACGGCGGGGAGCAACATCGCGTTCGACAGGCCGTGCGCGACATGGAAATGCGCGCCGATCGGGCGGCTCATGCCATGGACCAAGGCGACCGAGGCGTTCGAAAAGGCGATTCCGGCCTGCAGCGATCCCGCCATCATCGCCTCGCGCGCGGCGCGATTGCCGGGTTCGGCGCAGGCGGTGCGCAAATTGGGCCAGATCGCGCGCATCGCGGCGAGCGCCATGCCGTCCGAGAAAGGATTGGCGAGCCGCGACACATAAGCCTCGATAGCGTGGGTCAGCGCGTCGATCCCGGTGTCGGCGGTCAGGCGCAGCGGCTTGGTCAGCGTCAGCTCATAGTCGACGATCGCGATGGTCGGCAGATAGGCGAGGCCCGCGCACAGCATCTTTTCGTCATTGGCCTCGTCGGTGATGACCGTCACGCGGGTCGCTTCGGATCCGGTGCCGGCGGTGGTCGGGATCGCGACGATGGGCAGGGCTGGGGCATCTTCCTGATGCGGCACCTTGCGCTCGCGCATTGTGCCGCCGCGTACGGCGAGCACGGCGACCGCCTTCGCCGTATCGATGGGGCTGCCGCCGCCGAGCGCGATCACACTGTCATGCGCCGCTTCGGCGACAAAGCTGCGCGCCGCCTCGACCGATGCGACCGTGGGGTCGGAAATAACGTCGCAATAGGCGCGCGCCGCTATCCCCGCGTCGGCGAGGATCGCCCGCAGCCGGTCGAGCGTGCCGTTCTGCGCAAGGAAAGGGTCGGTCAGGATCGCCGGGGCGGTAAGGCCGAACTGGGCGAGCGCCGCCGGAAGCTCGGCGATCGTGCCGCCGCCGATGCGGATCGACCGCGGCAGGAAGATCGAGGCCATGGCTATGCTCCTTCGCGCTGCTCCGTCAGAACAGGCCCGGCAGTTCGCGCTGCGCGGCGCGGGGATCGGCCGGCATCAGCATCTCCGGCGCGGCCGGTGCGGCGGCGAAGCTGCGCGCGGCGATGCCGGCGGATGCGCTTGCGATCCGCGCCGTGCAGCTTTGTCCCGACAGGAAATCGATTGCGGCGCGCACCGATGCCTCGCGCACGTCGCCGAGCGGATAATCGAGATCGTCCGCGGCGGCGCAGCTGTTCGCTATCTTGGGCGCCAAACCGGTAAAATAGTCGCTCGGCCCGCTCGCATTGCCCGTCGAAAAGGCGATCACGCGCATCCGCTCGTCGCATTCGCTCTTGTCGAGCGCGATCTGGCCGACGGGCTTGCCATAGGTGTTGCTGCCGACGAGCGTCATGTTGGTGCCGAGCCAGGGCAGCATGCCGTTGATGACGAGTTCGCTGGCCGACGCGGTCGATCCGGTGCCGATGAAGGCGATGCGCGTCGGCGCGATCGACTGCGCCGTCGGCGTGAAATTATGGGTCTCGTCGTTCGCGGATTTCGACGCGCGAAAGCTGGTGCGCGAAAAGACGTCGCTTGCCGCGCGGTTGCGGCCAAGCAGGTCGCCGAACAACTCGGCGGTCGCGACCAGACCGCCGCCATTGTAGCGCAGATCGACCACGACATTGGTGATCCCCTGGTTGCGGAAGTTCAGGAAGGCGTCGCGCAATTGCTGGTCGGCCGAGCTGATGAAGGTTCGCAGGTTGATATAGCCATAGCTCTGACCGCCTTCGGTGATCACCTTCGCGCCGTAGCGGTCGGACACGGGGTCGATATTATAGTCGGCCTTGGTGACGCTGACATCGCGCGTGCCGCCCGCATCGCTGATCCGCAGCAGGCGCGTAACGCCCGGATCGCTCGGCCCCAAGGCATTGGTGATGCCCGCGGTCCCTTCGCTCGCGACGATGTCGGCGACGCTGCGCAGATTGGCGGCGCTTGTCCCGATCGCCAATATCTGCGTGCCGCGATCGATCCCGGCGGCGAGGGCAGGGGCGCCTTCATAGGCTTCGGCGATAATCACGCGCTGGGTCGATGGATCGTAGGTCAGACGAACGCCGAAACCGGCGCTCGACCCGCTGCTATAATAGGCCTCTTCTTCGGCGATCGAGGTGACGTAGGTGAAATAGCGATCCTTGCTCTGCGCCCGCGCCGGCGCCACTAGCGCGTCGATATAATCCTGCACCGTCGAATAGCTTGCCGGATTGACGTTCGTCGCAACGTCGTTCGGAAAGAGATACCATTCGTCGATCACCGCCTTGGCGAAGGCCTGGCGTGCCGACAGGCCGCAGCTCGCTGTCGGCGTGGGGGTCGGGCTTGGGGTCGGGGTGACGGTTACCGGCCCGGCGCCTGCCGTGCTGCCGCCTCCACCGCCGCACGAGGCAAGCATCAGCGCCGCCATTGTCATTGCGGTCAGCGACACCCTCGGTTTCGCCATGTCCCTACTCCCCTTCGTCATGCTCCGGCGCGGTATCGCCGCGTCCTTTGAACCCTTGCGCGATCACATATAGCTCGGGCGATCCTTTGCGGCTTGCCGGGGGCTTTGCATGTTTCACGCTCGTGAAATTCTGTTTGAGCAGCGTCAGCAATTCGCGGTCGGCGCCGCCGGCGAACACCTTGGCGACGAAAGCGCCGCCGGGCAGCAGCGTCTGGACCGCAAAATCGGCGGCCGTCTCGGCGAGTGCGATGGTGCGCAGATGGTCGGTCTGCGGGTGGCCGACGGTGTTGGCTGCCATGTCGGAGATGACGAGGTCGGGTGCGCTGCCGAGCGCCTCGATCAGCGCGTCGGGGGCGGCGTCGTCCATGAAATCCATCTCGAGGATCGCGACGCCTTCGATCGGTTCGCAGGCGAGCAGGTCGATACCGGCAACGCGCGCGCGCGGGTTGGCCTTGCGCACCACCTGCGACCAGCCGCCGGGGGTGATGCCCAGATCGACGACCGCGCGCGCCTTCTTGAGGAAACCGAACTTGTCGTCGAGCTCGATCAGCTTGTACGCGGCGCGCGAGCGATAGCCTTCGGCCTGCGCGCGCCGCACATAGGGGTCGTTGAGCTGGCGCTGCAGCCAGCGCGTCGAGGATGCGGTGCGCCGACGCGCGGTCTTGACGCGCTCGTGCAGTCCGCCGCGCCCGCTGGCGCTTCCGCCTCCGCCCTTGCGCCCGCTCATTTGCGATACTCGCGCCGGGTGACCGGAATGTCGCGCCCCTGCATCGCCAGCGTGCGCAATATCCCTTCGCGGATGCCGCGATCGGCAACGCCGACGCGCAGCGCGGGCCACAGATCGATGATGCTTTCAAGGATCGCGCAGCCCGCGACGACGAGGTCGGCGCGTTCGCGGCCGATGCAGGCGATTTCGGCGCGGTCGTCGAGGCTCGCCTCGGCCAGCCGGCGGCTGATGTCGCGCATTGCGTCGGTGGGAACGACCAGCCCGTCGACCGCGCGCCGATCATATCGCGGCAGATCGAGGAAGACGCTCGCCAGGGTCGTTACCGTGCCGCTCGTGCCGAGCAGGCGCAGCGGCTGGCCTTCGTAGCACTTCACCCGTTCGGCGAAACCGGCGAAGGCCTCGCGCGTCACCGCGCGCATATGCGCATAGCTCGCCTGCCGGGCCGAGAGATTATCCTCGCTCGGCGGCGCATGTTCGGTCAGCGAGACGACGCCCCACGGCACGCTGATCCAGTCGCGGATCGCAACATCATGGTCGGATATATCGACGTGCATCAGCTCGGTCGAACCGCCGCCGATGTCGAAGATCAGCGCCGGACCGTCGCCGGGTTCCATCAGATTGTGGCAACCCAGCGCGGCGAGTCGCGCTTCCTCGGCGGCCGAGATGATGTCGAGCACGATACCGGTTTCGCGGCGCACCCGGTCGGCCAGTTCGACCCCGTTGGCGGCGCGGCGGCACGCCTCGGTCGCCACCGCGCGCGACAGGGTGACATGGCGGCGGCGCAGCTTGTCGGCACAGATGGCGAGCGCGGCGACGGTGCGGTCCATCGCGGCTTCGCTGATCCGGCCGGTGCTGTGTAGCCCTTCGCCGAGGCGCACGATGCGCGAAAAAGCGTCGATGACGACCAGTTCGCCTTCCTGCGGGCGCGCGATCAGCAAACGGCAATTATTGGTGCCAAGGTCGATGGCGGCATAGCTGCGCGGCCGTACGACCGGCACGGGCCGCGGGGGCGGTGCCGTCTTGTTTCGTCCCTTTGCCGCCTGTCCTGACCGCGGCGGTCGGCCCGATGGCGCTGCCATTTGCCGCATGATTTAAATGACCTGTCTCAACTCACCCACCCGCGATCAGCCGCGGGCGTGCACTTGAGACCGAACCTAGGCGCGCCCCGGCGCGATGGCAAGGTGCATGGCGCAGCAAAACCCCGCCCGGCGCGGGGCCGGACGGGGCAAGGGAGACTGTCTTTTGTTGGGGCTCGGGCCTGCCTTAGCGACGGCAGCCGTCATTGCCCTTGTCGATGGCGCGGCCGGCGATGGCGCCGACGGCGCCGCCGATGATCGTGCCGACGGTGCGGTCGCCGCGGCCGGCGATTTCATGGCCGGCGAGGCCGCCCGCGATCGCGCCGATGATGGTGCCGCCGGTGCCATTGTCGCACTGGCGATAATTGCGGCGGTCGTAGCGACGATCGTAGCGGCGGTCGGCCCGATAGTCGCGGCGGTCATAGCGGCGGTCGTAACGGTCGTGGCGACGGTCGTCGCGACCATAGCCGCTGTAATAGGTGCCATAGCTGCCGTCGTAATAGCCCTGCTGGGCGGCGGCCGGCGTCGCCACGCCCAGCGTCGCGGTCGACATCAGGGCGGCGAGGGAGAGCGTCATCATCTTTTTCATCGTCTTTCTCCTTCAATCTCTTGTGTCTGCCCGGTGCGGGCGGTGGGTCGATGAAGGGGTTTTGCCCGATTCGGCTTGAGGGAAGCCTGAACATCATTGTTGGCATTCGTTCAGCTTCGCGCCCCCGGACGCCGGGCTTGCCTGCAAGGAAGGTTCGGGCCTATCGCCGCGGCGATGCGCCGCCTTCTCTCCGCCGCCGCCATCTTCCTCATACTCGGCCCGCTGCCCGGAACCGAGCAGCGGTTGCGTGTCATGGACCGCACCTCTCAGCGGATCGAGGCGCGGCCCCTGGTCTATCCGGCGGGCCAGACCGGGATGCTGCGCTTCGTGCGCGGCTGGCGGCTGGTCAGCCCCAATGCCATGTTCGGCGGCTTTTCGGCGCTGGCGCTGACCGGCCCCGACCGGTTTCAGATTGTCGGCGATAACGGCGTTCTGGTCCGCATGACCCTGACCGAAGACGGCCGGCCGCGCGCCGCGCACATCGGCACGATACCGTCACCGGCGGGACCACCCCCGACCGGCGATGAGCGCAACAAATCGCAGCGCGATGTCGAATCGATGCTGGTCGATCCGCGAAGCGGCCGGACCTGGCTGGCGCTCGAAGGCCTCAACCAGGTCTGGCGGCTCGACCCGACGCTGACGCATATCGAATCGCGCCGCGCCTTGCCCGAACCGACCTGGCCGTCGAACAGCGGGCCGGAGGCGATGGCCCGGCTGGCCGACGGCCGGACCCTGATCTTTTCCGAAGACGCGCATAGCGATCCGCGGGGACGAGAGGCGCTGCTCTACACGGGCGACCCGGCCGCACCGGGGCCGGCGCCGCTGCGCTTCTTCTATGATGCAGAAGGAAAGGGACTGGTCAGCGACGCCGCGCCGCTACCCGACGGCCGCGTTCTGCTGGTTCACCGGCGGCTGGGTCTTTCTCCGATCTTCACGACGATCCTCGCGATCGTCGACCCCGCCGATATCGCGAAGGACGCTGTCGTCCGGTCGGTGGCGATCGGTCAGGTTCCGGCGCCGCTCGCCGACAATTATGAAGGGGCGGCCGTTATGCGGCGGGATGGCCGCACGTTCGTGTGGCTCGTCGCGGACGATAATTTCAACGCCTGGCAGCGCAGCCTGCTCGTCGAATTCGAACTCGTCGACCTGCCGGGCAGCAAAAAGGCCGCGCGGTAAAACCGGCGGCCTTTTTGTCGCAGCACGTCGAAGGACGAATCAGGCGGCCTTTTCGGCCAGCTTCTTCGCGACTTCCTTCTTGATCTTGCGGGCGTTGTCCGAAAGCAGATTGTCGCCGGTCTTCATCAACCAGTTGTCGAGGCCGCCATTATGTTCGACCGAACGCAGACCGTGGGTCGACACGCGCAGCTTCACGCCCTTGCCGAGCGCGTCCGACAGCAGCGTCACATTCTGCAGGTTGGGCAGGAAGGTACGCTTGGTCTTGTTGTTGGCGTGGCTGACATTGTGGCCAACCTGGCGGCCCTTGCCGGTCAGTTCGCAAATGCGCGACATCGTCTTCTTCCTCACAAAATCTGGGCGGCGTGCCGGTTGGCGCGAAAGGCGCCGAAGGGACCGGGTGGGCCGGGAAAGGCGCGCGCTTATCGGCTTGCCGGAGATTCGTCAAGTCATTAGGGCAGATTCCACTGACGTGGAAGGCGGCACCGGCCCGCTCCCCCACCCGGCCTCCCGGCGGCAGCATCTTATGGGAGGCCGGGTGGGGAAGCGGGCCGGTGCCGACTCCGCGTCAGCGGACAAACCGGCATGATCGTCGGCCTCGGCTCGGACCTGTGCAACATCGAGCGCATCCAGTCCTCGCTCGACCGGTTCGGCGAGCGGTTCGAGCAGCGCGTGTTCAC
>OFTY01001164.1_pt1 | contig 12686 bp, 12 predicted proteins | sample 1775061 | NCBI WGS metagenome assembly OFTY01 (sample SAMN08195773, study PRJEB24354) | sludge metagenome | isolation source: sludge from phenol fed wastewater aerobic bioreactor B | place: India: Nagpur | collected 2016-09-16 | reverse complement strand
TCGCACCAGGAATGTACCTGCTGAAATACAGAGACAGTGAAAGCGGAGGAATCATGAAAGTGCAGAAATTGTAAAACGTTCCTGAAAAAGAAAGCATGTACGGGCCGCTCTTAAAATGGGCGGCCTTGCTATTAAAAAATGTTTAGAAAATAATTATTTTAGGGGACAAATAATTGCCCCGATTATGTTTCAGAAATGGTTACTCTCTGTTCTATGCCTGCTTGCCGCATCAACAGGATCAATGTTTGCTCAGCCGCCACAGTATTACAACAACTTCAACGGATCGAGCAACAACAACTTTCCGCTCAACTCCAGCACCAACAAAGTGCAGTGGATATACGGGCCCAACCTGTTTAAGACCAATGGCACTACGGGCACCGCTGCGCCGGCAGGGCAGATCACGAAAATCTACATCAAGCTGGGCACACCTGTAAATGCCTCATCTTCCAACCTGAATTTCAAGATCTCCTTAGGACAATCGTCGGGAACCGCTTCCACGTTTCCGAACACCACTTTTGTGACTGGTCTTACACAGGTTTACTTTGCCAGCAGTTTTTCATTTACAGGCGCTACAGCCAACCAATGGTACGGTATTACCCTACAAAACAATTTTAACTACAACCCTGCTCAATCTCTGGTATTGGAGATTACCACTACTTCTACATCGGGAGGCAATCTGGTGTCGCAGGTAAATGGTTCGGGAAACGAACGCATCTGGGGTACCAATGCCGGCACCTCAGGCAGCGCCGGGGCCGGTCTGGTAAATTTTGGATTCGATCTCACCAATCCATGTAACCAACCCACAGGTGGAAACGTTTCGGGTATAACCATGACAACGGCAAACTTCTCCTGGAATTCGGTTTCAGGATCGCAGGGGTATGAATATCAGATCACGACATCATCAACACCGCCCACCACAGCCGGCACTTTTACCAGCAGTACTTCTTATAGTGCCACAGGACTTAATAATGGCACCAGCTATTGGTTTTGGGTACGTAATATCTGCACCGTCGGCTCGGCCTATTCTAACTGGTTAGCAATACCGTTCACCACCGTTGCCTGCCCCTCTATTCCGCTTGCTAACGTATCGGTAAGTAATATTTCCACCATATCGGCAGACATCAACTGGACGGCTGTGAGCGGATCGAATGGATATGAATGGGCACTCACAACCTCTGCCGTACCGCCATCGTCGGGTACTACGCAATCCACTACCGCTTATAGTGCAACCGGACTAAACCCCGGCACCACCTATTACTTCCATGTGCGCAATAAATGTACTTCGCCCTCCAACTCCGTATGGACCACAAAGTCTTTTTCCACACTGGCCTGTCCGCTTGCCGGCACACCCACCATTACCAGCAACACACCCGGAAGTGTGAGCTTTAGCTGGCCGGGCACTACCATTCCCGGAGTGGCCAACTATCAATGGGCCATTACCACTTCTTCGGCTACGCCCACGGTATGGCAAACCACCAGCAGCCTTTCGGCTTCCAGCAGCAGCCTGATACCCGGCACTACTTACTATCTGCACGTACGCAGCAACTGTACCAGCTCACAATCTCCTTATACGCCCCTACAATTCATCAACCCCTTCCCGCCCTGCTTTGCCCCTACCGCGCTCAGCATTTCCAATGTCAACATGCACGGTGCGGAAATTACCTGGAATAGCTCGTCGAATGTGGTGCAGGGCTATCAATTTGCCATCAATACCAATCCCAATCCACCCGCCTCGGGCACACTGACCACCGACACTTTCTATACGGCGGTAAACCTTGTTGGCGGACAAACCTACTATGTGTATGTAAGGACCCTCTGCGGGCAAAATGTGAACAACGTAGTAAACTACAGCAACTGGACTGTCGATTCCTTCACGACACCGACAACCTGTGCGTCTAATTCCAGCCTGAATGTATCCAACGTTACTTCAAACAGTGCCGATATTGTATGGAACAACTTCCCCGGGGTTTTGGGCTATGAATACATTATGAATTTCAGTGCCACTCCGCCGGCACCGGGCCTCTCGGGTGCTGCAGTAAACTTCAATCATCTGGCGGCTACCAATTTACTTACAGGTACCACTTATTACTTCCACGTCCGCACACTTTGTGACACAGTGAACAATTCGCCCTGGGCTACCACTTCCTTTACTACGTCGAGTGTGTGTACTGCGCCTTCAACCCCCGTGCTCACAGCACTTACCCCTACCACGGCAAGCTTCGCATGGAGCTATGTTTCAGGAGCGCAGCAATATCAGTATAGTGTAACCAGCAACAGCACTCCAGTGTCCGGAAACACTTATACTTCGCTCAATAATGTAAAAGTCATTTCCCTCACACCGGGCACTCCATACTATTTCCATGTGCGCGCTTATTGTTCGCCCAGCGATCTCTCGGCCTGGGAAACCACCAGCTTCTCTACGGCACAGGTATCGGTAGAATCGATCAGCAGCGGAAAAGGCTATGATGTAGTTGTGTATCCCAACCCGGTAAAGGACATGCTGAACGTTGAGATCAGCGGCACGATGAATGGAAAAGGAATACTGATGCTATACGATCTATCCGGCAAGCTGCTGCAGACGGTAGAAATGACGAGTGAAAAAGCTATCCTCGACTTGAACCCACTCGCACCAGGAATGTACCTGCTGAAATACAGAGACAGTGAAAGCGGAGGAATCATGAAAGTGCAGAAATTGTAAAACAGCTTCATTTTTACGAAACGCCGCCTCGCAGGAGACGGCGTTTCGCTTTTGGTAACCCCGGGCACCACATCCAAAGAAATTAATCTTCTACCTTTGCGCATTCCCGGATAAAATATCAACACAACATATGCATAACGCTTATTTCAATTTTGCCGAACCAAAGAATGAACCGGTACTGAACTATGCACCGGGTTCGGCGGAGCGCAGGGCGCTGCAGGCTGCTATCGCCGAGCTTAAAAGTCAGGTACGCGACATCCCCATGTACATAGGTTCTGAGGAAGTGCGTACGAATGAGAAAAAGGAAATTCGTCCTCCGCACGAAACGGCACATTTGCTGGCACACTTCCATGCGGGCACGGCAGAAAACGTAAAAGATGCCATTTCCGCCGCGATGCAGGCGCGCCAAAAATGGGCTGCAATGCCCTGGGAACACCGGGCGTCCATATTTTTAAAGGCGGCAGAACTGTTGGCAACAAAATATCGGTTCCGGATGAATGCGGCCACCATGCTGGGCCAGAGTAAAAATGCATTTCAGGCAGAAATTGATAGTGCCTGCGAACTCATAGACTTTCTGCGTTTTAATGTGCACTTCCTTTCGGAAATATACAAACAGCAACCCCTTTCTCCGCAAGGCATACACAACCGTATGGAGTATCGTCCGCTGGAAGGCTTTGTCCTTGCCGTTACCCCATTTAACTTCACGGCTATCGGGGGTAATCTGCCTACGGCGCCGGCCATGTGCGGCAACGTGGTCATCTGGAAACCCGCCAATACACAGATCTATTCTGCCAGCGTCTTTATGGAGATTCTAAAAGAAGCCGGATTGCCTGATGGCGTCATTAACCTCGTGTACACCAGTGGTCCTGTCGTTGGCGATATTTGCTTTGGTCATCCGGACTTTGCGGGCGTTCATTTCACAGGATCTACAGGTGTTTTTCAAGGCATGTGGAAGACCATCGGCGAAAACATCCAGCGTTATAAAACCTACCCAAGAATAGTAGGTGAAACCGGCGGAAAAGACTTTGTGTTTGCCCATCCCTCGGCCGATGTGGATGCCGTGGTTGCCAACCTGGCCCGGGGCGCATTCGAATATCAGGGTCAGAAATGTTCGGCAGCATCCCGCGCCTATCTTCCCTCCAACCTCGCGGCAGAAATAAAAGAGAAACTCGTAGCAGAAGTAAAAACCATGAAAATGGGCATTGTTGACGATTTCACCAACTTCGTGAATGCGGTAATCGACGAAAAATCATTTAACAGCCTGGCTGGTTATATTGATGGCGTTAAAAACAGCAAGGGTACTGCAGCGATCATCTGCGGAGGCAACTACGACAAGTCGAAAGGCTATTTTATAGAACCCACCATCATCGAAACCAACGATCCCGCTTATGTAACCATGTGCGAGGAACTCTTTGGTCCGGTGCTCACCATCCATACTTATGAAGCTGAAAACTGGGAAGCCGCACTGGATACGGTTAACACCACCTCGGGTTATGCGCTTACCGGCGCTGTGTTTGCGCAGGACCGCTATGCCGTGGAAACCATGACCACAAAGCTGATAGACAGTGCGGGCAATTTCTACATCAATGATAAGCCTACCGGCGCTGTAGTAGGTCAGCAACCCTTTGGCGGAGCGCGTGCCTCGGGCACTAACGACAAGGCTGGCTCCATGCTGAACCTCTATCGCTGGCTGAGCGCCAGAACCATTAAAGAGACTTTTGTGCCCGTGACGAACTACAGGTATCCGTTCCATCAGGCCGATTGATCAAACTGAGGGCTGCGTGTTTCAGTTTTTCCTAAATAAACACGCAGCCTTTTTCTATGGGTCAGGCTCAACTTTACATTCTCATTCAGTTTTTCATTCTTACTTTTAGACCACAATCAGCTACTTATGGATCAGTACAACCAAAACCAGATATTCGACGCACAGGTGGTAGAAAATATTGGCAGCAAAACGATTTCGAGGAATTTCGTCGCCAATGTATTTCTATGGATGTTCGTTGCACTAGGAGTGTCGGCTGCTTTTGCCTTTCTGTTTGCAAGCAATACCGATCTGCTCGCCTACCTGTTTAACACGGAGACACACCAACTCAATATGCTGGGATGGTTGGTCATGTTATCGCCGCTGGGTTTTGTGATGCTCATGTCTTTTGGCTATCAGCGTCTGAGTGCCCCGGTTCTTACGCTACTCTTTCTCATTTACGCAGCGATTACGGGTATTAGTCTCAGTTTCATTTTATTGGTTTATACTGCCACATCGGTACTCACCTGCTTCCTTTCCGCTGCGGGTATGTTTGGCGTGATGGCCGTAATGGGTTATACCACCAACAAAGACCTGACGAGCTTTGGCCGTATTATGATGATGGGCCTTATCGGCATTATCATTGCCAGCATTGTGAACTTCTTTGCGGGTAGTGCGACCCTCAATTATCTGATCAGCTTCATCGGTGTAATGGTATTTACCGGTCTTACAGCATACGATGTTCAGAAGATCAAAAGAATAGGCGCGGGTATTGAGTTTAATGGTGTGGCCGCCAGCGAAAGCAAAAAGCTTTCTATTATCGGCGCACTGAATCTTTATCTTGACTTTATCAATCTTTTCCTTTTCCTCCTCCGTCTGTTTGGTGGCGGCAGGAAAGACTAAAGAATTCTGCCGGAAGTTTTATTGATGGGTGTAGCCAACTGCTGCGCCCATTTTTTTATTCGGACGAGCGTCGGTAGTGCTGCAGACCTACTACTATCAGCGCAATTGCAGCCATAGCGGGGATAACCAGCGTAAGACTAAATTGGTTTACTACCATACCCTTCACCGCAGCCAGCGTAAACAGCGCGGCGAGTACCAGACAAAAGCCGCCAAAAAGTTTTGCGTTCATAGGCACGAGAAGAGAAAAAACGCTGCCGCCGTCAGAAAAGTTTTGTTAACAAAGACAGAATGTCCTTGTGGTGTAGCGCAAGGAGGAATGCTATTATTCACATCGGCACGCCCAACTAACACCTGTGCAGTGGATTAAAAATCTGCTTAGTCAGCGGGAAAGCTTTACGCTTAGTGGAAGACATACCCAATACCTACCTGCAAACCTATGCGTCCATTTCGTGCTTTGAAGGCCGAAGTTTGGTCGAAGATACTATTAGGATCGACCTGAAAACGTGCCGAAGAGCTCAGATAAAGCTGCGGCGAAACCTGGTAAATAAGCGTGTGCGAAACTCCGGTCCAAAGGGAGAATTCGTTTTCCACCGAAGAGCTAACATAACTGGCGGCATTCGACTCATTGACGTAGCGATTGTCAAGCGAAGTTCTGCTGAAGGTAGGCGTCAGCACCAACCCAAGGTAGCTATCCAGCTTTTTCATCAGCGGACATTTTGCTTCCAGTGCAGGACAGCTAAGACGATATTGCAGCGAAAGATTAAGCTCAACATTTTGAGACCTTTCGCTTACGCCCTGATACTGATAGTCGGGCAACTGCACTTCGGGCAAGCCTGCAGACTGATAGCGCCCTTGGTATGAATAATGGCCAAGGCTCGCTTCCAGCGCCACATTTCGACTGTACTTCATCCGGATGAAGATTTCTTTGTCCCAGGTACTGCCATTGCTCGAACTGTTACTGAAAAAGCAGGTACCGTCTTGAAGATTGGTCCAACTGCTGGCCCCGGTGCGTACCCCGCCGGACAGTTGTTGGGCGCCTGCCGGGCTCAACCATAAAGCCGCTATTATAGTAAGCAAAAGTCTCATAGTCGCGCAATTTGTTTTAAAGTTAAGGAGAAGATGCAGAAAAAGCCTGCCAGCGCTTTGTAATCTGATCGTAAAATTTATCGACGCCCCGTCATGATAAGATTTCTGGCAAATATTCATGCAGCGTAAAACGATTCCAGCCCTTTTGACTTTTTGACTCTACTGCCCAGAAAAAACCCTCAGTTTCACGCGGCCAATAAATCATACGGGCCAGCCCTGCCGGCATCTGCGCTTCAAAACAAATAGCATCCGGGTGTATCTCCCGGGCACTTGACAAATGACCCTGTGAACGTTTGCCGTCTGACGTATATGACCAAAAGCAAAGTTGTCCATGATCGTCTCCGATCATCGCAATTTCTTCGTATCGCCGGCCGGACAATTGCCAGAGAGCTTCCAACCGGATATATTTTCCTTCGAGTACACGCTTAAATGACCGCGTGCAGATGAATGGGCCGGCCGGGCTGTTGCCCTCTGCTACCCAATCGCCCAGCAGAGGCTGAAGCAACCCCAGCTTCCCTCTGCCTTTCTTCCAATGTTGATACATGGCCTTTCAGTTTTTTATTCTATTGTATCACTACCCGATAGCGCAGGGTGCCATCAAGGGTGAGCAATTCTGTAACCAACGGTGCTATCGCATCTTGCTTTGTGGTGTCCTCAACCACCCGGGCGTTCATTTTGGTATCCGGAGCACATAAAGGAACCGTGACCTTGATTGTATCTCCGGGAGCCGTTTTCACAAACTGCGATGCCGATATTCCCGATGCTTCAAAACGATGCTTCGGAGTATCCTGCAATCCCTCATAAACCGGGGGCACTCCAAACACATTCCCTGTGTACGAAAACTGTATGTACCGCTCTTTGGAAGTCTGAACGGGAGGTTTGACGGTAGCATAATCTGTGCTGTCGGAGTGGGTACAGGAAACCCAGAATAGTGACAAAAAGCAGCAGGTAACAACAAGCTTCATTGAGTGATATTATCCTTACAATTTACAACAGGATGGTCACAAAACAGAAGCACTTACCAACCCAGTATTTCCTTAAGCCTTGCCATACCAGTTTTACTCACGGTCACTTTTGCGCCGCACTGCAGCAGGGCTACATGACTGTCTTTTTCATAAGGCTCTATACGCTGTAGTTGAGACACGGGTATGAGGTAGGAGCGATGCACCCTGACGAACTGCCGGGGATCGAGCGAATGTTCTATTTGTGTCAGCGTACTTTTTTTAAGGTAATGACCATTCTGCGTAAAGATCTTCACATAATCGTCGCTCGCTTCAAGATAAAAGATATCCTGCGATGGGATGATGCGGATACTACCCTGGTCTTTCACGACAATGCGATGCTGGTAACCATCATAAACTTTCTCCTGAAGCAAGTCCTGCATTTGTGGCTGGCTTTTTAGCGAAGCCTGTTGCAGCCATTTTTGTATGGCCCTATCAAAACGCTCCTTGGTAACAGGCTTTAGCAGATAGTCAACCGCATGGGCTTCAAAGGCCTTCAGTGCATACTCGTCAAATGCCGTTGTAAAAATAACCGAGGGCGGCTGCTCCAACAGCTCCAACATCTCGAAGCCATTGACACGCGGCATCTGCACATCGAGGAATATCAAATCCGGCTGATGGTCTTGTATGGCTTTGTAACCCTCAAAACCATCACCGCATTCTGCCACGATCTGCACTTGCTCGTAAGGTTTCAGAAAAGCACGCAGGAGCTGTCGCGCGAGCGGTTCATCATCAATCAGTATGAGTTTATACATAGTCTTGCGGTATTCTCAATATAGTTACAAATTTTTCCCGGTCCTGACGCGTCTCCAGCAGATCAGTGCGCGCATAGAGCAGATACAGTCTGCGGCGGATACCTTCCAGACCAAAGCCAGTGCCGGAGGGAGGCCTGTTATGAGGATCGAAGGGATTCGTGATCTTCAAGGTGAGATAATGGTCATTGCGGGTAATCTTCATATCAATTTCCACATTTCCGGTACGCCCATAGAGCCCGAACTTTATGGCGTTCTCCAAAATGGGCTGAAGCAGGAACGGCGGTATTGTAGCCTGATGAGTATAGTGCTTGTCATAATTCAACCGGAGACGGTCGCCGAAACGTACGGCCTCAATGGCGAGGTATGCTTCAATATACTGCAGTTCCTCCTCAACGGGGATTTGCTCGCGGGCTTCCCTTTTCACCGAATTCCGTAGAAAGTCCGAAAGCTTTCCGATCATTTCCTGCGCTTTTTCGGGCTGCAGCAGAATAAGTGCATTAATAGAATTGAGACTGTTGTACAAAAAATGGGGTTGCAATTGCTGGCGGAGTTTAAAGAGCTCAGCCTCACGATGCAAGGCCCCTGCATCGTTGTAGTTCTTAAACTGATTTTCGAGCTCTATGCTTCTCTGATTGACTGCAGTAAGTGTGATGGCCCAGCCATGTGCCAACAGAAAGATCAGCAGCCTTGGCGTGGAGGAAAAACCAAACCTTATGAGATTATCCGGATCTTCTGCAAACCACCATCGCAGCGCCAAGCGGTTAGCATACCAGGAAATAGCGCCCGTGGCCAGACCCATGAGCAGGGCATAAAAAACAATTCCCACTTTGGTGGGATAAGACTTTACGACAAGCATGCCGCCCCATATGGAAAAGCTAAGCGTGAGTGAAGTGACCAGAGTATCGCTGAGGACAAAGGTCCAGCCGCTGTTTAAACGCAGATCGACCAGCGACACCACCACTGCTGTGGCAAAAAACAGCAGCAATAAAAACGACCGCGTGTTGCTGGTAATGGGCATGAAATGATCAATGTGGTTGCTGACTATGGTTGGTCCATACCGGATCGGCTATAGGCTCCACCTCTTTAACGGTAGAGAACAATAAGGCTCCGTGCTGCATGATCACTTCATTTAATTCTTTTACCGCTATCATCTCCCATGTTACCGTACGGCCATACCGGTCCGTGAAGGTACACTCTTCATTTTTACCCAGCTTTCTTGCCTCTTCCAGAGCTGCGCGTTCGTCGGTGGCATACAAAATGCGCCATTGCTCTTCGTACTGCTCGGTCTTCATTTTGCTGCATATGATGCGATAAATGATGTGCGCTGCAAACGATTTCATACGTGGTAATTTTTTTTAAGTGCGTTGAAAGAGTTTTGGATGTTTTTTAAAAGCTTTTTATTTCTATTCCCCCACAGACGCATGAACCACGCAACACCAGGGTTTTTCGTTTTTCCGGCGGCTCTGAAGACCGGATACTTCGTTTGTCTTCTACGCTGCCCAATATGGTTTCCACTTCATTTTTCAAATCCCAGTGCGCCGGTATTATGAGTTCGCAGCCGCCGCAAGTGGCCCGTACATGCAACACCAGCGACTGTGCAGACGTATCGGCCTGCAGCAAGTTTATTTCTGCACCGCCAAAAGTGGCCCGTACGCGTCCGCCCTTAAAATCCTTTGAGGTAACAATTTCCTTGCGTCCACCAAAAATGACATCAGCATTGAGGGTATTTTCACTGACGATATCGGTGTCCGTAGGCGTTTCCATCCATCGCGATTTTTGTCGTGCACGGAGCACCACGATAAGACCGGCACCTATCAGCAAAACCGGAAAAACCAGATCTTCCGAATCAACCTGTCTGTTGCCCACGGTGAAGGTGAAGGCAGGAATGTAGTTAAAGAGTCCGATGGCAAAAAGGATATAAGGGGCGGGCGTAGAAAAGCGGTTTTTAATACCCAGAAAAAGGGCAAAAGCCATGAGCAGCAGCGGCCAGTTTTCTTCAAGGTTTAATGCCGGAAGCAGACCCACCTGCCGGGCAAGAATGACCAGGCCGGCAACTATAATCATCAATCCAAAAAACACTTTGTTTCCGGACTGGTTTCTGTTTCTCTTCATCTCAGGATGATAATTTCAGTAAAAGTATAAGGCTTCCGATGCAAGTGTAAGTATTGTTAGGCGAAGCAAAACGGAAGATCGGTAAAGAGCGGAAAATAGTCGGTGAATGTTGCCGGCCCTTTGTCAGCCAGGCGAATGGCACCCAGTCAGATACTGCAGCCGACCTGTAGAAAGAAGCCGGGAGATGGAGTTAAGAAAGTCGTCTTGGTGTGTACCCAAGCTTATCGAATGATTTTTTGCGCAGGGCGAAATATTGCCATACAATACTCTTGGGATATATGCCCGATTCGTTGCGAAGCGTGATGAGCTTTTGGGCTGTCTTGCGTCTTTTCCACCACTTGCCAAAGCTGCCGTAGAAGTGAAAATGTGCCTTGACAATGATCAGCATCTCTTTGAACTTTCCCGAAGCCAGCATCTGCACACCGGCGACACCATCAAGCAGCAGTCGCAGCGGAAACAGCCAGAGCAGCTTAGCAGATTTTTCGTTTTTCAACAGCAGGATCAGGCTGTTGCGAAAATTGTAATAGAGCTTCTGCGGACTACCGTAAGAGATGACGCTTCCCCCCACATGGTACACCGTGGAGCCCCCGATATAGCCGATTTTATATCCTGCATTTTTAAGTCGCCAACAGAGGTCTACCTCTTCCATATGCGCATATAAGTCGCGGTCAAGACCTCCTACATGATGATACAGATCGGCACGCACCATCAGGCAGCCACCCGATGCCCAGAAAGTCTCTATGTCGTCGTCGTATTGGTGATGATCTTTCTCCAGCGCATCGAAAACCCGCCCACGGCAAAAGAGATATCCCAAATGATCCATAAACCCGCCGGCGGCACCGGCATATTCAAAATACTCGCGCTCGCGCCAATATCGGATCTTCGGCTGGCAGGCCGCCAATCCCTCATACCGCTGCATGGCATGAAGCAGAGGTTGAAACCAATGATGGGTAACCTCAAAGTCGGCGCTCAGCAGCACATAGTATTTTGCCTGTACCAGAAGCAAGGCCTCATAGTAGCCGTTGGCAAAACCTCTGTTTACTGCAATCTGCAATGTCTTTACGGTAGGGAAATTTTGCTGGATATAATCGAGCGTATCGTCCGTGGACGCGTTATCGACCAATACAACATCGTACTGACCTTCGGCTTCCGCAACGATGAGGGGCAAAAACAGCTCATGCCATTTCTTGCCGTTATAGCTCAGAATAACTACGGCAGTATCATAGGCACTACTAATCATTGCAGGGCAATGCGTGCTTTATTTGTATTCTGGAGTGTACAAGCTGCTCTTCGGTGCATTTTCAGCGTCATAAGACTTGAAAGAATGCTCCCAGAGATTGTAGCATCCTGCCCATGAGAAGATGAACATACCAAAGAAAAACAGCAGAAATAGAAAGCGTGACTTCGAAGGCTTGCTCAGTTCAATATCCGCCTGGTTGTCGATGAGATTTTCCTGGTTGTTGTGTTGCATGTCCATTGAGGAGAAAATTACCGCGGCAAAAATAATAGTTATTGATTCAAAATCACAATATTTTTACCTCAGTCCCGTTTTGCAAACGCCTTATGCGCCAGTACATAAATTGGAAGACTTACCTCGTAATCGTAGCGCTATGCATTGTAGCTGCATCCTTATATTATACCAACCAGTTGGCGCATCGGTTGGCAGATGAAGAGCGGAAGAAGGTAGAGCAACTGGCCTTTAGCCTTACCACCCTGGCCACCGCCACCAACGATGATGAGGTAACCTTTGCGCAGACCTTTGTATCTCAAAACACCACTATTCCGCTGATCATCGTAGATGAGGAGAACAACATTGTGGACCACAAAAACATTGACACTTTTAATGTTCGCAATATTGAAAAACACATCCAGAAAAAACTGGAAGAATTCAAGGCCCGGCGTGCCCCCATCATCGCCGACTATGGTATAGGGAGGAGCTTTATCTATTACGGCGATTCCTACCTGCTTACCCAGCTTAAGTACTATCCTTACGTGCAGCTTGCCATCATTTTTCTCTTTCTCTTTGTGGTAATGGTGGCGATTTCTTCGGCGCACCGGTCGCTGCAAAATCAGGTCTGGGTGGGCCTTTCCAAAGAAACAGCTCACCAGCTCGGCACGCCCCTCAGCTCTATTGAGGCCTGGTTGGAACTGCTCAAAGAAAGTGACTGCAATGAAGAAGCGGTAACGGAAATGAAAAATGACCTTGATCGGTTGAAACTGGTAGCCGACAGGTTTAGCAAAGTGGGCAGTGTGCCGCACATGCAGGAAGAAAATGTAATGGACCGTGTCCGCAATATGGTGGCCTATATGGAACGGAGGGCACCGAGCAAGGTGGAGTTTAGCCTTACCTCGAACGAGGAAGAAATTCCATTGAACATCAGCGGTCCGTT
>OFTY01001162.1_pt1 | contig 12731 bp, 8 predicted proteins | sample 1775061 | NCBI WGS metagenome assembly OFTY01 (sample SAMN08195773, study PRJEB24354) | sludge metagenome | isolation source: sludge from phenol fed wastewater aerobic bioreactor B | place: India: Nagpur | collected 2016-09-16 | reverse complement strand
CCGATGTTGCCCTCCTGGATCAGGTCCAGGAACTGCAGGCCGCGGTTGGTGTATTTCTTGGCGATGGAGATGACGAGGCGCAGATTGGCCTCGACCATTTCCTTCTTGGCCTGACGGGCCTCGCGCTCGCCCTTCTGCACCATCTGGACGATGCGGCGATAGTCGTCGATCGGCACGCCCGCCTCGGTGGCGACAGCGGCGATCTGGGTGCGGATCGTGTCGATCTGGGCGGCTTCATTCTCGCTGAACTTGGTCCAGCGGACGCCCATCTCCTTGATGCGCTCGGCCCAGGTCGGGTCCATCTCCGAGCCGAAATAGGCCTTGAGGAACTCAGGCCGCGAAATGCCGTAGCCGTCGGCCAGACGCAGCAGGCGGCCTTCCTGGCCGATCAGGCGCTTGTTGATGGCGTACAGCTGTTCGACCAGCGCCTCGATGCGGGCGTTGTTCAGCTTCATCGTCTTCAGGCGGTCCGAGATGGACGCCGTCAGGGCCTCATAGGTCTTCTGGTCCTTGGCGGTCAGGACTTCGCCCTTCAGGCGCGCCTCGACCAGCTTGTCCTGCAGCTTGCGGAACTCGCCGAAGTCGACGGCGATGGCGTCCAGCACCTCCATGACGCCGTCGCGCAGTTCGGCCTCCAGGGCCGAGATCGACATGGCGCCGCCGTCGTCGAAGTCCTCGTCGTCGTCCTCTTCGCCGTCGCCGTCCGGCTCGCCGGTCGGCTGGGCCGGGGCGGGCTGGTTGTGCGGCAGGGACGAGGGATTCAGGATGCCGTAGGTGGCGTCCAGGTCGATCACTTCGCGCAGCAGGATGCGGTTGTTGGCCAGCTCCTCGCGCCAGACCATGATGGCCTCGAAGGTCAGGGCGCTTTCGCACAGACCCGAGATCATGGCGTCGCGGCCGGCCTCGATGCGCTTGGCGATGGCGATTTCGCCCTCGCGGCTCAGCAGCTCGACCGTGCCCATTTCGCGCAGATACATCCGCACCGGGTCGTCGGTACGGTCATAGGCGGCCTTGGCCGGGGCTTCGGCGACCGAGGTCTCGGCGGCGGCGGCCACGTCGGTGCCGGTCGCCTCAGCGGCGTCCTCTTCGGCTTCGACGACGTTGACGCCCATCTCCGACAGCATGGCCAGGATGTCTTCGATCTGGTCCGGCGTGACTTCTTCGGACGGCAGAACCTTGTTCAGCTCCTCCATCGTCACATAGCCGCGCGTCTTCGCCTGGCGGATGAATTTCTTCACCCCGGCGTCGGTGAGATCGAGCAGGGGCCCGTCGGCGTTGGTTTCGGCGTCCTGCGTCTCGGTCTGCGCGCTCATTCAGTCTGTCTCCACGGCCACGGAGGGTGATCAGGCCCCTGCGGCGAAAATACAACGCCCGACGACTTCGTTGGTTACGAAGAAGCCGCGTCTTCCCAAATCGTTCCGGTCTTGATGGCTCGCCGCAAAGCATCGCGCTCAGCCTTCACCAGGGCGAAAGCTGAGTTATCGAAGGCCCGATGAGCCTCCGACTTCGCTGAAGCCAGCGCCTCGTCCAACGCCGCTGCGCGGGTCAGAGCGTCGAACGCTTGCGACCACCGGATCCTCGCCTCGCCGAGGGGCTTGTCTGCAGCCAGGAATGGCGCGCCGGACTTCGCCGCCGCCTTCTCGACCTCGTGCATCAAGGCATCATGACCCGATTGGGCCAGATGGCGGCGCAGGGCGGCGGAGTCAAGGGTCCGGCCCGAGAAACGCAGTCGAACCAGCTCCTGGGCCAGCCCGTCCAGGGCCGGATCGCCGAAGCCGTAGCGCGCCACCGCCTCCATGTGATCGTCCAGCCGCTCCGGGTCGTCGATGGCGCCGTGGGCCAGGGCGGCGGCGATCGGCTCGACCGAGCGGAACAGGGCCTGCATGGCCTGCGCCCCTTCCACCGTCTGCCCCTGCAGAGGCGGCGGACCGCGCCAACGCCCGCCCGGCCCCGGCCGTCCGCCCGACTGCGGCGGGCGCTGCTGTTGCTGACGCGGGAACAGGGCGTCGAAGCGATCGAACAGGTCGCGCCTGTATTGCTCGGCCAGATCCTTGTCCTGCACCGCGTTGGCCGCCTGACGCAGACGCCCCTTCAGCCCCGCCTTGCGTTCGGGCGTGTCCAGCGGTTCGGCCTCGACCTCGCGGCGAAACAGCACCTCGGCGAAGGGCCGCGTCGTCGCCATCGCCTGCCGCAGGGCGGGCGCCCCGCGATCGCGCAGGATGTCGTCCGGATCCTGCCCGCCCTCCAGCAGGGCGAAGCGGAAGGACTTGCCCGGCTTCAAGAGCGGCAGCGCCCGTTCGATCGATCGATAGGCGGCGCGCAGGCCCGCCGCGTCGCCGTCGAAGCTCAGCACCGGCTCGGCCGAGACGCGCCACAGACGCTCCATCTGCTCCTCGGTCAGGGCCGTGCCCATCGGCGCGACCGCAGGCAGGCCCGCCCGCTGGCAGGCGATGACGTCCATATAGCCTTCGACGACGATGATGCCCTGCTCGCCCCGGCTCTCGGCGCCCATGATCCGCCGTGCTTCCGGCAGGCCGTAAAGGGTCGCCCCCTTGTGAAACAGGGAGGTCTCCGGCCCGTTCAGATATTTGGCCCGATCGTCGGGGTTCATCGCCCGGCCGCCGAAGCTGACGATGCGCCCGCGCGCGTCCAGGATCGGGAACATCAGCCGGTCGCGGAAGCGGTCATAGGGCTGGCCGCCCCCTTCCGGCGCGATCAGCAGCCCGGCCTCGACCAGATCGCCCGGCCGCGCCCCGCGCTGGACCAGCGCCTGCTTCAGCCCCTCGCGGTCGTTGGGCGCATAGCCCAGGCCAAAACGCTCCCACTGGTCCTCCGGCAGGCCGCGCTTTTCCAGATAGTCTCGCGCCGCCTTGCCGACGCTGCGGCGCAGATTGGCGGCGAACCATTTCTGGGCCAGGTCCATCCAGTCGGCCAGACCCTGACGCTTCTGCTCGCGCTCGGCGGCCTGGGGGTCTTCGGCGGGAAGCTGCATCCCCGCCTCGCCCGCCAGACGGCTGACCGCCTCGACGAAGCTGAGCCGCTCCGTCTCCTGCAGGAAGCTGATGACGTCGCCGTGCTTGCCCGAGCTGAAGTCGTGGAAGAAGCCCTTGTCGTCATTGACGAAGAAGCTGGGCGACTTCTCCTTCGAGAAGGGGCTCAGGCCGACGAACTCGCGTCCCTGACGCTTGAGCTTCACCGTCCGCCCGATGATGTCGGACGGCCGAAGGCGGGCCTTCAGCTCCTCGATGAACCGTTCGTCAAATCGCACGCCTGACCTATGCCGTCCGATGGCGGGCAAAGGCCAGCCCCCGCCCACTCGCCGCCGCGACGGCCCCCGGCCAAAACGCCGCCTGGGGATAAGTCCGGGGACAACCGCCTGACTTCCTTCTGTCGCCCGACTGGGCTTTAAGTCGTGCCAGCCTTGCCGGAGCCCTTGCGATCATGCGCCACCTTCGCCTGCTGATCCTGCTGCTGCCCGCCGTCTTCCTGACGCTCGGCGCCTGCCAGACGATCCCGCGTCCGGTCTTCGACGCCGCCGACCTGGCCGCCGCCAGTCCGCCCTGGCGCTATGATTTCCGCACCGAGGACGAGCGCGCCCGCTTCGTGCGCGAGACGATCAACGCCCAGAACGCCGCCCACGACGGAGCCTTCGACATCCTGGCCCTGTCCGGCGGCGGGGCCAATGGGGCCTATGGCGCGGGCGTCATGGTCGGGTGGAGCCAGGCCGGAAACCGGCCCGACTTCGAGGTGGTGACCGGCGTGTCGACCGGCGCCCTGATCGCGCCATTCGTCTTTGCGGGCCGGCGTTTCGACCCGGCGCTGGAGCACGCCTACACCAGCGGCCAGACCGACCAGCTGCTGAAGTCGCGCGGCCTCTACGCCCTGCTGCTGCCCGGCGTGTTCAAGCCCGAGCCCCTGACTAATCTGGTGCTCAACAACATCTCGCCCGAGCTGCTGGCGGCCATCGCCGAGGAGCACCGCAAGGGCCGCCGCCTCTATGTCTCGACCACCAGCCTGGACACCCAGACCCAGGTCGTCTGGGACATGGGCGCCATCGCCCAGCGCGACGACCCGGCCTCGCGCCTGCTGTTCGTCAATGTGCTGATCGCCTCAGCCAGCATCCCCGGCGCCTTCCCGCCCGTCCTGCTGGACGTCGAGCATCAGGGCCGCCGCATTCAGGAGCTGCACGTCGACGGCGGCACGGTGTCCAGCTTCCTGGTCGTGCCGCAGGCGCTGCTGCTCGACACCCCGTCCAACCGCCCCCTCGGCGACGCCCGGATCTGGATCGTCGTCAACGGCCAGTGGGATCCTCGCTTCGAAGTGGCGCGCATCTCGGCGGTCAGTATCGCCGCGCGCAGCTTCGACACCATGATGAAGGCGCTGCAACGCTCGGATCTGACGGCCGTCACCCAGTTCGCGCACCGTCACAACATGACCCTGTCGGTCGCCGCCATTCCCGACGACGCCGAGGCTGACACCCTGGACTTCACCCAGGCCCACATGACCGCCCTGTTCCAGGCGGGCGAGGCCCAGGCCATGGCCGGCCGCGCGTTCGAGCGGCGCGTCGATCCGTCAGAGGCGCGCCCCAGCCCCCGCCGTCGTACGGACCAGGCCCCCAGGGTGGTCATCGGCCCGCCCGACGGTTAGGACTTCATTAACCATATTGACCAGATTGCGACGACAACCATCTGATTACGAACAATATTTTTCGTATAACGGCGGAACTATCCACAGCTTCTGTGGATTCTTTCAGCGCCTCTGAGAAGCAGAGGCCGTTCCGACGACGCCGCCGCAGACCGTGGCCGACGCCGTCCCAGATGGGTTTTCGCATGTTCATCGCCATCGCCCGCCCGGCGGTGGAGCCCCAAGGCCCCGACGCCGTCGCCGTCCCCGGCTCTCCCGCTGTCCCCCCGCTCAAGCCGCGCGCGCTTCACGCCCGCCTGCTGGCCAACGCCGCGTTGAGGCGGCAGCGCGGCCGGCAGCGTCGACAGGAGAATCGCAACGAGGACGCCGACTACTGGCTGCACGCCGCCTGCGTCGCCGTCGGCAAGGCGGCCGATCTGCGCCGCGCCGAGGCCGCGCCCCTGCCCTGAGCCTCAGCGCAGTTCGGGCAGACGCCGCGCCAGGGATTCCTTCAGCTTGCGCCCGCGCTCGGACAGGCTCTTGCCCCGCCGCCGCTCGCGCACCTCGAAGCCCCGCCCCCAGCGTTCGTGCATGGCGGCCATCAGGGCCGGGTGGCGGTCGTACTGGTGCACGATGGCGCTGACCCCGCCGTCCGGATTCACAATGGCGCCGTCCTTCAGCGACAGGCTGTCGCCGGACGTCATGCCCACGGTGGCGATGCGGCCGTAGTTGGGCGTCGCCTGCCCCTCGATCAGCCCAAGATGCAGGGCGATGTTGCAGGCCGCCTGATCGGCGCCGAACGCGCCGCCGATCTCCGAACGCGGGATGGCCGCCAGCATCAGCAGGGTGCGGCAGAAGCGGATCATGCTCTCGCGCGGTCCCATCACCGTGCCGACGCAGACGCACGGCTTGTCGGCCAGCGCCCGCGCCACGTCCTCGCCGCCGACGCCGCGCAGATGTTTCATGTTGAAGGCGTGGCCCTTCAGCCCCCCGTCGTACTCGACGAAGAACTCGGACTTCAGCGGCGGCGGGTCGAAGGGCGGCGCCTGGAAGACCACGTCGCGCACATCGGTCATCAGCACGCTGCGCGCCCAGGGCCGCTCGCTCATCAGCCTGTCGAAGGCGGCGAACCGCTGCATCACCGGGTGCGGCCGCCAGGCGCCGTCGGGCAGGCGGGCGGGCGGGACCGACGCCACGTCGTGCTCGGCCAGAAAGGCCAGAAGCGCAGGCTCCTGATCCGTCACCAGCACCACCGGCCCGGCGTAGACCGCGCGCAGCGAGCGCACGAAGACCGCCACGTCGGCGGCCTCATACCCCGTGGCGTAGCCCAGGATCAGATCATGTTCGGCCGCCGCAATGGCTGGAGAAGCCCCCCTCTCCCCTGCGATCGCAGCAGAAACCCAGCCGAGATAAGCGGACTTCGCTGCGGGAGCCCCCATTTACGCCCTCATGGAATCCACGAAACGCTTGAACAGATAGAGGCTGTCGGTCGGACCCGACGAGGCCTCCGGGTGATGCTGCACGCTGAACACGGGTTTATCCTTCAGCGCAATCCCGCAGTTGGTGCCGTCGAACAGCGACACATGGGTTTCAACCACGGCCTCGGGCAGGCTGTCGCGGTCGACCGAGAACTCGTGGTTCATCGACACGATCTCGACCTTGCCCGTGGTCAGATCCTTGACCGGGTGGTTGGCGCCGTGGTGGCCCTGCTCCATCTTCAGCGTCTTGGCGCCGAGCGCGATGGCCAGCATCTGGTGGCCCAGGCAGATGCCCATCAGCGGCTTGCCGCTGTCCAGCAGCTTCCTGATCTCGGGCACGGCGTATTCGCCGGTCGCGGCCGGATCGCCCGGACCGTTCGACAGAACCACGCCGTCAGGGTTGCGGGCCAGAATCTCTTCCGCCGTGGTCGAGGCGGGGACCACGGTGATCTTCACCCCGGTCGAGGCCAGGGCGCGCAGGATGTTGCGCTTCACGCCGTAGTCGACGACCACCACCGACGTGTCGCCGGCCTCGGGCTGGGCGTAGCCGGTCGGCCATTCCCAGGCGCCCTCGGTCCATTCGAAGGCCTGGGTGGTCGAGGCGTCCTTGGCCAGGTCCAGGCCGACCAGGCCCTTCCAGTCGCGCGCCTGGGCCGTCAGAGCCTCCAGGTCGAACTTGCCGTCGGGGGCGTGGGCGATGACGGCGTGCGGAGCGCCCTTCTCGCGGATCAGCTGGGTCAGGGCGCGGGTGTCGACGCCCGCCAGGCCGATGACGCCGCGCGACTTCATCCAGCCGTCCAGCCCGCCCGTGGCGCGCCAGTTGGCCGAATCGGTCGGCACGTCGCGCAGGATGACGCCGCGCGCCGCGCGCTCGGGCGCCTCGCCGATCTGCTCGACGTCTTCTAGGTTCACGCCGACGTTGCCGATGTGCGGGAAGGTGAAGGCCAGGATCTGGCTCATGTACGAAGGGTCGGTCAGGATTTCCTGATAGCCCGACATGGCGGTGTTGAAGACCACCTCGCCGACGGCCGAACCGGTCGCGCCGACGCCGATCCCCGACAGGACCGTTCCATCTGCGAGCACGAGGACGCCGGTGGCGCCGGACAGGATGTGAGTCGTCATGGCGCAGGGCTCCTAGCAGTGAATACGGGCGGACAAACGGCGGCGTCGCTAAAGAGATGAAGGGGGCGTGTCAACACAGGCCTTCGACTATGCCCCCTGCGCACGTCCCTGTCGCTTGCGAACCCACAGCCAGGCCAGGCTGGTCGCGGCGAAAAAGCCGACGCTGGGCCAGATGTAGCCGCCCGCCGCCGCCGCGACCGCAAAGGCCGAGAACACCGCCCCGCCGACGGCCAGCAGGCGCCAGCCCGGCCTGGTCGTCAGCTTCCACAGCGTCACCGAGCACAGGGCGTACAGGCACAACGTCAGCACCGAGGTCACGCCGATCAGCTTGCTGAATTGTTCTCCCAGCCTCGGCTGGGTGCTGGCGATCACCAGAACGCTCATGATGACGCCGTTGATCAGGGGATTGGACAGGGGCGTCCTGCCCTTCTGCGCCCCGCCGAACCAGCGCGGCAGCCACCCGGCCTCAGCCGAGGCGCGCGCCGTCTCGCCGCCCATCATGGTCCAGCCCGCGATGGTGCCGGTCGCCTTGATGACGGCGCAGGCCGCCACCAGACCGGCCACCGAGGCCCCCATCACCCGCGCCACCAGATCGGCATAGTGACTGGGCGAATGGGCCAGGCCAGCGGCCGGAATGACCCCGAACACCGCCACGCTGGCCGCCACATAGACGACGAAGGCCAGCAGCACCCCGCCCAACGAGGCGCGGCCCACGTCGGTCGCCGGGTTCTTCACCTGACTGGACAGGGCCGCCGCGCTCTCAACACCCAGGAAGGCCCAGAAGATCACGGCCAGCGACGCCGGAACCGTCTTCATCAGCGGCTCGCCCGCCGGGCTCCACGAGGCGGCGAATGTCTCGCCGCTGAAAGCTATGACGCCGGCGATGATGGCCAGACCGATCGGGATCAGCCCCAGCACCAGGGTGATCGCCCCGAACCGCGCCGCCGTCTTCGACCCCGCCGCATAGGCCGCCGTGGTCAGCCAGATCAGCGCCAGATTGCTGAGCGCCCCCCACATCGGCTCCTTCAGCGCCGGAAAGAAGAAGGCCAGATAGCCGGTCCCCGCCACCGCCACGGCCACGTTGCCGGTCAGGCAGGCCGCCCAATAGGCCAGCCCCGTCTGATAGCCCAGGAACCGCCCCAAACCGCGCCGGGCGAAGTCCGACAGGCCGTCGGCCTCCGGCTGCATCCGCCCCAGACCGCCGAACACCAGCGCCAGGGTCACGGCTCCGATCCCGCAGACGAGCCAGCCGATGACGCTCGAGCTGCCGGTCGGCGCCAGGGTGGCGGGCAACAGGTAGACGCCCGATCCGATCATGTTCCCCGCCACCACCAGGGCGGCCAGGCCCCAGCCGATGCGGTGCGAGGGTTCAGGCAGGATGTCGACTTGGCTCATGTCCGCCGCATAGACCGAAATGTCGCAGCCGTCGCCATGAAGATTGCGGCCTCTGCTTCCTCCGTCATTCCCCGGCCAGCCGCGAAGCGGCGCAGACCGGGGAACCCAGCGGCGCCCGTCAGGGCGAAAACCCCGCGCTCAGCGCTTGCAGTGAAGATCGCCTCCGGCGCCGCTGGATCCCCCGGTCTCGCGATGCTCGCCGGAGGATGACGGAGTCGATTGCTCCAAGGCGTGCTAATCCCCCGCCGAAGTTCTGGAGTTCGCCCATGCCCGTCACCACGGTCGGCCTCGATGCCGACGACACCCTCTGGCACAATGAGACCATCTTCCGCCTGAGCCAGAAGCGGTTCGCCGAACTGCTGGCCGACCACGCCGAAGAGCCGGTGATGATGGACCGCCTGGCCCAGGTCGAGCGGCGCAACCTGCGGCTCTACGGCTACGGCGTGAAGGGCTTCACCCTGTCGATGCTGGAGACGGCGATGGAGCTGTGCGACGGCTCGGCCCCGCCCCACATCGTGCGCGAAATCCTGGCCGCCGGTCGCGAGATGCTGGTCCACCCGGTCGAGACCCTGCCCGGCGTCGACGAGACCCTGGCCGAACTGGCCGAGAACTACCGCCTCGTGCTCGTCACCAAGGGCGACCTGATGGACCAGGAGCGCAAGCTGGCGGCCTCGGGCCTGGGCGAGCTGTTCGCCGCCGTCGAGATCGTGTCGGAGAAGGATCGCTCGACCTATGACCGCGTCTTCGCCCGCCACGGCTCGGGCGCGGCCGAGGCGGTGATGGCCGGCAATTCCATGAAGTCCGACGTCCTGCCCGCCATCGAGGCCGGCGCCTGGGCGGCGCACATCCCCTACCACATCACCTGGGCCCACGAACTGGCCGACGCGCCGGAGGGCAACGCCCGCTACGTCAGCCTCAGCCGCATCGCCGAACTACCCGACTGGATCGCGGCGATCGACCAGAAATAACGGCTTCGGCTCAGACGTATCCCAGAAGACGGCGCAGACCCGGCGCGTGAAAATCGACCAGTTCTTTTTGCTGTTCAGGTAGCGACTTAGGGAAGGCCATGCCGTCCGGCAGCTTCAGATTTTCGCGCGCAGTCCGGCTTTGCTTGCGGTCGGAGCCGATACGCACGCGCTCACGCCAATCGCCTGGCCGATCAATGCCGCACGCATCAAGCAAGGCGCCGAAATACGCCTCGGCGGCCTCCGATTCCAGGTCCGAAAGGGCGCCGAGTATGTCCTCGTAGCGTACCAGATACACCCCGGTTCCCAACCAGGCGGCGGCATTGTGCGTGTAGACGTCCGCCAGGGCCGGCGTCTTTCCGTGCAAGCCGAAGATCATAAAATTCAGCAGCATGGTCGGATTGAAGACGCCGGACTTCAGATGCTCGAGATTGTCCTGGTGAAAGGCGTCCGAGACAAAGAAACGGGCCCGAGCCAAAACCCAGTCATAGGGGTCGCGGACAAGCAGAATGTGACGCGCGGTTCGCACATTCGCGGCAGCCTGGTCGCTAAAAAGCAGATGGGCGGCGCACAGCTTGGGCCGGTGCGGATTGAACGCCTCCAGATGCAGATGCATGTTCGGAATTTGAATGAAATCAGCGTCATAGTGCTGATCGATCGGCACGAACATCCTGATGATGTTCCTGAGCAGGTGCGTTCCACCCTTTGGCACGCTGTTGAGCATGACGGGCTGGTTCAGAGAGACCTGATTGAAGCGCGCCACCTCCTGATTCAACGTGTCTGCAATCCCCGTGATAATCGCCATCTTTTCCCCCACAGCGGCCAGATTAAGCGCCCGCCCCACGCCCACCTGTTCCTAATCCAGATGAAAAGAGGGCGACAAGGTACAACCTTGCCGCCCCCATAGATTTTAAGTCCTTAAATTTCCGTCAGATCAGAAGGACTTGCTGATCCGAACGAAGACACGACGCCCATAGTAAGCCTCGTTGTACTGCGAAGCTAGAATCGAGTTTCCAACTGTCGAGTACTCGCCGATCACGGTCGTGGCCGCCGGCGGCTTTTCGTCGAACAGATTCGCGACGCCGCCAATCAGCTTCCAGCTATCGAAATCATAGCCCAGCGAAGCGCTATGGAAGCCGGTGAACTCGGCATGCGCCTTCACCGCGACCCTGCGGCCGTCGACGGTCAGGGTCGGCGAACCATTGCCTGCCAGGAACTCGCCGAAGCTGTCCTGCTTGCCGATCCAGTCGAAGCCCCAGAAGGCCGTCCAAGGCCCCCGCTGGAACGACAGGTTGATGTTGCCGACCAACTCAGGATAGCCGACTTCACCCAGCGGATTCTCGATATTGTCCGCGAACATCGCGGTTTGGTTCTCAAGCGTCCACGTCGTCTGGCTGTCGATCGTCAGCTCGCCCCAGCGGGTATCCTGGACATAGCGGACAGTGAAATCGAGACCGCGGTTATTCTGCTTGGCGACATTGATGAAGCTGTCGCGCACCTGCGTGATGCCCAGATTCGGATCACGATCGAACTGGTTGCAGATCGGGTCGGTCGGGAAGTTGTCCGACAGATAACAGGCTCTCAAAATGCCGCTGGCGCCCAGAGAATCCACCTGATCTTCGATCTCGATGTCGAAGTAATCGACAGCCAGGCTCAGCCCGCTGTTCGGCGGCGTGATGACCACGCCCAGAACCGTTGCCTTGGAGGTTTCCGGCGTCAGGACGCCTAGACCGCCGCCCGTCACGATCTCCGACGAGGAGTTGCCGCCCGTATAATCGCCGGCCACGCCGCCGCCAGGTCCGGCCGTGCTCGTGCAGTTGTTGTAGAGCTTTTGCGTGACCGAACCGTCTGCCAGACGTTGATCTAGATTCAAGCAGGGGTCGATGTTTCGTTGGCCCAGGTAGCTGGTCTGGTCAGCGAGGTAGAGCTCGAACAGCGCCGGGGCGCGGAAGGATGTGCCATGCGTCGCACGGAAGCGGACGGCATCGTTCACCGACCAGTTCAGGCCGATCTTATAAGTCGAGGCGTCGCCCGATGTCTTCGTATCGGTGTAGCGACCCGACAGCGACAGATCGAGCTCCTGAGCGAACGGAGCGTCCTTCAGCAGCGGCACGCCCAGTTCGGCGTAGACCTCGCGGGTGTCCTCCGTCCCCTTGGTGATGCCTGCACCGGTCAGGCCCCAGCTGTTGCTCGCCAGCGTGATTTCGCCCGGCGTGTCATTGATCTCATCACGACGAATATGGAAGCCGAGAGCGAGGCCGAGCGGCCCGGCGGGCAGATCCATCAGCGTGCCGCCGATAGAGCCCTCAGCATAGACCTGTTCATAGACCGTCGTGCCGGTCTCACGATCCAGCAGGAAGGCGCGTTCTTCCGCCGTAAGGTCGCCCCGCAGGACGCGCGGGTCCGCAAAGTTCATGTCGATGCACTTGCGACCGCTGACCGCCAGAGTTTGGCCGACGCAGCTTTCCGTCTTGTAGTTGGTCGACTCGAGCGCGTCCTTCAGGATCACATCCGAGGTGTATTCGCCGTCAGAGCGGCTGTACTGCGCGAAGACATCCCACTTCCAGTTGTTGGAGAACAACCGCAGATCGCCACGGACGCCCGCAACGCCGCGAATATAATCCACGCGCTGCGACTGATCGAAGTGGTCCGTGACGGGAGTCGGGCTCAGATAGTAGTCGCCGGTGAAGCCGTTGACCGGGTCGCCGCCAGCCCCCATTCCCGTCGAGGTATAGGTATAGTTCCAGAACTGGCGATAGCTGTCCGTCCGGCTTTCACGGCGGTTCAGCAGGAATTCACCGTAGAGCTCCACGCCGCCGACTTCATAGGCGCCGTCGATGAACGCCGTGTAGCGCTCGACTTCTGGGATGATCGATTCTTCGCGAGCGAAGGGATGGCTGGCGTTGACGACACCGCGCGAGGCCGCGTCGTAGTTCACCAGGTAGAAGCCCGAGGGCGCGCCGGGATACTGGGCGCTGACGGCGGGATTGGTCGGACGCACAGGAATATGTTGGCCCAGGTCGCCGTCATAGTCGTATTGGAAGCGGCCGGCGCGGCCGGCGAAGCCCGGACCATAGACGTAAACTTGGCCCCACAGGGTGTCGTTGCAGGTCGGTTGCCCGGTGCGTGGATCGATGCGATCCGCCCG
>OFTY01001161.1_pt1 | contig 12733 bp, 10 predicted proteins | sample 1775061 | NCBI WGS metagenome assembly OFTY01 (sample SAMN08195773, study PRJEB24354) | sludge metagenome | isolation source: sludge from phenol fed wastewater aerobic bioreactor B | place: India: Nagpur | collected 2016-09-16 | reverse complement strand
CGCTGCATGAGGATGGCGTCGTTGTCCTTGAGGAACTGCGCCTCCTGCGCGTCCTTGAGCGGAATGAACACCATCGGATCGCCGCCGGACGACACCATGCGGCGCGTGAGGCCGACCACGCGGTAGTGGTTGCGCCGGATCTTCAGCTCGTCGCCCAGCTGAAACCCCGAGGCCAGGTCGGCCACCGCCTCGTAGTGGCCGCGCGTGATCTGCCGGCCGGCCACCAGCTGCGGCGGCCAGCCCGGATCGCCCGGGCCGCCGGCGGTGATGCCCACCACCATGGCGCGCACGTCGGTATCTCCTTTCCGGACCTGCATCGTCAGATAGGTGACGTTGGCGGCACGCTCGACGCCGGGGATTGTCAGGATCATCCGATAGACGTCGTCATTGATGCTGGAGGATTCGGCATAGGGGCCGAGCGTCTTCTGCTGGACGACCCACATGTCGGCGCCGCTGTTGTCAAGCAACACTTTGCCGTCGTCGACCATGCCCCGATAGACGCCTGCCATGGTGAAGGTGACGCCGATCAGCAGGCCGAGGCCGATGCCGGTAAAGACGAACTTGCCCCATGAATGCAGGATGTCGCGTCCGGCGAGACTGATCATTTGAGAAGCTCCGCGGGATCGCCGGTCACACGGATGCGGCTCGTGCCTGCCAGTCTCGAGGCGCTGTAAACAACGATCTCGTCGCCGACCTGCAAACCCTTCACGATTTGCACCGTTCCATCGAGATCCGATGCTCCCGTATGAACGGGAACGAACTCGACTTTCCCTCCTCCTACCTTCCAGACGCCGACCTTACCGCCGACATTCTGGACTGCGGCATTCGGGATTGCGGGCGTCGCTGGAAGTTCCGGTAGGACGATCGTCGCTTCGGCCAGCTCTCCGATTGGAGGCAGCGGGTCAGGAAGCACGCCGAATCCCACCTTGGCCAAATTTTCTTCCGTGACAGAATCGGCAAGCACTTCCACGCGGAACACCCGTCCCGGTATGCTCGTCCTGCCACGCGACCGCAGCATGATCTGTGCCGAAAGCCCCTTACGCAGACCCGTTGCCGCAATCTGGTCAAACCGGGCATTGATCCAGAGATTGTTCGGGTCGATCATGTCGATGACCGCCTGGCCGGCGACCATCGTTGTTCCCGGCTCCGCATTGCGGGCGGCAATCACGCCATCGACCGGCGCACACAGGACAAGATTCTCACGCTGCTTGATCAGCCCGTCGCGATCGGCTTGATTGCGTTGCAAATCCTGCTGAGCAGCAACGAGATTCGATTGGGCAGCCGCGAGAGTGGCAAGCGCCACCTGGCTGTCCTGTCGTTTGGTTTCGATGGCGACTTCGCTGACGGAGCGCGTCTTCCAGAGTTGCTCGTAGCGCTTCGCCTGCGTCTGCGCATAATCTTTCCGCGCCATCGCATCATCAACTTGCGCTTCAGCTGCTTTTATCGAGGCTTCGGCGCGACGAATCGCGGCATCGAGAGCTGCAATACGCTCATTGAGATCCACCGGATCCATTTCCGCCAGAACCTGCCCGGCGCGAACTTTTTCGCCAACATCGACGAGGATCTTGCTGACGCGGCCGGCAATTGTGGGACCGATCTTGTAGGAGAAGCGGGCCTCGACTGTGCCGATACCGAAGAGTGTCGGCGAGATCGACCGGCTTTCGACATGGGCCGTCATGACGGCGACCGGCGCCAGCGGGCCAGATCTTAAGACCACGTAACCGAATAGGGCGGCAATGGGAATCGCGACGGCGAGAAGTATCAATGTGCGGCGCCGCAACAACGGAAGCTTCATCGGTATGCCTCCACACACAACTGATGCGATGCGAGTGCTACCGAGACGGCCCCAAGGATTTCGGCGAAGAGGGTGGTTTCGGACAATCGCACCGAAGATGCCCTGCTCGTTAAAGTCGAACGGATCATTTCGCTGCCTCGATGGCACGCCGGTAAAGCGTAAACACGCTCGAGGCGTTTGCGCGGATACGCCTGACATCGCCGGCAAGCAGAGACTGCATGACGAGGCCTTGGATCGTGCCGATGAAGAGGGTGACCGCCGCCTTGTCGTTTAGCGTGGCCGACAATTCACCGCAGTCCTTGCCCTCTGCGACAAGCCGACCGAGATGTTCGCCGTAACGACTGAGCAAGATCTGCACCATGCGCTTTGCCAGCGTCTGTTCGGCACGCTGCAGCTCCCCGAACAGCATACGCGGGACGCCTGGATGCTCCGAAATGAAGTCGATATGCGTCATGAACGCAGCCTCCAGTGCTTCAAGTGGAGAGGCTGTTGCGGAAATCGCTCTGTCGATACGCGCGAGCAAGCGTTCCGAAACCCATTCCATAACGGCCTCGATGATGGCATCCTTGGTAGGGAAGTGCCTGAACAGGGCGCCTTGAGTCACGCCCATCCGTTTTGCGATGGCTGCCGTCGTGATGTCAGCCGGGTTTTGTTCGGCGGCCAAGTGAATGACGGTTTCGACCGTCACCTCGCGTCGTTCTTCCGCAGGAAGGTAGGTTGGCCGAGCGATCATTGGTTACCTCAAAGATAGTAAGCGATTACTATCTATTTATGACGTCGCCAAATTGCAAGAGGACCGGCATTGCCTGACGTCTCAGGAGGGCGCACAAGTTGGCGGGCGCTTGGCGGAAGTAGATTGAAATCATGGAACATGCCCAATTGCTGCAGTTTGCAGCGGCTCAATCCCATGCTGCGGCCTATCTGAGGAAATCCGCAAGGCGCGCAGCGCGTTCAGGATGACCGCAACGTCGATCACTTCCTGGAGAAGTGAGCCCTGTACCGGCGTCAGATAACCGAGGGCGGCCGCAATCATGCCTGCGATCGAAAGGCCTATGCCCGCCACGACGCTTTCGAGGGCGATCCACCGCGATCGGCTGGCTACGTTCAGGCCCGAGATAAGCCGGCCGAGATCGTCGATCAACAGGACGACGTCGGCGGCCTCCGCTGAAGCAGCCGCGCCTCGCGCACCCATGGCCACGCCGATGTCGGCCGCCGCCAGCGCCGGCGCGTCGTTTACGCCATCTCCCACCATCATCACTGGCCCGTTCTTTCGTTCGCTTAGGATAAGGAGGACCTTCTGGTCTGGTGTCAGCTCGGCACGAATCCCGTCGAGGTCGAGGCCTGCGGTCACAGCTTCGGCAACTGCGTAGCGGTCGCCCGTAGCGAGCAGGATCCGATCAATGCCGTGGCGGCGGATGCCGGCAAGGAACTCGGCCGTTTCCGCACGCAGCCGGTCGGCCAGGATCAGATTGCCGACGAGTTGGCCGTCAACAGCAACGGAAACGGTGGCCGACCCTTCCTCGGCTCCCTTATGCGGAATAACCGGCACTCCCATTCCACGCATGACGAAATCACGTCCGCCGACTACGACAGAGCGACCCCCGACGCGCGCCGCTACACCCTCCCCGGGGATTTCCCTGATATCAGTCGGTACCGGCAGAACCATGCTTTTTGCGAGTGCCGCCGCGACGATTGCCTGCGCCACAGGATGTTTCGAGGCCTGGTCGGCGCTCGCGGCGAGATGGAGCACCTCTTCCGCCGGCAAGGCGGCGCAGGTCTCGATGGATACGATTTGCGGCCGTCCGTCAGTCAAGGTGCCGGTTTTGTCCAGGACCAGCGTTCGCGCCTGCGCGAGCGCCTCAAGCGGTCTTGCGCCCTTGATCAGCACGCCGAAGTGGGCGGCGCGCGACAGGCCCGCGACGAGCGCCACCGGCACGGCGAGAATGAGCGGGCACGGCGTGGCGACCACCAGCACGGCCACCGCGCGGATGGGGTCACCCGTCATCCACCATGTCGCTGCCGCCAATGTAACCGTGACGACGAGGAACAGGATCGAATAACGGTCTGCCAGTCGCGACATCGGCGCCTTCGAGCGCTGCGCATCCTCGACCAGGCGCACGATCCCGGCATAGGTGCTCTCCGCTGCGCGGCGGCTGGCGCGCAGATCGAACGTTTCGCCCGCATTCGTCGAGCCGCTCATCACTTCCTTGCCGCGCATCAGTCTGACCGGCATCGATTCGCCGGTCATCGCGGATTGATCGAGCACGGCACGCTCGCTCTCAACGGTGCCGTCGACGGGAGCGACGTCTCCCTGGCGGATCAGCAGCAGGTCGCCGGGCACGATTTCATCCAGAGGGATTTCGTCCAGCGCGCCGTCGCGATGGCGGGTCGCGGTGCGCGGAACGCGGGAGAGAAGATCATGCATCTCGCGCCGGGCACGACCTTCGGCAAAGCTTTCTAGGAAGGTGCCTCCCGAATACATCAAGGCGACGACGGCGGCGGCAAGCGTTTCGCCGAAGACCAGCGCGGCCGACATCGACAAGGCCGCCACGACGTCGAGGCCGACTTCGCCTCGCCACAGGCTCCGGATGATCTCGACGACGAGCGTCAAAAGGACGGGAGTCACGCCCGCCGTCCAGGCCGTCCGGGCAAGTTCTGCCTTTCCGGCCAGGCTCAGGCCGATCCCCGCAGCGAGACCGGCAAGGGCGACAGCCAACAGGGCGATCTTGAAGCTAGCGCGGGCTTTCTCGCTCGTCATCGAGGCGCTGTGGCGATTAGTGCGATATCAGGATCGGCAGACGAAGATCGCGCAGGATGCCGTCGGTCGCTCCGCCGAGAATGAAATCGCGTACACGCGTATGACCGTAGCCGCCCATCACGAGAAGGCCGGCGCTGCGTTGAACGGCGTTCTCCTGCAAGGTGACGGCAATGTCGGCGCCGCCGCTCAGCACGGCGTGAGCCTCGGCGGGAAGGCCGCGTTCCCGCAACCCCACGGCGAGCCGGGCGCCGGGATCGTCCTCCGGCAGGTCCTTCTCGTCGGTCACAGTCAGGACCGTGATCCTCGACGCCTTCCGCAGCAGCGGGGCCGCGTCGGCGACGGCCCTCGCCGCGACGCGACTGCCGTCCCATGCGATCGCCACATGATCGAAGACAGTCGGCTGGACCAATTCGGGAAGCAATATCACCGGGCGACCGGAGCCAAAGATGACATCCTCGGCCAGCATATGCGTGCTTTCATTCGCAGCTTCCCAGCCAATGAGAACAAAGTCGAAATAGCGTGCCCGGTTTGCAGCGAGATCGCCCAACAACGGCAGGGCGGTCGCCGTCCGATCGGTGACGAGCTTGACACCTGCCGACATCGCCTCATTCGTCACAACGCGGAGGATGTTCTCGCCATTCCTGCGACTCCTTGCATTCGCCTCCCTGATCAGTTCCGGCGTGTTCAAGAGGAACTTGGAAAGGGCATTCGACACGGGCGGGATGTCGGCGTTCACGGCAAGGGCATGCAGTTCCGTCTCCAACTGCGCCGACACGATAGTGGCATTCGGTCCGACATGCGGCGAGACCGGGTCGGGACACGTCACCAGTGGAAGCAAGGCCTGAAGTTTCATGGGTCACATTCCTGTTTCGGGCATGTCGATCGACGAGCATGCAGATTCCGCCAGGAGCGGCCCGCTTTCCTTGACCGGGATCAATCGTGCGCGGACAGATGTTTTGATCCAACGCAATGAAGCCGGCGGCGGAACTGAATATCGCTTCCGAACAAACGCGAGACGCGAGGATCGGAATCATGCCGTTCAAGACAATCCTGACTGCCACCGGACCGGAAATCGGCTGGCAAGGCGATCTCAAGCTTGCTGCGGAGCTGTGCGAACAAGCAGAAGCGCATCTATCCGTTCTTGTCATAGGCCTAGGCGCACCGCCTCCCATCGGCGAATATGCCGCTGTGGTCTCGGATGGCTGGTTGAAAGAAAGGGAAGCCGACCTGAAGCATTTAAAGGCCCGCACGGAAGAAATATCGGCCTTCGTTACAGGCAGTGCCGTTTCGGGCGACGTCGTCAGCGACTATGAGGAGGTTGGCTGGGCCGACGAGATGGTCGGACGACGTGCGCGCTATGCCGACCTTACGCTTGCCGGACCTGAATTGCTTGCCTCGGAAACGCTGCGGCAAAAGGTTATTGAAGGTGCGTTGTTCTGGTCGGGAAAGCCACTTCTGCTGGTTCCCGAAGGCGCCCAGCCGACACTCAATCCCAAGCGCGTGCTGGTCGCGTGGGACACGCGGATCGAGGCGACGCGGGCCGTGCGGGAAGCCCTGGACCTGCTTGCCGCGGCCGACGAGGTGCATCTGGCCATTGTCGATCCCGTCGAAGGCGAGCGCTCCCATGGCGAGGAACCTGGCGCCGACGTGGCGACGTTCCTGGCGCGCCACGGCGTCAACGTCACCGTCGACCGCCTTCCGAGCGAGAACCATTCCGTGGCGGAGGTGCTCCGGCGGCATGCCGTCGACACCGACGCTGAGGTGCTGGTCATGGGCGCTTACGGCCATTCTCGGCTGCGCCAGCGCATCTTCGGCGGCGTGACCCGCTCCATGCTGGAAAACCCTCCGCTGCCGGTTTTCCTGGCGCGCTGACAGCTCATATGGGAATGAGCGCTGATACTTGACGGGCGATGGTCAATTCTTCGTCCGTGGCGATGACGTGGATTTCGACCGTGCCTTGCCGGCCCGAGATCCGCTCCTTGCCGGAACGATTGGCGTCCCTGTCCAGCTTTACGCCCAGCCACCGGAGCCGTTCGCAGACCGCGGCGCGGACTTGCCAGGCATGCTCGCCGATGCCTCCCGTGAACACCAGCGCGTCCAGCCCTTGCAGCGTGCTGGCCATCGCCGCGATCTCGCGGGCGATCCGGAAGGTGAAGAGATCGAGGGCCTCCGCCGCATGCGGATGCTCGCTGGCCAACAGGTCGCGGACATCTCCCGACATTCCCGAGACGCCGAGGAGCCCGGAACGGTGGTAAAGCAGGTCCTCCACGTCCTTGGCCAAAATGCCGCGAACCTGTTGCAGGTAGAGGATGATGCCGGGATCGATGGCGCCCGGCCGCGTCGCCATCATCAGGCCCTCCACCTCGCACCAGCCCCCAGCGGCGTCCACGCTCTTTCCCTCGCGCATGGCGCAGAGGCTGCAACCGCTGGCGAGATGCACGACGACGGTACGCTTGCCGAAGGTTTCCGGGGAAATCTCCCGCAGCCTTCTGGCGATGAATTCGTAGGACAATCCGTGAAAGCCGTATCGGCGAATGCCCTGCTCTTCGAATTCGCGCGGCAGGGCGTAGCGGCTGACGGGCGGCGCAAGAGTGTGATGGAAAGCTGTATCGAAGCAGCCGGCCTGCGGCAGGCCGGGATGTGAGCGCATCAGCGCGCGCACCGGTTCCAGACAGGCAGGCTGATGCAGCGGGGCGATAGGCGTCAGCGCGTCGAGTTCGCGAACGACCGCTTCTGACAGGCCAACGGGGGCGACGAAGCGGCTGCCGCCATTGACGATGCGGTGCCCGACCGCCGCCAGCGGCCTGTCCGCAAGCCAGGGAGCGAGGCACTCGAACAGCGCGCCGAGCAGGGTTTCGACCGGCGGCTTCTGCTGCCGGATCGATCGGTCGGCGACGAGCGCCCCGTTTCCGTCCTTCGCGGCCAGACGCGGCATGTCGTGCACGCCCTCGAAACCGCCGGACACCATTCGGCGCAGCGTTTCGCTTTCGAAGAGGCCGAATTTCAGGCTGGACGAGCCCGCGTTCAGAGCCAGGATCGAGCCCGCCATCACTTGCAATCCCTTTTAGCCGAGGCCTCAGTCACCCGCCTGCGCCGCCGTCTTGTACGGCCAGCTCCAGTTCCGGATTTCGGGCATGTCCTCGCCGTGCTCCCTCACATAGCGCGTGTGCTCGACGAGCCGGCCGGCGAACCGCCGCCTGGCTTCGGCCGCTTTCGCGCCCAGCTCCGGCATCCTGTCTATAGCTTCCATCGCGAGATGGAAGCGGTCCAGCTCGTTGAGCACCACCATGTCGAACGGCGTGGTCGTCGTCCCCTCCTCGTTGAAGCCGCGTACATGGATGTTGTCGTGGTTCGTCCGTTTGTAGGTCAGCCGATGGATGAGATAGGGATAGCCGTGATAGGCGAAGATCACCGGACGGTTCTTGGTGAACAGCCTGTCGAACTCGGCGTCCGACAGGCCGTGCGGATGACGTTCCTTCGGCTGCAGCGTCATCAGGTCCATGACGTTGACGACGCGGATGGCAAGGTCGGGAACCGCCTGCCGCATCAGGTCCACGGCGGCCAGCGTCTCCAGCGTCGGCACGTCGCCGGCGCAGGCCATCACCACGTCCGGATCGGCGCCGCCCCTCTCGGTGCCGGCCCATTCCCAGACGCCGACACCGGCCTTGCAATGCACGGCGGCGTCCTCGATGGCCAGCCATTGTGGCGACGGCTGCTTGCCGGCGACGATGACGTTGATGCGGTCGTAGGTCCGCAGGCAATGATCGGTCACCCACAGCAGCGTGTTCGCATCCGGCGGCAGGTAGATGCGCACGATGTCCGCCTTCTTGTTGGCGACGAGGTCGACGAAGCCGGGGTCCTGATGGCTGAAGCCGTTGTGGTCCTGCCTCCACACATGCGACGTCAGCAGATAGTTGAGCGACGCGATCGGCCGCCGCCATGCCAGCCCGCGCGATACCTTCAGCCATTTGGCGTGCTGGTTGAGCATGGAATCGACGATGTGAATGAAGGCCTCGTAGCAGGAGAACAGGCCGTGCCGGCCGGTCAGCAGGTAGCCTTCGAGCCAGCCCTGGCACAGATGCTCGCTCAGCACCTCCATGACCCTGCCATCCCGGGCCAGATGCACGTCGTAAGGCTCGATCTTCTCCATCCAGACGCGCTCGGTCGCCTCGAACACGGCGTCCAGCCGGTTCGACGCCGTCTCGTCCGGCCCCATGATCCTGAAGCTTCGCGCATCGGCGTTCAGGCGCACGGCCCCTTCGAGAAACGCGCCCATTACCCGGGTCGCCTCGGCCAGCGTGCCGCCGGGCTGCGGGACAGCCACGGCGAAATCCCTGAAGTCCGGCAATTGCAGCTCGCGCTTGAGTAGCCCGCCATTGGCATGCGGGTTGGCGCCCATTCGCCGGGCGCCGGCGGGAGCAAGCGAGCGAAGCTCGTCCCGCAGAGCGCCCCTCTCGTCGAAAAGCGCCTCCGGCCGGTAGCCTCGCATCCAGTCTTCAAGCAATTTCAAGTGGTCCGGATTGGCGCGAGGGTCCGTGATCGGCACTTGATGGGCGCGCCAGAACCCTTCCACCTTCTTGCCATCGACCTCCTTCGGCCCGGTCCACCCCTTCGGGGTGACGAGCACGATCGCCGGCCAGGCCGGGCGCTGATCGCCAGAACCGCTCCGGGCGAGCCGCTGGATCTCCGCGATATCGTCGAGCGCCCCGTCGAGCGCGGCGGCGGGCAGATAATGGGTGGCGAGGCCGAGCGCGAGGCACTCGGCACCGTCGAGCCGGTGGCCGGTCAGCGCGAGATACTCGCCGATCTTCCCCGGCAGGCGCGAGAGATACCAGCCGCCGCCCACGTCCGGGAACAGGCCGATACCCGTCTCGGGCATGGCGAATCGCGTGTTCTCCGTCGCCACCCGGTAGCGCGCCGGCTGCGAGATGCCGACGCCGCCGCCCATGGTGATGCCGTCCATGAAGGCGACGATCGGCTTCGCATAGGTGAACAGCGCATGGTTCAGCCGATACTCGACCCGGAAGAAGTCGCGCGCCTGGCTGCCGTCGCCCGCGCCGCTCGTCGCGATCATGCGGATGTCGCCGCCGGCGCAGAAGCCGCGCCCTTCCGCATGGTCGATCAGAACGATCTCCACCGCCGGGTCCTCTCGCCATGCCGTCAGGGCGCCGAGCATCGCCGCGCACATGCCGGTGTTGAGCGCATGGATCGCCTTGGGGCGGTTGAGCCGGATGCGGCCCGCCTTGCCTTCGGCCTGGAGGATGACTTCAGCGTCCATTTTCGTCCTTCATCGGATTGCCCGCCCACACGCGGGGCCATAGCCTCGCCGCGACACGAGAGAGAGATACGCCATGACCGGAACCGGCACGACGAAGTGGTACAACATGCACAAGGGCATCGGCTTCATCACGCACGACGGGAGCAAGGAGGACGTGATCATCCGCCTCGCGACGCTGCGCGCGGCGGGCCTCGCGCAGCTCGTCGAGGGCCAGCGCCTGGAATTCGAAGCCAAGATGGGCTCGCAGGGGCTGGAGGCCATCATGGTCCGTCCCATCTGACGCGAGGCTCACTGGCGGGTGAGCTCCCGGCCGACGATCATCCGCATCACCTGGTTGGTGCCCTCGAGGATCGAGTGGACGCGCAGGCCGCGCCAGAAACGCTCGATCGGCTAGTCCATCAGATAGCCATAGCCGCCGTGCAGCTGGAGCGCGCGATCGACCACCGAGCTGCCGGTGTCGGTCGCCAACCGCTTGGCCATGGCCGCGAATTTGGTCTTGTCCGGCGCGCCCGACGTCACCTTGGCGGCGGCGAGATAGAGCAGCGCCCGCGCCGCCTCCAGCTCGGTCGCCATGTCGGCAAGGACGAACTGGGTGTTCTGGAAATCCGCGATCGGCTTGCCGAACTGCTGGCGCTCCCGGGTGTATCGCACCGCTTCGTCCAGGCAGCGCTGGGCGCCGCCGAGCGAGCAGGCGCCGATGTTCAGCCGGCCGCCATCGAGGCCCATCATGGCGAAACGGAAGCCCTCGCCTTCGCCCCCGATACGGTTCGCCACCGGCACGCGGACATTGTCGAAGCTTACCTGGCGGGTGGGCTGCGAATGCCAGCCCAGCTTGCGCTCGTTCGCGCCGAAGGACACGCCGGGCATGTCCTTTTCGATCACCAGGCAGGAAATGCCCTTGGGGCCCTCCTCGCCGGTGCGGACCATCGTGACATAGACTTCGTTCTCGCCGGCACCCGAGATGAACTGCTTCGAGCCGCTGACGACATAGTGATCGCCGTCCAGCACCGCCCGCGTCTTGAGCGCGGCGGCGTCCGAGCCCGAGCTCGGCTCGGTAAGGCAATAGGAGGCGATCCGCTCCATCGTGATCAGCGAAGGCAGATATTTGTCCTTGACCGCCTGGCTGCCGAAGCGGTCGATCATCCAGCTCGCCATGTTGTGGATCGAGATGAAGGCGCTGGTCGAGGGGCAGCCATAGGCCATCGCCTCCATGATCAGCGCCGCCTCCAGCCGGCCAAGGCCGATGCCGCCCATTTCCTCCGACACATAGATCGCGCCGAAGCCGAGATCGGCCGCCGCCTTGATCGTGTCGCGCGGGAAGATGTGCTTCTCGTCCCACTCCGCCGCGTGCGGCGTGATCGCGTCGGCAGTGAATTTCCGGGCCATCTCCTGGATGGCGCGCTGGTCGTCGGTGAGTTCGAACTGGTCAGTCATGAAAGGATCCTTGGGCCGGACGGCGATCCGGAAGGGTGGAAACGACACGGTTCCCCGGCAAAGGCCGGGGAGCAAATAGGGCTGAACAGGAGGCGAGGATCATTTCCCCGCCCCCAGCTTCTCGTGCAGCACCCGCTCGGCGAAGAGCGCATTGGCGACCTTGACATCGTTGCGCTCGTACCAACGCGGCTTGGCGAGCTTCTTCTCCCAGGCGATCTGCTCGATCATCGTGCCCGCCGTCCAGGCGACGTCCGGGCGCTCGCGGTGCATCGGATCGGCATAGGCCTCGTCCGCGCCGATGATCTCCCAGCCGTCCTGGCGCAGCGCGTCGATCAGGTCGCCCAGGAACAGCCCGGCCATGTCGGTCTCGTGCAGCAGCAGGACGTGCGCCGGCGAGCGGCCGAGCGCGCGGCGGGCCAGCTCGTCGCCGAAAGCGGCGGACCGGACATTCGTCTCGACATAGAGGTCGCGCAGCGCGTCCATGTCGATGGCCTTGCCCGCCTTGCGCGCCGCGATGGCCTGGCCCTCCATGTTCCAGTCCGAGCCGTCGATCGTCGCATAGCCGTTCATCATCCCCCGCGCGGCCAGGCCGGCGCGGACGGCGTCGCGCTTCGCCCTGTCGGGCCCGCCCTCGTCCAGATAGGGGAAGCGCAGCCAGGGGCGGTATGCCTTGCCCTGGGTCTTCAGATAGGCCTCGGCCCGGTCGATATCGGCGAGGAAGATGTCGGCCGTCACCTTGGACAGCTTCGGATGGGTGTTGGTGTGGTTGGCGAGCACCCCGCCGGCGGCGACATAGGCGGCGATGCGCTTCGGCGCGTCGATCCCGTCGCCGAAATGGACGATCCGGTTGGGATTGAGGAAGAAGACCGGCTGCGGCACGTGGCGCGAGCGAAAGATCTCGACCAGGCGCGCGGTGCGCTCGTCGGGGGTGAGGAAGGCGCCGCGGCCGCGCGGCACGTCGTCGAAGCTGAGCGCGATGCGCTTGGCCGCCTGGGGCGGCGTCGACGCGATCACGCTGATCGTGCGCTTGCCCGGCACCACCATCGCCAGCGCGATGCAGGCGATCATCGCCTTGAGCACGAAGCGCAACCCGGTCATCGCCCTTCCCCCCTGGTTCCAGCCGTCTCCGCCAATAGACGCTGGCGGAGGGCGGCGCCATAAGGCTGCGCATGGAGCGGCTGTTGCTTATCGATACGGCGATGCGGCTGATGGGCGTCGGCCAGCTGCTGCTGATGGCGCTGGTGGCGGGCCGCAGCGGCGCGCCCGCGCCGATCCGCCGCGCGACGATCGCGCTGCTGGTGTGCGTGGCGGCCTATCTCGCCATCGTCTCGCCCGCATTGCAGCTGTGGCGCTCGGCGGCCTGGCCGGTGATCCAGCTCTTCTCGCTCAACGCCCCGCTGGCACTGTGGGTGTTCGCCCATCTGATCTTCGAGCGGCCCGTCGACAGGCGCCTGTTCGCGCTTGCCTT
>OFTY01001160.1_pt1 | contig 12781 bp, 14 predicted proteins | sample 1775061 | NCBI WGS metagenome assembly OFTY01 (sample SAMN08195773, study PRJEB24354) | sludge metagenome | isolation source: sludge from phenol fed wastewater aerobic bioreactor B | place: India: Nagpur | collected 2016-09-16 | reverse complement strand
CGGGGGCGGGGGCGGGTCTGACCTCAGGGTCTTCAGGAACGCCACGGCGGCCACGGCGCCCTCGCCGGGGCGTACGACGGCGCTGTTGCGCGCCGTCTGGCCGCGCACCACGGCGGACGGCTCTTCCGGGCGTCCGGGCCAGGTCTTTCCGCTCAGGAAGCTCAGCGCTAGGATGAGCGGCGGGGCCAGCCACAGCAGCGGCTTCACGACGCCTTCTCCGCCAGGTCGGACTGAGCCAGGCGTACAGGGAAGGCCAGACGCAGCCACAGCTTGCCGCTGGTCTGCGGCGGCTCGGCGCCGTCCATCATCGGGCGCGGCGGGGTCAGTTCATAGCGGAAGCTGACCACGCGAAAGCCCTCGGGCCACTCGCCCAGCGTGTCCAGGAAGGCGAAGGTCGGGCTCCAGCGTAGGTCGGCCTGCACCTCAGCTTCCAGCCACTGCGTCGGCCCGATGGTCTCGACCTTGGCGTTGGTGGTGATCCGCGGGTTGGGCAGGGCGACGCCCTCGGCGGCTTCCAGCAGGCGATGCTCGATCAGCACCTGGGCGACGGCTGGGTTGGAGGCTTCAAAACCCCAGGCGTTCATATCGTCCAGGGCCAGACGGTCTGCGGCTCCGTCGGCGATGCGGCGTGCGGCGTTAGCGGTCAGTCGGGCGGTCGATTGTTCGCTCAACGCATCGATATAGGCGTCGGCCTGGGCGCTGCGGGATTCGAGGGCGGCCACAGGCGCATAGAAGGCGGCGCCCAGCACGAGCGCGCCAAGAAGCATGCGCTCGCGCGGGGTCGTGCGGCGCAGGCGCTCCTTCAGCGTCTCGATCGACGCACGCGTCGAAGCGACCATGTCAGCCATGAAGCCTTGCAATATCTGTCCTGTATCGTGTTGCGGGCGCGCCCAGGCCGCAATTCGCATCGACCCCCCATGCGCCCTGAGCTATAGCAACCGCTAAGCGTCCATAACAGCTTAGAAATCCAGAGTGGTCGATCAATGCTTCCCAGTCTGAACCGACTCCATCGCCGTTTTTCGACCGTCGTTGCCTCTTCGCATCAATCCGAACGCCGTTTCGATACGCGCTCCACGCGGGCGGGCTATTCCATGCTCGAAATCCTGGTGGTTCTGGCGATCATCGCCTTGATCGCCGCCGTGGTGGGGCCGCGGCTGTTCACCCAGTTGGACAAGTCCAAGACCCAGACCGCGCGCCTGCAGATCCGTTCGCTGGAAGCGGCGCTCGAGACCATGCGAATTGATATCGGCCGCCTGCCGACCGAGCAGGAGGGCCTGACCCTGCTGATGCAGGGCAGCGCAGAACAGACGCCGGGCTGGTCCGGTCCCTATCTGGACAAGGATCTGCCGCCGGACCCCTGGGGCCGTCCCTATATCTATGTGGCGCCCGCGGCTGCGTCGCCGGATGCGCCGGCGGACGCGCGCGCGCGGGTCGTCAGCTACGGCGCGGACGGCCAGGAAGGCGGCGAGGGCGTCAACGCCGATGTGTCTTCCGATCAGGCGCGCTGATCCCGCGGGTCCGCCCTTGGCGGCGGGTTTCGCCGACGCTGGTCAGCGGCTGAGCGGGCGCGACGGCTATAGCCTGATGGAGATCCTGGTGGTGCTGGCGATCTTCGCGCTCAGCTCCGCCATCATCATGCCCTCGACCTCGCGGATGCTGGATCAGACGACGGCCCATGCGGTCTTCTTCGAGTTCCAGCGTCAGGTGTCCGACCTGCGGCGCGAGGCCAATCGCACCGGGGAGCCGCTTCGGATCATCGATCCTTCCATGACCCCAGCCGAAGGCGACCGCGTTCTCGAACTGCGGACGTCTTGGCGCTACACCCTGGCGCCGGCGCTGGACATTGCCGAGGGCGGCGGATGCGGGTCTGTCAGCGCCAATCTGATCCATCAGGATCGGGTCGTCATGACGCTGCGGACGGATGACGGCGGTTGCCGCTTCATCCGCTATCAGGCCACAGCGCCGCGATAATCGCGGGCAGGCCCGGCTAGAGTTCCGGACTCAGCGGCGGCGCCGCTTCGCGCACCTTCATCTCCACGACCAGCGTCTTGGCCGAAGCGTCGGTGCGCGGCTGGACGTCATGGAAATAGCCGGAGCCTTCCAGGTCCGCGATCAAGCCTGCGATCTTGTCTAGCGCCTCATAGTCGAGGGTGACGCTCAGCATCTCCGTTTCGGCGTTCAGCGCGGTCGGCGTCAGGTCGTGCAGAGCCAGCACGCCGATGGCGGCGCCGGCGGCGCTCAACGGACCCGTCCGCTCCTCGATCTGGCGATAGGCGACGAGCTTCTTCTGACTGGCGTCCAGATTCTGCACCGCGGCGGCGCGCGGGGTGGCGGCGCGGATTTCAGCGGTCTCGGCCTCGACGCGCGCCGTGTCCTTGGCCAGCTCATGACCTTGGCCCGCGAGGAAGGCGGCGAAGCACAGAGAGGCGAAGGCCGTCGCGCCGCCCGCCGCCAGGGCCATCTGCTCGCGCGTCAGTTCGGCCGGTGCCAGGGCGAAGGCTTCGCGATTGTCCAGGGCCAGCGGCAGGTCAGCCGGCGCGGGCGGGGCTTCTGGCGCATTCGTTTCGGCGCGCTGCAGACGCACGAAGGCGGACCAGGCGGCGGCGTCGTAGCGATCACGACGCCAGGCGGAGGCAAGCAGCGCCTTGCCCGCCCATAGCTGGGCCTCATAGCCCTGCTTCAAGCGCACGATGCGCCAGCTTTCGCCGCGCGGCTGAGCCAGGGTTTCGGGACGGATCAGGGGACGGGCGGTCACGTCCTTGGCGCTCAGCAGGGCCTCTACGCGATCGGCGTCCCACCACCAGACGCCGAAGTCGTCTCCCGCCTTGCTCAGGGCTGAGCCGGACTGGACATAGGGCGCGCCCAGGCGCGCATGCAGGGCGGCGGCCTGGCGGCGTCGGCTGCGCGGCAGGGCGGCGCTCGAAAACAGGCTGAAGGCGCACAGATCGCGCGCCAGCAGCAGGATGGGACGCCGCAGCGACCCGCCCAGGCGCCCGCCGGGGTGGACGACGTCGATGGCGCCGTCGGCGCTGAGCCGCTCAACGCGGGGCGTAAGAAAGTCGAGTTGCATCGGATGTGTCGGCCACGGCCCGGCGAGGGGCCTCTGTCAGTTCAGTCTGGTCGATCCAGAGCGGTTGCTCAAGATCGGTCGGGGTCAGCGTCAGGCGCGCGCGATAGGTCCAGGCGGATCGGGTGTCGTGCAGGGTCAGGATCGTGACGCCAGAGGGATAGGTGTAGACCTGCTCATAGTCGCCGTCGAAGGCGGCGCCTGTGACATTGCCGATGTCGGTCAGGGAGGTCAGCGGGCGGTCTGCGCGGGCGCGGATCAGCGCCTCGGCCTGGCTTTCGTTCAGCCCGAACAAGAGGGCCAGGACCGGCGCGCCAGCCGTGTTCACATTGATAGACGACGCTGTGGGGTCGGCAGCCAGGTGCGGGCGCATCCGTCGCCACGCCTTCGCATCCACGGCTTGACGCGCGCCCAGGATCGACAGCCATTCGGTCGGCCGGATCAGGCGGCGATTGGCCGGTCCGCCATTGGCGTAATCGGCGCGTTCGGCGCCGTTGGGTTGTCTCAGATCGTCGTAGTCGATGTAGTCCTGAAAGCGGGCGATCATGGGCTGACGCTCGCTGGCCTCGACGCCGACGGCTTCGAGGTAACGCTCATGGACCTGGCCGAACAACATGGCGGTGTTGAGCATGCCCGCCTGATCCTGGAGCCGCAGCACCAGAGGGCCGTCCACATCCATCAGATAGCGGCGGCCGTCGGCGAAAACCTGTTCAACCGGCACGCCAGACGCATTGGACGGCTCTGCGTTGAAGTCGGCGTCGAACGGGTTGCGGATGTCATTGACGCCGAAGCCATAGGCGCGCGTCGGTTCGGTGGCGGCCATATAGGCGAGTGCGGCTTCGGCCGTCATGGCGCGCTGCAGGAAGCGCACGCGCGCGCGCGCCGCCGCCGCTTCGGCCGTAAGGCTGGCCAGGGCGGTGATGGCCACCAGGAAGATCAGCGTCACCACCCCCGTCACCGCCAGCACCGCCGGCAGGGCGAAGCCGCGACGCGGCTGCGTCGCGGACAAGCGAGCGTCGGGGCTAGATTCGAGGCTAGAAGTCGACATCGGACCTCACCCATCGTCCGGGCAGACCGCTCGAAGCCGTCTCGATGACATCCACCGGCCCGGCCTTCAGGCGGACGAACAGCTGGCGGCTGCGCATGCCGTCCATGCCCAGGGACTGGTTTTTCGGGGTCTCGAACGTCGGCGCCCAGGCCTGGCCGTCTTCGGAATAGGACAATGCGGCCTCCACGCCCTGGGGCAGGGGCATCAAGGTGATCGTCCGGTCGCCGGCCTGGCACAGCACGGCGGGTTCGCCCTCGGTGCGAAGGCTCAGGGTCATGCGGCCGGCCCAACCCTGGGGGGCGCAACCCGTGGCCCGCTCCATCACCACATCGACCTCCAGCCGATCGGGCGCCGCCAGGATAGGCTGGTCGACGCCTTCCAACATGGAGGCGGGCGGGCGGACGCTGACGCTGCGGATGATGCTGCGCAGGTCGCTGACGGCGACATCGGCGTCGGCGACCGACATGGCGCGTCGGCCCAACGAAAAACCGCTGTCGCCGGCCTTGATCCCGATCGAGAAGATGACGGCCAGCGCCATGCCGCCGATCGCCAGCACGACCAGGGCTTCGATGAGGGAAAAGCCGGAGCGGCGCGTGGTCTGCATGACAAGGCCTTACTAGGGCCTCGCGCCGCGCCTGCCAATCTCGTCGACCGGCGCTTCTGCTTGGCGCTGATCGTGACGGCTGGTATTCAGAGCGGATAGTTTGTGGGGGGGAATGATGCGCGGCGTCGCTTCGGTGCTGATCGCGGGAGGATTGGGCGTCGCCGGTTGGGCGGGGCTGACCAATCACGTCCCCTTCGCCCAGGCGGAGCCCGGCGCGATCAAGCCGATCCCCGCCTATGTCCCGGCGTCGCCGACCCTCACGACGGACACCGATGCGGATCGCCGGGCCCGCCTGAACGCCCGTCTGCAGACCATGGTCAAGGAAGGCGCGGGCGCGCGTCTGACCGACGCCCCGCCGCGCCCTGTGCGGCCTCGCGCCGAAGCTCGCAGAGTTGACGCCCGTCGCGCCCCAGGCGCCGGGCGCGCCGCGTCCGATGTCCGGAGCGAGCCCGCCGCCTCCTTCGCGCCCCCGCCCGTCAACCTGTCTGCGGCGAGCTCGGCTCGCCGCAACAGCCGCGGCTATGTCGAGCCGACGCTGGACTTGAGAACGCCGCCGCGCATTCCGGACAATGATCTCGAGTGCCTGACCCAGGCGGTCTATTATGAGGCTCGGAACGAGAGCGAATCCGGTCAGGCCGCGGTCGCCGAGGTCGTGCTGAATCGTTCGCGGCATCGCGCCTATCCCAAGGACGTCTGCGAGGTCGTCTATCAGCGCAACAGCCGCACCTGTCAGTTCACCTTCACCTGTGACGGCTCGATCGGCCGTCGGCCCGTCAGCGCAGTCGCCTGGGCGCGCGCCGAGCGCATTGCGCGCGAGGTCTATGAAGGGCGCTCGGCCAGCCAACTGCCCAAGAATTCGGTGAACTATCACGCCAACTATGTCCGCCCGTCCTGGGGGCGGAGGCTGGAGCGCGTGCGTCAGATCGGCGCTCATATCTTCTACGGTTCGCCGCTGAACGGCGGCTCCACGCCGGGCGCCTGGGAGCGGGAGGCTGCACCTGCGCCGCGCCTGCTGTTCGTCCGCAACGAGGCGCTGGACCGCGCCTACGCCCTCATGGCCTCCAGGCCCGAAGCCTCGGCCGAAACGGCGTCCGGCTCGGCCGGCTCGTGAACGGAGAGGTCATCCTGTTGCGGACCCCGCGCTACGGCGATGCGCGCGGCTGGTTCTCGGAAACCTGGTCCAGGGCGCGTTTTGCGGCCGCGGGCATCGACTGCGATTTCGTGCAGGACAACCAATCCTGGTCCGAGGCCCAGGGCGTCGTGCGCGGCTTGCACTTCCAACGCCCGCCCTACGCCCAGGCGAAGCTGGTGCGCTGTCTGCGCGGCGCCATTCTGGACGTGGTGGTCGACCTGCGCGCCGGGGCGCCCAGTTTCGGCCGCGCCCATGCGGTCGAGCTGACGGCGGAGAGCGGCGATCAGCTGTTCGTTCCGCCGTCCTTCGCCCACGGCTTCGTCACCCTGCGGCCAGGCACGGAGGTGGCCTATAAGGTCTCGGCGCCTTACGCGCCCGAGCATGAGGCGGGGCTGGCGTGGGACGATCCCGACCTCGAGATTTCCTGGCCGGTCACGGCGGACCAGGCGGTTCTGGCGGACCGCGACCGCGCTTGGCCGCGCCTGCGGGATCTGGACACGCCTTTCCGAGGCGATCAGGCCTCCACCCTGTCGATTGTGGACCTGGGCGCGGTTAGCCGTTAGCCGGGGCGTCTGCGACGAAGGAGACGCTTGTGCGGACATTGCTCACCGGCGGCGCCGGCTTCATCGGCTCGGCTCTGGTTCGCGAACTTCTGGCGCGTGGCGACGAGGTGCTGGTTGTCGACAAGCTGACGTACGCCGGGGTCGAGGCTTCGCTGGACGAAGTCGCGACCCATCCCGGTTTCCGTTTCCTCAAGGCCGACATCTGCGATGCGCCGGCCATGGCTGACGTCTTCAGCGATTTCCAGCCGGAACGCGGCGCCCATCTGGAGGCCGGGGAGCACGTCGATCGCGCGATCGCCGGGCCGGCCGTCTTCATCCAGACCAATGTGGTCGGGACGCAGGTTCTGCTCGACCGGGCGCTGGTCCATTGGCGCGGGCTGAGCGGAGCGGCGCGCGACGGCTTCCGCTTCCTCCATGTCTCGACGGACGAGGTGTTCGGCTCCCTCGACGCCGAGGGGAGGTTCGACGAGACGACGCCCTATGATCCGCGCTCGCCCTATTCCGCCTCCAAGGCGGCGTCGGACCATCTGGTGCGAGCCTGGGGCCAGACCTATGGTCTGCCCGTTCTCATCAGCAACTGCTCCAACAACTACGGCCCTCGGCAGTTTCCGGAAAAGCTGATTCCGACCTTGATCCTGCGCGCCCTGTCGGGGCGGAGCCTGCCGATCTACGGCGACGGCCTCAACGTCCGCGACTGGCTGTTCGTCGAGGATCACGCCCGCGCGCTGGCGTTGATGCTGCAGGCGGCCGAGCCGGGCCGCACCTATTGCGTCGGCGGCGATGCGGAACGCACCAATCTTCAGATCGCCGAGCTGGTTTGCGGGGCGCTTGACCGCCTTCGCCCTCGCGAAGACGCAGAGCCGCATCGTTCGGCGATCCGTCTGGTGGAGGACCGACCGGGGCATGATCGGCGCTATGCCGTCGATGCTAGCGCCATCCGTCGCGACCTGGCTTGGAGCCCGCAAGGCGCGATGGAGGACGGCGTGGCCCAGACCGTGGCCTGGTATCTTCAGAACGAGGAATGGTGGGCCCCGCTGGCGGGGAGCAGTCTGGAGAGGCGCGGCTTGTCCGGGCCCTAGTCGACGCGAGAGACGACCAGGTCCGATAGGCTGATCTGGCCGTGGAAGACGCCTTCCATCACCAGCAGGCGGAACTCGCAGATGCCCGGCGTCGTCCAGTCGTAGATCATTTCTATTTCGAAGACGCCGGAACGTTGCAGCCGGAACTCCTGACTGGCGAAGTCCTCCGTGCCGCCCCAATCGGCCCGGAACAGATATCGGCTGGCGTAGTCGTCGACCGACAGGGTGAAGACCGCTTTCCAGCGTCCCTGGGGCATGTCGAAATAGGGGCCGTAGACGATGATGCGCGGTCGACCGGTCAGGTCGAGAGAGGCGAATCCGTCCGCATGGGTCGGCGGCTTGTGCCAGGTCAGAACGGCGCCGGGCCAAACCGCGCGGCCTTGCGTATAGAATTGCAGCGCCGCCGCCATCGGTCCTTGCACGGGCGGTTGGGCGTGCGGGCGCGTCACTTCCAGATCAGGGAAGAGACGGATAGACCCCTTCGCAAGATCCTCAGGGCCGAACACGCGCTCAGGGGGCAGGGTCGTCGCCTGAGCGAAGCCCTGGCTGGCGGCGTGCACGACCCGATGGCGCTCCGCCTGCTCCATCTCATCAGGGATGATGATGTCCAGGGCGTCCAGGACGGCGGCGATGCGGCTGGCGTCGGGTTGGCGGCTACGCGCTTCGTCGGCCGATGCGGTCAGCAACAGGACAGGGGCGGCGTCGTCGAACGCCTGGTTTTCATCCCAGTCATGCAAGACATAGCCCGCCGCCGCTGCAGCTTCGTTCAAGCGCGCGATCCAGTCCTGCCGGTTCGGCAGTTTGGGCAGGACGATCCAGTTGCGGGCGTTCATATCGGCGCTCATGCAGCCCGCAGCCAGGTGTAGACCTCGACCGCTTCCTGGATGTCATGGAACATCTTGGCTCGGCCGCTTTCGATAATGAGGGCGCGATCGCAGTAGTTGGCGATCAGCTGTACGTCGTGGGAGGCCATGAGGAAGGCGCGGTGCGCCCGTTCCTCGAATAGGCCTTCCTGGCACTTCCGTTGGAAGCGGGCGTCGCCGACCGCCACCAGTTCGTCGATCAGATAGCAGTCGAACTCGATGGCTAGCGACAGGCCGAAGGCCAAGCGCGCGCGCATCCCCGACGAATAGTGCTTCACCGGGTCGCGCAGGGCCTTTCCCAGCTCCGCGAAGTCGTCCACGCGCTCGAGCGTCTCATGGTAGTCCCTCTCATAGAGGCGCGCTAGGAACCGCACATTGTCCAGGCCGGACAGACTGCCCTGAAAGCCGCCGCCGAAGCCGATCGGCCAGGACGAGGACATCCGCCACGAGATGGAGCCCTCGCTGGCGGGCATGACGCCGCCCAGCATCTTAATCAGGGTCGACTTGCCCTGGCCGTTGCGACCGAGAATCGCCAGCCGTCCCGCCCGCCCCAGGTCGAAATTCAACCTGGTGAACAGGGGCTTGTGCGCTCCGTGATAGGTCTTCCCGACGTTTTGGACGCGAAGGCCGGGGTCCGTATCAGCGTCCGACGTCATCAGTCCTGCCTATGTTCCCGGATGCCGGCCCAGATCAGCCAGCCCACGCCGTAAAGCAGCAAGGCCGAGGCCAGGACAGTGAGAATCGACCGCCAGCGGCGCGGCTCGGACGCCTTGTCCGGCAGGCTCGGCTCGACGATGCGCTCAAGATAAAGCTTCTGGCGGCGGGCTTCTTGTTCGGCGGATAGCAGGGCGGCCGTGGCCTGGGCCAGTTGCTTGTCGGCGATCTCGCGACGCAGCATCAACTCTTCGAACGGGCCGATCTTGGTCGCCAGCGAGCTCGCGTCGCCGGCCATCTTGGCGCGGGCCTCGGCGACCTGGCGCTCATAGGCGGCGATGCGGTTGTTGAGGATCGGCAGTTGGGGGCTGGACGGCGCCTCGGCCGCGATCTGGGTGCGCTCGGCGCGCAGCTGGGCGATCGTCACCAACAGGCCGTTGATGACGCCCGAGCTTTCGGCCGCAGCCAGTCGGGGATCGATGAACTGGGCGTTGTTGCGCAGGGCCGTCAGCGCCTGCTGAGAGGCGGCGACCTCAGTCTGGGCGCGCTCGAGCGCGGCCTTGGCGTCGCGCACGGCGTTGGCCGACGCCCGCTCGTTCAGGCGGTTGATCAGGGTTTCGCCGCTGGCCAGGAGGGCCTTGTTGACGTTCTGGGCGTCCTTGGGGTCGAACGCTTCGACCCGCAGGGTGCTGATGCCCGTGCCGGCGTCATAGCCGACCGTCATGAAGCGCTTGAACGCCTTGTAGAGGCTCTCTTCGCTACGAGTCTCCCAAGGGCGCGGGTAGCGGGCGATGAAGTCGGAGCCCGGGCGGGCGAAGACCTTGTTGACGTCGAACTGCTTTTGCAATTCCTCCAGGCCGTCCCGCGACGACATGTACTCGTGCACCGCAAAGGCGTCATTCATGCCCGTCGAGAAGCCGACCCCTTGCAGGGCCAAACCCACGGCCGAGGGCTGGCCGACATTGGCCGAACGCACGACGAAGCGCGCTTCGGACACATAGAGCGGGGCGGCGATCAGCAGGTAGTAGACCGCTGCGATCAGGGTCGGCAGGGCGACGACCAGCACGAAGCCCAGAGGAATCCGTTTCCAGATGTCCTTTGGCTTCTTCTTTGGGCCCTCGATAGCGTTCAGAGGGCCGACGTAACTGATCTTTTGCTCAGCCATAGAGAGGTTTCGCCTTGGAAATCGTTGGCTCTTTACTCGACCGCGATGCGATCGCGCGCACCCGCGATCATGGCCAAGCCTAGCAGATTGAACACCGCGCCACATAGCAGGGCGTAGCCGACGTCGAAATACGTCGGCGTGAATTCATCGAAAACGCCCGCCCGCACCATCTCAACCCCGTGGACGAAGGGGATCAGGAGGATGAACTTCTGGAAGTCGGGGGGCAGCCACGCCACCATGCTGAAGGCACCCGAAAGGGGAATGAGCAGATAGCTGATCAAACCGATCAGTCGTTCGAACACATCGTACCGCATCGCCAGTCCGGTCAGCACTAGTGCGAAGCCCACGCTGACCCAGCATAGAAGCGTCCAGCCGACATAGAGCGTCAGATAGTCGTGCGGCAGCTGCACTTCGCCCATCGCAAGCAGCACTAGGTAGACGATCACGAAGGCCGCGGTGGTGCCGCCGATCTCGATCATGGCCCGCGAGGTGAAGATATGCATCGGACTCACCTTGCGGTGATACAGCAGTCCCAGATTGGACTGCAGCGCCGACGCCAGCGCCCCGATCAGGTGTCGGATCAGGATCAGCGACATATAGCCCGTCATGACGAACGGGATGAGGCGCACGCCGTGTTCATACTCGGGCTTGGTGGCGGCCCACAGGAACATGACGCCGAAGCAGAACAGCAAGGGTTCGCCGACGATCCACGCAAAGCCGAGGCCCTCGCGACCGAACCGCGTGGCCATCTCGCGCATCATCAATGCGCCGACGATTTTCAGGTGGCGGGCTGCTTTTGCGAACATCGAACGAGTGTTGACGCAGCGACGCTGCAAGGAGCTGAGCGCGCCGAGGAGGGGAGCCCCGCATCGACGCTTCTGGACCATAGCCGACCCTTGCCGGGGTGCAAAGTTTCATTCGCCTTCCGGCCTGAAATCGCGAAGGGTTTCCTGCCGAAAACGCCGAGACTTCAAGGCGCGGTCTTTAGAACCTCAGCGTCGGCGCGCCCAAGACGCTGAGCCAGGCGACCTGTTCCGCGACCAGGTCGATCTCGAAATGCACGCCTTCGGCCAGATCCGTAGAGGCGATGCGGATCTCGACTTCAGCGCTTTCGCCAGGCTCGAGCGGCGGCACGGCGAAGATGCGCGAGGGCTCCGAGTTGAGCGCGGCGCCTGCGGCGTCGAACGCCTTGACGCCGATGTTCACACAGCCGGGCTCGACGCCCGAGGCCCGCCAACTGCCCTGGCCTGTGTTGGTGATGGCGATGCGAACAGAGTCCGTCTTGTTCTCAGCGACGGATACCATCTCGATGGTCCCGAAGAAGCCTTCGCGCGTGCGGCTGTCCAGGCGCTCCGCCCCAGGCTTGCGGAAGGTGAAGACGCGCCGGTTCTTGTTGTTCTCGATGAAGTAGGAGCCGATATCCACGACGGCGCGATTGGGACGGCTTTGCATGTCCCGGTATTCGTCGAGCGACAGCGTCAGCGGGATGTCGGTGAAGAGCGCCATGCGGAAGTCTTCGAAGCCGGTTTCCGCCGCGATGGCGGCGATGTCCTCGACGACGATGTCGTTCTCGATCACCGCGAATTGCCGCATCTCATATTGCGACATGGGCGTGGACGAGTGATTGGGGCCAGGTTCGTGCAGACCGGCGATGCCGCCAGGCTTCAGGATGCGGTGGAACTCGCGAATGTACATCGCCTGGTCAGCCACGTGGTGGAAGCTGTCGAAGCAGATCACCCGATCGACGGATGTGTCGGGCAGGGGGATGCCGCCTTCCGTTATGGCTTCGAAACGAATGTCGCGTTGCGACAAATAAGGGTGCTCGGCGACGGCTGCGCGGGCGATCAAAAGGGCTTCCTCAGAGATATCGACGCCGATGGGCCGGCATCCCAGCAGGCCCAGAGCCTGGGAAAGCCATCCGGTTCCACAGCCGAAATCGACCACGACATCGCCCGGCTTGGGTTGAAGCATCTGCAGCAGAGCCGAGATCCCCGACAGGGTTGGCGGGGTCTCGTGAAGATTGGAGAACGGCTTCCTCAGCACATGGGTCCAAGGGTTGTCGATGCCGCGGAAATAGTTGTCAGCGCGGGCGGCGTGTTCATCGTGACCATAGGCCGCGATCAGGCGTCGAACATCGACAAACCCATTCTCGTCAACATATTGATCTGATCGATCAACGAGCTCCATGGTGTTCTCCGGTTCGTTTCACGCGACCACGATTGCATAGGCAGATCAAGGACGGCTTGTCGATGCGGCGCCTCGGTCGCCCAAGGCCTGCGCTTGCCGCCAAGGGGTTGTCTTGCGCAGGACGTTCAGAATGAGCTCGGCCGCTTCGGGCGCGGACCTTTTGCCGGTCTGGATGTGGGCGTCGGCACTTTCCGGCGCCTCATAGGGGCTGTCGATGCCGGTGAAGTTCGTCAGCTCGCCGCGACGGGCCTTGGCGTAAAGCCCTTTGACGTCGCGCGCTTCGGCCACCGCCAGGGGGGCGTCGATGAACACCTCCAGGAAGGCGATGTCGCCCATCATCTCGCGCGCCATCGCCCGCTCGGCGCGGAAGGGCGAGATCAGGCAGACTAGGACGATCAGGCCGGCGTCGGCCATCATCT
>OFTY01001156.1_pt1 | contig 12813 bp, 11 predicted proteins | sample 1775061 | NCBI WGS metagenome assembly OFTY01 (sample SAMN08195773, study PRJEB24354) | sludge metagenome | isolation source: sludge from phenol fed wastewater aerobic bioreactor B | place: India: Nagpur | collected 2016-09-16 | reverse complement strand
CTCGGGTGCCTTGGCTTCTTTCAAGCAGAAGACGGCATACGCGATGCTTAGCTGTGACTGGAGTTCAGACGTGTGCTCTTCCGATCTGACGGCTGCCTCGCTATAGTCGACCTTGGCCTCGCCCAGCGCCAGCCGCGCCGTGCGCGAAGCCGGGTGATAGGCGAAATGATAGAGGACGGCGGGCGTGGACATCGTCCGCCTTCATGCGCCCGCGCGCGTTAAGGCTCCGTTTACCGCGCGCGATTGTCGCAGGGGGTCAGGACCAGGGTCCGGCTTGCGGCGAGGGCGCTTCGGGCGAGGCGGCGTCCGACGTCTCCGGCCGCGTCGTCGCGAAGGCGCCGCCGTGCGGTTCAGCCGCGCCGCGCGGGTCGGCGTGGATCAGGATGTCGGCGTGGGGAAAGACCTTCAGCACCCGCTTCTCGGCATCCAGGATGATGTCGTGCGCAGCCTTCAGGCTGAGGTCGGGGTCCAGGTCGACGTGCATCTGCACCATCAGGGCCTGGCCCGCCATGCGGGTGCGCAACTGGTGGACGTTGGCGACGCGGTCGTCCTCGGTCACGGCGGCGACGATGGCGGCGCGCTCCTCGTCCGAGGCGGCCCGGTCCAGCAGGTGGCCGGCCGCGTCCTTCAGCAGGCTGACGGCGCCCCAGGCCAGCCAGACCGCGACCACCAGGCCCGCCGCCGCGTCCAGTCCCGGCGCCTGGAGGAAGGCGCCCGAGATCACTCCGACCAGCACCACCACATTGGCGGCGAGATCGGCGGAGTAGTGGGCGCGGTCGCCCGCCACGGCCAGGGAGCCGGTCTTCTTCATCGCCTGGGTCTGCATCCACACCAGACCCGCCGTGACGGCGATGGATAGGAGGACCACGCCCACGGCCCAGCCGCCCGAGGTGACAGGGCGGGGATCGAAGATGCGCTGCACCGCCTCCCAGCCGATGAAGACGCCCGAGGCCAGCACCATGCCCGCCTGCACCAGCGAAGCCAGACCTTCGGCCTTGCCGTGACCATAGCGGTGGTCGTCGTCGGGCGGGGCGGCGGCCCAGCGCACGGCGAAGAAGGTCGCCAGCGACGCCACCAGGTCCAACGCCGAATCCGCCAGGCTGGCCAGGATGGAGACCGAACCGGACGCCCCCAGGGCGAAGGCCTTCATGACGATCAGCAGGACCGCCGTCGCCACCGACAAGGTGGTGATCCGGCGCGTGGTCTCATGGGCGGCGTCGAGGGGAGAGGCGGTCATTTCCCTGCCCTTGTCGCCCAAAACAGCGCCCGCGCCAATGGCGGCGGCGGGGCGGGGACGCTAAGGAGAGGAGACGGGACGCCGCAGGGCGCAGCGCGCCCGACGTAAAGATCGAGACGGAGCATTCATGGCGGACTGGCTGACGGCGATCCTTCTGGGTCTGGTCGAAGGGTTGACCGAGTTCATTCCGGTGTCGTCCACCGGCCACCTGCTGCTGCTGGGGCATTTCCTCGGCTTCGAGAGCACCGGCAAGACGTTCGAGATCGTCATCCAGCTGGGCGCCCTGCTGGCCATCATAAGCGTCTATTTCAAACGGCTGTGGACGCTGGCGACGCGCTGGCCCTTCGACCCGGAGGCGCGGCGCTTCCTGATCGGCCTGCTGGTCGCCTTCCTGCCGGCGGTGGTGATCGGCTTCCTGGCCTACGGCTTCATCAAGACGGTGCTGTTCGAGACGCCGCTGGTGATCTGCGTCGCCCTGATCATCGGCGGGGTGCTGCTGCTGTGGCTGGACCGGATGCGCAAGGTTCCGGCCTATCTCGACGCGGACCGCTATCCCTTCCGGGTCTATTTCCTGATCGGCCTGTTCCAGTGCCTGGCCATGATCCCCGGCGTGTCGCGTTCGGGCGCCACCATCGCCGGCGGCCTGCTGCTGGGCACGGACAAGCGGTCGGCGGCCGAATTCAGCTTCTTCCTGGCCCTGCCGACCATGGGCGCGGCGGTCTTCTATGACCTGTTCAAGAACCGCGACGTGCTGGACTTCAGCGACCTGGGCCTGATCGCCATCGGCTTCATCGCCGCCTTCGTCTCGGCCCTGGCCGTGGTGCGCTTCCTGCTCGACTTCGTGTCCAAGCGCGGCTTCGGCCCCTTCGCCTGGTGGCGCATCGTGGTCGGCGTGGTCGGCATCATCGGCCTGGGCGTGACGGGCGCACTTTAAGCTTTTCCTCCCCACTGCGTGGGGAGGGGGACCGCGCAGCGGTGGAGGGGCCTAGCGATGGCGGAACCAAGCCGCCCCTCCGTCTCGTCGGCTATCGCCGACGATCCACCTCCCCATTGCATGGGGAGGAGAAGATCAGGCGGCAGGGCTTTCGGCGTACTGGCCGCCGTCGCGGTAGCGCCACAGATAGCTCGGCGCGATGGCTTCCAGGCCCGAAGGCTCGACGCCCAGATCGGCCAGGCCCTTGGCGCCCGGCGCCACGACGTTGTCGCTCTCCAGCAGCACGACCTGATCCCTGGTCAAGGCCGGAGCCAGGCCGATCACGGCCGGGATCTGGGCCAGGGAGCCGATCAGGCGCGCGACCGGGAAGGGCAGGGGCAGCAGGATGTTCCTGCGGTTGGTCTCGCGCAGGATGAACTTCAGGATGTCTTCGAAGGTCCAGACCGACGGGCCGCCCAGCTCATAGGTCTCGCCTTGGGCCTCGGAGGCGACGGTCGCGCGGGCGATCGCCTCGGCGGCGTCGGCGACATAGACCGGCTGGAACTTCGTCTGGCCGCCGCCGATCAACGGCAGGACCGGCGACCAGGTCGCCATGGCGGCGAAGCGGTTTAGGAACTGGTCGCCCGAGCCGAAGACGATCGACGGGCGCACGATCACTGCGCCGGGGAAGGCGGCGCGCACGGCGGCCTCGGCCTCGCCCTTGGTGCGGGCGTAGTCGGCCTTGCCGTCGGCGTCGGCGCCCAGGGCCGAGATGTGGGTCAGGCGCTTGACGCCCACCGCCTTGGCCGCCTCGGCGACATTGGTCGCGCCCTCGACGTGCAGGGTCTGGAACTTGCGGCCGCCGGTCTCGAACAGGATGCCGACCAGGTTGATCACGGCGTCGGCGCCGCGCACGGCCTCGGCTACGGCGGCCTTGTCGGTGATGTCGCAGCGGACGACCTGAACCTGGCCGACGTCGCCGGCCATGTGCAGCACGGGCGCGCTCTTGGCGTTGCGCGCGGCGACGCGCACGCGCCAGCCGCGACGGGCCAGGGCGCGCACCACCTGGGTTCCGATGAAGCCCGAGCCTCCGAACACGGTGACCAGACCGGGGGCGAAATCAGCCATCTCAGACGCTCCAACGCCAAGCCCCGGCCGCACACGCAGCCGGAGGCGAAAATCTCATGGGCGGGGCTTAACCGAAGCGGCCCCGCCCCGCAACGAGAAGGGGCGGGATTCCGCCCGATCCGCCAGCCCCTTCAGCCGGCCCCCTCAGTCCGCGCGGTGGACGATGCGCCCGCCCACGACCGTCAGCACGGCCCGGCCCTTGGGGATGTCGGCGGCGGGGACGGTCATCAGGTCGATGTCGAAGGCGGTGAAGTCGCCGCGCTTGCCCACCGCGATGGTGCCCAGTTCGTCCTCGCGGAAGCTGGCGTAGGCGGGCCACAGGGTGAACATCTTCAGCGCCGTCGCCCGATCGACCGCTTCGTTCGGGCGCCAGTCCGGCCCCTGGAAGCCGTTCAGGTCGCGCCGCGCCACGGCGGCGTAAAACTCGATCAGCGGATCGCCCCGCTCGACCGGCGCATCCGAGCCGCCGACCACGATCACCCCGCGATCCACCAGCGTATGCCAGGCGTAGGCCCCGTCCAGCCGCGCGTCGCCCAGGCGGTCGGCGGCGAAATGCAGGTCGCCGATGGCGTGGCTGGGCTGCATGGAGGCGATGATCGGCAACTCGTCGAAGTAGTGATAGTCGCTGGGCCGGATGATCTGGGCGTGCTCGATGCGCCAGCGCGGATCGGCCAGCTTCCACTCGGCCTTCGGCACGGAACGCAGGGCTTCTTCATACCAGGCGGCGACGTCGTGGTTGCCCTGATCGCCGATGGCGTGGGTGGCGATCTGGACGCCGGTGCGCAACGCCTCCTGATACAGGGGCATGACCTCCTCGCGCGAGGTCCGCATCAGGCCGGTGGTGTCCGGGCGGTCCGAATAGGGCTCGAACAGCTTGGCCCCGCGCGAGCCCAGGGCGCCGTCGGCGTAGAATTTGATCGCCCGCGTGATGACCAGGCCGTCGCCCGCGTCGCGCGGGCCGCCTGCCATCAGGGCGCGCGCGTCGCCCATGTCGATGTTGTTGTAGACGCGGGCCGTGGCCTCGCCGTCGCGCGCCATCTGCTCCAGCAGGGGCACGTCCTTCCACGGCGCGCTCATGAAGTGAATGCCGGTCCAGCCGTAGCGGGCGTAGACGTCGAAGCCCGCGCGATAGGCCGCGCGCGTGGCCGCCGCATCGGCCTGCGGCGCCAGGCCCGCGATCAGGTCGCCCGAGGCGTCGACCAGCATGCCCGTCGGCCGGCCGTCCGGTCCCTTCAGGATGTCCCCGCCCGAGGGCGAGGGCGTCGAGGCGTCGATCCCCGCCGCCTTCATCGCCGCGCTGGACACGGCCACCGCATGGCCGTCGGCGCGGGTCAGCATCACGATCCGGCCCGGCGCGGCGGCGTCCAGATCGGCGGCGGTCAGGAAGCGCTTCTCGGGCCAATGGGTTTCGATCCAGCCGCGGCCGACGATGACGCCCTCGGGATGGGCCTCGGCCCAGGCGCTGAGTCTCTGCATGGCCTCGACGACCGAGGCGGAGCCTTCCAGGTTCAGCGTCGTCTCGCGCCAGCCGATGCCGTCCAGGTGGGCGTGGCCGTCGGTGAAGCCGGGGAACAGCGCCGCCCCCTTCAGGTCCACCACCTCCAGCCCCTCGGCCGACGGGGCGCCGTTCGCCGCGCCGACATAGGCGATGCGCCCGTCGCGCACGACCACCACCTCGGCGGTCGGCCGGGCTTCGTCGCCGGTATGGATCGGCCCGCCCCGGATCAGCAGGTTCTGGGCGTAGGCCGCAGGCGCGGCCGCCAGCATCAGGGCGGCGGCCAGGGACAGGGTCTTCAGGGTTCGGATCATCAGCGCCTCCAGTCGCGGCGCAGGGGAGCCGCAGCCGGGCTTGGCGTCAAGCGATCCTGCGCGCATCATCGCCGCATGAAGCTGTTCACCATCGGCTATGAAGGCGCGACGCAGGCCCAGGTCATCGACCGGCTGAAGGCGGCGGGGGTCGAACTGGTCGCCGACGTGCGGGCGGTCGCCTCGTCGCGTATCGCGGGCTTTTCCAAGACCGTCCTAGGCGAAAGCCTGAAGGCCGAGGGGCTCGACTATCTGCAACTGCGCGCCCTGGGCACGCCCAAGGCCGGGCGCGACGCGGCGCGCAAGGGCGACGCCGCGACCATGCGCGCCGTCTTCAGCGCCCATATGCAGGAGCCGGACGCCGAGGCCGCCTTCCAGCAACTGCGCCACGCGGCGGGCGAACGGCGCGTCGCCCTGCTGTGCTTCGAGGCCGACGCCTGCGGCTGCCACCGCTCCATCCTCGCGGACCGGCTGGCGCGCGAGGACGGGGCGGAGGTGACGAACCTCTAGGCGGTCTTACGGACGCCCCACCACCTGATCGACCGAGTTGCTGGTGACAGGGTGATACAGCGGTCGGGCCTTGGCGTAGATGCGCGTGGCGATCGGGCGGCCCCAGTCGCCTTCGGCCCACAGGGTTTGGAACAGCGGCAGGACGAATTTGCGCCGCCCCTGGCTGGTCAGGAAGCGGTCGGCCGTGGCGACCGCGGGCTCGTAGCGGTTGGCCAGGGCGGCCTGCAGCCAGGCGAAGACCAGTTCGGCGTTGCCTTCGCGGTCCAGCTTCAGCGTGCTTTCCAGATCGGCCAGCTGGGCCGGGCTCAGCCAGTCGGCGCCCGCCGCCAGCCCCTCGGGCCGCCACGACAGGAAGCGCAGGCGCTGCTGGGTGTTCCAGTCCTTCCACGGCACGGCCGAGGCCGGGCCCTTGGCGACGTAGAAGGCGCGGGCGGCCGCATCGACTGGCTCGAAGGCGTGCGACACCGGCGCCTGGACGTTGGACGGCAGACCCGGTTCATAGACCCAGGCGTTCAGCTGCAGCCGTTGCTCCAGGGCCACGTCGCCCTTGATCAGGTGCGTGCGGATGTCCTGAAGGAAGCGTTCCGACGTCATCGGCCGCCAGGCGTTGCGCTCGAAATAGCCGCGCAGCCAGGCGTCGAACTTCTCGCGCCCGGCGATCTGTTCGATGGTCCGCAGGAAGGCGGCGCCCTTGTCATAGGCGATGGTGTTCATGCCGTCGTCGGGATCGCGCCCGGTCAGCTCCAGGTGCAGACGGGTGTCGGCCGGGGCCAGCTCCTTCAACTCGTCCTGCAGCCCGCCCCAGGCCAGAACCTGCTCCTGCACGGCGGCGTCGCGGCCGTAGACGGCCTCCATGATCCGGTTCTCGAAATAGGAGGTGAAGCCTTCGTTCAGCCAGAAGTCGTCCCAGGTGGCGTTGGTCACCAGGTTGCCCGACCAGGAGTGCGCCAGCTCGTGCGCCACCAGCGAGACCAGCGACCGGTCCCCGGCGATGATGGTCGGGGTGGCGAAGGTCAGCATGGGGTTCTCCATGCCGCCGAAGGGGAAGCTGGGCGGCAGGACCAGCAGGTCGTAGCGGCCCCAGCGATAGGGGCCGTACAGGGCCTCGGCCGCGTCCACCATCTCGGCGGTCGGCTGAAGCTCGTGCGCCGAGGCCTGAAGCTGGCTGGGCTCGGCCCAGACGCCGGTGCGTTCGTCGAACGGGGCGAAGGCCAGGTCGCCGACGCCGATGGCGATCAGATAGGGTGGGATCGGGTTGTCCAGCTTGAAGCGCCAGGCCTTGGTCCCCGCGCCGGCCGCCTCGCCCTTCGGCGTCAGCTGCTCGGCCGACATGACGACGGTCAGATCAGCCGGGGCGGTGATGCGGGCGGTGTAGGACTGGCGGACGCCGGGGCTGTCCTGGGTCGGAATCCAGGTGCGGGTCAGGATCGCCTGGCCCTGGCTGAACAGATAGGGCTTCTGGCCGCCCGCCGTCTGCTGCGGGCTGAGCCACTGCAGGGCCGAGGCGTCGGGGCGGGTGGAATAGTCGATGACGATCTTCTGCGTCTCGCCGCCCTGGAAGGCCGGGATGCGCACGGTCAGGGGCTGGCCCTTGATCGGATCAGACGCGCCCAGGCTCCATTGCAGGGCGCGGCCCTGAGCGTCGGTCACGCCCTTGATGTCCAGCATCTTGGCGTCCAGCACCACCTCGGTCGCGCCGGGACGGCCGGTCACGTCCAGCGTGGCCTTGCCCGACAACGTCTTGGCGGCGAAGTCGGCGGCCAGGTCCAGGTCGACGTGCGTCACCCGCGCCTCGGCCGGGCGGGCGTAGGAGTGGGCGTCGTTGACGTAGTCGGTCGCGGGGGCCGGGGCCGGCGCGGCGGGGACCAGCGGAGTCATGGGGGTGATCTCTCCGGTCGTGGCGCAGGCGCCCAGGGACGTGGCGAGGGCGGCGGCGAGGGCGAGGGCGGAAACCCGCCCGACCAGCTTCAGGGTCATCGAACGCTCCGTATTCAGATGCGCCCGAAAAGGCCCCCTCGCGCCCGAAAGATCAAGCCTTTGCTGCGGGCGGCGGCAGGTGATGCGCCTTGAACAAACGCCCCTTCTCGGCCGCCAGCACCAGCGCCAACGCCGCGACGCCCAGCAGAACGAAGCCCACGGTCATCGGCACGGTCGAACCGTCGAACTGCTGGCCGATGGCGAAGCCCAGCAGGGCCCCGCCGATCGAGGAGATGAAGCCCTGGGCCGAGGAGGCCGTGCCCGCGATATGGCCCATCGGCTCCATAGCCATAGCGCCGAAATTGCCGGCGATGAAGCCGAAGCAGAACATCTTGCAGGCCTGCAGCGCGGCGAACATCCACAGGCTGTCGTGGCCCAGGTAGGCGATGACGGCGTGCAGGGCGCTGAAGCCGATGAAGCCGATCAGGGCCGTGTGCGCGATCAGGCGCGAGCCCAGCTTCTCGACCAGGCGGGCGTTCAGGATCGAGGCCACGGCGATGCCCGCCGCCACCAGGGCGAAGACCACTGGGAACAGGCCCGGCGCCTTGAACACGTCGAAGAAGATCTGCTGCGAGGAGTTGATGAAGCCGAACAGCGCCCCGCTGATGACCGTCATGGCCAGGGTGTAGCCCATCCCCTGACGGTGGATCAGGGCGAAGCGGAAGGCGCCGGCGATGCGGCCGAGATTGATCGGCATCCGGTCTTCGGGATGCAGGGTCTCGGGCAGGCGCAACCCGGCCCAGATCAGGAAGGCCCCGCCCGACAGGGCGAAGACGCCGAAGATCCACGGCCAGGGCGCGACCAGCATGATCATCTGCCCCACGGCGGGCGCGATGATCGGCACGCCCAGAAAGACCAGGAAGCTCAGCGACATGACGCGCGCCATGGTCCGTCCGACATAGCGGTCGCGCACGATGGAGACGGCCAGCACCCGCGTCGCCGCTGCGCCCACGCCCATGCCGACGCGCGACAGGATCAGCAGGTCGAAGCTGTGGGCGAAGGCGGCCAGCACGCTGAAGGCGACATAGACGCCGATGCCCGCGAACAGCACGGGGCGTCGTCCGTAACGATCCGACAGCGGGCCATAGAACAGCTGCGCCCCGCCGAAGCCCAGCAGATAGGCGGTGATGATCCACTGACGGCTGTTCTCATTGGTCACGCCCAGGTCTTGGCCGATGTGGGGCAGGGCCGGCAGCATGGCGTCGATCGCCAGGGCGTTCAGCGCCATCATCACGGCGATCAGGCAGACGAATTCGGCGAAGCCCGGCCCCTTGGCGGGAAGCGACGGCTTGGCCTCGATCTCGGCGGGCGGGGTCGGGGCTCGGGTCATGGAGAGCAGATGCCGCCTGCGACAGGCTGACGCAACCCTGCAAAGGTGAAGTTTTTTTGCGCTGCAACAATAAGACAGGCGATGAGCAGGGTCCGAGCCGGAGGCCTAGTCCTTCACCGTGATCCGCGCCGTCACCGACATGCCGGGCGACAGGCGCTCGACGCCTTCCTGCCCCGGATCGACGGCGATGCGGACGGGGATGCGCTGGGCCACCTTGGTGAAGTTGCCGGTGGCGTTGTCGGGACGGATGACGCTGAACTCCGAGCCGGTGGCGGGCGAGATGCGCTCGACCTTGCCGGTCAGGACGCGGCCGCCCAGGGCGTCGACGGTGATCTTGACCGGCTGGCCGACGCGGACGTCGCGCATCTGGTTCTCCTTCATGTTGGCCGTGACCCAGACGACGTCGGGGACCAGGGCCGTCATCTGCGTGCCGACCGCCACCTGCTGGCCCTGACGCATGGAGATCTCGCCCAGGCGGCCGTCGCGCGGCGCCTCGATGCGGGTGTTGTCCAGATCGATCTGGGCCAGGCGCACCTGGGCGCGGGCGTTCTCGACGGCGGCCTCCAGCGAGCCGCGGCTGACCACGGCCGAGGTCACGCCGGTCTGGGCCACGTCCTCGGCGGCGCGGGTTTCGGCCAGCTGGGCCTCGGCGGCGCGCAGGGCGTTCTGGGCCACATCGACCTGGGCCTGGGCGACCCAACCGCCCTCGAACAGGGCGCGTACGCGCGTCGCGTCGGCCTGGGCCTTGGTCACGGCCGACTGGGCGGCGGCGATGGCGGCCTGCGTCTGGGCCACCGATCCGCGCGCCGAGGCCTGGCTCTGAGCCGAGTTGGCCAGCGCCGCCTCGGCCGAATGCAGCGACGCCTCCGCCTGCTCAAGCCGCTGACGATAGATGCGGTCGTCGATGGTCGCCAGCAGCTGGCCCTGCTTCACCGTCTGGAAGTCTTGCACCTCGACCGAGGTGACATAGCCGCTGACCTGGGGGCTGATGATCGTCACCTGGCCGCGCACATAGGCGTTGTCCGTCGTCTGCGGCCCGCCCGAGAACGGCGGCAGGCCCCAGGCGTGCAGGATCAGCCCGGCCCCGATCAGGGCGATCACGCCCAGGACCACGCCCCACATCATCCGCCGCGTCCTGGACACCAGGGGCGGAGGCGCGGCAGGCGCAGGCGCTTGAGCGGGAGGCGGCGGGGCGGAGGGGGAGGCGTCGGTCATGGTCGGGTCCGGTTCACTCGGCGGAGGGCGCTGGCGCTTGGCTCGCCTGGGCGGCGTCGCGACGGCGGGCGCACAGCGCCTCGATGCGGGGGCGGTAATGGTTGGCGGCGACCCAGACGGCGCCGACGGCGGCGACGACAGAGATCATCAGGAAGACGTCGTTGTAGGCCAGCACCTGGGCCTGCTGGCTGACCTGCTGGTGCAGCAGGCGCAGGGCCGCGCTCTGGCGCAGGGCCGGGTCGTCGATGACGTGGGCGTAGGCGCCGCCCAGCTGTTGCAGCCGCTGCACCGTCTCGGGATCGCCTAGGCCGATGCTCTCGGCCAACTGATTGGAATGGAACTTCTCGCGCAGGGTCTGGACGGTGCCGATCAGGGCCGAGCCCATCAGCCCGCCGACGTTCTGGCACAGGGAGAAGAAGATGATGAAGCTGATGAAGCTCTTGCCGCCGCCCTGCAGCACCTTGCCGAAGCCGATGATCATCGTCGGTCCGATGAAGAAGGCGGCGGCGAAGGCCAGCAGGGCCTGGCTGACGTACAGCTCGCTCGGCCGCGTCAACACGGTGGCGTGGCTGTCCAGATAGGCGCCCAGGGCGATGAGGCCCAGCGCGATGGAGATCGGCTTCCACAGTTTGTTCGGGTTCAGGGTGAAGGCGCTGACCAGCGACCCCGCCGCCGTGGCCGCCAGCATGACCCAGAACAGGCTGTGCATCTGGTCGTTCCCCAGTCCCATCTGCTGCAGGAAGCCGACGGCGCCGGTCGTCTGTTCCGACAGGACGATCCGCATCAGCAGGATGGCCAGCATCAGGCGCACGATGTCACGCCCGGCCAGCCAGCGCAGGTCGATCAGGGGATTGGCGCGGTTGTACTCATGGATGGCGGCGGCCGACAGCAACAGGACGGCGGCGGCCAGGGCCCAACCGACCCACGGCGCCTCGAGCCACCAGACGATCCGCCCCAAACCCAGCACGGCGCTGAGCAGAGCCATGCCTGGCGCGAACAGGGCGAAGGTTATGAAGTCCTGCGGCTCGAAGCTCTTGATGCGCTGGGCGGGCGGCATCTTCAGGGCGAAGACGGCGGGCAGGGCCACCAGCACCAGCCCCACCTCGAACATGTAGAAGGCCCGCCACAGATCGCGGTCCAGCAGGGTGGTGACGCCGAGACGCGCCGCTGGGATGGCCAGGCTGGACAGGCCGACGCCCAGGATGATGCCCTTCAGCCGGTGCTGCGCCGGAAAGGCCTGAATGATGTAGAGGATGCCCAGCGTCGTCATGCCCGCCGCCGCGACCCCGGCGACGGCCCGCACCACCAGGGTCGAGACGAAGTCCTGCAGGAACAGGTGGGCCAGGGCGGCGGCCAGGAAGACGATCAAGACGATCTCGGCGAACAGCCGCAGGCCGTACTGGATGCGGAATTTGACCAGCAGCAGGTTCATGCTGGCGTTGGTCATGACGAAGATGACCGGCAGCCAGGCCGCCTCGGCCAGGGTCACGCCCAGCGATCCCGCCAACTGCGGCTGGTTGGCCGTCACCGCCGCATTGCCCAGGCTGCCGGTCATGGTGACCAAGGCGCCCACCAGCCCATAGGCCAGGCGCCAGGGCATCGTATGGTCGGGCGTCGACGGCGAGCCGGGCATGACCGGCCGTTCGTGCGGCTTCAGCGTGGCGAAGAATTCTTCCCAGGGCAGATTCCAGTGACGGCGGCTCATGCGCGCGCACCGCTTTGGGCGCGCACCATCTCGAGCGCCAGCTCCAGCGACCGACGGCTGAGAGCGATACGATCCTCGGGCGAGACGACGGCCCGCGACGGCGCGCCCAGCATCAGGGCCAGGACGCGAATGTCCTCGACGGTCAGATCGGCCCGCACTCGCCTCGCCGCCTGCGAGACGGCTAGGGCCTCGGCGCCGGCCTCGCGCAGGCTTCGCCGCACCGGCTCCATCGCCTCGACCTTCAGGTCGCGAATGGCGGTGGACAGGCCGGCGCTGCCCATCATCAGGGCTGCCATCTGATCCAGAAACCACAGGAAGACGTCCGGATCATGCAACCGCGCGCGCGTGCGGCGGCCCAGATCCTCGATCTGCTCGACGAAAATCGCCAACACCAGCTCCGACCGATCGGCGAAGTTTCGATACAGCGTCGCCCGCCCCACTCCGGCCTTTTCGGCGATCAGATGCAGAGGCACGTCCAGCCCGTCGCGCGCAAAGGCCTCCTCGGCCGCCTTCAGCAGCCTTTCGCGGCGTTCCGCGGCGTCTTGTCGCAAGGGGCGGGTCATGAGGCGCTAAGTGGACACTTGTGTCCGCTTGTTCAAGAGGGCTGTTTTCTTGAAATGCACAAGTCGCGCGCACGCTGCGCCGCGATCGGCGTCGCGGGCGGGGACTGTGCTACAGGTCGCGTTGAAGGCAAGGGACGAGGAAGGACGATGATGCTCGCACGCACATGGAAAGCCCTGGCGGTCCTCGGCGTCTGCGTGATGCTGTCGGGTTGCTATTCCTGCTCGCTCAACGGCGGCTGGGAGCGGCAGATGAATCCGTTCTGCGCCGAGGACGGGGCCCTGGTCGGCGCCGCGCCCTTGTCCGTTGAGGCGTCCGCGATTTCGCCGACGGGTCGTCTTGCGGGATATGATGCGCCGAGGAGAGCGTCGCTCCAATCCTCAGCGGAGACTTGAAGTCAGCTGGTGCCGGTGGTCGGACTCGAACCGACA